>Ga0182027_10000781_pt1 | contig 54054 bp, 7 predicted proteins | sample 712E1DmetaG_FD_121300 | JGI IMG/M metagenome (GOLD analysis project Ga0182027, IMG submission 121300) | Permafrost microbial communities from Stordalen Mire, Sweden - 712E1D metaG (Illumina Assembly) | ecosystem: Environmental > Terrestrial > Soil > Wetlands > Permafrost | place: Sweden...
ATTTCTCTCGCGCTATCACGAATAAATGGTTGAATATCAGCCAGTTGTTTCGGAATATCTGCTAAAGGGGCGTTCCCCAAGGCACGAATAATGACCGATATCCCATCAGCGGCCACTTGTGCCTGACCAACACCTTGAAAGAAAGGTTTGCCTACTATTGCTATTGTTTCCTGAATCTTCGCAAACTCAACCGAAGATTCTCGTGCGTAATCATAGAATGCTGCAAACGGTAGCGTACCGGATTCAAATGCCTTAACTAATTGTGTTTGTAGTGGTCCTTGTAGATTCTCTGGTAAAAGAGCAACTATCTGTCCGGCAAGCGTTTGTTTAGATTTCTTTTCCGCTGCTGAAACTTGAGTCTCAAAATCACTAACTTTTATATGTTCGGGTATTGGAAATCCAATGGTATCTGCTCGATTTGTAAGAGCAACAATCCGATCAGATAACTGTTCCATGGCTACGGGATACACTGGTTCTTTTCCGAGAATTTTATACATATACATAGCCCGACTAAGGATATTTAAATCTGAGAGGTTTCTTTCTGAATCTGTTGCATGATATCCCATCTTTCGCCAAAAACGGAATGACATTGGCGTCTCATTTCCTAACACACCGGTTGCTGCAAACCCAAGATTCTTTGCAGTACTGGCGACAAGATCCATAATAGGCGACCCTACTCCCTCTTTAGGATTTTTTGCATGTATACCATTCGTCACCGGAATATATTTACCAAATGCTTTATTCGGTTGGGTGAATGTTTCCGGATTGTTTACATAGTCGTCTGCCTTTTCGATCAATATCGATAAATCTTGTAATTTTGATTTATCATCCATCACCGCATTAATCACGTCGGAATACCCATCTCCCATTGTTTCAAATGCCGAATCAGGATCGTCTACCTTCCTCATTTCAAAATACATATGGTAGGTGGTTTGAGATATATTTTTATTTAACCCGTCAACCATTGCGGCCATTGCAATAGCGTGGGAAAGTGAACTCGGGTTTTTCACCGGATCGACGTATTTATATTTCGCAAGATACTCGGCAACCGTAACGTTTGCTGCCGTCAGCGCCTGAATTCCGGCTAGATTGGCGATCGTCGGCCGTCCCTGAGCTTTCAACACATTAACCATTGATGCATAATCCTGCGGTTGGATACCCTTTGATTTTACCCATGTAGCTTCTTCGGAAGATAATGCAGGCCCAGGAAGAAGTGGCACTTCGCCTTCTTTCGGTAATCGGGCACGAACGGCCTGATCAAGAAGCTGCCAACTTTTCGCTCGGGCAATCTCTTGGGCAATATATGTATCTACGCTTGCAAATAACTCTTGTTGCAATGCAGAAGTTTGAGACTCGACTGCGGTTTGTCGATCTGACCAATATAAACCTTTAACTGACTGAACCAGTCTTCTTGCATATTGATCGATTGTTGAAGGTGCAAGCATGACATCTGTTACACTGTGCCGCTGGAGAATGTCAGCTGTTAAACGTACTAACGTATCATCAGAGGTCGATAATGGGTTATTTGGATCAATTGTTATCGCTGCTTTATAAATCTCCGGTGATGATAATATTTCGGCTTCAGCGTCGATAATACTCTGTTGATTTGCTATCGACTGGGTATTAATAAGATTAACCAGTGTTGCACGTACGGCTGTTAATTGTGCTATGCGATCTTGCTTCGCCCGCATAGCTCCGGCTTGTTGCTCAGATTTGAGCGCCAATTGATACGTTTCAACTTTTGTTTTTGTCACCATGGTCACAAACGGAGTGGCTTCCTGTTTTAACTCATCGGAAATAACACGAAGGGAAGAATTTGCGGAAATTTGTGCTACGAAGAAATCAAGTCCCTGATTGACCGTCGGCTCTCCGCTCCCCCATGTCCCCTTCTCCAGCGCATCAATTGCTTTTTGGATATCCGAGATGGCTGTCGGTATTTGGGCAAGCGGAACTTCACCTAATACTTTGATGATTACGGGAACGAGTGTTGCAAAATCCTTCGCCTGTGTGGCGGATTGTTGCAGAGAATTTGCAAGATTGGCAAGACCTTTCTGAATCGCAACAACGTTTGCAGGCGTCTGGACAACCTCATCATAAAATTTTGCAAACGGAACCGTACCCGATTCAAATGCCCCAACTAATTGTGCTAGTAATGGTCCTTGTAAATTCTCCGGCAAATGGGCAACTATCTGTCCGGCGAGAGTATATTTTGCTTCTTGTTGCTGTTGTTTTTGAGTTGACTCTTGAGTTGTAAGCGCGGCAATTGCCTGTGCCATAAACTCATCGGGGCTTATTTTATTCTGTTTATATGAGTCTGCCAGATCAAATACAGTCAGAACATTTTCACTAAAATAATCGGAAAGTACTGTACGAAGTTGTTTCTTTGCTTCATCGCTTGAAGCCGTTAACCATTCGTTCAACGTGTCTTTTATAATTTGTGCATTTTCTATGGGTTTGGCTAGTTTTAATGTATAACCGAGAGTCTCAGTATTAAACAAATGATCCACTATCTCACCAACAACATTTCTCCAAATTTGATCAAGCGCTTGATTCCTTAAACCCGTGTATTCTGAAAGCCTGTGATTGTCTATTAAATTCCCCGGATCCTCCGGAAGCAAAGCCCAAGCTCCTATATCAAACATCTTGATGATATCGGTTGATGTGTTAAATTGAAAATTCTCCGAATGCAGATCTCTTGGGAATATACTGTAGTTCTTTAGTGCAACAACCGTTTGGAGAAAATTCAATAATTCTTCCGCTTTTGAAAGCGATTCATAGTGTTGACTGATCGGAACATATTCCTCTACTACAGCGAACGCTGCAGACGCATCAATATATTCCGGATTAAAATCGCGTACCGCAGCGGCCAATTGGGAATATTCTTGGGTGTCACGAGGCATCACATTCAATACGCCAACAATACGGTCCTGAAGGCTTGCTGGAAGCGATTCCCGCATCTTCATATACAGCGGATACTGTACTTTCTCGGACCACTGTGTATCCGTTCCGAGAGAGCCCTCCAACGTGTCAGGTTTTTTAGGTACGTTAAAGAGCGATGCATACGTTTTATCTTGATCCGTAGTTAAAAATGTTTCGCCAACGGATTCGCTAAAAATAACAACTTTATTCTCTACACCGTTAGTGAAAAGAACAACCACCGATTGAACTCCGCTTCCAATTTTTTTCACAGGGTAATACCCGGCAAGAGATCCTGTTTGTATCACTTTTTGTTGCTGAATTCTGGTTTGCTTAAGAAGCAGATCTACCAACGGATTGTTATCGGCATCAAAATGTGTTCTGTCAGACATCCAATTCGTTATGTTTCCACCGGATGCTTCATACTCTCCAACCAAATTACCATACCCATAACGATCACTCTGGTCTATAATATCTACCAAATCGATGTTGTCATATTTCAAAACATTGATATCACTTAATAACGCTTGAAGGTCATCTATCGTACTTGCATTCGCATATCGCGCATTAAAAGCTTCTACAGGAGCTTTTAATGAAGCAACAGATTGCATATCTGAAATATCTTGTAATTCGTTTTTAACGATATATAACTCGTTCACCAACGTGTTACTCTTTGATTGTTGAAGTAAATTCATTTCAATTGCCGGAAAATTCTCTTTTGTAATCCCAAATTCTTTCATAGCGGTATACCATCCATCTACGCCTTGACCAATTGACTTCTCACTTGAATAAGCGAGACGGAAAAACAATGAAGCCGCCTTGTGATCGTCAGTGGTATTTTCAAATGCAAATAGTAATAATTGTATATTTGTATCCAATTGATCGAGTATTGATTGTGCTCGGAGAGCAAAATGATCTGATGAGGTTGTCAACGAAGTATTCGAAAGTAAATTAATTAAATAGTAATTCGCATAAATTGAATCATCTCCTTGCAGATGTTGGAGAAAATTCATTATTCGCAGACTTGTTTTTTCTGAAACCATAATACTTCTGTTTGCGCGTGCCAATATCGCATCGATCACTTCGGAATTTGGCGCATGTCTTGTTTTTGCAAGGCTCCCAATAACTGACATCATCTCAGTTGAAATATCAACTTCTTCGCTACCCGGTTGTATTTGTGCCTTTGGTAGAACAGCCTGAATGTATGGATCGAAATTAATTTCATGCGTGTTTGAATGTAATCCTAATAATTGTTGAGAAATAATATTTCTTCCTGCAACCGTGTTCCTCTGTGCCCATACTGTCGTTCGTAATAGGTCAACTGCCTCACTAACTGTAGAAAGTTGCTTCTGAATAGCATTGCTATCAGAGTTACTATCCGACAATATTGGAACAATAACCGGGAGCAACGCGGTGAAATCCTCCAGCTGTGACTCACCAGATACGCTATTCCAAAGAGTAAGCATTATAGCTTGTGTATCAGCGATGTTGCTTTGATTTCCACTCACTAAATCGACGTATCTCAGGTTAATAGATAGATTGAAATATTGTTTTATCGAATTTCTAAGCAAATCAGCAACTTTTCCCTGCGCATCCGCTGGAAGCTGAGCCACTAACATGTCAACTATCCCATACAATTTTTCATCCTTGGTCAGTGTCTCCGGATCGCTATATTCCTGAAACTTTGATATATCAAATCCCGTTCCTGACTCTGTTTTAAAAAATGAGAACGAAACAACTCTTACTTCACTCGATTGACTGAACGTGATTATTTGTCCGGGAACCATCGCATTCAAAATATGTGGCAATGTGTCTGCCGTTGCGGTACCGAAATGGGTATCTAGAGCAGATGATGGATTAGTTATTTTATATGGATATTGGCCGTTCAAGGAAGTATCGTCCGTTAGTATTTGTACAATAGACCGTCCAGGTACCTCTCCGTTTTTCTTATATAAAGTCACAATCCCGCCTGGTTTGATGCTTATAGGTGGCTCAACTCGTTTCGGTGCTACTTTTATTTGCGGGAGTACGGCTGTAATATAGGGATCAAAATCTTGTGTGGTTAAAACAGATAAAGAGGGATATTTTTGTAATTCGATTGACAATATATCTCGTCCGAATTGAATGTCTCTCCCACCCCACTCCGTTTTATTCAATGCATCAATTGCTTTTTGGATACTAGATAAAGCGGTGGGAATTTGTTGCAGCGGAACTTCGCCTAACACTTTAATTATCACTGGCACCAAGGTTGCAAAATCCTTCGCCTGTGTGGCGGATTGTTGAAGACTATTTGCAAGATTGGCAAGACCTTTCTGAATCGCAACAACATTTTCAGACGTTTGGACAACCTCATCATAAAACTTTGCAGCCGGTATCGTACCGGATAATAATGCATCAAACAATACTTTTTGTGTATTATCCTTCAGCTCTTGCGGCAGCAACGTATCAACTAAAAATCCTGCAATTGTTTGGGCTTTTGTCTCTTCCGATATTTTAGGTTGTGGAACAATTCGCAAGCGGTTTGCATCATCTGTAAATCCATTCGCCTCCAGCGTCTTTATGACTTGATCCCAAACATCCGCAAGTGATGTAATATCGTACGATTGGATTGCATTTTTCAATTTGTCGGTGACCGCGGCGCTACCATTACCATAATATTGTCCCATGGTCCGATCTATATACATAACTAACTGATCTATCGGAGCAGCGCCGGCACTGGTCAATAAGTTTTCTCGTTTGCCTAATGCGTTCAAATCAGTACGGAGTTGTTGTATAAGTTTTGTTTGCAAAATTACTTCAGGTAAACCATAGTTTCGTGCTGCGTAGTCTACGCTAAGACTTTCAAGAAGAGCTCGAAAATACATCATTCTTGTACTTTTATCATATATATAGTGGCTTCCAAGATTCATCGTTGATGGCATTGTATCTATTTTCACCCACTCCGGATCCGTAAGTGCAGCCAAATACGCACGGTGAATCAAAAATATTGCCTGCTCCCTAGCGCTTGGTTGATTTTTTATAACATAGTCTTTAAATCTGGTTAATACCGTAACAAATTGTTCCGGCAAGCCAAAATACCCATCAAGCACCCTTCGGGCATCATATTGCCATTGATAAATACCATCTAATTGACTCGTAACTGGCACAGTTAACGCATTAATCTCTTGAAGGGGCACTACCGTATGAATCGCCTCCCGAACAATTCGATTTAACATACCCCTTCTATTTGACGAACTCTTCTCTGCAGTATATCGATCACGTAGAGGTGTTCCGAGTTCAATTATTTTCGCAACTATTTGGGCGTAATACGGACTCTCTGTATCACGAGAATCTTCTATGAGTTTATGATCCTGTTTTTTCGTTTCATCTTCCCGTTCCAATCTTGCAAGCAGCCATTCCGCAATTGCTGTGGACAATTGTTGCTTTTCCTGCGGACTGCTTATTGAAGCAAATATCGTATTTGATTCATTGAGTATTTGTTTTCCGACTGATACGCCATTGCCCACTCTTAACGCCATTGTGCCATTTAAGTCTTCATCATGCTGAATTGCCTTAAACGAGCCTAACTTTGCCGCTGGGATGTCATCCACGTGTTTACCGTCGTTAAAAAATGGCATAAGTGTATCTAAAGCCCTATCGTAGTTTATAGTTCTGTTGGACAAATCAAGATCAGCCGTTTGTGATTTAAGCGTGGTAATCAGCGCCGATAAACGCGGTAATATAACGGGTAACTCTGCGGCGTGTCCGGTTCGAATCAAATCATAGACAATTGTGGAATACAATGCGCCATCTTCAGCCGCAACCTGCTCCCCGCGAAGAATATTCCTAAACGCTTCTAATGCCTGTTGAACCGGAGGTGTCGTTGTTGTTTCTAATAAAGTTTGAATGTCCGCACGTATACCATCCGGAGCGGTTTGCAGATATTCGGCAATCGTTACTTCCGGAGCGGTACCCATAAAGAAACTATTGATAAATATTGATACCGCAGCGCCCACAGTATCATTCATCGGAAGACCCAATCGAGTAAGAAGATAATATACCGGTCTTTTAGCTTGTTCTACTAAGTTCGAAAGCGCATTTCCTTGTGTACTTTCAGTTAATATTTTCAACACATACGTTGCAAACGCCTTTCTGCCTACTTCCAGATCAGGCGAACCGTCGATAAGTTCCTGTGGAATGGGGCCTTGATCATCTGATAGACCAACCAACATTTGTTTGACAATACTCCCTAATTTCGCGGTTTCTTGTTCCGTTATTTCATTGTTGTTCAGCTTCACAGCCTTATCAAAGTCTCCTGCAGGATCAATAAGTTTGGTTCCGAGTGTCTGTATTGCTGCTGTAATTCGATCCGGAAGGGCTACAGGAGCTGTTGCAGCGGGTGCGGCGGGTGCTGGCGACAACTTGTTAATTACTATTCTCTGAAATTTGCTCTTCCAATAATACAATTCCATTATTGCCTGATCGGTTTGCTGTTTCATAAACGTAGTTATTTCCTGTGTATACAGGGCACCATTATCAGTATTTACTCCGCGTGTGCCGATAAGCATCCGCCCGACGAGACTTGTATCATTATTATTATTGCTATACTTTGAAAGCACTAAATTATAGAATGTCTCTTCATTAAATCCTGCATCGCGCGCAACATTTTTTATAGCTTTGATGACATCCGCTTTAACAGCGACTATTGCATCATTACCATTCGCCTCATATGGACCTAACGCATTATTTCGCGCTGTATCAATCGCTCCTGTATTCATCGGCAATAAATGATCACTAATCGTACGAATATTTTCTGCAATTTGCAGGGCATGTTCCGGTGTATCCTGCTGTGCAATTTGAACCGATTCTTCCAGTAAACTCTTAAGCGTACTATTATTCACCAACCGCATCGCATTCCCACTTGTATTGATCGCATCAATCATCTGACTTAATAAACTCCCAAGCTCGGTTTTTGGTGTTTGAATGGTAATAATCGGTTGCTTTTCACCTTGTATTTGTTCCATTGGTTTTGCCGCTAACAGCACGTCCGCGCGGACGTCAAGCAATAATTTCCGCGCTTGCTCCCGCTTAACGGGATCCTGTATTGTTTCCCAAGGCGATGCAGCAATCTGCTGGTCTGTTGGACGAAACACGATCACCGGAAGACTTTCTCTCCCGGCTGCTTTCGCTGCTGCAACCCTATGACTTCCGTCTTCTTTTACCATATATACCCCACCACCTAAGTCAAATACTTGTATCGAACTTTCTGACGTGTTGCTTTCTGTTTTATCCCTATATGCAGCAACAATTCCCAAAAATTGTGCTTTTGTCCATTTGCCAAATGTGTCTTGTGTTGCACCACTACGCTGTGGCTGCCCCCAGTTTGCAATAGATTGCGCATCAAGAATCTGTGCAATTGGAATTTCCTCTTTCGTTGATGTTGTAGAGGCTCCAAAAACTGATCCGAATGCATCTTCTAACGGATACCATGGAAGTGACGAAAGATATGTACGAATATCATTAAATTGAGTTTCCGGAATCGCACCGGAATTTGGTACCTGCCACGGCTGTTGTCCTTTTGGTGTTGTTGTGCCAGGAACTTGTTGAACTTCCGCAATCGCCTGACCAACTGCAGGTAATACCGGTTTACCATCACCCACCAGATTCTTCGCAGTGCTTGCCACTTGTCCCACCTGTTGTGCTCCGGTTACTGCTGCCAATAACGGTACGGTTCCAACTGGTGCAGCCGTTAATAAATGTATCTTCGCCTGATCAGCTAAAAACGCTGCATGTTGGCGTGCGGCAAATGCTCGATCTAATATCTGATCTGCAACAGTTTTTGATACAACTGGAATACTTTCTGCCGCTGGGTTTTGGCTTGTCAATATTTGTCGAATTCTGTTTAACTCAGCATTCGTGTATCGGGATTCAATTGCCGTCTTTAAATCATCTAACGCTTTTCTATTTTCTGCTAATGCTTTGGGATCTAATGCATCCAGCATTTGAATGACACGTAATGCTTGAACATCACTCTGTACTTGTGCCGCTGCCGTCACATCGACACCGCGAAGTACCGTTCGCGCCGCTTGAAGTAAATCTCCCGCTTTTTGATCAACTTTATCCTGGGATCCGAGCACTGCAGCGGTAATTCCATAGTTATTCAAAATATTGTGAATTTCGGGAAGAATCACATCATCTTTTAAACCGTCGGCAACTGCAACAATAATTGTATTTGATGTAAGAATCTCTGCCTCTGCGTTAACCATTGATACCCGAACCTGATCCGGATTTGTTTGCGAAATAACATTTAATAGCTGACTCCGTGCAGCTCCAAGTTGGGCTTGTTGAAAGTTCGTTTGTTCCTGTATAAGTATTTGCTCTAACGCTTTTATTCTTGGCCATAACGATTCAAATTCAGTTGCTACCGAATCAGTCCACATAGTAAATAAATTTGTATCGCTGATTACCTGCAATAAATCAGTATTTGTTTTTTGTTGTTCGAGAAAGGCAATAAAATTTCCTAAAACATTCGGATCAACTTCTCTCCATGCATCATAACTAAAATCACTCAGGGTGAATTGAATATATGTGCGAATATCATCAGCATTAACCCCTTGAGTTACCTTTTGTTCTATCTGAGAAAATGCATCCTGCACGCGCTCTGAAACCGTCCGGGTATCAACTGGAATTGGTGCATTTGTACGAATTATTTGTCCAGATTGATCAAATGTTGATACCGATGCTGCTGGTTGAGCACTCAATTTTCGTACCTCTTCAATCACCTGCCAAAAATCAGCGGCTTCGCCAATGAGTTGTTTTGGCAAAACAATATCCGTAAATAAATTCAAAAGATTGGCATTATGTGCTGTTTGTACTTTTACAATTTCAGCAACTACATAAGCAATCTCTATCGGGTGTTGTTGGGTATACGCTGTCCACGTTGCTGAATCTGCAGCGGCAATTGTCGCAAGTGCCTTTGCGAAACGGCCAGGAATATCCTGAGTTTTCGGATGGCTTATTACATACGAAAAGTCAGTCAAAGCATTTCTCAAATCCAATTCGTTCTGTACTTCGGGCGCAACAAGAGCCGCCGCTAGAGTTGGTGTATACGTTTTTTGCCATACATCAAAGGTGTTAGCAGATACAATAATGGTTACAAACTGCTCGGTTAATGGATACCATTCATAATACTTTTTATTGGATACCCTATTTTGAAGCTCTAAACGTAACTTCTCTTGTGCCTCTTGAGTGAGAACATTCTTAATTGTTGGAACAGTTTGCATGATGTTATAAATATTGTCATAAAGCTCAACACTTACATTTATTTCATCATCAATTGTATGTTTCGATTTTAATTTATCCAACAAACCAGATATCTTTGAATTGTTCGTATTTAACAAACTTGTAACAAAATTCTGAACTAAACTGTTAAATTCTTCCTGAAGTATCCGGTTAAAATCAGCTTCATTATTAAATATAGGATTGTTGTTGCGTGCCTGAATAAATTGCTGCGCGTCCTGATTATTTTTCTGCATTAACAGTAAAATACTTGAGGTTGTTCTGTAACCTGGCTGTTTTTGTTGTCTATCCTCTACATAGTAATCGGGCTGTAATTTTTTCAATGCAATGTCGAGGGCAACCATCTTTGATATTTGATTGGTATAATAAGCGTTCCGTAATGTTTCTTGTGACGGTGAAAGTGTTGTTATTGCGCTCTGCAATTGTGTATATACATAATTCAACGGTGTGAATTCCCCAACAATCCGGAAAATTGCACCAATTCCCCCAGTGGATGGTTCGAGAGCGGTAAGAATATTCTGTAAGGGTGTTTTATCAGCTAAATGGGCATTTGTCGCCTCAATCAATAAATTTCTCACATCTATTGCCAATTCACCGAGCGTTTTGGCCGTCTTTTTAAGCTCACCAACATTCACGCCCTGTGTCCGAAGATCCGCAAGCGCCAAATTTATATGTTTTATCGCGATCAACGTATTTATCTGATCAATTCCCTGTTGTAATTCTGTTTCGGGTGCGGTTGGCGGAAGATTATTTGGAGTAACCACATCTTCTGTTACTGCTCTTTGTTGTGCAGCAAGATAATCAGAATATAGCTTAATATTCTTTGGAGTAGACCAAGAAGGATCAACGATAAACGCATCTGCGTATGGACCAACAATTGTCCGTAATGAAGGGATAAGTAGATTTTCGGCAATCGTAAATACACCTTTGTTTTCTGCTTGATCTATGGTAATTATTCTCTCCCCTTCCTCACCGGTTATTGAAGTGATTTTTCCGACAACCATATTCATTTTAGGCAACTCAGTCATCTCTGAGTTATTCGCGAAAAATCCTCGGAACACAACCGTTTGGTCTTTTGCGAGCGTGTTGTTATTCGCATCAAGTATTGGATGGGGTGGCAATGAAACCGGTGCAACAGCCTCCGGAGCAACTGGGGCAGCGGGAAGAACTGCGCTTCCTGTCCGCTCTATACCTTTTGCCTTCCGGTACGTATATATTGGCTTTAAATAATCAAGAAGCGGTGTGATATCGGTATAATTACCATATGTGTTTAATGGAAATCCGAGGTCGATAGCGTCAGTTTGATCCGTATAATCAAGAGGTTTTGAAACAAGAATACCCGCAGGGAATATTTCGGAATATGTGCCATAGTTCGTCAATCCTGAATTTTTACTATAAATATTTTTAATCCATATCCGTCCTTCCTGATCATGGCCCATAACCCAATTCAGTACTAATCCGTTCCACGTGTGTTCATATATTTCATACTGCACCGTATTGAGATATTTACTTGTATCGGTATACGAATACACCGGTGGTTTCGTAAAATCAGGGATAAAATCGTCAGGAATATTCAATATATCAAAATCTTTCCCTGTTATCGGATTGACATTATGGTTTTTTCCTAAATAACTTGGTTGATAAGAATTGATACTTGATAGTACGTTATTGGCTGCGGGATCAGAAGTTGTATATTTTGAAGGATTATAGGTATCCCACCCAAGTGCCTTCGGTAGAATTAAATTATTATAAAGCAGTGCAAGAGGGTTCTTATCTATAAACTGACCGATCCAGTCATAAACTATATTTGTTTGTGCATTTTTTATTAAAAACGCTTCTAATCTTGGATCTATTTGTGTCTCCTGTGTGTATGAAATATCTGTTCCTTTATCAATAAAACCTCCTTGATATTTTCTCGTAGTCCTCCAGTCTCCCCCGCTCGTAGATTTCCAAAATATACGCATTTGATAATTCCCAGTACCATCATCGGTGTATGCAAACATGACGGTATCTCCCGAATGTGCTGCCCTCCCGTCAAAGAAATACCATTTTTGGCCGTCGAGTTCGACAACTGTTTGAGGTAATTTCGTACTTAACGCCGTAATTACCTGTGAAATAAAGGTGTTTATCTTATTTTGATCAGGCGGTGAGCTCTCCTGAGCGGTAAACAAATTTTCATTATTTAAAAGCACTTCCATATCAGCCGGTGCAATTGGATAATTACCTTTACTATCTTTCGTTATTAAAGCGGTCACTCCTTTTTGTAATAATGACTTAAAAGTATCGCTTTTGAACCAGTTCGATATAGAGGTTTTCTCCGTGTCAGTGATAGTTCTTGTTATCGCGGTTTCTTGCGAACTAACAGCTACTGCTGGGGCGGGTTGAATCGGTTGAGTCCGCATAGGTAGTTGCACTGGAGGCTGGACAGCTTTCTGTGCTGCTTCTTCCGCCTTTTGCAAATCGTCTATAACTTTTTTATATTGAACCTTAATTGCCGGGAAAAGAGTTGAGTTGTCGGAAGGACTTATGATGGCAGTAACCGCAGATATTTTAGCAGTTGCCTCCGGAAGATTATTCGCCTGAATCGCTTGGTTTGCGAGAGTAAGATTTGATTTTGCCGTTTGTATCTTATTAAACGTCTGTACCCAAAAATACGAATTCGTTGGCGTTGTTGTAAGAACAAATTGTGCTGTTTCTGTAACTTCATTTATCTGTGCACCAGCTTCCCCACGCGCAGTATTCACAATACCCATAAATTCCGCCATGGCGGTCTGTAATTCTTTAAGATTATCAGGCAATCTGTATAAATTATCCGGGAGTTTTAAATCCGGCTGGGAATCAATAAAAACCGTGATAAGCGTACGTGCCCAAATAGGGACCAAATGTTTTGGATCGAATAGATCAATAAGATCGGTTTTAGTGGTTGTTTGAGCCTGTGATTGAAGAAGCGAAATAATATCTACGTATTGTTTGCTTACTTCTTCCGGCGTGAGTGTCGTCGCATCAATGGCAAGTATTATTTCACCTGCATCGTTTGGTTTTGCTCCATTATCTATCAAAATCTTCTGATTTGCCGGCGTCAAATTGGTCGCCTCAAATACAATATCCGTTTTCGGCCAACTTTTCGCGCTTGCGTTGGAGGCAAATGTTTGAATATTTTTCTCCCGCAATATCAATCCTGCTGCCACGAGCGGTTGTTCAAAAATCTTATCAACCGGTGGCATTTGAGTTTTAATAAATTCATCCAATGAAGATTGCATATATTTCGGGTCGAGATTTGCCTTCAACAATATATTCTTTTGAGCAGCAACTCTCTTTTGCAGTTCGCCATTCGTGTTAACGAAGCTATTTTGATTTTCCAGCGGAGGAATCGTACTCCAAACTAGAAGATTAGATGGCGATGACGCCGTTAATACCGGAGCGCTGATTGCAGCGGCAATATATTTATCAACTGGTAATAATTTTAAATAGGTATTCGCTTCATCAACGGAATACCCTTTAGCAATGAGAATATTGTAAGTCTCTTTAGATATGATTCCATTAGTTCCCGCGGCTGGTGATGTATCGCTTGATACCGGAAGACCGTCAAAATTCAGGCCATTACCAGCTAGATATTCATCAATATTTGCCTGGGGTACGTACGCCTGATGGGATCGAACCTGGTTGAGAATATCAAGAGTAACGTGCGCGCGTTTCCCGGTTACGGTCAGATCAAGATATGCATTTAAATTTTCTTCGGTAAGCGGAAAATATCCTTTTTCAAATAACGCCTTTGCTATTGGGTTATTTTGATCAATAGACGTAAATTGACCGAAGGTTAAATCTACAAGATACCGATTACCCTGAAGATCGGTAACAATGGTTATATCGTGATAAAGACTGTCGCTCGGTTGAACGCCATCCGCATAATTAATAGTAATGACATTATAGTCACTCGCCTGTAAACCATTATGTTCTGCATCCGCCTTTACATATCCTGATGATATTTCGCAGAGACTTCCGCGACATCCAATTCCCTTCGGTGCACCTGCCGCCGTCAGCCCAGCATCAACTCTGTTGATAATATCATCAACTGCAGCCTCCGGAGCAACTGGGGCGGTGGCGGGAGCGGCCGGTTGAGCTTGTTGCGGTTTCATTGCAGTAACGGTATTTTTCGCAACCTCAATAAGAAATTTCTGAGTATCATCTTGAGATACCAGCGTTGAATTTAATTCAGCCAATTTACTATTTCTACTTAATACACTCAATATTCTTCCCAGAACTGCATCTAAAGCATTAGATTGAACGTCAGCGATCACATCAGATCTATTCATGGCTGTTTCAACATCGGTAACAATGGCAGCTTGTACGCCGGCTTGTTGGTCAGCTGGAATCGTATTCCAAAAATCCTGTTGAGCAGCAATTGTGTCTCTCACCACTTTTTCTGCGGGAGTTTGAGCGGGCGCAACTGGAGCCGCCGCAGGAGGTGCTACAACCGGTTTTTTCAATTCTTCTAACGCATTTCCTATCTCAATTCGTACATTTTGTAACGGTTGTAAATCTTGAACACCTTCGAATATCGAGCCGGAACCAGTTAAAAACAGAGCGGCGTTCTGGAGATGTTCTAATGCTGTTTGGTTTGCTTGATATGTACTAACAGCAGCATGAAGATCTGTGATAACAACGTTCAATAATGTGGTAATATCTTTCGCATCAGAGCTAAATTGTTCAGGTAATGCGGTAAGACCCTTCATTCGTAAATCTGTATATATTCCCTGAACCTTTGCAATTGCGTTTTGCAAGTCTTTTTGTTGTATACGACTTGCTAGGGCTTGTTGATAGTCTGTGTATAACTGCTTACTATATTCAACTCTTGCGAAATTTGTCAGATTATTATTTATAGTCGGCACGTTTTTTATTGCCTGCACGGCAATAACCTGAGGAGTTATTGCTGTTATAAACATCGCAACGCCACTCGTATCATCTTTTTGATATCCCCCGTTATTTTCAATTCCTGCGGCTATAAATGATGCAAACCGTGCTTCAGCTTGATTAGGTGTTAATCCTGTGCCCTGAAGAACTTGCTGCATTGTGGGTAGACGCAAACCGTTCTTTTGTTTGTAATACTTCTGATACCCGTCAGAAGTTGCAAAAAACCGATCTCCGGATTTAATCGAATACGCCATGATATGTGCGCCTCTGAACTGATCGCTCCCGAATACATTTGGCTGATTTGGTGCCGGTAATTGCGGAGTAAATGGAGATACCGGATCCAGATCTTGGAAAGTTCCATCTGCGCGCAATCGATATAATTCTGCGTCACCGACACGAATAGTAAAAAGATCCCCGTTGATTACTGCAGCTCCCATAAATGTGGTGGCCGCTTCCGGTGAAGGGAATTTATTCATTAACTCCTGATTTATATTGTCAATTTGTTCTCCTAACCACATACCGATTTCTTCACGACTTCCTGTCTTCCACTTCATTGTTTGTGCTTGTTTCATCATTTGCGTCATCCGCTTAACAATAAATTTTGATCCTTCTGGAGAGTGTATTGCTACACCAGCGGAAACCCCATCGGCAACAGCGATTATGCCTGCCGGATCACTAGCGAAATAATCCTCGCCTGAACCCGGGTTGCTATTGGGTTTTTTCGTATGAAATGCCGTTCCAACACCATTTCCAACGGCGATGGTTGGTGCGTTAATTGTAATTTCTGCCGGTTGTGCACCACTACTTGAAACCACACCGTCTTCCGTAATATGAATTGCATATTCAGGCGTTTGCAAGAAAAGATCTCCTTGGAATATGCGCACTGTAAATTTCTGACGACCTAAAGTTAGAATATCTCTGTCACGAAGTACTGTATTTTGCTCCGGATTATCAAGTATATTGCGACCGTTCACATAGGTTCCGCCTGCAGAATTCGTATCTGTTATGTAAAATCCGGTTGTTGTATGACCGATAATCGCATGGCTTCGGGAAACGCTTGGATCAAAATTCAATTGTATTCCGGCGCTATCCCCACGTCCGATTTGATACGCCCATTGAATAGGAAGTTGTTGAGTCGTTATTCTGCTCATGCCGTCTTCATCCAATAAAATAATCTCAGAACCGTCTGTTTTCCAAAGATACGGTTGACCGTCAACATTTAAACGGAATGTGTATACGCCCTCCGGAGATGTTATTGGAACGTAATCAATCAAAGGAATATCCTGATTCACAGATTTCGTTGTATCCCGAAGAATATAGCTCCCGTCAGGTTGCTGAAAAATAGTCATCTTCGGAAATACATCGATACCTGTGAGTAGCGCGTTTGTTTGTTGCACAACTGGTACCGGTGCAAGCGGCGTTTGATCTAATCCTTGAATCTGCGGGTCCGTTAATGGAGTAAGGTAGAGATCGCCGGCAGCAATTGTCACGCTGAAAACAACATGTTTGATGGATAATCCACCCAACCGAATCGTATCTCCGGTATGGATCTCCGTTGAGTCACCGACAACTTGATTACTATTCCAGCTATTAATTCTAACATTACTCGCACCAACATTGTGTATAATCCATGTGCCATTCTGTTTCGCGATATGAATTGCCATCTCATTTTTATTATCTACCCATGGAAGTCGTAGAGACGGAACGGCTGTATAGCTTTGATCATATATTTTCAACGCGTTGTCCCACTGTGAAAATCTCTCCCCCGACGCTTTATATGTCGTGCCTTCTTTAGATTCTGGAATAGGTTTACCAGGCTGTCCTAATTCCACTACATTTACGTTTGTTGTTGCTGGTGCCGATGTAGTTGATGTCTTTTTTTGAGGCGGGGGCTGTACATTTTTCAATGCTGCGTTGTGGCGTAAGAATATAATCCGGGCTAGATCCGCACGGAAACCAGCATTTCCACCAAGATTCAAATTGTTCACAAAGTCAACCATGAGATTTGCCTCTAACATGTGTCTGGTTATCGCCCCATTTACTGTTTCTGAATCTGAAATATGAAGGTTAAGAAGTGCTTTTGCGTCGGCGGCATCTTGCGCCGGTAATGTGGATACGTCCGCAACGACACCGTTTATAACCGTTTGAATTTCTCCAATGTGATGCCATTGATCGGTAAGAATAAGCCGTGTTATAACACCTGCCCACATCGGCCCTTCCTCTACCTGAGCGGTTAATGCATTTATCTGCGGTGAGAATATATTTTTAACATTTGGTAAATTAGCATTAATAAACCCAACGAGTCTATCAGCTCTCTCTGCAGCATTTAACTCCGGAAAAATTCCTATTTCTATACTATCAACAAGATCGGAAATGATAGTTTGTATTTGATCGTCTACTGTAATTCCGGATTTAATTAATACACCCCCAATTGCACTTTTTAGAGAATTCCGCAGAGGCTGCTCAAGATTTTGCAATACAACCTTCCCTATTCCGGTGAGAACTGTTACAACCGGAGCTTGTTTCTTTGGTACCAAATTCAACGTATTACCTTGGATTTCAACGGTATAATCGTAATTTTTGGCTAGATTTAATGTGTCACCTTGAGAAAGCTCAACGAATATTCCAGGTTCAAGTCTTTTTCCATTTAAGAAAGTACCATTTGTACTTTTTTCGTCGCGCGCATTCCAATGTGCTCCGTCAAAATAGAATGACACATGATTTCTGCTTATTTCCGAATCATTGATTGCAAATGTGTTGGCAACATCCCGTCCGATTGTAGCAAGCATCCCGTCACCACCGACAGAATGATCTGTTGCATCGATAGTTAGTCGTATTGGCTCATTATTTGAAATTGCTGGCGATCCTTTGTGATCAATTTTTGTTGGTGCTTTTTTATCTTTCGGATCAATTCTGCTAAATGAAATAGACTTATCCTCAGCGATACGAACCCGAACCGCTGTATTTGACGTGAGCTTGATAATATCGCCATGGTGAAGTGCATGTTGCCCGCCTGACGGAAGTTTTGCTTCGTTATTTACGGAAACACCATTTTTCGAAGTATTATCTTTTACATACCATGTATCATTCTGTACATAATAGACTGCTGCATGTATACGACTTACTGCAGGGTCATCATCCACAAATAATTCATTCGCATTCATCTGCCTCCCGATTGTTAACGGATTTTGTTGTGTATATGTTGGGGGGAATACAGCCGACTTGTTTCCCACAACTAAAGCCACGCCTTGTTTCTTACCGACCAGCGTTCCTTCGGCTTCAACTGCTGACTCGATTGGTAACTTACCCTGAATTCCCTGACTGATCGCAACCATAAACTGTGAATTGGATGGAATTGTTGAAAGGTGAGCATTTACCGTAACGATCGACTCGTTTCCTCCTGGATTTAAAAATGTAGCAATATTCGCTGGTACAAATGTGTGATTACCCCGTAAATCGTTTATTAATACTCTCGCCATCGCGTTTTGCACCCATAACCTTCGTGTTGCCACATCTATTTGTTGATACTCATCACGAGAATACCCAGCACTAAATTCATTTTCAATAGCACTCGTTATCATCGCCTCAATAAGCGGATCTGTAACCGGAAGCGCCTGGAGATACGCAATTGCCTCATCCCAGTTTGTTACGTTATTCCAAGGTTGAGTAGAAGCTGGCGCTGCTGCCAGTGGCGCAACAGGTGGAACTACCGGTGCCGGGGCGGCTAGGGCGACAGCGACAGGTTGTTGTTGTGTTTGAACCTGAATTTCTTGCAAGTTCAACGGTTTCCCAATTAAGAATAGTTTCCAATTATTATTAACTTGAACTAATTGATTTGCGAATTCAATAAGTGACATCTCCTGAACATTTGTATTCATCAATGGATCGTGAACCCGAAGATATATTTGTCCGTTTCGGGATACAGCTCCGGAAATCATCCGTGCATGCGGACCCCATGCTCCGACCACTACTTCACCCTGTTGTAACGCATGAATAATTCGTGATAATACATTGCCTCCGTCTGTAAACCCTTCAAGAGAAGTTAATGTAATTTTTCCTTGATTTCGTAACATCTCAAGATATATTTGAACGTCGCCACCATGAAGATATCCATTCGCGTCATAAAGATCATTACTATTCTTCACATTTGTAACAGAAGCTATCTGATTTATAACGTCAGTATCAGTTTGTTCTGTATGTGGAATCTGTAGTGCATCAAACGCGTTCAGTATTGACGCGGCGTAACAGGAATATTTTCCATTTTGTCCAGAAAATTCCTGTGCCCGATGATGGTCTATCATTATTGGTGTTTTAAGCGTTGAACCGGCAAAGAATTCCTGAATATCGGCAGCCTGCGCAGGAATTGATTGATTCATTGAAGCGATCGGCAATGTAGTAATTACTGCTTCTCCCACAACTGGCAGAGCAACGGATCGAATGGGAGCAACTGGCGCAGGTTGTACTGTAGTTTCATACGCTTTATATGCATTAATTATTAATCCCTTTGACTTTGGAGAATTTTCGGGCGTTTCACTGAAACGTTTGATGAGACTTTTATATACATCATCAATCCCGCCCGTCGTATTTAATTGATATCCAGGGATAGTAAAGCTACTATTTAAAGCCTCAAGAATGGTTTGTGCCTTGGCTTCACCTACCGAATGTCTGCTTTGCAAATAAATTATGAGAGCGTTATAGACCGCGAGACTTTTCGCATCATCGGACGCAAACGATTGCTTATTAATTGCATCAAGTTGCTGGTTGAGTTGTTGCTCCGCTTCAGATGACTGCTGTTGTTGACTCATGATTGTGTAGAGAAGATCACTAACTTCCCGTGCATTAACCTTTGTACCTGCCAATTGTTTTTCTATAAAATCTTTCTGCTGGTTCCAAAAATCATCAGGTGATGTATAAATTCCCCAAATATAATAATTTGGGTCAGCGACGGCTTTACTTACAATCGTTAGGGTTCGTCTAATGCTAAGATCAATGGTTCGAACATCATGATCGTTTGAATTGGCAATACCCTCCCAAATGATCTTCAGTACATTCGGAACAAAATCCGTATGTCTCACTAAGCTTGGCATCCAATCTTGAATCGCACCTTGTAATTTTGCGGTATTGTTAATTGCCTGAACCACCTCATCGTACATCCATAACGGTACAACAATGCCTTGAAGGGTTTGTTCCGTTGCGATACGGACGTTATCGTTCACTGTTTTTGGAAGGAACAGATCTGCAAGTTGTTTGGATGGTACCGGAGCCAGTTGTTCAGCAGTCTTTTGCACCACCGGCGCAGGTTGTAGTTCCGCGGCCTTAATACGTTCTTGAACCGTTGTGAAACGGTTCTTGACTCTTGTTATTATTTCAGTCGAATACGGATCTAAAAACGGCGCCAATACTTGCGCTTGTGCAAATAAATCTTGAGCCAATGGTAAATTATTATTATTCAGCGCCAATTCCGCTTCCATTAATTTCTGGTTAATAGTCACGGCATAATCCTCAGCTTTCACCACACCAACGCCAACAACCGGCTCAGCGACGGGTTGTGGTTCGACTGCAGGTTGCGCAACCGGTGGAACGGCAATAGGTACAGGAGCGGATATATTTGTCTTTCCGTTATATTTATCGATTGCGGTTTTCGCGGCGCCATTTACCGGAATCGCAGAAGTAAATTTTTCCGTGGACATATATGACGTAGATATTTGGTTCAACCATGTAGGTGTTTCTTCTGATGAAGAGGGCCAATATTCTATCGGAGTCTGAGCTTTATATTCGTATAGAGGTGTACTTAACCATTGCAGATCGTAAAACCCTTTCCGTAAACCAAACGACGTAATTGGCTGTGTTACGTCCTCCCATCCTGCGCACCAAACCGATCCTGTTTCAGCCTCCTGTAAAAAATAATATCGTAATTTTCCGTCTGTTGATGGATAAACGTACAGCGCAGCATTACAATGTCCGCTGAAACAAAACGCCTTATTTATAACCATCGGTTCCTTGGTAAAATCCGGCGCCTGAGCGGGATCATCCCAAATGAATGAGGATGGAACAGGGTAAGGTTTAAAATTAATATCGCTTGTTTTAATATTATTCGCATAGTCCGAAACCAACCATGGAAATATGTCCGCAATATCCCTATCTGTGGGTGGAACTGGTTTATTCCATGGAAATACGAGGTCGTGAGAAAAACTATTTATTCCTGTTTGCGGATTAGTTTTCGCATAATTTAAGTAAATGCTAACTTTCCATTGGGAGAAATGACCACCAAGCATTTGGGGTAAATCATGCTCGTCCACAAATGTGGAATGTTCCGGAACAATACCAGGAACTTGTTTTACTAAATCTAAACGATCGGTTGAGACATATTCCAATAGGTTATAAACCATACTATTCCCGTCGGCTGGATTCATATTGATGATCTGATCCGGTTGTGCTAATGTAGCTAATGCACTTTGTACTTCAAACGGCAATAGTTCGCCTATTTCTCCATATCCTTTTCCGAACCAACCGGGACCATTTGTGTGTGAATATGAACGGAAAATTCCTTCAGATTGTGAATTAATAAAGAGCCTGGCATAATATTTACCATCCTTCTCTACGTACCCGATAGCAAAATAATAATCTGTATCTTTAGTAATATTTCCGCGATGCACTTTCGACATATGGATTCGTGTACCATTAACGATAGTCGTTACTACTGGTGCAAAATCTTGAGGAATTTCATTAATTTTCTTATATTCAGAAACTATCGTTGCAGGAAGAATGGCCGAAGTACGAATGTGATTATATTCTTGTGGCGTAAGCACCATGGTTGTTACTGGTATTGCCGGTACGGCCGATGCTTGAGGCACGGCCGGTTGAATTACAAGTGCCGGCGGAACTGCAACAATTGGGGCAGCCGGTTGATTTGTTTTCTCAAACGCGGTGAGGGTAAATGTTACCGTTCTTATATTATTCGGATTCCCCGGATACACTTCTATAGATTTTACAAATCCAGTCACGCGAAGATTGTCTGTATCAATTTGTATCGGAGTACCACCTTCTGTATAATTTCTTATATCTTTAACTGGAATATTCTGACTTTGGCGCTTCCCCATAACGCTATCAAACAGCCCTATTACAATAGTTTGCTGATTACTACTCGCATCGGTCCCAACCGACATTAATCCTTTTGTGCCAAGATTTACTTCTTGCTCTCTTTTGGTAGTATCAAATGTGAATGGTACATCTTGCTGAGTAATTTGATTAAATTTTGCAAGCACACGAATAGCTGGTTCGGGAGCCGGAGCGAGCGCAGGTTTTTGTGCAGCCTGTTTCCTCGCTGTTTCTATCGCATCAAACTCCGTTTGCCACAGTTTATTCCAATTTCCTATTTCAGTTGGATGTTGTTGGACAACGTGTTGAGCGGCCTCCATTGCTATAGTGAAGAACTCAGTATTTTGTTTCAAAATTGTTATAACGTCGGTTTGTGCTTGTGCCAATTCCGGTAACACATCTTCCCCTGCAATTAACAGACGGAGTGAAGGAATTGAACCCGCAATCAATGATTTCAGGAAAACATAATACGTTGTTCTTGCGGGTCCATACAGCGCCGGAGGCGTAAGTCGTTTTAATATATTATTCCTCATCGTATCTTTCAGATTTCCAATCAATGATTGAATTTGTTTAGTGCTCATTTTTGATCTGTCAGACGGCGCTACAACAACTTTTGCTGTTTCAAGATCCTTAACACTTATGCCATATGTTTTTGTGGCTAGCGTATATAACGCATCGTATTCAGCCAAAACCTTGGAAGTATCGGCTTGAGCAGTAGGAGCTTTCTGCGGAGCTGGAACTTTATTCTGTCCCGCAACCACTAAGACGCGAAGTGATTCTAAGGCGATCTGGCGAGCCGCTTCGCGGGGGCTAATCGACTTAAGCTCCGCATTTAAAATGCGTAACATACTTTGATATGCTTCCGTTTGTACTGCAACCGTAGCTCCGTTTGTAATCTTTACTAAACTTTGTTGAAAACTCGATTCCGTATTACTTTCACCAATCAATCCTCCATAACGCGTGTCATATTTCACCTCATTAAACTTCGTGCTTATCGCTTGCGCATCCGGCGTTAATGCATTCGGATCCAGTGTTACTGGTGCAGCGGGAATCACCGGAGTACGATTTGGTGCGGGTTGGATTACCGGTGGCGCAACCGCTGTGGCAGGGATATTAGAAGTAATTGTGCTTCTAAGACCGGTTTGATTACTTCCAACAGCTAACTGTTTAGCCGTATTAATAACTTCATTGGCAATTTGAGATGCCTGGTCTTGCGCACCCCCGACTGCAACAAGCGTATTAATGATGTCCTGACGATCTTGTTGTGGATCATACGCACTATTAGCAGCAAACTTCTTTGTTAATTCGCCAACTTTTTGGCTTCGATATGCATCTACTGCAATACGAATTTTATTACTCGCATCTGACGATAGCGCATTTAATTGTGTGTCAATATTTGCTTTTTTGTGGACCTCATCAGAAAAACCATGAATTGTATGAGCAACTGCCACAACAGCTTTTGCCTGATCAATAGTGAGCGTTGCCGGTTGTAATAACGCTTCCAACTCCGCGACTTGTTGTTTAAACGCAGCAACATCAGCGTCTAATTTATTAGCAGCTGTGACATTTGCTTGCGTATCTTTTACTACATTCCAAAACTCATTCCCCTCAACCCATGCCTCAGATGGAGGAACTAAATTTTTCACAATAAGATTTGCAATCGTCTCGTCTTTTTGAACACTTTGAATAGCTGCTATAGCAGCTTGCACGACAGCAACTGATTGCGACTGCACAGTTGCCCATGTATTCTGGCTCGCATGTTGTATTGCAACCCCTGCTTCAACAATAGCTTGTAGAATTTTTGCACGGTCGTGGTTATCTATTATATTGTTATGACTGGTTATAGCATTGGTTAAATCTGTCAACGCGGTGGTTAATGATTTTACTTTTACTTGTTGACCTGCGTTAGATGGAGCCGTTTGACCAAGTGCTGCTATTTCCTCTGGCATTAATTAACGCATTAATAAATCTCCGGTCAATGGATCATAGACAACCTTCATCACAACATGCTCCCCTGTTGCGGTACCAAATCGAAGCGTATCCCCGTTGGCAATAACCCTATTCCCCATAACTAAGTTATTCCATCCATTAACTCCGAAATTCACTTGTTGGGCACTGCTTATCGTTTTTAAATTCCACGTATTTGTATTTTTATCAAAGCTCAGATATATATCTGCCTTGGGAATACCGGTTATGAGTTGAGTCCGCATTTTATTTATCGGTCTCATGGGGTCCGTGACATAATTCAATTGAATGTCTTTGTAACTATCAGATATCCATAGCGAATTGTTGTTGCCAGTAAATACCGTTGTTGGCGCACGGAATGTATCTCCGGGATTAATCTTTTCATTTGATTCCAATCCAAGAGATACTTCAGTTTCACCTGGTTTAGTATCTTTTTGATATTGTTTTATATATGCATCTCGTGCTTGATTATATTGTGCAATCGCAAGGGATACTTGAGGCGATGATCTATCAGTAAATACAATATTCTTTACTATTAAATCCCACGCATCATTCAAGGCAGAGAACGCTTTTGTATTATCTGTTAGATTATTTGCCATTGAATTATTCGCCGTAATAATCGCGTCGCCGATCTGTTTCACGACATCAAGAGTCGCAGTGGGTGCGGCGGGAGCGGGTTGAGCGGGTGCAACGGGAGCCACCGGCGCTACCGGCTCTTGAGCTGCCGTTCCTGATGGTTTTTGATATACATCGAAATGGAAAGTAGCGGATGTGATATAGGCATTTTCTCCATCCCCTGCTGTTTGCATATTCGACACCGTCACATGCACAACGAGATTCGTGGTATCGAGATTAAATTCCGTTGAACCGGTTGGCGATAATACAATAGGACTACTATTATCATCTTTTGCACTTGCATTCTGCATTACTTGAGCAGATATACCGTTAATTACGACTGCTCTATTTATTGGAAGCAAGTCATTCGTATCATCTAATCTCACTCCGATGGCTTGAACATTCATTTTCCCGTCTACACCCCTTTGGGCTTCTAATAAATTCGCTCCAAACTCACCAAGATTTGTTCCATTCGGCGCAGGTGAAGTAATATTTTGTGAATATGTAAACTGGTCATTTTCATGCGAATAGCTTGTATCATGCGAAGCAATCTTCACTGAACCTTCAGGAATTCCGGCAGGAAGTGCGGCGGGTTGAGTGGAAGGGGCGGGATTCTTCGCCTGTTCGTTTTCAATAATCCCAAAAGCCATTCCTAATGCCTCGGACTCCCAAAACGGTTCATTATCCGAAGAATAACCGGGAATAATTCTTGTTAATATTCCTGTTATTGATCGGGTAACGGTAAGATCAAGATTGACTTCATCTGATAGAGCAGGATGTTCTTTAACAAATTGAATTACTGTCGGATCTTTTGAAACCGCCTCTACTGTCTGCACCATATGGTTGTACTCATCAAAGAAATGAGAAAAGTTCTCCGGTTCCAAATTTGATGCGATTGTAGTAAGAGCTCCTATCCGAATAGAAACATTTGGCGGCAATCCCTTTGAGAAATCTTCCAATGCCCGTCCGAAAGCTTCCTGAAGCACATTTTCATTTTGTTCGTTCGGTGCTACATATTTTTTATCAATCAAATATTGTGTTATCTCATCATGAATTTTTTCAACGGCTAATTGCTCCTGATCGTAAACGAAAACTTCCGGTGCTGCCGAGCTTACGGCCGCTTTCACCCACATGGTAACCGGCTCTCGGAAATTTTCCGGGAATGTATCAACAATCCCTTTTACAACCGGGCCGATATCAGACACAGGCGCGGCGGGAACAATATCCACCAATGCCGGTACTTGCGGGTTGGCGGGTAATTTAGTTGCTGAAACTGTAACATTGGCTCTAACTTTGCCCATTTTATTAACTAAATTAATGGCTAGTACTTTAGTAGTTTCTATAGTGGCATACGTGTACCCTACCCTGACAACCTCACTGACAAAAAGCGGTACATTTTGACCTTTTGCAGAATTGTCGACAATGTTCATTCGATTTTTATCAAATGGATCACCGATTGATGGAATAAATAACTCACCAGAATACAGAAGCTTCACTTTATCGGAAAGATACGGCGATAACGATGAAATAACAGAAAGTAAATCAGGATTATTATTACCTAAAGCTATAGTTAATAAACTTTGTAATACACCCGCTAACGCTTTCGGTGTGCCTATACCATCTTCTATATTTTGATTAAATTCTAATAAAGTATTTCTTATAGAATTTCCATACGTTGAATTTGTGAGTAACGGATTCAATACATCAGTAACGTGTTTAGTAATTTCCTGGTATTGCTGTTGCAAATATAGATTATTCAGACGATCATATTCAGCCTTTTTTTCATCAGATATTCTATTCAATTCTTTAGATTTCCTATCGTCTGAATTTTTGTTTGTTTGTGTTTCTATTTCTAACCTTTTATCTTCTATGTTTGCTGTCAACATAGCCTCAATATATGCATCCCGAGCGGCTTTCACTTGATCAGGTGTAACCAGCGGTTGAGCCGCGGGTTGAACGGCGGGGGCGGCGGCTGCTATCAAATCATTTGTGGAAATAAATATCTGATAATTAGCACGCTCTATTAATAGATAATGGTTTGGTCGAAGCATCGATATTGCAACATTCTGTGCGGTGGTTATATGCGGAGTAAAAATAATTGTAAAACCTTTTTGGTCGACGTTATCAACTTCAACAATGCTATCCCCCTCCGACAACGTAAATAAAACTTTTTGATTTAATACATTTCTTCCTTGTAATTTGTCGCCTATCTGAATTCGCTTCGGATCTTGTAGCTCTTGTGGCAATTTCTCTATCTCGGAAGCCGCAGCCGGCGGCGGGATAGCATCAAGATTCGCTTTAAATAATAATTCCAACCAATGATTTAAATCTGTATCGCTTATGGTGACGTTTAACGGTTGAAGAGCGTGTTTGAATATATCAGTAAGTTGCACCAATGCGGAATCACGCGTCACACCGGGGGTCGTCCACAATCCCTGAATTTCCCGTTGGTGATCAGCCTCTATCAATCTTAACGACTGTGCAGTTTGCAAAATTGGTGATACCTGATGTTCGAGGATCGTCTGCATCATCGACAGTCCTGCAATGTAATTCGCGGCGTTGGGCACCCCGGGCATTTGAGGTGATACATATTGTTTTGCATTGTCGATAAGTCCTTGGGCTGTTTGACGTGCTAAATCAGTAAGTGACGATGCACCCACAACCGCATTAGCAACAGTGGTGAAAAATCCATCGCTAGATAACGTATTTTGAATCCAGTCATTAAATATTTTATCCGCAGCGACCTGATTTTCCTCTATTTGTTGCTTCCTCTGTGCTTTCAACGCGTTATAAATCTGTTGTGCTCTCGTATTTATAGCTTCAGTAATTTGCGGATCTGTCTGCATCAGCGGCGACATCGACGGCACGTTCTTTATAATTTCTTCTTTAATCCAACCGATAAGAGCTATTTGATGAAAATCCGATAAATTTTGTGGATCGTACTCATCAAACCATCCTTTATCAACCAAACCTAAAGGATCTGCAGCCGGATATGTATAATCTTTAATTGCGGTTACCTGGGCAGCAACCTGTGCCGCGGTTACATTTTTATATTCCTCAATAGCCTGATCGATGAATGTATTGATCTTATCCGGAGTCGGAATTCCATCGATAAGTTCAGGAGGACCTATCAAATTAAACCATTTCGCCCCAAGACCCGGTTGAATAGTATCCAGTACTTTTATGGTTGCCGCTTGCGCCCGGACAGGAGCATTATTCAGTTCTTGCGCCTTATATGAAGCGATTCCGGCCGAATCAAACGTATGCGTCCCAAAATAGAGTGATATATCTTCTATCGGAAATGCCTGACTTAGCGCCTTTTTGTATTCGGTTTCTACTCGTGTGTGTAAATCAGTTTGCTGTGTTTGAACAATTGTAGTTACCGGTATAAATAATGCGTCCAGTGAAGTCGGTGGAAACTTCTTTGAATTCTCCAGTTTCATCGCAAGATCATTCACTATTGCCGTAATTGTTTCACCATTTATGATCCGCTTTAGTATATCTTGATCTAGTCCTAAATCTTTCAATGCTTGCGCGACGGTAGCCGGTGTTACAGGCTGAAGTGTTGCCACCGGAGGAAGTGTATTCACATAGTCAGTTTTTGTTTTTGATAACCATGCTTTATATAGATCCGTAATATACTCATCATTCTGAGTCCAAGTCTTGTCTATTATTTTTGGTAGAATCGTCGGATCTGCCGGATCTTTTGGTAATGTATCTTTCATAGTTGTAAATGCATCATTCCAACGTTTTACCGAGGCCACTACCCTACTGGCAAACGCATCCCTTGCTTTTTGTTTTATAAAATCGTCAACAACGATCGTGGAGGTATCATATGTATCCAATACCGTATTCAACTTAGTCGGATCATTTACGTTTGCAAGAACTATCGGTAATACTGTTGCAGCATGCGTATTCACACCTGTTGCCCAAATCGTATTCATTTGAGCGATCGCAAGAGCCGTTGCACGTACTTCGGGACTAATACCGGTCACCGCAAGCATCGCGGTTAATTCCTCCGGTTTATGTGCCGCGTCAACCAGACTCTTCGCCGTATCGTAAATTGGACCCAATGCGTTCTGTTTGGCTTGTTGAGCTGCATATGCCTGCTGACCCATAGGATCTGTTGCGTGAAAATTCAACGCCTGAAAAATACCGTTCGGAGTTACAACATCCTTAATCACATTTAATGCGATCAGAAACCCGCCAAACAAACGCGCACCGGGAAAAGGAATAAAGAGAACGCCTACCTGTGCGGCCATTCCCAGCGGAGCTCTTCGTATGGTCGTCGGTGCCAGAAGATATTTAACAAAAGCAGAACCTTTATTAGTTGGAATACTCCATGCCCATTGCTGCGCTCCGTTCAACTGATCCCACGGAACCTGATCCTGGAATCCCGGAATCTTTGATAATACCTTTTCTAAATTTCCTCCACCGAGCTTACCAAGCAACTTGTGAAGTTGTGTTGCAGTCGGAGCTGTTGGAGCTGTCGGCGCTCTTGTTGTGGTTGCGGCAGCTGCCCCTCCCCAATCCGACGGAATACGATTTAATAATGATGTAGTAATTCTAAATACATCGTGAATAATAACCGGAAGTATGAACGGTTGAGCTCCGGGAATAGCTAGCATTAATCCTCTCGTCGCTGCCCACCAAGCAACTTGACCCAAACGTGATTTTCCGGTTAATCCGGCGCGCAGCGGATTCGGGAACAGAATGTTATCGCCAATTGCGCTAACGAATTTCAACCAATTCGCATGATTTTTAAGAGCACCTTGTAATGCCCGGTATCCATCATACGCAAGCCACGGGACGGCAAAGGGTCCGGTAATTGCTGTATGCAACAAACTCGCTATTGTTATTCTTCCTGCAACGGCGCTTGCAACATTTAGAATATTCGCACCTGTTTGATTCTTTGCCAGCGTCGGCTCAGTTATTGCACGAAGAGGTGTAACAAAGACCCATTTAACGAACGTCTTAAAACCTGAACTCTTCGTCGTTGGCGTGTTTGTCGGTGGATTATTATTAACAACGGGCGCCGCGGGATTTTTTATATTTTTAATTACATTACTAAACCATGTTGTTACACCATTCCAAAAATTATTTGACGGGACTTTATCTTTCGCGTACTCGTAATACGCACTTTGAGCCTTGGCGTAGGTAAGATCTGTATCAGAATACCCTATAAACGTCATAGAGCCCGGCATATCAATTCTAAATCGATTTACTAAAGCGTCTATTTGTTCATCTGATATCTGTAAATTCGTTTTTAACTTTTCCAACAATACTTTATATCGATTTTTTTCTGATGAAGTACGTTGTATATTTTTTTGATCCTGGATATTCTGCAGTTTTTTAAACTCGGCAGTATCTGAACCTAAAATTTTTCGTACTTGTGGTTTTAGATGTCCCCACGAAATAATTCGATTAAACCATGAAAAATCCCACATTTTTTCCAGCGCATCACCCTCAGCTACATACCTATTCACCGCAGACGGAGACCAACCACTAAACAGCCCAAATCGCATTTCGTTTGTTTTATTAAAAACGTTTGTCTCAGAAATCCACGCATCAGGATTATTCACAACCCATTGTTTAGGATTTAGTTGTGCATCTGCCGGAAATGCTGCTGGATTTTGACGGATTACTCGTTCCATAGCCGCAAAATTAACCCATGAATCTTTCGCGTTTACGTTCTTTCCATGTGGAATAAGCGTAATATTCCCACCAGTAGTTTGTGCGAGCGCTGATTGAATAATTTTCTTATCTCCAGGACGCCACCAAACAAACAATTGGGACACGCTTTCGGATGTTGGTGTTATTCCCAAAAATACTGCTAAAATATGTTCTCTCTCCCATGAATTATTTGTTATTCTTCTTGCTAACGAAGCCGGTAATTTTGCAATAAATTGTTTATATTGTTCAATACCCGCTTCTACAATCGCATCGTTTGTCGGTAATAGTGCCGGATCGATCACAATAGATGTGGGAAGAATGGAACCGGCGGGATTCGGTGCGGGGGCCGGTGCTGCAGCATTCTCTGCTACTGTTATGGCAGCACTTAAATCAGTCGGTTTAAGATATGAATGATCTAACGATGCTATATCTACTCCCTTTGGTTTAACGGCATTCAACCGGTTCAATAAAAGTTGATTTGCAGGACCATCCGGCCCTGTCAAACGCGCCGATAGATATCCAGCCCAAAAATCAATCTCTGGTGTATTAACCGTTACGACGACGGGATTTGTTATTGGGTTTGTATTAGTTGCGGTGGGAGCCGTTGTTGAAGTGGTAGCGCCTGTTATACTTGCAGCAACCACATCTGTCCATGCGCCAAGGATCGCGGGGTCTATATCCGTATGTGACAAAGTAATTGATGCTACAACTTTCTTAATTTCATCCGGCTTTGTTAACTTCTGGTCTTTTACTGCTTTTTGCGCGGCTCCAATTTCAGGATTCAGTTTTACGGCAGCATCAACCACCGGTCGAACTTTATCAACAAGCATCGAATTCACTGTATCGGCATCTAAAATCGTCGGAATTTTCGCACCCATTGTTGCCCGTAGAACATCCGCAACTTTGTTGTAATCGTCAGATACCCTGCGGAACGGATTGGTCATCAAGTCATTTGTTTTGGCAACTATTTTTTGTATATTTTCGTTCGTTGCAATTGCAGTCTTGATATTCGCTTGGGCCGTCAATAAGGCTTTTCTGTAATCTTTTGTCTGATTAAATAATGTACTCAATTCCGCCTGTAATTCTGCCGGAGTTGCTGCGTCACCAACGATTTCTTTTGCTGCAGCAGTCAACACGTCTTTGGCTCCACTTTGATCCAGTGTTAACCGATCAATACTTATACTTTTTGGTGCATTCTCCATCAAAGCGGCAGCTTCTGCCACTGCATCCGTTGTTACCTGTGCATCGTGTTTTGCAACCTGAGCATTCGTCATCGCCTGATATCCTCCGGCGAATAAGAACCGCGGCAAATCGTAGAGAACCAACGGAGCAACCGGAAGTACGTGAGTGAGAAGCCACACCGCGCGATGTGAATTAGGCGAAGCATTAAGGAGTGTCCATCCTGCCCCATCGGTTCGCCATATATTATATGCATCTTGCGCTTGTACTTGAGCACTCTTGGCAGCAGCTAGTTTTTTCTTGCTGGCGGCAATCGCCTGACTCTTGGCTTTTGTATCGCCACCCTTGGCAAGTTGTTGGTTTAGCGCGTTAAGTTCTATTTCATCATCTGTTATGGCATCTTTCCACTTATCTATCTCTTCATTAAGATCAAGTTTCTGTTCTTCCACATCATTCGCGTTTGTCGGATTAAAGAATTCCTGCGCACGCGCGAAAAATCCAACTTTATGACCGCGTTTCGGTAAGACCTTATTTTTAGCATTTTGGTAATCAGTTTCCGTCTTCGTTACCTGTTCTTGCGCATCGGTCAAAGCGCTTTGGAAATTCCAATCCGGATTACTTGTGTCTGCATCAAGTGCAAATTGTGCCGCGTTTACATCATCAACTGCATCGGCAACCCTATTTTGAGCATTCTGAACAGCTTTCTTCGTATCGCCACCAAGAGCAGTAATAAGATCATTCTTGGTCGAAGTTGCTCCATTTAATTGACCATTAAGTGTATCAAGTTGGGCCTGAAGTGCAGCGAGTTTATCAACCTGCACCTTGTACTCCATATCAAACTCACTCCCATCGGCAACAGAGAGCGCTGCATCGCGAACCTTTATCTGAGCATCTATCTCTCCCTGCTTTGCCTTAACTTGCGTATTTAAATCTGCGATCTCTTTATCCATCAACTTCGCTACGGCTCTAATTTGGGAAGGCTTACCCAATACTGCATTGCGGACTCTTGTAAGATCTGCTTCACGTTGATTCAAATTTGCCTGTTTCCGTTCTACTGTTCGTTGATCATGCGTAACATTTATTTCAGCGGCTCGGGCAGATCGTTTTACAGATGCTAAATTCTGTTTTGCTTCATCACGCGCCAACCGCGCTTCTTGGATTGCGGCATTTTTCTCCTGTCTGGCCGCATTTATATTATCCAATTCTGTATTATGATCGGCAATTTGAACAGTTAGATCAGTAATATTATCGTCTTTTTCTTTGATATCTTCGATAAGTTGATCCCGATCAAAATACTCTGAATCCATATCCGGCAGATTGTTCAACTTTTCCTGAGCATTTGTAATTTTTGTATTCAGATCGGCAATCGAAGTCGTAGCTCCGGCAAGTGCCGCGTTTATGGAATCATCCAACGCTGACAATTCTGCGGTATTTTCATCAAGACGATCCTGAAGATCCGAAATTGCTTCATCAAAAGGTGTTATATCTTGACCATTCAATAAAGCATTCGTCCTCAATCTCTGCATTTCAGTTAATTCTGTTAGTGTCGTTTGATTTTCTCCCATTAGCTGTAATTGGGAATTTTCTAAACTTGTAATTCCTGCATCCTGTCTCTGTTGGGCTGTTAATCCTGAAATCGCCGTATCGCGGGCACTAGATGAAGTCATAATAATGATTTCAAGTTCACGTCTATTCATATCCTGTATAGCAATAGCGGAATTTATAGCAAGAAGCTGTTTATTTAATGCTTCTCGTTGTTTTTTAGCTGCATCAGCTTGCTTCACTAAATCTGTTCGTTCGCGTCTTGTTTTTGCAGCCTGTGCACGATCGTTGGCTGGTTTTGTAACAACTGAATACCAGAACTGAGCAAATGGATTTGTGGATGGTGGACGGACTCCCACAACAAGTGCTTTTGCGTCTGTAAATGCTTGATCTGCTTTTCCTTTTTCAACTGTGGCTGCCGTAATTTTAGTATCCAGCGCAGTCTGACGCTTCTTCGCATCATCAAGTGTCTTTTGAGCTCTTTCGACTGCGCGTTTAGCTGATTCAATTCGGTTTTGAGCAACAGCTACTCCCCGTTTCGGACCTTGCATAACAGTAATAAATTGTTGTTTTGTGTCTTTGCTTCCGGTAAGTACGGCAATCTGCCCATCAAACTTAGCCCGTTCTACAGGATCAGCCGCAGCGTCGCGTTGCATTGTTAATGCGTCTATCTGTCCCTGCAGACTATTAATTTGCGCCTGGAACAATGCGATTGCGGTGGTCACTTCTGAGGGAACTTTCTTCGTGCTTGCTTGTACCATCGTAAGAGCATCTTGTTTATCTTTCAGATTTACATTTTCAGTATCGAGTTTCTTTTGCGCCCTTACAACCGCGGTGTCAATAGTCTTTTTTGTCCTGTTTAACGAAGCTAATTTACTAACAGCGCTATTGAGAGCTCGACGAGCGCTGTTGACAGCTCTGTTGTATTGCGATTGGGTTACTGTATTTGCGGGAAGTCCTGCCCGTTGTCTGTTGAACAATAGACTAAACATGCTGCCGATCGTTGAGAAGATGTTGTGATTTGGTTTCGACAACGCAGTCAAATCGCGGTTAAGTTGCTTCACTGAATTCTGCTCTGCTTTTATGGTTTTTTGTAATGCTGAAATTTGGGCTTTCAGATCCTTCTGCTCTTGTTTCGTGAGAGTCTTGGAGGTGGATAACCGATTTTGTGCATCTTTTAACTCTTGCTGTGCAGCATTACGGACAGCTGTAGCATCTGTGAGGGCCTGTTTTGCTTGTTGAAGAGGTGTGAGCATTGCTGTTCCCGAACTTATCGGATTCGTTATAGAAGCGACAATTTGTTGCTGTATAGGAGTAGTAAGAGCTGTTACGATCTGGTCTGATGGAGTCGTAATAGTGGCTTTTTGATCGGCCGGTAATGCATCACGGAATGCATTCAATGCCTTAACGGCAGCGGCTTGCATAGTTTGTACCTGAGAATCCGTCGTTGGATCTGATGTCGGATTAACGGCCACTGCGTTAGCTATAGCAACCTGGACATTGGCAATCGCGTCAAACGCTTTATTTTGCAAATCCGTTACAGCTGTTTGTTGCGGAGCCGGAACTTTTGTCATGTCCAGATTTGGCGCTATCGTTGATGTAAAATTTGTTGCAACCCCAGCCGCCGCCCGATCCGTTATTGTAGTCAAATTTGTGTTTATTGCTGTCAGTGCGTTACTTGCAGCTGTTAAACTTTGAACCTCTGCTGCAGTTGCAGGTGTTCCTCCGACTGCAATCCTAGCCGCAATCGTTCGTAATTGAGTATTTTTCGTATTTTGTAACGTAGCTGCCTGTGTGAGTAACGCAAGTCTCCCAACCGCCAGATCCCCGTCTGTTGCGGAAGGATCAAGCGCGTTATTCACCGCGGTCTGTTGATCGGCGGGTTTGGAAAGATCAAGAGGACCGGTGGTCTGATTTGTACCCACATTAGCAACCGAAGCTTTCGCCTGTGTAGCCATGGCGGTAGAATCTGGATCGGATTTTGTCTGCCAGGCAGCAACAGGAAGTGTTGTTTCATCATTAGTTTCTGCCCAGGAAAGAGCAATTTGCGCCGGACCGACGGGATTAGCTCTAGTAGGAACATCAAGTGCTTTTTGGTTAAATAAAGCAGTAAATTCATCTTGTGTAGGATACGGGGTATCTAATCCTAGTGACTTTTGAATATCAGCAAATTGTGTATCGGATAAATTATATTTCGTCTTGAGTGCATCCATTTGAATCGTTTCTGTATCATATGCCTGTTTTCCGCGCGTCCATACTTCAACTGGTATATCATTTTCTGTTAACGGTTTTGTTTGAATTTCCAATGATTGTGCACGCGACGCACGATCTGATTGATCCAAAAGTCCTTTAAAATCTGACTGAATTTGAGTTGCGTTGGACGGATTATTCTTCATGAGGGTATCGCGAAGAGAAGTTAACGCCTTTGTCTGGCTCTGTGCCATATCGGCAATTGTATTTTGGTAATTGATCGTCGCAAGACTGTTATCAAGCACTGCTTGATAATGATCGATAATTTTCGATGGATCACTTATCTCAGGGCTTGTCGGATTATCTGACCTTACCCATAACGAATATTCAGAAGCATCTTTAATAGCCGTATCCGACCAACCCGCATTGGCAAGGTCAGCTGCACGAGCTGGAACACGATTTCTCTTCCATGATTGGGTAATATCCTCCATCGTGTTTTGATCATCACCAATAGTTGTCCAACGGATATTTTGATTGTTCGTCGAATATTCATCTACAGCAAAATCAACCGCCCGTGTGCGACCTTCATAAACAATCATGACCTTTGAGGGATCTACTTGATTGTCAGATAATATCTTCTGGCCCTCCGCGCTCCATTTCGCCTGCGTGTCTAGTACGATTGGTTGTCGTGTAACTACCCCTGATGCATCTGTTGTCTCTGTATATAACGGTCTTTGCGTCCGACTAATAACATCTCCGTTGGCATCGCGTACCACGTCTTCAATATAATATTCTGTAGGTCCTTCGTTACCGTTGACATCTGTTGAATACTTTGTGCGAATCACAATATCGGCATTTTTGTTTTCCTGTAATAATGTATTGGTTTGTTGATCGAAGGAAACACCACCGGAGCTATCATTTTCCACAAATGCCGTTGTCTTACCTTTTGTCCAAGCTTGCCACTTGGAATCTTGTGAGCCTTGACGAATAAGATCTAGTTGATTAGCTGCTGCAGTAACAATCTTCGGATCCGGTGGAACTTCCGATCGTGCTGTTGATTTAGCACCTAACGTGACCGCCGCTGTGTCCGGTGTTGCATCGTATCCTTTAAAATTCCCTTGTGCGATCTTCTGTTTATATATATCGACATTGCTGATCTGGTCGGAATCAGCAGTAATGGTAAGATCACTTGTGGCAACAGGATTTAACCCGTTTGTTGTTCGACCAATCGCATCCCACATACCAAGTCCCTCTTCCTGCAGCGCGATGCGTTGCGCTACTGTGGAGTAAACCTCTCGAGTCGTGCCACCTGAGTTACGAATCACCATTTCCCCATCTGTTGGCGATCCATTAACTGACTCAAATCCAAAATCGTTAGCGGGAACTTTGCTTAATGTGGACCACCGTGCCTGTAAATCACTCGTTCGATATGCAAGATCGTTAATCGCTTGAGCATCAACTCCTTGGAATCCCTGATTTTTCAAAATCGCTTCATATGCCTGCCGCGGAGCATCAGCTGCCGGATCTGCTGCAAACTGGGCTTTTAAGGATTCAAGCTGAGCTCTAACCTCCGGCGATGGATTTGTATTAGTAAGTGTTTGATCAATAAGTTCACTGTAACTTTTTCCAACTATAGACATATCCGCCGGATATGGCTTAGAAATACTGTAAACGCCGCTTGAGTCTGAATAGCTAAAGAAAAGCGATTTAGCTGACTGACCGCTCTGTAACTTGGTTAATACTTGATCACGGAATGTTCCCAATGTAGTCGAATCACGCACCTGACCACTTGCGTCTAAAAGGCTTTTTGCATCCGTCATACCATTAAGATTTTTCGCATCCGTGATTGTTGAAAGTTTATCTGGATTTCCCTTTGATACTGAAAAATGTCCGTTAGCAGTTTTTCCAACCTCATCAACTAATAACGCAGACTTATCACCGTATTTCCCAAGCTCCAAATCATAAAGTGCTTGTGATGCTTCTTGTGTTCCGTTTTTCCCTTGAATAATTCCCCATGCATTATCCGCAGATTCCGTAACCACTAAAATTCCGGATTTAGCCGGGTCTTGTGAGGTTTTTTCAATAATATCTCTGACAGTTGCCGTGTCTACCGGTTTTGCGGATTCACGATCAAATGGTTTCGTAGGATCAATTTCAAGAAACCCTTTTTGACTGTCAAAAAAATATGGTGTAATCCCCTGTTTTGTATAAAAATCCATATCTTTTATCACACTATTGGTATAATCAGCAGCATCAGCACCGGTAGCTAAAGAAACAACGCTCATCCTGTTTATGACAGATAAGATAGGACCAATAACGGTTGATTTTCCACCACCCGCCTGCAACCCAAGAATTGATTCACTCCGAAGTAATGTAGAAAGCTGTTGATCATTCACATGGTATCCATGTGACATTTCAAAGTCATCCAATACTTTATTAAAAGCTTCGATTTGCGTTTTCATTTGAGAGGAAGCACCATCAGGAATATCGACACGAAGCGCGGGCGACTTTGGGTTTTGAATTGCATCCAGACGGGCATTATATTGGTCTTCATTAAGGGTGCCATTTCTAAATTGCTCTTCAAGTTTAGAGATTGTTTTTACTTGATTTGCTTTAAATCCAGGATCGGCTTCAACTTTGGCTTTTGCTTCTGCGTCGGCCGTAAACGGTCGTGCTTCAGTTAATTGAGCTTGAAGTGATTGTTGTTTATCAAGAAGAGCTTTACCGTTCGGATCCGCTTCCATCTTTGTCCGATCGCCCCCAAAATCGGCATTTAATGATTTCTGCACATCTGAATTCGCCTTGTTAACTTGATCCTCCAGACCTAAATCAGTTCTGTCTATTCTTGTAAGTTGTTCATATGGTCCAGCAACTGGTTCTATTTCAATACCCATTTTTTGGAGTAAACTTCCAAGAGCCGTAGGATTATCGTAAGTTCCTGTTAATCGTTCCCCGAGTGTAGGTCCTTTTTCCGTTGCTACAGTTTCCGTCGTCTTCGGAGCTGGTTTCCCCTCAGCCTTTGCCTGCGCTGCGGCTTGATCCGCAATCTTTTTATCTGCCCATGCCTTTGCATCTTCCACCGAAACTGCGCTTTTATTCGTTAACGCTACTTGAAGTTGGTTGACTGACGCCGCTGTTATCTGAAGCACAGCCTTACTCGCAACAACATCTTTCAAGACATCTGCATTAGAGCGAAGTGCAGTGTCGTCGGTAACAGCTAATTTTGTAAGATTATCCAACCGCGCCTGAGCCAAATCCCGACTTTGTGTTGCCACATCCAAAGCAGCCTTCGCATTTGGATCTGCGTTACTTGCGTTATCGATAGTTAACTGATCCACTTCACGATTAAGATTTGCAACCTCTGTCGTCTGATCAGCCAACACTTGCTTAAACTTGGTTGGGTTATTTTTCCGCATTAACTCGTCTTCCAGCATCTGTTCGGAATTTGTCTGATCTTTCAAATCGTTTATCTTCGTTGTTAATTGATCATTAACCGTTTTTTGAACATCGGTTGTAATAGTAAGCTTGTCGTTCAGCGCCTGCTTTGCAGCAGTAACTTTATCCATTGCGGCATCATACTCTGCGTCGTGGGTTAGTTGCTCAGCGGGCGACATTTTCGAGGTATCTGTACTCGCTAAATCTTTCAATTCTGATTGCGCCGTGTCAAGATTTGTAACCTGATCTTTCACTTGATTTCCTTTTGTGAGCTTATCCAATGCAGAAAGAGGATCACTTAATGCTGATCGTTCCGCTAGCACATCCTGGCTCGCCTTCACTACCGCTTGTGCCGCCGTATCAATCTCCTGAGGTGTGGCATCTGTTTTTTGATGCAATGCATCGAGTGTAGTCCGCGCATCAGCAAGATCATTCTCCACATTTGATGGATCTTTGGAAATTTGTACTTGTGTTGTTTGTGCATCCAACGTCCCAACCGCAATCATTTGTGTCTGTAGGCGTTGGTTTAATTTAGACATTAACGTGGGGTCGTTTAAATTCACTTTCTCTATCCCATTGTCACCATGGATCTCTATTGTTTTTACCTGATCAGCTTCTGCTTTATTTGCGTTATCTGCTACCGCTTGTTTATATGTATTAATATCATCCAATACTTCCTGAGCTTTTTCATATGACCCTTTCCCAATATCAGCCGTCGATCCCTCACTTGGTTTCACTGCACCCATGCCTGCCATCGCAAGTGCCTGTGTACAATTTGAATCTACCTTTCCACTCAATACTTCCGGTACACACATTACCGCCGCATATCCGGTATTCGTCATCTTATCAATTGTTTCGGTCACTTTTGCTTGAGGCGATGCAGTAAAATTCGAAGGAGCAATTGCGCGGAATCCCGACATGCCTGCCATGGAAACATCTAATATACAATTAGCAACTTTTCCCGCCGAACAATCCTGACCGGCCGCAAGACCAAATGAAACAGCTCCCGCAACCCCCACACTTCGATTCACCACTTGTGATTGGAGAAATTTTGTGTACCCGTTGGGCAACGCAGCCGCTGTCTGTTCTTCTGTAACAGAGGCTGCTCCTTTATTAAATGCCTGTTGGGCAACTTCCCGACCCGACGCGTCTGTTCCTGCGTCAAAAACAACTTTTTCCGCATTCCCAAGATCACTGATCATGCTTTTGGGTCCTGCTAAAATATCCAGCGCATTCAAACCCTGAAGCATGGACACACCTCCGACGACAGTCATACCAAAGGATTGCACACATGCGCCAATTTGCTGATTGGATTGGAAGTTGTAACAATTTTTCGCGGTTTGAGCCAAGCTGTTACCTGTCATTGAGGCAGACAACATCGACGAACCAAGTGATAGTGCCACTTTCGCCGTTAATATTTCACCGCCAAAATTCACAATGCCTCCGATACCGGTCCCGACTGCAGCGGCTTCACCGGCCAGTTGAGCAGTCTCCATGGCGCTGCCGGATACCTGTGCCCATACAGCATTTGCTTTGCCACCAAAGGTTTTCGCTTGCCCATAGTCTATTTGTCCTTGAAGCACCCGCTCGCGGCCTTGAAGCATCATGTCGTTGGTATGGGCGTTTGCCGCCAATGCGACATCTACAAGTACTCCAGTTTTTATATGCGTATCCAATCCTAATATTGTTAATGGTGCGTTTCGGGCATCGTCGATACTTTGTATCGCTCCAACCATATCTCCGCTTCCGGACATTAACTCAGCAGTTGTGGGCATTTTATTCCCCTGTCCTGTCCACATAACGGCAACATCATTGCTTTCATTGGACAAAAGTGCCGTAAGCTGACTTTTTTGATACGCATCAATCTGGGCTTGAGTTGTTAATTCCGGATGGCTTGCCGTAAGGGCTGCATCGTATGTCGCTTTAGTTGTCGGATCGATAAGGCTCATATACGAACTGACCAATGTGGCGCTTGCAGTTTTTTGAGCTGCAGTAAGCGCTGTATTTTCACTTGTTAACTGTTTGATGCCGGAAACTAGATTTATCATCGGACCAACAACGGGTATTGCATTCAACCACGGACTACTTCCTGTACCTTGCTGCATAATTCCAACGATGCTCTTGGTGGAATAACTTAATTGAGCAGCTTTCTGTACCTGATTCTTTATTGCAGTGACATCTTTTCCTGCTAAAGCAGCGTTTGTAAGCCAATTCGGATCCGACGCAAACATTTGATTGGCACCTGCTAAATCTTTAGCGTTGGCGTGATCTTCAACATAAAGTGCTGAAGCATACTGCTGCTGAACGTTCGCAAGCGTTTTCGGGTTAGACAAATTATCATTTGTGTACGTGGTCGGATCTGTATACTGAAGACTTTGAATAGCGGTACCTGCTGCCCACATATCCTGCGACTGTTCAAACGCGGGATTTTTATCCGTTACAAACGAAACAGAGGCTCTTCCATTGGTAACGACATCGGCAACCCGATACACCTCCGTCACTGCCTTTTCCAGCGTATTTAATCCTCCTGTTGCGTTCGTCGGATCATATGCGCCACTCATTACCTGCTCATAAAACTGTTGCTTCCCGGCATCAGTATTTTTCATGCTGCCCGCTACGATAAACGTTTGTTCCTGAGCAATAGCCGTCTGCAATTGCTTTTGAATGTAATCTGTTGCGGTCTTTCCTGTGTTTGCTGCAGCCCATGTCTGATACGCGCTCGTTGCCTCAACACTTTTAATATATGCAGCTTGAGCAGTCGGAGTTTCTAACATCCATATACCTTTAGATTGATTGGCGACCACCGTAGCAGGAACAGGAGCAACAGCATCAAGAAGAGGTGAAAAAGTTCGTGTTGTCCAAGCACCTAACCGTTGAACAACAGATAAATTATCATATGCATTTTGATCATCAAGCGGTACAAACTGTCCGGCGTTATAGAGCGCCAAATTTTGTTCATACTTACCTTGTGATTGATATTGGGCCGTCATTGCGGCAAGTGCCGCATCGTTTAATGCCTTAAACCCATCCGGGGTAATATTTGGATCGTGATATTGCTTATACTGCAGATACGCTTGTCCCAGGGGCGTATTCAAATATGATTCTGCTTGTTGTTGCGCCGTCGACTGCGTATTTGCCGGAGTAGAGACCCAACCTGTTGGAAGTGTCGTTGCAAGAGCATTTCGACAATCTATTGCGGTAGCACAGGTAATTTTCAAGTCCGGATGCGCGGCAACATACGCGGTCACTGCCTGATCGCTTCCGGAGTCATTTGATGTGATGAGGGTAAGAACTGATAATTGATCAAAATGAGCTGTTACCGCTGCTTTAGCGCTTGTACTCGTATTTGCCAAAACGACACTTTCAGCGTATGAAAAGTCAGTCCCGCATTTTGCAGAATTTGTGGCGCTTGTCGCCAACTGCTGACACATTGCAGCTATATCGCCAGGCATTCCTTTTTGAGCAGTCGCATCTATCTGGTTACTGTATTGCTGGGCAAAACTCTGTTTATATGCGTCCGGAATATCAGAGGAATTAGCAAGTAATGCTGCCCGAATAGTATCAGGATTACAGCTCGTTATCCCCTGACATAATTGGCTGTTTGATTCAAAATATGTATCCTGGAGACTAGAAATGTTCGTCGCAAGTGTTTTTATATCTGAGGATAAACCGGGATATTCCAACACCTGACTTGTTGTATCGACACATCCAGCGGTTCCCTTACATTGTGCATATGCGTTTTTTGCATCAAGATATGCATTAACTATTTTATTACTTAAATATGAATCAAACCCGGTCGTATTATAATAATTCTGATCATTCGCAGTCATTCCCTGCTGACCGGCTAATGTATTCATCGTGTGTGCATATCCTGCGCACGAGCTATACGTATTAGAGTTTTGGGCTAGACAAACGTTGTATTGTTCAACCGCCGAATAATACGTTGTGTTGGCAAATTGATCATTAGTATGTTGTTGAAGAACAGAATCCACAATAGATTTTGAATATGTTGTGGGAATTGCTGAAGTTCCCGCACTAACACATATCGCTTCTGATGAATTATTTGCAAGACAGTCCTGATAAGCTTTATTAAATGCTTCGCTTGCTACCGTCGTATCATCTTGTAATTTTTGCTTCTCTGCCTGAACCATCGAATCAAGTTCCGAAGGATAGTTCGTTAATATACAACCGGAACATTGTTGCCATCCACTCGCTGTGCACTGAAATCGATTTGTTGGATCGGTAATCTTTTTTCCAGCTATATTTCCAACAGTTACTGAACCAGGCGGGTAAGTATTATTATTTCCATCACCACATCCTGCACCACCGCTTGAACCAGTATTTCCACTTGCTCCTGTTGGCGACTTAATAGCGTTATCAGCTGCACTTTTACATGTTTGTCCGTTTAATATTGATTTATCAACACTCGAAAGATCGGCACATGTATACCCATCTTTCGATCTGTCTACCCATTTACCGCTTGCACCGTCACATTCATAAATAATGTTACTAGGACCAATGGTTACAGATCCTGGTGCAACAGGAGTTTTTCCATCCGCTCCTCCGGGACAGGATGTACCTATTTTACCTCCGCAAACTGACTGAGCGCCTGTCGAAGGTGGTGCGCACTGAAGAGTGCCCTCGCAGTCCGATGTTTGTGAACATTTCGCACCGGTATAATGCTGAATTGGATTTGGCGTTGCTGTTGGCACTAATACTGGTGTCGGTGAGATTGTAGACGTGACTGTTGACGCGACTGTAGACGTGGTCGGAGATGAACTTGTCGTTGTACCGGCAGGTGCACCCGTACATGAAAAAATTCCGCTAGAAACTGTGTAGCTATACGGACATTGATTTTTACAGTTATCCAATGACCCTGTTCCACCAATCGGCGTGTAACACGGATCACCGATATGAAGTGTTGCCTTCGGATTTGGAGTTATCGTCGGAAGAATTGGTAATGTTGGAGTAATAGCGGCTATTGGCGCGACAGTTGGCGTAACGCTCGCTGGTTTATACGCGCAACATCCTCCGGTTTGACACGCGTTCCGTTGATATACAACATCAGATCTTGTATACGGACAGCCACTTGTCGTGCACGTACCCGACCAACCAATGGTTGTCATACATGAACCACCAGTGGTTGGTTTTGGAAGTGGTATAGCCCCCGTACAACACGAACCGGAAGCGCATAATGAGTTGTAACAATTTGGAGCATCCATACCAACGGACTGACATGATCCTGTATTTCCTTGTCCATCTGTACAACTTTGGCCCAACTTCGGCATATATGATTGTGATGAGCCGGGTTTCGTTGCACAACAACCCTCACCCGGACCACAAACCGAAGAACCTGAATCAAACTTCATCGTACTGGTGTCCATGACATTATTACATTCACCGGATTTCGTACATGTCCCCCACCATCCATTGCTGGCCATACAAGATCCAGTTGGTGCACCTGTCGGTGTTGGCAGTAGTGAAGTAAGAATACAAGTATATGCAGGAGGACTCACACATGTTTTCGTATACCCGAATTTACAGTCAATTGGAACCGTACATATTTTTGAGGTAGCGATTGTTGTCGGAGTTATTGGCGTTGTTGGTGTTTTTACTACTATACATTTACCACCTGTTGTGGAAATAGAAGAACATCCATACCTACACTTTACGTCATCACAATAGGCGCCGACTGTGCCAGGGCTAGAAGCCATGGTACATTGCCAACCATTTGCCGTACACACCATTTTTCCGCCGCATGCTCGCGCCTCGGATGTGTAATTGCTATCAATCGGACAATTTGTTGGAGCGAGAATAGCAAGAGTGGGTGTAGTTGTATTTGGTGGAGTATATGGTGTAGTTACCTTTTTCGCACATGTTTGTGTCCCTACTAGGTTTGTGTCCACACCATACTGACAGTACGCACACGTTGTTGAACCTATTAAATAATGACATACACTTCCAACCGGTACATACCCCGTTGCTTTTACGGTTGGAACTTTAGCGCACGTTTTCGTCCCAAACGCGTCTGTATTCACACCATATTGACACTTAATACATGTGTTGCTTGAACCTAGAGCGGTAGCGCATGTTAAACCCGGTGGAACATAACCAGTCGCAGGAGTAATGATTACTGCAACCGTCGTCGTCGGAATTCCATGCGCATTATCACAATCCGCTTTTGAACTATAACGGGTAATTCCAAGTGCTCCTTGTGATGTATCAGGATAGCAACCACCCGTTGTATAAACATATGACTGTGATGCCCCTCCAATTCCTCCAGTTTTAGTAATGGTTGGTATCGCAGTTGGCGTTGGTGTGTTGCACCAATAACCCTGACCTAATACATAATGTCCCCCCAACACACCGCATGTTACTGAACAAGTATTCCCCCCCAGTAATGTTCCACATGGTCTTACAAATGGCGTAACTGTTGCAGTTGGCGCTTGTGTTATCGTTATCGTTACCGTTGCTGCAGGATATGGCGTCCCCTTACATGCTTCCGGATTTTGTTGACAAAATGAAATTTGTGATCGGGATAATGTCACCGTTGGAGCAGGTAAACAGACGCCACCATCAACAGTGTTAGACGAACATCCATACTGACACTTGAATAAATTACACGAAACGGCGGCAGCTGTGGAACCGGAACATGACCAAGCCCCTGCTGTACACACCATCGTTCCAGTCGTGCAATGTTGTGCCATATTTGAATACGCGGTACCGTACGCACAGGTTGGTGCAACTGTTGGCGTTTTTGTAATTGTTACTGCCGCCTTACAAATTCCTCCATTCGGGGTATTTTGTGAACATCCGTTTGGACAATTTGTATAATTACACCAGGAAACCACTGCTGTCGGTGTAACAGAACATACCCATCCGCTCGCTGTACACGCTACTGTGCCTGTACAATTTGTTACTATTTGTGAATAGGCCGTACCGTAAGAACAATTAGATGGAGCAGAAGTTGGGGCTTTTGTTATTGTTTGTGTCGCTGTTGTTACTATTGATTTACAACAATTGCCCGTTTGGCATGTTCCGGTTCCCCAAGAATTTCCAAGACATGTTGCCGGAGAACAAAATTGACCAAATGTTTTCATACAGGTATATTCAATCGTCGGCGCCGTGGTTTGCGTAAGTGAAGACACTGGTTTAACTGTTGTAGTTGAACTAATAGTTGTTGTATTTATTGTCGGAGCTGGCTTACAAACTCCACCGCCAGTGGTTAAAGGTTGGCATCCGTAATGACATCTAGAGTCATCACAATAAACTCCTACTGTTCCCGGAGATATACCGAGAGCAACACACACCCATCCACTCGACGCACACACCATGTGTCCGCCACATTCCCTCGCCGCAGAGGTGTAATTGCCATCAGTCGGACATGCAGCTAGATTTATTGTAGTCGTCGCCGGTATTGTCGGAGTTATAGTACTCGTTGTTGTAGGATTACAAACCGAGGTACATTCGCTCGGATATAAAGCTTTTGTTAAACAAAGAGAACAGCTTGAACTAGAAGCTGCCCTACTCCGAACATCCTGCTGCTGCTTCTGAACTTGAGAAACGACCAAAAAAATTGCTGATGCAAAGAGAACGAAAAGCACGACTGGAAGAAATTGAATAAACCCACGTTGGTGTTTAACTGTATCAATAGATAAATTACTGGTACAAACAGGGGCAATTTTATTAAGATCCGAAGGACCTTTTTTGTGTTTATGTAAAACGCAATTAATCCGGGCAATGAATCCTGGCACGATAGTTGATTGTACCGATCTCTCCCCAATCCCGTTGCCCCGGGTAAACTTTCCAATCGATACTTTCTATATATTAATAATGCGTGATCGTGCCTAACACGTCAATAAGCAGGAGTGCATTATACTGTATAAAACCAATGCAATATTTAGGGTGTTGACAAGGTGTTAAATTCCGTGTCAAACTAATTTATATGAAGAAAAAGTCAACGAGGCGAACCCATCATCGATCGCCCGTTCGCAGGACTCACCAACCAAGCGAGAATTATCTCGTGGTTGTGCGTAGTTGGATGTTACTTGTGGCTTTTGCACTCATGCTTGGCATGGGAGCAATTGTCGGTAACTATATAAACCAACAGCTCAACCAGGCAACGCCAACGGTTGCGGGGGTTAGTATAACAAGATAAAAAGCTTAGCAATTCCCATTCTCTTGTTTTGGAGCTAAGCTTTTTTCGTGGTCATTTTTTCATGATATAATCAAGTATTCTCCGGGCCCGTAGTATACCGGTAGAACGACTCCATGGCATGGAGTAGAAAGGGGTCCAATTCCCCTCGGGTCCACCCTTTAACAATATAAGGGCCTGTAGCACAGCTGGTAATGCGCCGCATTCGCATTGCGGAGATCAGCGGTTCGATTCCGCTCAGGTCCACAGATGCCGAGTAATCTCGGCGCAACACTACCTTCCACAAGAGGTGTTGAAAAATTGGGTGGGATAGACAAGTGCATTATTTACCCGTGTTTCAAAGTGTAAATGCGGGCCCGTTGACCGACCGGTTGAACCCATCCGACCAATCACCTGTCCTTGAGTAACATGGTCCCCTGTTCTCACATAAATTTCAGAAAGGTGCCCATACAATGTTGAAAATCCGTCGCCACGATTAACAATAATGTGATTCCCATATCCATATCGATCAAAAGGAGGAACACTGACAACGCCATTTGTTGCCGCCATTACACCGGGTTCTGCATTATTTGCTATATCAAATGCAATGTGATACCAAATCGGACATTGTGTGATGATTCCATTGGTCGGCCAAAGAATTTGACCAATAGCCGTACCTCCCATGGGAACAGGAGGACCCGCTTGTGCAATAAAGATAGGAGCTGCTTCTAGTTGAACACCGTCAGGAATCACTAATGTTTGTCCCACGTTAAGCGCAAAAGTATCAAGATCTGCAAAATCGTTAAATGGATAGTTAACAATTTTCTGTGCGTCGGTCTTATACTTTTTTGCAATACTCTGTACTGTTTCCCCTTCTGCAACAGTAACTACCATTCCGGTTACCGGAGGAATTTTCAATGTATCGCCAATACTTAAATTATCTCCGGTTAAATCATTGGCCCATTTAATGGTATCCACCGAAACGCCGTAGGTGGAAGCAATTGCTGCAAGTGTATCGCCATTTTTAACCGTATATGATTCAACTTTATCGCGAGGTTTTGTTGATGCTTTTGTATCAACACCGTAGTCAGTAAGATCCAACGACATTGCAAGAGCTGAAGATGGAGTTAGCTCAGTTAGTTGTTTTGAAATTCCTCCGGGATATGCGTTTGCAATAATTGGGGCACCCAATGCACCAGCAATTAAAAGAACGCCCAATGACAGATGAAGAAACGGTCGTTGATACGTACCTCTTCGTGCCATGAGAATATCAACAACTACATTTTTTTGCGACTCAAAACGCTGAGCGTTACGTTTTAAACGACGCTCCACATAATGCATCCAACCATCTTTCCAATTGGTAAGATCATCGAAAAATATTTGTATAGTTTTTTTCATACGGGGGACTCGTCCAGCATACCAAAAATATCTGTTATCAGCAAGTAATTACAATCTTCTTTACTGCCCCAAATACTCCTGAATTTAGCTTTATCCTTGCGACAGACTTTCGAGGAATTCGTTGTTGCTTTTTGTTTTGCCCAATCGATCAACTAACATCATCGTCCGCTCTTCATCTCCTAAGAGAGAAAGCATATGACGCAGTGTGGTTACTTTTTTCATTGCCTCTTCACCTAATAAAAGTTCATCATGACGAGTACCGGATTTTCCAACATCAATTGCCGGGAAAATGCGGCGCTCTTGAAGTTCTCGGGAAAGATGAAGTTCCATATTTCCTGTTCCTTTAAATTCTTCATAAATCAAATCATCCATCCGACTCCCGGTTTCAACCAGCGCGGTTCCAATTACCGTTAATGACCCGCCAGTTGGTTGAGTTTTTGTTACCTCTGGACCATTTGGTGTTTGAGTTGCAGGTGCAACCGGAGTTACAGTTGCTGCAATTTCTACACATCGTGCTGCTCCTAAAAACTTTTTCGCGGGATACAACGCTGCCGGATCAAACCCACCGGAAAGTGTACGACCTGAAGGATTAACGACGAGATTATATGCTCGAGCAAGTCGCGTAATTGAGTCAAGTAAGACAACAACATCTTTCCCCATTTCCACAAGTCTTTTCGCCCTATCAAGAGCAACCTCTGCAACCCGAGTCTGTTCCGGTGGAGATTCGTCAAAGTTACTTGCGAGCACCTCTCCTTTAATGCTTCGCATGAGATCTGTTACCTCTTCCGGTCGTTCACCAATGAGTGCTGCCATAAGGTGAACATCAGGATAATTGGTTGAAATACCTGCTGCAATTTCTTTAAGAATTGTTGTTTTTCCTGCTTTTGGAGGCGAGACAATAAGACCACGTTGACCAAATCCAATAGGTGCGACCAAATCTATCATGCGGCAAGAAAGAGGTGTTTGTCCCGTTTCAAGAAGTAATAGTTTATTCGGATACACCGGCGTCAGATCTTCAAAATGCGGTCGCTCCGCCATACCATCAGCAATTTGACCATTCACTTTTTCCACTTTCAACAGCCCCCAATATCGTTCATTGTCTTTCGGTTGTCGCGCCTGGCCTTCAACCATGTCGCCATTTCGAAGCATAAACCGACGAATTTGCGATTGAGAAATATATACATCCCGATCAGACGGGGTAAATTTCGGACGTAAAAATCCATGACCCTCCGGCATAATATCTAGAATTCCGTGTACCGTTTCTGTGGGAACATCAATATCCTGCGTGTGAGCAACAACGGGATCATTATTGCCCCATTCTCTTCTATAACCTTGTTGTTCCCCAAAATTTTGTCTTGGACCAAACCGGGGATTCGAGTTATATGGACGGCGGAAATTATTATATCCCCCACCTCGTCCATACCCGTTTCCTTCTTCCTGGAACCGAGATGGCCCACTATATCCGCTACGTTGTGATCCATATCGAGGTGCACCCATGTTTGGTCTATATGGTCTATTCATCGGAGGCCGACTATATCTATTCGTTTCAGCAGGTGGCTCTGATATTGGTGGAGAAATTGGATTTATAGCTGAGGCAGTTGGCTCTTTTGACGTCGGAGGTTTCTTCTCTTCTGTGACCGGTGAACCGACAAAGTCATCTACACTTAGTATTGCTTCAGGAGTTGTGCTTGATTCAGGTGGCGATACTGGTTCAACAGCAGTCACAGGAACCGTCAAGGGTTCTTCTGTTATTTTCGTTTTGGTTGATTTTGTTGCGGTTTTATGAGATGCGCGGAAAGCCATATATAATATAGTAGTACGGTACGATAAAAAATTTTAGTTCTGTTGGGAAATCATTAAAATTAACACAATTATCCGAGGAACGTCAAATACTGGTGCTATTAAACCATGTTCTTCGCCTCTTGTCAATAGCTCGCTCAATTTTTGCGCTACTTCGCTACGTCCGTCCCTAAGATTATCAGGTAGTCTGCTGAGACAGTTGCTTCTTTATCTGGTAACTCCCCAACCGCAATATTCAAACTATTAGCTAACTCCGCGGTTTGTTCTTTATGCTTGCCAGTTAGATCGATAACCATAGAATATTTGTAGCTTTGCACTTTTGACGTATCTTTCGACACAATCTCTGCGTTTGGGATTTTTAATAGTAAGTTTTTTTCAAAAGTCGCTGTTAACCCCGATATTGTTGTCCCGTTACGTAAAGCAATTTCCAGAGGTTTAGAAGTTGGTGTTGCAGATGTATTTGTCACTTTTAAGATTTGTGGAGGCTGATATACCGATACTTCTATTACTTTTTTAGTGCTTGGACGATATAAGACAGCTTTGAGTGCTTTTTGGTAAATAAGAACTTTATCCCCATTTTTTGCATTTGCAAAAAATGGTTGTCCTTTGAGTTGTTCGATATTAGATACTGTTGCGAGCGTTGGCGTTTCCCCAACTGGCAATTCCATAAATTGGCTTATAAAACCTGTTAATTTCGCAATTTCTTCTTGTGTCGCCTGAGCCGGATTAGCCAACATCTGCTGTGTACGCTCATATTTTCCATACACATATACCGACAATCCGATTGCTCCTATGGTTATAATGGCGCAGATACTAAGAACGATAATCACCCATCTTTGCTTCATACTAATAAGGGTATTGTCTTTTCTCCGCGATGTCAATCATGGTGTGATACGATAGATAAGATATGTCGAATTTCCGAAGGTTACAAACCATCTTTATCTTTGTATTAATCTTATTATGGATTATATTAAAGCCCCAATATGTAAATGCACAAGACATAAAAAATATGAGTGTAACGGCAACCGTTTCCCCGCGCGATATCGATTATCAACTCACGGTGACTGATACTCCGACTGAAAATGATGTTCCACAGGGTACGGACATCCTCTATACCATCACTTACGGATCATTGCTCGTAACCGACACGACTCCGTGTAGTATCGAAGCAACACTGCTCCCCGGACGGTTTCAGAATGTTTCCATACCGTCGTTATACCTCGCAGATTATACTTACGGAACAGGAACAAAAGGTTACGGTAATATCGATCCGGTCATAGATCCAATTACCCACACGGTAACCTGGACCTTGCCAATTTTACCGGCAAACACCGTGAACCAATCGGTTTCATTTTACGCGAAGGTAAATTCTGCCTACACAGGCCAGCAAGAAGCGTTTTTTGACCTTCGCGTACGGCTTATCACTCCTTCAGTGACTAAAGAAGCATACGTATCCAAAGGTTATATTTATCGAGAGCCACCATCATCTACTACACCAACTCCGACAATCATCCCTTCTCCAACTCCAATTCCTCTGAATATAAACGGCGTTCGGATCGATTCTATTTCTCAAGTGTCGTCAATCATTTCATTCACAACGAACCATCCGACAAAAGCGTTCCTTACCTACGGCACAAGCATAACCGGCACAGGGAATGAGGTAACCTCCCCAACGCTCAGCCGATACCATTCGATTGATCTTAATGAACTTACACCTGATACAACATACTATGTACACGTCTTTGCAACGGATACGACAGGGTCTGTCGTACGGTCAGAGCTGATTAAAATCCATACAGCAACACAACCGGCAATTACCGGGGTAGACGAAGGGTCTCTCATCGTTGTGAGCAACGATACTATATTAAACCCAATCATGGAGACTCAAAGTGGATCTCAATCAGCCGTTCTCACTATTCCAGTTAATACCAATTATGCGTTTCAAATCCGCGTGCCCCAAGCGCCATACATCAAATCCATCCAGGCGCTAATGCGGAACGCGAGCGTGTTGGGAAGCTTTTGGGATATATTGAATCCAACAAACACCCAAGAACCGGATACATCCAACCAACAAATTGACATGACGGAAATATCTCCTGGAACATTTACCGGTAATCTCAAAACAACCCCGACTATCGGCACATATTATATGATTGCTCGGATCACGGATATATATAACAATGTTACGGAAGACATTATCAGTGAAATTCATGTCGTGGCGCCATTTACCGTTTTATGGAGTAATTCAACAGATCCTATTGAAAACGCGCGAATATTCTTATCACGTCGCAACGATCTGTCAAACGCTTATACTCCCCTGCCACCCATGTTTTCCAGTATAAAAAACCCGTCATATACCAATGCCGCGGGAGTTTCATCATTTACATTGCCGTATGGGGAATATCGAGCAGATGTATCGTATATTGGATCAGAAACAACGGTTGATTTTTCTATCAATCAATCTTCTGATTCCGGTTTTCCATCTGTACATCTTTCTCACGAATCAGCTTCGACTCTAGGACTGCTACGATATTATACGCAGAGTTTTCTTGATGTCTTTCTGTATCAGACAATTATATACGTCAATGCGCTCCGAGCGTCTCTACGTTTATTTGATTTAGCAGCAGCCATCTCAATGGCATTTCTTGTTATTCTCACTATTCTTTCATTTGCGTCTCGAACATATATTAAACTCACCGCGATGCCTAAATATGTTCTCCATCTTATCCACTCACTTCTCCACACAAAATACAACACGCGGTATATCACTGGAACAGTTATTGATGGTGATACCAGACGGCCAATCGCGCTTGCGGATATCACTATAGTCGAAGCACAATCTAATACCGTTGTCGCACTTCTCAAAACCGACCGTCATGGCCACTATTTTTTCCGGATGAAACGTGACGGCGCATATCAGATAGAAATTCTCAAACGGGGTTATGAGATGTTGGCGCCTGTCTCATATCAACCGGAATATTCCCCGTATCACTTTATTCATGTCATTCACGTGACCCATCCGCACCATCAAAGCATCGTTCAGGCAATCGCCTGGACAGTGTCTACTGCATTTGGGTTGTTATTTGAAGCACTTCTTATCCTTTCCTTTGTATTTGAACTCTTATTTGCCCAATATTTTGGGCTCATGAAAACTCTCCCATATATAGCCATATCACTTGTCAATCTTCTGTTATGGATTGCCATCATGAAACATAACAGAGAACATGTTATCGAATAATCAGTGTTAATTTTGCTGCACGTACGTCCCACTTACCCACCCAACAACGCCGTTATACGTCACATGGTACCATTCGTACTGAACATCATCATACGCAGTAGTTGTATTTTGAGGAATTTGACCAACGATGTTTCCCGTTAAATTAGACGTGTCACGAACATTCACGTATCCTAAATCGTTTGTGAGAATAGTTACGGTATTCCCTTGTGATAACGTAGAAGTAGGTATTGGTGTTGGAGAAGGCGTTGATATTGGCATAGGTGTCGAAGTGGGCGTTGGGGTCAACGTAGGTGTCAATATCAATGTTGCTGTTGGTGTCGGAGTAACAGTTAAAATCCGAGTTGGTGTAGGTGTAGGTGTGGGTGTGGGTGTGGGTGTAATTCCTAATCCTGGTTCAACCACAAGGCGTGGATTAGTTACTGATAGTGCTACCCATGTATACTGCACATCCTGTGGGATAGGAGCATCGAGAACTATGGTAAATCCTTTTTCTGTCACATTTGCAGTCGCTGCTTTCACTGAATCTCCTAAAAATGCACTATCCGTTGCAGTTTTAATATTCAATGTCAACGTAACCAATGGAGGCTGAGCAAATGGTGTTACAAATGGCACGTCAATAGAAGTTAAACCCTTCGGGATCACAGCTGTTCATGCTGTATCATTATTAAAAGTCGCCCTGCCG
>Ga0182027_10000782_pt1 | contig 54033 bp, 46 predicted proteins | sample 712E1DmetaG_FD_121300 | JGI IMG/M metagenome (GOLD analysis project Ga0182027, IMG submission 121300) | Permafrost microbial communities from Stordalen Mire, Sweden - 712E1D metaG (Illumina Assembly) | ecosystem: Environmental > Terrestrial > Soil > Wetlands > Permafrost | place: Sweden...
ATTACCACTTTTAAGACTGTTAAACACCTTAACGCTTTTATCCTTAATATTTTCTCTAATAATAGAAAGATCAGCAGGATCAATTACAGTCCTGTAAAATTCTTTAAGAGAATTATCCTTTTGTCTTGTTTCTACAGCAAAAATAATTTTCCCCTTCGGATAAGGAATAATAGCTGATTCATGGTAAGTTCTTTTTATGTTCTTCAATCCATCATCACTTGTTTTATATTCGCCGAAATAACTATCGAATCCTTTGGAATAAATAAGATTATTTGATGCATCATCATAAATTTTGAAATAATACTTCCCGTTGTTGAAATTATCGATAAGATTTTTCAGACTGCCGGCCCAGGTACCATACTGATAAACTTTGTCAAGGGTGATAAACTCCGATGATGCATCCCCTATATGGTAATAATCAATCCGCATTGTTTTATCTATGAAATAATTATCAAAATTTACTGCCTGCGCTTTCACAAGCAGTGGCAGAAAGAAAATGAATAACAAGACAAGTTCAAAGTGTTTCATAATTGTCCTTCATATTAAAATTTATTACATAATACCAGATTACCATGCATAAGCTTCGGGCGCCTGATTACCAGGACCCGGCCATATTTCATTTAATTTAGTAAGAATCTCTCCGGATAATTTTATTTCTGATGCTTTGCAATTCTCTTCAAGCTGATTTAATGTCCGGGGACCTATAATCGGCGCTGTTACAACAGGATTAGCTAAAACCCATGCCAGAGCAACATTAGCAGGCTGATAACCCGATTCCTTGCAAAGCTTTTCATAAGCTTCAAGCTGGGGACGAAGTTTCTCGGCGGATTTCAATAAAGGCTCACGTGTTCTTCTCCCTTCTTTTTTACCATCAAGTATTCCGCATAAAATTCCACCACCCAATGGGCTCCAGGGTATTAAACCCATTCCCATTGCTTTTACTGCTGGTATAACTTCAAGTTCAATGTGTCTGTTACGCAGATTATATATGCTTTGTTCTGAAACAAGCCCGAGTAAATGTTTCTCTTTTGCCTTATAGTTCGCTTCAACAATATTCCAGGCAGCGAAATTGCTGCTCCCGGTATAAATCACTTTCCCCTCTTTTACAAGTTGTTCCATTGCCTGCCAAAGCTCCTCCCATGGAGTATCCCTGTCGATATGATGCATCTGGTAGAGATCAATATGGTCAGTTTGTAATCTTTTTAAGCTCCCTTCGCAGGCTTTTTTTACGTGATACGCTGAAAGTTTTGAGTCATTAATACCATCCCCCATCTCACCGTAAACCTTGGATGCAAGCACAATTTTATCTCTTTTTGAAGGATCCTTTGCCAGCCACCTGCCTATTATCTGTTCTGTAATCCCCATTCCTTTTTCCCAACCATAGACATTCGCTGTATCGAAAAAATTTATCCCCAGCTCAAGAGCCCTATCCATAATCTTATGGCTTTCCTCCTCGGTTGCGAATGGACCGAAATTCATTGTACCCAGACATATTGTGCTGACCTTCAGACCTGTTCTGCCTAAATGTTTATATTCCATAATTATTCCTCATTTATTTTATTTATTTTCAAATACATTTTTTATATTATAATCAACAATAAAGATAACAAATATCAGGAATTTTATGGATGATCTGAGAGAGTTTAAAGTTTTTGCCAAAAGCCTTGCCGATATGTCCGGGAAAATAATAAAGGGTCACTTCAGGACCAGAATGTCAGTTGAGTGGAAATCGGATGAATCGCCTGTTACTATTGCAGATAAGAGTGCAGAGGAATTGATGCGAAATGCAATTATGAGGGCATATCCCAATCATGGAATAATTGGCGAGGAATTTGGAATTCATAATGAAAAGGCTCAATATAAATGGGTTCTTGATCCAATTGATGGAACAAAAAGTTTTATATGCGGAGCTGTTACATTCGGTACACTAATAGCACTGACAAAAAATGATCAGCCAATTCTTGGAGTCTTTAATCAACCTATATTGAATGAGTTTCTGATTGGTGATAACGAAAATGCATCGTTAAGCGGTATGAAACTAAAAGTCAAACCTAAAACGACCCTTTCAGATTCTGTGCTTCTTACAACAGATTACCTTGATATTAAAAAATACCAGGATATCGAAAAATTCAACCTCCTGATGCAGAGTGTTAAATTGTTTCGAACCTGGGGTGACTGCTATGGCTATTATCTTATAGCTACTGGATTTGCTGACATTATGGTTGACCCTGTTATGTCAGTTTGGGATTCCACTGCTCTAATTCCAATAATAAGGGGAGCCGGCGGCGTAATAACTGATTATCATGGAAACGATCCGGTCAATAGTGATAGTATAATTGCATCATGTTCTGAAGAACTGCATAGAGAGGTTATCAAAATTCTAAACTGATGGCTTGCTGTTTTTCAGAAATGTATGGTTATATAAATAATAAGTGTTAAACCGGATAGAATGAGTGGAATAATTTTATTCCCTTTAATATTAAAGATTAACCCCATTCCAACAATCCATAGGATCAGTAAAGAAAAAGACTGTGCTGTGATAAGTTGAGAAAGAGAAGGAATAATATGATTTATAGCGTTCAGTTCATAGGTTTTTACAAGGGGCACCAGGCAGACGGAATAAAGAAAAAAGAAAATAACAGTGAATATTGTATAGATTCCAATCTTTGGTTTGTCCTTAAAAACTTCCAGTCCGGTTTTCACACCAAGGATCAATCCTCCAAATAATAGAAAATAGTACAATTGTAAAATTTCAGGATTTACTTTTCCCCAAAGCTCAATTGTCACCGGTTTATCTGCAGGCAAATAATATTGCTTCCCATTATAATCCAGCTCTACTCTGCAGCTGATTTTCTCACCTGGCTTACCAGCCGGTAATTTTCCGGTTATTATTTTCCCGGAATAATTCATTTTGGTTTTTTGCCAGTTCACAGAATTCTTTCCCTCCCCGGAGTTCACAATGTTATTGTTATTATTTTCAGGAACAATTCTCCAAATCAACCAGGCACTAATATTCTTAACATCCGTACTGATATTAACAACGTACCCGTCATTCCCCTTGTATATTTTGTCAAATTTGAATGTAACAGGCTGGCCGTCCAGACCGATTGTCCCGGAAACAGGATAATATGGCCCGGTTGTACTGTTCATATAACCGGCAAGAAATACAATAATAATTGCTGCTAACCAGAGTATAAAATTTTGTTTCATTATTTCATTAAGAACATAGAATTTATGAACTGATATTATACAAATATACAATTAATTGTAATTACACCTCCCTCCGAAAGCGTATAATGGGTCTTTATCTACTTGTTATAAGGAAAGGGGGTTAATTTTCATTCGGTCTTAAGAACACACAATTTCAGAATTGGTATGACAATATCTTCAACATTTATTATATTATAATCATATAATTCGCTTAAAAGATTATTTTACTATTTCCTCGGAATTAGGAGTTAAATGGACAGACCGCACAATAGTGTTATCGTGATCTTCGGTGCTTCAGGAGATTTAACTAAAAAGAAATTAGTGCCGGCTCTTTTTGAACTTTATAAGCAGGAATTATTATGCGATGATTTTGCAATATTAGGGGTCAGCCGCTCTCAGTTTTCCGACCTGACTTTCAGAGACCATCTTTTCGATTCTGTCCTTAAATTTACTGAATCTAAGGAAACAGATAAGGATGTTCTGAAAAAATTTGTCGCTAACGCATATTACCTTCCAATCAATACTGAGGATGTTAATGATTATATCCTCCTTAAAAAGAAACTTGATGAGCTTAACGAATTAAAAGTTACTCACGGAAATTATATTTATTATCTTTCAACCCCTCCAAAATTATATGAAACAATTGTAACTAATCTTGGTGCTTACAAACTTCAGGATACCCCTGACGAACACGGCAGCAAAAAGATTGTCATAGAAAAGCCCTTCGGATATGATTTTGATTCCGCAAGAAAACTGAATTCACATTTGCATGAAATATTCAGGGAAAACCAGATATTCAGAATTGATCATTATCTGGGAAAGGAAACTGTCCAGAATGTACTTGCTCTTCGTTTTGCTAACGGGATTTTCGAACCCATGTGGAACAGGAATTTTATCGATCATGTTGAAATTACTTCCTCAGAATATATCGGCGTTGAAGGACGCGGAGGCTATTATGAAGGTTCAGGTGCCTTAAGGGATATGATCCAGAACCATATGTTTCAGCTAACTGGATTCATTGCAATGGAACCCCCTTCATCTTTCAGATCAAATGCGGTAAGAAATGAAACATTGAAAGTTTTCCAGTCGTTAAGACGAATTAAAGAAAATGAAGTGGAAAAATTTTCGGTACGCGGACAATATCTGGAATCTACTATACGCGGAGAAAAGATTAAAGGATACCGCGAAGAAAAAGGAGTAGCTCCGGATTCAAGAACTGAGACATTTGCTGCAATTAAATTCTATATTGATAACTGGAGATGGGGCGGAGTTCCATTTTATATCAGAGCCGGTAAACGACTTCCTACACGCGTAACTGAAGCAGTTATTCATTTTAAGAAATCTCCTCATCACCTTTTTTCGAAAGATAACCAGGAACAGATAGAAAACCAGCTTATCCTGAGAATTCAGCCTGACGAGGGTATTTTACTTAAAGTTGGGCTTAAACAACCTGGAACAGGTTATAAAATTCAAAGTGTTAATATGGATTTTCATTATTCCGATCTGTCAGAATCAACATTACCCGCTGCATACGGCAGGCTGCTGCTTGATTGTATGCTTGCTGATTCTACTCTTTTCGCCCGCGCTGATGCTGTGGAAGAATGCTGGCGTTTTGTCGATCCAATATTGAAACAATGGAAGGAAAACCCTGACATAAAAATTTATGGATACCCCGCCGGCACCTGGGGTCCGATGGAATCATTTGACCTGTTTGAAAATCCCAAATCGGAATGGCGGTACCCCTGCAAAAATTTAACTGATGACGGACTTTATTGTGAATTATAAAATTATTCCAAATGTTCATGAACTGGCTGAATATTTTGCCGGTTTATTTGTTACAAGATGCAATTCCCTTTTTAAGGAAAAGGAGAATATTTTTATTGCACTTTCCGGAGGTAATACTCCAAAACTTTATCTTGAAAGACTCTCAGAAGATAGGTTTGCAAGAGAAGTACCATGGAAGAGAATTCATTTTTTCTGGGTTGATGAAAGAATGGTACTCCCTTCAGATTATGGCAGCAATTACCTGATGATCAAAGATATTCTTCTTGACAAAATTACCATTCCTGAAGAAAATATACATAGAATTAAAGGAGAAATAGTTCCTCAACTTGAAGTAGCAAGGTATGGGAATGAAATAGTGAATAATGTTGGAAAGAAAAGACAGTTTCAGCCTGAATTTGACTGGGTACTTCTTGGGATGGGAACAGATGGGCATACAGCTTCAATTTTTCCCGGAGTTGAACTTAAAGATATTTACCAGAATATTACTGCAGTTTCCAAGAGTCCTGTTTCCGGACAAATGAGGATTACCTTGACTGAAGAAATTATTAACAATGCCGATAATGTTACTTTTATTATTGCAGGAACAGATAAAGCAGAAAAAGTATTTGAGATCTTTAAGGGGGATAAAGAAAAATTTCCGGCAGGCAGAATAAATCCTCCTTTTGGTAAACTTGAATTTCTTTTAGACAAAGATGCCGCGTCTCTTCTTTGATTTAGGGATCAATAATCAAAGGAAAATACTATCTGGAAAAATCTGTGAAATAAAATGAATCTCCTACCTGTACCCTGTTCTTTGTTCGCTGGTCTACAGCAGTAAAAAAGAAGTTTGCTTTGTACTTTCCATCGCTCGTCCGTAAATCACGGTTCCTGTCGGCCCATTCACTAAAGCGCTGCTCTGTTGTGGCAATATTCAGTGAGACCTGGTATACAAGATTTCCCTTTATATCTTTAATTGGACCATTTACTGTAATTGGACCGGTATAAGAAATCTTAATCTGATCAGGCCTCTCATCTATAACTGTAACAGTGAAGCCCGTTACTATCTGCAAATCCTGTACATAAATATCTGAAGCATCCATTTTAGTTGTAGAACGGGAAATTTTAATTTCTGTTGGTCTTCTTGGATTCACAATGACCCTTTGTTCCTGGCTTCCGAATTTAATAACTATTTCTTTTTGATTAGTTAAATCGAACTGCTTTTCCTGACCCGGAGGAATTATAGAAATCGGATTTGACATATTCTGAGGGTCATAGATATAGGTGGATACATTTCCTGTATTTCTTGCCTTGTTCCAGGTATTCTGAATGAATGTCTGGCTTATTGCAAGGGGAGATTGTAAAAGTTTTGTCTGCTCATTTGTTGGTACGGGAGTTTCTGTTTTGGGAGAAGCAATTATATCAGGGGGAGTCTCTCTAATTTCTTTAGTGAGCACAGAAACACGCTGATTCATATTCGCCAGCTTTTGTTTTAACTCTGCATTCTCAAAAGTTGCATTTTCATCAACTTTAATATTAAAACTTACACCCTTCTTATAAAGAGTATCGATTAAAGCTACTAATGAATCCCTGACAGCTTTGCTTACTACTGTGTCTTTTTTAACAACCCGGCTTAAATCAAGATTAGCTCCTTTCAAAGCCAGAACTGTAATAACAAATATATACAGCACCTGGTATATAATAAACTTGGTATCCCGATTTTTCCTAATCATAGTAGTTCCTACTTTTTAACGATAGATTCCAGGTATTTTAAACCAGTAATTGTTTTCTCATCGCTTAGATTGCGTGCCGCTATTGAAACAGAGTCGGCCATTTCTTTAAGCTGGCCGATCTTTTCGGGTGCTATACCTTGAATATTGTTTATTTTTTCAAGTATCTGTGCAACTGCATTGAAGTTTTTAAGAATTGATTCGCTTAACTGAAAAGTCTGGTTAACAATCATCCTGTACTGCTCCGCATCTTTAACGGAAATTTCAGAATTGCTATGGTTATTACCTCCCTGCATGCTCAATTGTTTTACTATACTTTTGGAATTTCTAATCTGAAGCTGGGAATAATACTTTTCATTCATGTTTTTTACTGTATCAACAATATTCTGAAATTCAAGCCCAAGTTGATCTAAAACAGGCTCAAACAATTTACCGATTGCAAGAATAATCAAAGCCTTAACTTCGAATGGCACCGAGATACCAAGAAATACTTCTTCGCCAAGTTTAATACTAATTAGAAGGATAGCTGCACCTATTAACGGGAGTGACATCGCTATACTGTCAATTAAAGTGATATATGAAGAAAGAATCTTGTCAATTGTTTCTGTTGATGTCCTTCTGCTAACTTCTTTTTTTAACTTCAACCAGGCACTGTAAGACAGGAGGAAAAAAAGAATGTAAACAATGACTGGTATCCACCAGAAACTATATGGTACAAGGGCTTCTGTATTTGCCTGCCAGGTAGGGAAAAGACTTTTTGCAATTTTTGCGGTTATATTTCCCAATATTGGAACGCTCGATAAGTCAAGGAAAAAAGAAATAAACAGGGCAGCAAATGAGATTATTGCCGGTTTAATTACTACAGAGAAGTTCAAATTCTTAATAGCCTCATTTTTATAGGCATTAACCTTAGCCTCAAGAATATTACCCTCGCTGTCCAGTGAGTTATTGTTTACAACTGTTTTTGACTTTTCGGCCATAGGTTCCGTTGTTATCATAGTTAAACCTCAATTAATTCATTATCTCTTTTCTATTTATTCTAGTACTTAAAATCATTTAAGCACATTTTTTATTTGTATACAAAAAAAATCGGGCCATCTTTCTAAATTATTCATTTATACAATATATTCAGATGTCATATAATGATTCAATATAGATCTGGATTAGGGATTTATTTATGCTCTTAACTAATAAGGTAATGTCATAATCCCGAATCATAATTTTTATTTATAGTGATGAACCGACTTTAATCCTTATGTTTATAAATAAAGAAGTGCTTGTAAAACGGTTAAATCTATCCGTTCCAAAAACAGCTGAAGGGCCTATAGCAATAGCACTAAAACCCCAGCTTTCAAATATTTTTTGGACAAGAATATTAATGACATATTCAGGTAGCCTGACATCACTGTGCGGCATCGCATCAAAGCTAAAATCAAATGTACTTCCGGCAAGTGATAATTCCCTTCCGGTAAACCCGGCATGCCATTCCTTTAGATACTGACCGAAATATAGTTTTGCCCTGGTTGAACCAAGCACACTTATTGGATATCTAAATTCCCAATTTATTGAAGGGCCATTAATTAACTTTACATGAGGGTTCGTCACACTGTCTACTCCATCACCCCCTCTGTATTTTATAAGCTGGTTCGAAGTAAATTTGGTTAATTTATCTGTATAACTTACCTGTAAAAAATTGCCGAATGGAATAACATAACCTATTTGATAGCCCAATGTGGAATATAAATTATTATTATTATTAATAGTCTTAAAACCTGTCATTTCATCAATGGAGCTATAAATGCCCGCAAACAAACCCAGAATGTTAACATTAGCCTCAGCAAAGTTAGTTTCGAATGGTCCGGAATATGGAGTACCAAGCCCAAATGAAAGTCCCAGATCGTTTTTAATAGGAATGCCAAATCTCTCACCTCCGAAAACCTGGAAGAAAGGGTTGATATACTGAAGTCCGGGAGAGATTTGATAAACCGATGGCGGAGAAACTAATTTATTAATTCTCAATCTTTCTATCACTCTTGTAAAAACACTTCCAAAATTTATACTTTCTTCAAGGTTTATTTTAAAAGGATAGGTTTGTATTTTTGCCCTGGTTTCCGGCTTAAAGGCAAGGAAAGGAAATAAAATTCCCTTAATTGACACTGTTGAATTATTAGGATCTCTCAAGTCTACTATAATTTCAGCTTTTGGATCAGGTGGATCAATAAACACTTCTTGCTGCATATGAATAAAAAGACTGTCATCAAGAGGTTCCATCTGATAATATTTTATCGGTTCTTCCTGCTGGGCATAAGATTTACCAGTTGCTATAATAAAAGCTGTGATTATAAGTAATAGCAGTATGTTGGTTTTCATCTCCAAAGCTCATGTTTCTTAAAAAATTTGTGATAACGGAACAATATCTGTCCTGTTCGTAGGTAGGGCCCTATTCCAGGTCTTATGAATGCAAGTTCAGATCACCGAAACAATATAAACCGGATATAATAATAAATGAGTTAGATACATCATACTTTCTTCTAAACCGGATAAATTAGTATTTACTCGTAAAAAGAAGAAATTTAGTCTGTTTATACACTATTTAAAGGAAATTATATCAACCAGTAATAAATTTTAATTCAATCTCAGTATTTATCATTACTTATCTGATATTTTTTTAATATTATTGGACTCTAAAATTTTACTAAAGATGATATTAAACCCAAAACTTTATGAAATAAACGCTAGAGTCTGGTTTGGACGGTATAACTGGAAACTAAAAGATATCCCAATTAAGTACTTTTCAGATCTTGCTGATAAGGGAATAACTATTGTGTGGTTTATGGGGTTATGGAAGACATCCTCTTCTGTTATTGATAAATGCTGCTTCACAAATGATCTTGTTAATTCTTATGATAAAGCTTTAAAGGATTGGAAACGGGAAGATGTAATTGGTTCCCCTTATTCAATTGACGGATATGAAGTAAATCCTGATTTTGGATCCTGGGAAGACCTTTTAGAACTAAGAACAAAATTAAACGGCTGCGGAATTAAATTGATGCTTGATTTTGTCCCGAACCATTTTAGCATTTATTCCAAAGTACTGCAGTCAAATCCTGAAATTTTTCTTCAGGTTGAAGAACCTTTTTTCTGGAAAGACCCATATACCTTCTTTAAAAGCCAATTAAATCCAACTCTTACTTTTGCACATGGAAGGGATCCCTTATTCCCGGCTTGGCAGGATACTGTCCAGGTAAATTTCTTTAGTGAAAAAGCAAGGGAATATTTATGCAATATTCTGTTAAGACTAACGGATGTCTGCGATGGTGTCCGCTGCGATATGGCAATGCTGCCTCTTAACAATGTTTTTTATAATACCTGGGTCGGCGTTCTGAATAAATCGAATCTAATTAAACCTTCTCAAGAGTTCTGGACATCAGCGATTTACAGAGTAAAACAAAAAAACAGTGATTTCATATTTCTCGCTGAAGCCTATTGGGATCTTGAATGGGATCTTCAACAATTGGGTTTCGATTTTACATACGATAAAAGATTGGTCGATCGTCTCGCATCCAACGATATACAGGGGGTAATAGCTCATTTAAAAGCTGATAATGAATTTCAGTCTAAATCCGTTAGGTTTATTGAAAATCATGATGAAACAAGGGCAGTTACGAACTTCGGTAAATATAAATCTCTGGCCGCTGCAACTGTAATAAGCACAATCCAGGGGATGAAATTCTATTATGACGGTCAATTTGAAGGTAAAAGGATAAAACTTCCTGTTCAACTTGGCAGAGAACCTATTGAGAGAATTTCTGGTACCGTTAGTAAATATTACAGCAAATTACTTAATGTTACTAAAGAGGATATTTTTACTTATGGTGACTGGCAGCTTCTTTTACCGATTACTGCCGGCAACGGTAATATTTCTTATGAGAATTTTTTCGCCTGGCAATGGACTTATAATAATATGAAGAAAATTGTTATAATTAATTATTTGGACTATACTTGCCAATGCAGGGTTAAATTTAATGTGCCTGCGGGAATTGATGTTCTTGTAATCTACGACCAGCTAAATGACCGGATTTTTGAACGCTCAACTTCAGAAATTACTAACTACGGGCTTTTTGTTGAACTAAAAGGATTTGCCAGCCATATTCTTACTTTTTGATATTTTATTGTTATCCACACCTGAACAGACATTCTTTATTAAAATAAATAAATATCCCTAACTTTAGATAAATCAGGTTTATAATTGCTTTTCTGTCCGCAAATGAATGTTTTGTAATAAAATTCTTTCCAATATTTAAAGTGTATAATAATTCTATTTGTAATTTACATTAGTTTTTATATTTTTACATTAATTCTGTGGGGTAGAACACAGAAGAGAATGACTTGTATTTTTTAAATTTTTCCCGGAGGGTTACTAATTTGGAATTAAGCAATCTTGTGTTTACAGCATTAATCCTTTTTGCTGGAACTATGGTTCTTTTATTAGGCGGTTCATATATTGCCTACCGTTTGAAGAAGAAATAAATTGTTTTCTTCGTTCTATTTTCTTAAGCCGGGCATTTTACCCGGCTTAGTTTTTTGTTTTTATCACTATTTTAATTGAATCTTAATTAAATATAAATCATCTTATTACTATGGCACAAAAAAAGAATGTTATTAAAGAAAGACAGATAGGTAAAAAACCGTCTGTTAAAAAACCATTGATCGATCCAAGATATACAAACACTGTATGGTCGATTGTAATTGCTGTGGTGTTATTAATTTTCTTTATAGTAAATAATACACGTTCTGTACCTGAAAGCGGCCCTTATCCTCCTGGTTTTACAGATTCAAACCATCCTTCACCGGATAAAGGAGTGAGTAGTGAATTGGATTTTACACATAAATAAAAACATATATGGTAATGATGAACAGAATACTAATTTCCCTTCTCTTTATTGCATTAATAACTATATCTGCAATTAATAACTTTGCTGAAAATAATCTTCCAACTAAAAATAAAATCACAAATTGGGTTGATAATAAGAAAGCTCCGGATTTTTCTCTTACCGGAACTGATGGTAAAATTATTAAATTGTCCGATTTTAAAGGTAAAGTAATCATAATTGATTTCTGGGCTACATGGTGCCCGCCTTGTAGAAGAGGAATTCCGGATCTGATCGAAATTCAAAAAGAATTCGGAAAGAAACTTGTGGTTATCGGAATTTCACTAGACCAACAGAAAAGCGATGTAGTACCTTTTATGAAAAAAATGGGAATTAACTACCCGGTTGCATATGGTACTCCTGAAGTTTTCCGCTTATATGCCGATGAAGATGCCATCCCGCATTCATTTATAATTGACAGGAAGGGAAATCTTGTTGACCAGCATATTGGCCTTGTAGATAAATCGGAATATTCTGAACTGATCAAAAAACTTCTTAAGAAATCTTGATTATTCCATTTAAAGAGTCGATATCATGATGCAGTAGTTCTTATTCTCCAATAAATCAGGTAAATATAGTAAATGTTTCTTACAGGAGATTTTTTTTTCAGTTTAAGTAACCCCGTCATCTTCTCTATTCTTTTCTTATTTTGCCTTCTTGGATTAACCTACATTCTTTATCTTAAAATAATTTTACCTATCCAGAAGATTCATTTAGCCGAAAAGAGAGACATTGAACTCACCAATGCAAAACTCATGGCACTTTTTGCCGAACTCGATCCGGAACCCCTTTTCAGATTCAACTGCATGGGAGAAATAGTACTCACAAATAATGAATGCAATAGGGTTTTTAATAATGATAATCTTAAAGGGGAAAGTATAAAAAAAATAATTCCGGGACTTAAGATTGATAACTTCAGGGAGTTTATAACCGAAGGGGAAATCCTTCGGTCTATAATAAAAATTGAAGATACTTATTATGATTTAACCGTTAAGGGGGTTCCAGAACTGGAATTTGGACAGATTTACTTCAGCGATGTAACAGCACAAAAAACAGATGAAATTGAAATTGAGGAGTCAAGAAAAAAACTAAGGGAACTTGCAAACCACCTTACAAGATTACAGGAAGAAGAAAAACAAAAACTGTCGCGTGAACTACATGACAACTTCGGCCAGATACTTTCTTTCATCAAACTGAATATTGAATTCTTTAAGGACGACCTGAAAGAAGATAAGGACAAATTGGTAAAGTTTGATTTATTATCTGCTATGATCGATAAAGCAATTACCGGATTGAGGCAGATTTCCTATCAGCTGAAACCCCGGGTACTTGATGAACTCGGACTGATTCCTTCTCTGCGCGCTTTGCGTAATGAAACTTGCAAACAAACAAATCTAAAAGGGATGTTCCAGTCATATAAAATTGAAGAAAGGTTTAATCCCGATATTGAGACATGTTTATACAGAATCTCGCAGGAAGCTTTAAACAACATAATAAAACATTCTAAGGCCAATGAATTTAGTATTCAACTGGTCGGCCATGATGACTTTATCAGGTTAATGATTGAAGATGACGGAATAGGATTTGATATTAATGAAGTAAAGAACAATGAGAAAAAAAGAGATAGTCTGGGTATAGTAAATATGTCGGAAAGAGCTTTATCATTGAATGGAAGATTTACAATAGATTCACATTTAGGGGCAGGTACTGAAATAATAGTTGAAATACCCAGAGAGGAGTTAAATGGAAAAGATTAAAATATTAATAGTGGATGACCATGCTCTGGTTCGTGCAGGAATAAAAAGTCTTCTTGTCGATGTACCGGATATCGAAGTAATTGGTGAAGCTGAGAGCGGCAAAGAAGCCAAATCGAAAATAGCTGAACAAAAACCGGATATTATACTTTTAGACATATCCATGCCTGATATAAACGGACTCGAACTTGCAGAATACATTAAAAATAATATCCCGGATATTAAAATAATTATTCTAACAATGCATGAAAACGAGGAATATTATTTGAGTGCAATGAAGAAAGGGGTCAATGGTATGCTTTTTAAAAGTATTACTAAAAAAGAATTGATACAGGCAATTAAAACTGTGGCCGATAATAAAGTGTATTTTGATTCTGTTTTTTCTCAGAAGATAAAGGAGTCATTTCAGGCTAAACTGACACAAAATAATCCCGATAACCCTAAAGAAACAGTATTATTAACAAAGAGGGAACGGGAAATATTAAAGCATATCGCACGTGGTTTATCAAATTTAGAAATAGCCGATCAACTTTCAATCAGCCCGCGTACTGTTGAAACTCACAAAACGAATCTGATGCAGAAACTGAACATTAAAACTGCCCATGCTTTATACCGTTTTGCATTTGAACACATAGATATCTGAAAAATAACCAACAACTTGCAGGCAGCTGCATAACTGTACCACTGTCATTTCGAAGGCGTGCACCGATTTTGTCGGGGAGGCGAGGTTACTGAGAAATCTTATGAATTAAGAGGAAAAAGAATTCTCCCTTTAGTCGAAATGTCAATAATACTTATTCTGCAGCATCCTCCATGTAGACTTTAATAGAGAAGTAAGTGAATCTACGTAGATGAAATACGGGTATTTACTGATTCTTTTATTTATGACTCTATCTATTTTTGTGCGGGGTTTTTATAGCGGAAGTTGGAATAAGGGCAGAGTTTGTTTGGATGCAAAGGGAATTAAGATTAATCTTAATTCCCTTTTTTATTTTAAAACACCTCGTTTTTACTTAATTTATACCTGATGAAAAAAGTATTAGTTATAACCTATTTCTGGCCGCCTTCAGGGAAAGCTTCTCTTCACTGGCCATTAAAAATGATAAAGTATCTTCCTGAATTTGGATGCGAACCCATTGTTCTGACGGTCCAAAATAAATCATATTCAAGAAAAGATGAAAGCCGCTTAAAAGAAATAAGTCCTGGACTTAAAGTTTTCAAGGCTAATACTATTGAGCCTTTTGGATTATATAAAAAATTCATCGGGAAAGGAAAGGATGAGGAAATAACTGATTCGGAAACTATTTCCGGAACAAACAAATCCCTTACTCATAGAATATCAATATGGATTAGGATGAATCTCTTTATTCCTGATGCCCGGGTAGGATGGTATTTCGGCGCCCTAAGGAAAGGGAAGAAAATTATTAAGGATGAAAAGATCGATGCTGTAATAACAGTTGGCCCTCCTCACTCTACTCATCTTATAGGATATAAATTATCCAAATTATTCAAAATTGCGCATTACCCTGTGTTTATTGACCCGTGGGTAGATATTATTTATTATAAAGAATTTAAAAGAAGCCGGCCTACACTTTGGCTGGATAATCATTTTGAAAAAAATGTCCTGAAAAACTCAACGGCTTCAATATTTGTAACAAGAACAATGTATACAGATTATTTAAGAAAATATAATTTCCTTGATAATAAATCACATGTTCTCCACTGGGGTTACGATGAAGATGCATTTACTAATATAGCTGTTAATAATAAAGAAAATCATGATACGATAGTACATGCGGGAAATCTATTTGACTACCAGAATCCGGAAAATTTCTGGCGCTTAGTTAAGCAGAAAATAGAAGCGGGCGTTAAACTTAAAATAAAATTTATAGGAACGGTTAGTCCTGCAATAAAAAATATAATTATCAGCACCGGACTAGAAAAATTTACCCAATATGCCGGATTCCTAAACTATGAAGATCTGCTTTTTGAACTCATGAATGCTAAATACCTGCTGGTGTGCGCAAGCGAACCAAGACATGTACCGGGTAAACTGTTTGAATATTTAAGGTCCGGCAGACCTATTATTGCTTTTGGGAATGATAATAAAGAAGTGAGTGAAATATTAAAAAATTCAAATGCCGGAATGATGTTTAATTACCAAGAAGATGGAAAAACCTTTTTTGATAAGGCTGATACCTTCAAAACAGATTTAAACTTAATAAAGAAATTTGACCGCAAGGTAATAGCTGAAGAACTCAGCAGGATAATCCTTTCTTCTCTCTAAAAATAAACTATCATTTACCCGGAAATTTATTTTACCATATTTGCAGTCTGGACCGCCTGGCTAAAATTATATTCATAAGTTAGTTTTTTATGGTTCACCAGGTCAACAATAGTTCCAATAAAACAAAGTCCACCGGTAAAAAAATATAGAATTCCCATCCCTATATGCCCAAGCACAAATCTATGAATCCCGTTAAATCCTAAAAAACCAATTAGGGCAAGTATAAGTATAAGCTGGGTATCCTTTCTTCGAGCACTATAAATGGTGCAGAACTGCTGCATCTTATTTTCGTCAAAATCTTTGGTGAGATTCTGCAGAAAGTTAAACTCTTCCATGTCAAGTGTTGGGAAATACTGGTATAGACTATTCACGTGCTGCTCCTAATTTATATTTATTAAGTAATTTTAAAATATGCATTTTTTGAAGAGAATATATTCGAAATATGATAATCGGTAAAGCAATTATTCCCAACGGGTGTGCATTGATTGACTGAATAAATGAAAAACGAAAGAGATAATGGATCGAAAGCCCTAATCCACACCCTGGACAATGTCCAAATCCCAATAACCGAATGGGACAAATGGTAAACCCGGAAATATGAAAATTAAATACCGCAAGATATAGCAATCCTGCTGTCCAGATGAATGCCTCCCTATCGATATAACTAATAAAACCGAACCTTTTTTTCATAGGAATCAGTCAATAATTTTATTAAAACTTATATAAAATAGCAATAAATACAAAGAAGAGTTTGTTAATTATTTAATATCGGAATTAAAATAATCAAATTCTAACTATAAAAACGTCAGGTCAATTATCACATATATTTCCATTTGAGGAATCTATTGGCATACTATTGGTATCTTAATAACTGTCAATCCCTTGCAGAGTAATATGCAAACAAACAGCCAATTTGACAGGATTCTTTCTTTTAATCAGGTTGGACACTCTGTAAGAAATTAAACAACCGACAAATTTGTCTTATAATGAGACGCATTGCCTGAAAAGTATGAAATTAATACTGCATACCCCTATAATTCAATCAGAATATTAAGGTTTAGTATGGCATAATCTTTTATACTAATAATAAAAGTTCTGGAGGTTAAGATGGAAATTTTTTCGGGATCGATGTTTATAGTTTTAATAGCATCGGTGATTTTATTCGCAGGTATAGCATTTTATACAATGCTGTTTATTGATTAGATCTTATTTGATTTTTCGGTTTGTTTTTAAGGTTATTGATTTTTCGTTAAAGAAGATAACAAGTTAGAATTATAGTTTTCGTGGTGAGCATTTACTTATTTTTTTCAGATGGACTTGAGGCCAGCGGGGTAGTGGCAGAGTACCTACAGTTTGAAAGTAAATGTCTCACCAATTTTTTTTAGTCCCAATTCAATCTTATAATTCTTCACTGAATTCTGCAGCCATCTCAATGGCTCATCTACCGGTTCCAAACCCTGCCTGAATGTATTACAATGTATAGGAATAAAAAATAATGCTTTCAGATCTTCTGAAGCCATTTTAAGTGCTTCTTCCGGATTACTGTGATTTGTTCGCCATGGATTATATGCCCCGATAGGCATTATTGCAATATCAACGCCGCTATAAGGGAAAAATTTGTTTGTGAAAGCTGTATCTCCACCAAAAATAATTTTTTTATTCCCCTTTTCAATCAGGTAAGCATTATAACTTCTTCCGTTGTTAAAGAAACCACGGGATCGGTCTTTTTCCCATGGGAAACGCCAGCCAAAATGTTTTACTTCAATAGCTGTAAGCCTTAAGCCGTCAGTTTCCAATTTCTGATTCCAGTCCAATACTTTTAATGATTTCCATTTCATATCGGCAATTACATCACTGGTGTTATAAGCAGTTACACAATCAATTTTATCAGGGAATTTATCGGAAAAACTATTTAAAGTTTTAAGGTCCATGTGGTCCATATGGGCATGCGAAAGAAGTATTAAATCCGGGCAGGGAAATTTATCAAAATCGAGAGCAGGTGAAGTATACCTGCTTTGCCCTATTGTCATACCGAAGACATACAACCCGATTCGTTCAAACAGAACAGGGTCTGTTACAATCACAGTTCCGTACAGATTCATTAATACGGTTGAATGCCCAATCCATGAGATATTTATTTCATCATTTTTCCATACGGATGGATCAGGTGTATTTTCAGGGGGAGCCATTTCTTCCGCTTTAGTTTCCTGAAACTTAAGGAATGGGGAAAATATAACCGAACCTATTGAAAGTTTAGCACTATTTAATAAAAACCTTTTCCTGCTTATTTGCATGACACATTATTAATTATAAAAAGGATTCACGATGTTTCTCTTGTATGAACCATCTGAGAACTTAAAGTATAGTGAACAGCATTATACTGATTGCCTATATTTCAATCTAATTACTTTGAATAACTCAGCTTTTTATTCTCAATTGTTGCCAGTAAATCACGGAATGATTGAGAAAATGATTCAACACCATCGAATGTAAGCTTTTTAGCAATTACGGAAAAGTCAATATTTAATTCTTTCAGTGAGTGCATCTGTTTCCTGGCTGTTTCAACTTTATCTTCGATTGCGTTATAAACCTTCCCTTTTGTTTTGAAGGCTTCAATAGTAGCCGGGGGCATAGTATTTACAGTATCCCTGCCAGCCAATTCATCAATATAAATAGTTTCAGGATAAGCCGGGTTTTTAGTACTTGTGCTTGCCCAGAGAAGTCTCTGAATTTTAGCTCCTTTTGATTTCAGTTTACCGAAACTGTCAGAATTGAATATTTCACTGCTTTTTTCATAGACCAGTTTTGCATTAGCTATTGCAATTTTCCCTTTTAAAGTTTTATTACCAGCATTATCAAGGGCTTTATCAACCGCAGTGTCTATTCTGCTGATAAAAAAGCTGGCAACAGAAACAGTTTTATCAATTGGAAGTCCCTTCTTGTTTCTTTCTTCAAGCCCGGAAATATATGCATCTACCACATGTTCATATACTTCCTGAGAAAAAATAAGAGTTACATTTATGCAGACACCTTCAGAGATCATCTCTTTAATGGCAGGTAAACCTTCCTGGGTAGCAGGAATTTTAATCATAACATTAGGTCGGTTAACTTTTTTATACAGGCGTCTTGCTTCCTGGATTGTCCCGTTAGTATCATAGGCAAGCAAAGGAGAAACTTCAATGCTCACAAACCCATCCACTCCTCCGGTCTTATCAAAAACCGGTTTCAAAACATCAGCTGCATCCTGAATGTCCTTTACAGCTAAGTCTTCAAATAAATCTTCAGCGGACAAAGATGAATTCTTTGATAACAATTCTGCGATCTGTTTATCATATGCATGACCGCTCCCAACGGCTTTCTGGAATATGGTCGGATTGCTCGTAACACCTTTCAGTCCGATTTCACTGATAAGTTTTTCCAGTTCTTTATTATTAAGTAAATCTCTGCTTATATTATCAAGCCAGACACTCTGCCCTATTTGCTCCAATTCTTTAAATCGGATGTTCATGATTTCTCCTAATTTATATTTTCTGATTTTATCTGGTCTTCAGTTATACTTTAGCGTAACAAAAAATGTTTTCATTGTAATATCGAAAACCAGCATTAATATATTCAAGTCAAAGCTGCCATGATCACCAGACTATAGTGTTTACAATTTAACTTCAACTTTTACAGAACAAATTTATAAAATATTTGTTTTAAAAATTAGTATATTTCCCGTCCCAAATTATTATTTTAGACCATTAATAGATGATTTATTAAATATTCAATAGAATTATACTGAAAATGTGAGATTCATAACACACTTTTTCAAAATTAGTTAGAATATTATTAAATGATTTATTAAATTGGTATTAGTAAATGGAATTAATTCCAGAAATTTTGTTCTTTTAATTAACAATCAATCCTATCACAATAAAGTGTAGAGAAAAATATGGGAACCCATTATAAAGGCACCGACAAAGAAGTAACAGCACTGAACTCTTTCATTAAGTTAGTAAGAGCTGCTGAGTCAACATTATCGAGAGTTAACCTCGTCCTCTCGAAATACAATTTAACCGAGAGCCAATTCGCAATTCTTGACGCTCTGTCTCACATTGGTCCATTATTCCAGAAAGATCTTGGAAATAAACTACTTAAGACCGGTGGAAACATAACCCTCGTTATAGATAATCTTGAAAAAAGATCATTGGTTAAGAGAGAAAGAAGAGAACAGGACAGAAGATATTTCACAATCCACCTGACTAAACAGGGAAAAGCTTTATTTACAAAAGTATTCCCCGTATATCTTAGTGCTATTGTGAAAGAGATGTCAGTCATCCCGAAATCAGACCATCTCGAATTACAACGTATTAGCAAGACAGTTGGGTTAGGTATCCAGACTGGTAAAAAATAATCTTACTGAAAATCCAATTCAGTTCTTTATTTCTTGCAATATTTGGGGAAGTAGGATTCCTGCTTTTCCATTAATAGTTTTGTGAGCAAATGAGCTGATTTCGGTTTCTTTAATATTAATTTCAAAAATATAAGCTCCGTGCTGCTTTGCTGTATAAATCAGTGAAGCAGCAGGATATACAACTGCCGAAGTCCCTACAACAAAAAACAGATCACATTCAGAAGCTGCTTTTTCAGACCCATTAAACTGATCCTGAGGCAGATATTCACCAAACCAAACCACATCTGGCCTGATCAATCCTCCGCATTTGCATATGGGAATTTCCGGGATATCTTCAATTTCATTATAAAAAGTTTTACATTTGATACAATAATTCCTTTCTATATTGCCATGAAGTTCAAAAATTTCCCTGCTTCCAGCTCTTTTATGAAGGTTATCAATATTCTGTGTAATAACAGTAACCTTGGGAAAATAATTCTGAAACTCCGCTATTGCGAAATGTCCTGCATTAGGGAATGATTCCCTTACTATCTTTTTTCTGTAACTATACCATTCCCAAACCATTTTGGGATTTTTAATAAAGGCATTGAAATTTGCTAATTCCTCTGGTTTAAGTTTATTCCAGATACCGCCTTCCCCTCTGAAAGTAGGTATACCGCTTTCTGCAGAAATGCCGGCACCTGTAAAGAAAACGACATGTTTAGATGATTTTATTCTTTCAATCTCTGTTTTACTTAGTAACATTATTCAATCAAATAATGATTTATCAGCTTTATCAGATTCATTCCTGAATCCATGATTAAAAAGATCTGTAGAGGCAAGCGGCAGATACCTGGTCCATTTCCCATCTTCTTTAACTTCAGCCAGGGCACTCTTATAGGCATTAACTTTGGCGCTTAATTCATCCGCCTGATAAAGAGTAATAGCTTCAAGTGTTTTAGGAATTACTGGTGAAGCAAATTCTAACTTTCCCTGGTGACTTAAAATTATATGGAGCAGTGCGTCTCTCAGATCATCTGGGAAGCCTGGAATTTTTTTACACTCTTCATTAATTATCATAGCGGAAATTACAATGTGTCCTATAAGCTTTCCCCGGTTTGTATATTCAAATGAAGTCTCAAAACTTAATTCTTCAGTTTTACCATAATCGTGCATTAATGCTCCTGAAATTACAAGGTCTCTGTTTATTTCAGAGTGTATATTGCACATCAGATCGCAGATTTTAATAAGCTCAAGCGTATGTTCAAGTAATCCGCTCAAATAAGAATGATGCCATGATTTCCCGGCAGGAGCAGAACTGAATTTAGTAAAATTGTTTTCACTGAATACCTGTTCCATCAGCATCTTTAAATACTTGTTTTTCAGTTTTGATATCCTGGAGAACAGTTCGCTTTTCATCTCTTCAAAATTCCTTTTCGAACGTGCAAGAAAATCAGAAGGTGATACATTGTCTTTAAGAACGGCTTGCCTTATAGAAGTAATTTTTATCTGGGGAGTACCCTGGAATTCATCAATGGAGCCAGTCACCTTAACCATTTCCCCGGCTTTTAGTCTTGTATATATTTCCGAAAAACTATCCCAAATATTTGCGGATAGAGTGATGCTTTTATCACCAAGTTCCAGATAAAAATATTGTTTGTTCTGTTTGGTTAGTTTTAATTCGCTTTTTTTAAGCAAAAGGAAATGGTTTACCGGATCCCCTTTTTGTAATTTTATGAGTTCAGGCTGGTCAACCATAAATCTTATCCTTTAATTATTTATTTAAATGTCCTTTACAACTTCGAATATACATTCTTTGGGAAGATGTGCCAATACAGATCGCTTAAGAAGGTCAATCGAGACTGCAATAGTATTTCCATTATCACTTTCCTGGATGATTCCAATAACTCCGTCAAATGGGCCCTCTTTTATCTTTACTTTAATCCCGGGAAGAAGTCCATCCTTGATGAGAAAATCAGTTTCTTTGGAAAGCATTTTTTTAAGATTGTTAATCTGCCAATCAGGAATCCTTGCAGGTCTTCCCATATCAAATACACATCTCACTATAGCATTCTTTGCTAAAGATAACATTCTTTCTTTTTCATCAGCATAAATAAAGATGTACCCCTTTAGTAAAGGTTCAGTTATTTTTTTTCTCCTGTCACTCCATTTTTTCCATTTGGTAACGACAGGCAAATAATAATTAATCCCTTCATTATTAAGCTGTTCAGCCGCTTTATTTTCACTCCGGGACCTGGTATATAAAGCATACCAGTACTTTTCCCCTGTATCTTCAGTACGTTTTTGATTGACAGATTGAGACATAGTAATTAAATTGTTATTGATTTTCTGCCAATAGAAAAATAATTAAGCTTAAGTTCTTCCATTTTTTCAAGATCATATAAATTTCTTCCATCAAATATTACCGGCGCCTTCAGCATACTTATTATCTTCGCAAAATCAGGTTTCCGGAACTCATTCCATTCTGTTAAAATTATGAGAGCATCAGCTTTTTCGAGAGCATCATAACTTTTCTTTGTCAGACGTATTTTATCATTATAAACGCGCCTTATATTATCCATAGCTTCCGGATCATAAGCCGCAACAGTAGCCCCTTCAATTAACAGGCTATCAATAATCTTTATTGAAGGTGCGTCTCTGATATCATCTGTGTTTGGTTTAAATGACAGACCCCATATTGCAAAATGTTTTCCTTTAAGTTCACTATTGAAATGTGCTTTTATCCTCTTAAAAAACCTTATGCTTTGAAGTTTGTTAATTTCCACAACAGATTTTAATATTTTAAAATCATAATTATTTTCAGATGAAGTATTTATAAGTGCCATCACATCTTTTGGAAAGCATGACCCACCAAAACCGACTCCCGGGAAAAGAAATCTTTTACCTACCCTTGAGTCAGAACCGACACCTATCCTAACTTTATCAACATCAGCACCGGTAATTTCACAAAGGTTTGCTATCTCATTCATAAATGAAATTTTCGTTGCTAAAAAGGAATTAGCAGCATATTTTGTCATTTCTGAGGACTTTTCATCCATAAAATAAATCGGATTACCGGATCGGACGAAAGGTTCATAAAGTTCTTCGAGGATTGTTTTTGTTTTGTCATTCGAAGTTCCTATAACAACCCTTTCCGGTTTCATGAAATCTTCTACAGCCATCCCTTCTCTTAAGAATTCCGGATTTGAAGCAACGTCAAAATCAAAATCTGGTGCATATTTTTTCACTGCAGCACGGACTTTATCTGAAGTTCCGACCGGTACAGTGCTTTTATCGACTAATATCCTAAATCCCAATTCCGGATTATCGCGGAAAAACTTGCCCAGATCTTCTGCCACACTAATTACATATTTAAGGTCAGCGCTTCCATCACCATCCTGTGGAGTTGGAAGACAAAGGAAAAGAATTTCCGAATTCCTTACTGCATCATAAAGATTTGTGGTAAAAGAAAGACGGCCAAGTTTAATATTCCTTTCAAAAAGAATTTCAAGCCCCGGCTCATAGATAGGTACCTTGCCGCTCTTCATTTTTTCAACTTTCGCAGCATCTATATCTACACAGATAACCTCATTTCCAGTTTCTGCAAAACAAGTTCCTGAAACTAAACCGACATAACCAGTACCTACTACAGAAATTTTCACTTTTAACTCCGATAATGTTTTTTTGAGAGGTAAATATAAATATTAAAGAATTAATATTTATATCAATCCTAACAATTAATTCAGAGCGGCGTAAAGTTTCTGGTTAAATTTTGTTTCGTCTAAAGGCTTTTGGATTAATGCGCTTATACCATATTCCTGGTAAAGTCTTTTGGTTTCTTCCGGTATATCGTCAATAATTGCGATAACAGGAACTTTGTGGCCTTTTTCCCCTTTCCTGACTGATTTGAGGAGTTGAATTCCATCCATATAAGGGATATCATGTTTAGTGATGATCACAGATGGAATTTTACTTGAAATGATAGTAATGGCTTCAAATCCATTGTCTGTTGTTATAACTTTAAACTCTGGAAAATTTTCTTTAATGTATTTCATAATAATTTCCCTCTCGTCAATTGTGTCAACAACAAGAAGTATAACATTCTGTGATGAGGGTATAGTAAAATGAAATTCACTTCCCTGGCCTAGCTCAGTATAAAACCAGATATCCCCCTTATGTTTCTCAACAATCTCCTTTACAAGACTGAGACCAAGTCCGGTTCCTTTTTCCCCTTTTGTTCCCTCAGTTGAGAACATCTTTTCTACCTTAAAAAGTTTTTCCTTAAAACTGTCCGCAATGCCGATACCTTCATCCTTAATAATAAATTCTATTTTCTCATCATTAAAAACTTCAGCACTTATATGAACGGTTTTAAATTCAGGTGAAAACTTGATGGCATTACTTATCAGATTAGTAACCACCTGAGATATTAGTCTTTCATCAGCCTGAATGAAAAGATTTTCCATTACATTTATTTTAATTTCTATATTCTTCCTAATGGCATTGCCGGTAAGAGAGGATACACAATTACACACTAATGTTTGGGCATGAAGCCTGACCGGTTCAATTTTGATACGGCCTGTCTGCAGACGTGACCAGTCAAGAAGATAATTTATCAACTGAAGCTGGTTCTGCGAAGACTCGTGTATATAATTAAGATATTCATTCTTTTCATTCTCACCAAGGTTAGGTTCATTCATCAGGATTTCAGTGAATCCCAAAATGCTTGTAAACGGAGCGCGAAGATCATGAGAAAGGATTGAAATGAATTTATCTTTTGAATTATTTAGCTTAAGAAGTATATCGTTTTGTTTCAGTATAAATGATTCCACCCTTTTAAATTCATCTATATCAAGAATTATCCCGTTATAAAATTCTTTTTCCTTATCACTGTTTTTTATAGTTCTGATTTCTTCTTTTATCCAGACTACATTCTGATCTTTGTTAATAATTCTATACGAAGCGGAAAAAGTATCTTCTTCTGGATTACTAAAAAAATCATTGTGGTGTTTTTTTACACGGGTAACATCTTCAGAGTGAATAAGCGAATAAAATCCCCCGGGAATATTGTCAATTTCATCGTTAGTGTAGCCGGTTATCTTGATTATGTTTTCAGAAAATTCTTTTATCTCAGGATCTTTTGGAAAGGCTCTCCAAAAACAGATAGTTTCATTATCCCTACAGTATGGCTCAATAGAAGCCAGGAAATTATTTCTTGATTTGGTGTTTGTTTCTTTCGCCATTAAATGACTATTTCCATCTTTAGTTAAATATATGCAAAAAACAGGAGATATTAAAAACTAAAAATCCCAGAATCTCTGATTCAAATAAATACTTTGGCAATATCAATTAGAAGAGACGGGTTATTTATAAGTGCAACTGTAAATAAGCTTCTAAGAGTACGCTTATCTTCGGGAATTTTTAGGAATGAGGCTGCAATGTTGTTAAATTTTTCGTCGCTGAAATTATAGATTCCGTTTTTAATTCTGTTAAAAGTTTCATGTCTTTTACCAAGGCGTTTATTCCATTCAACATCATAAGAAAAAATATGATCGGGTCTGTTTAATTTCACCGCCTCTGCTGCCACCCTGCCAGCTATACTTCCGCCTATCATACCGCTGGCTATACCGCCACCGCTTAAAGGATTTACCTGACGTGCGGCATCACCTGCGATCATTATCCCCGGGGCAGTGATTTTTTTAAGTGTGGGCGTGCTTGGTACTCCTCCGGCGATACAGGTCAGCACAGGTGCATCGGGATAGTTCTTACCTATAAAATCATTCAGATAAGACATTGCTGATTTTTTCTTTCCCGTCATTCCGCTCACTCCCAAACCAATATTAGCGCAGCCTCCTGATTTGGGAAATACCCATAAATATCCATTTGGCGCTACATTTTCACCGAAATAAAAATATAGTGTACCCGGATCAATATTAATATTGGAAGCAGTAACCTGCATACAGCATTCCATATCTCTGAAATCTGTATATGTCTGTATACCTGCCCATCTGCCGACTCTTGATTCAACACCATCAGCTGCAATTACAACTTTGGCTTTTACTTCTTTCTGCTCGCCGAGGAATTCATATTTAACACCTGAAACTCTGCCCTCGTTAAAAAGTAATCCGTTAACATAAGCCCTGGTTAATATAACAGTTCCTTTACCGGTAGCTGTTTTAGCAAGTTCATAATCAAAAATTCTTCTCTCAAGTACATAACCGGCATCTCCGAATTCAATATCGGCTTTACTCCCATCAGGTGAAACAAGAGCAAATTTATTTATCTTAGCTGAGATCCATTTTTCATCGACCGGAATAAACTCCTCAACTCCGGCTTTGCTTATTGCCTCGCCGCATCGTACAGGATAACCAACATCCCTGTCTTTTTCAAGCATTAATACTGAAACTCCCTGTTCAGCAGCAAAACGCGCTGCCATTGATCCTGCCGGCCCGGCCCCTACTACTACTATATCATATTCTTCTCTCAAGCCGGCACTCCGTTTTTGTTAAATTTAATGGCTTCAATTGGGCAGCTCCATATGCATTTAGAACAGTTGGTGCACCTTTCATCAATAATAAATATAACCGATTCCTTTAATTCTATAGCATCTTCAGGACAGATTCCCACACAGCAGCCGCATAAATCGCATTTATCGCTGTTTATATCAATTAATAATATTCCGGTTTTTGCTTGTCTATACATATTGTATTTAAATAAATTCCAAATTAAGTCTCTTTTTCTCTTCATTAAATTCTTGCAGGGATTTCAGTAGATCCATTTTCTCATCTTCGGAAGAAACTATTTCTGTTTTTAACAATATATTCCTGATATTATTATCTATCTGAAGTAACTTATATTTTTTTACAGCATCACTGCTTTCCTTCATATAAATTACAACAGGGTCCTCTCCCGGATAATATTTCTCCCAGTTACTGCTGATTGAATATTTTCCCAGAGTTACATTCAGGAAATATTCTTTTAGCTGTTCATCCTCAATTTTATCAACTAAAGAAGCAAGTTCAAACGAAGCGTTTTTATTAAACTCATCATAAATAAGCGATGCTGCCCTTCTGTTAATTTCAACAGAAAATTCTTCGGGTTGAATATGACTGAAAATAAATTTGAGTACCTCACTTTTCTCCTCAAGGAGTAGTTTGATAATACTCTTCTCAAGGTGTGCAACTTCTGCTGATACACTATTTATTTTTGCGGCAATAGCAATTTCCCTTGTATGTTTTTTCTGCTCTTCAGCCTGTTCCTGTTTATTATCCTTCACAAGAATTTTATCTAATTCTGCTTCAAGCAGGTTTTCCCGCAGCCCGAATTTCCTTGAGATATTTTTAATATAAAAATTTCTTGTGAGGTCATCACCTATAAGTGACAATGACTTTACAAGATTCCTTATTGCCTCGGCTGACCTTGCACTATCGGTAAAATAACCCTCAGCTTCATAAAGAGTCGTCTGGTATTCATGGAAACTGACTGCCTGTTTTACAAGGTCATCAAACTTTTCTTTTCCGAATGTATTAACAAATGAATCCGGATCTTCTCCCTTGGGCAGAGCAACAATTTTAATTTCAAAACCTTTTTTAAGTAAAATTTCTATGCTCCGCATTGACGCTTTAACTCCGGCATTATCAGCATCAAACAAAAGAACAATATTCTTTGTGTACCTCGATAGCAGAATAACCTGGTCTTCAGTTAATGCGGTACCTGAAACAGCAACAACATTTTTTACTCCTGCCTGAAAGAGTGAGATGAGGTCCATGTACCCTTCCACCATAATAACTTTATTCAGTCTCCTGATCTCATCCTTTGAATGTGAAAGTCCGTAAAGTGTTTTCCCCTTATAATAAATAATAGACTCAGGTGAATTCAGGTACTTTGCTGCATTATCATTCTTCTCAACTATTCTTCCCCCGAAACCTACTACCCGTCCGTTTGGTGAAAATATAGGAAAGATTATCCTGCCTGAGTATTTATCATATAACCTGCCGTCAGAATTTTTGCCAATTAACCCAAGCTGCAATGCCCTGTCTAAATCGATCCGGTTCTTTGCAAATTCTATGAAAGCATCTCTCCTTGGAGCCGCATAGCCTAAATTGAACGTTCTTATAGTAATGGGTTTTATTTTCCTTTGCTGAAAATACTTCCTGCCTGTTTCCCCTTCCGGTTTAGTTAGGAGAATATCAGAGAAATATTTGGCCGCAACGGAGTTAATGTCATAAAGTGTTTCTTGTTCGCTCTGTTTTTCCGTCCCTTTCTGTTTATCATACTCTATCTCGATACCTGATTTACGGGCAAGACTCTCCACAGCTTCAATAAATGAGATTTTTTCGTATTCCATTAGGAATTTAAATACATTTCCCCCGGCATGGCACCCGAAACAATGAAAAATCTGCTTTTCCTCACTAACTGTAAAAGATGGGGTCTTTTCATTATGAAAAGGACACAGACCAAGGAAATTTCTTCCTCGTTTCCTCAAATTGACTACCTCCGATATAATATCCACGATATTTACGGCTGTCCTTATCTCTTCTATTTTATTTTCTGGTATTAACATCTTTTCATTCAGATTAAGTCTAAAATTATGAAAATAAACTATCTAGAAAAATGGAATAATGTAAAAAAAAGAAAGATTCTTAATATTAAGAATTAACAGGGGTTACCTTTTCTTATTTTCTATAAATCAAAAATAAAAACGTCCAAAATGAGGCATATACCCCTTGCAAGTATGGTATAATTTTTGGCTAAGTATGTTACTTAAATAGTGTGAAAATGATTCAAAAATAATGGTATAATAATAATGGAAAGAAAAAAAGTAACAATAGACGGTAATGAAGCTGCCGCTTATGTAGCATTCAGGACAAACGAAGTAATAGCGATTTATCCCATCACGCCAAGTTCCAATATGGGAGAGTGGTGTGATCAGTGGGCTTCAGAAAATAAGAAAAATATCTGGAATACAATTCCATCTGTAAGTGAACTTCAGAGTGAAGGCGGTGCTTCGGGAAGTGTTCATGGTGCTTTGCAGACTGGTTCTTTAACTACAACTTTTACGGCTTCTCAGGGTCTTCTTTTGATGATCCCGAATATGTTCAAAATAGCCGGAGAACTTACTTCAACAGTATTTCATGTATCCGCAAGATCTATTGCGGCTCAGGCCTTATCTATTTTCGGCGACCATAGCGACGTTATGTCAACACGTTCCACCGGGTTTGCCCTTTTATCATCTAATTCAGTTCAGGAAGTAATGGATTTTGCTCTTATAGCTCAGGCTTCAACTCTTGAGTCAAGAATCCCATTTATTCATTTCTTCGATGGTTTCAGAACATCACATGAAGTAATGAAAATTGAACAGCTTACAGATGATGATATCCGCTCAATGATAAATGACGATCTTGTTATTGCTCACAGAAACAGAGCATTATCTCCGGATAAACCAGTTCTACGCGGAACAGCTCAGAATCCTGATGTTTATTTTCAGGGAAGAGAAACTGTTAATGCTTATTATGAAAAATGTATCGATATCGTTCAGCAGCAGATGGATAAATTTGCTAAAATGACTGGACGCCAATACCATTTATTTGATTATTACGGTGCCCCGGATGCTGAAAGAATTATCGTTATGATGGGTTCGGGTGCTGAAGCAGTTGAAGAAACAGTTGAGTACTTACAAAATAAAGGCGAAAAAGTCGGCTTAATAAAAGTAAGACTTTATCGCCCTTTCTCAATTGAACATTTTATGAATGCTCTCCCGTTAATGACTAAAATAATTTCTGTTTTAGACAGAACAAAAGAACCCGGAGCATCAGGTGAACCATTGTATTTGGATATCGTTAATGCTATCTCTGAAAAACACATTAATGGCGAACTGAAAATAGCTTATCCAAGAATCACCGGGGGAAGATATGGACTCTCCTCAAAAGAATTCACACCTGCCATGATAAAGGGCGTTTACGATGAAATGGAAAAAGATAAGCCAAAGAATCATTACACAGTTGGTATCAATGATGATTTGACAAACACAAGTATTGAATACGATCCTACATTCTCAGTTGAAACCGATGAAACCTTTACTGGTAAATTTTATGGATTAGGAGCTGACGGAACAGTTGGTGCAAATAAAAACTCAATCAAGATTATTGGTGAAGGGACAAAATACTTTGCTCAGGGTTACTTTGTTTACGATTCGAAGAAATCCGGTTCAACTACAATATCACATTTAAGATTCGGACCGAAGGAAATTAAATCAACCTATCTTATCCAGAAAGCAAAATTCGTTGCATGCCACATGGGTGTTTTCCTTGAGAAAATGGATATGCTTGATGATGCCGCTGAAGGCGGTACATTTCTTCTTAACACTTTGGTCCCTAAAGAAAAAGCATGGGATTCTTTACCTGAAAAAGTTCAGAAAGATCTAATTTCAAAGAAAATGAAATTCTATATCATCGATGCCTATAAAGTAGCAGACGAAACCGGCATGGGTGTAAGAATAAATACAATCATGCAGACATGCTTCTTTGCAATCTCAAAGATCTTCCCCAAAGAAGAAGCTATTGAAATGATAAAGAAATCAATCAAGAAGACATACGGTTCAAAAGGCGAAAAGATCGTACAAATGAACTTTAATGCAGTTGATCAGACACTAGCCAATTTATTTGAAGTGCCAGTTCCAACCACAGTTACAAGTAAGATACAGCTGCAGGACGCAGTTTCACCAAAAGCTCCTGAATTTGTGCAGGAAGTTACCGCAAAAATTATTTCAGGTCATGGAGACAGTATTCCTGTAAGCATGATGCCTATTGATGGTACTTATCCTACAGGAACAGCAATGTGGGAGAAGAGAAATATAGCATTAGAAGTTCCAGTATGGGATTCTGAAATTTGTATACAGTGCAACAAATGCGCAATGGTTTGTCCTCATGCTGCTATCCGTGCAAAAGTATATGATGAAAAACTCCTTGCTAATGCACCTACCACATTTAAGTCAATCAAATTTAAAGGAAAAGAATTAGGCGAAGGAATTGCATATTCACTTCAGATTGCAGTTGAAGACTGTACAGGATGTGGACTTTGTATAGATGTTTGCCCTGTTAAGAATAAAAAAGAAGTTAAGCTTAAAGCAATAAACATGAAAGAGCAGCTTCCTATAAGGGAATCTGAAAGAGCTAACTGGGATTATTTCCTTGAACTTCCTGAATTTGACAGAACAAAACTTAATATAGGCGCTATAAAAGATTCACAGTTCCTGGAACCATTATTTGAGTTCTCAGGTGCATGCTCCGGTTGCGGTGAAACTCCTTACGTAAAACTTGTAAGCCAGTTGTTTGGCGACAGAGCAGTTGTAGCCAATGCTACCGGTTGTTCTTCAATATACGGCGGTAACTTACCAACCACACCATGGACAAAGAATAAAGATGGCCGCGGCCCTGCATGGTCAAATTCATTGTTTGAAGATAATGCAGAATTCGGATACGGCTACCGTCTTTCAATTGATCAGCACAATACAACTGCTAAAATGCTCCTTAAAAATCTTGCCACTGAAATCGGCGAAGATCTTGTTGACGCTTTATTAAATGCTGCTCAGAAAGATGAAACCGGTATCTATGAGCAGAGAGAAAGAGTAATAGCTCTTAAAGAGAAACTGCGCACAATGATGAACAGTGGGTTTGACGGTGAAAAATTATCCAATATGGTTCACCTTATGAGCCTTTCAGATTATCTTGTTAAAAAATCTATCTGGATTATGGGCGGCGACGGATGGGCTTACGATATCGGCTACGGCGGTCTGGATCATGTACTTGCTTCAGGTAGAAATGTAAACGTCCTCGTGCTCGATACTGAAGTTTATTCCAATACAGGCGGTCAGGCTTCTAAATCAACAACAAGAGGTGCAGTTGCTAAATTTGCCGCTGCAGGAAAAACAATGCCTAAGAAAGATCTCGGTTTAATCGCCATGACTTATGGAAACATTTATGTTGCCAAAGTTGCGATGGGTGCCAACGATCTTCACACGCTTAAATCATTCATTGAAGCCGAAGCCTATGACGGACCTTCATTGATTATAGCATACAGTCATTGTATAGCTCACGGTATCAATATGGAAACCGGAATGAAGAATCAGAAGGCTGCTGTCGATTCAGGTCACTGGCCATTATTCAGGTATAATCCTGATCTTGTTAAAGAAGGTAAAAATCCTTTCAAACTTGATTCTAAAAGTCCGAAGATTCCATTTAAAGAATATGCTTACATGGAAACCAGGTACAAAATGCTAACCAAATCTCATCCTGCTATAGCAGCTAAACTCATAGAAGAAGCTCAGCATGACACTGATACCACATGGAAGACATACGAACAGATGGCTGCGCTTCCCGGTACAGAAGTAAAGTAAATATAATCCTTTAATAAACCTCAGAGGTTTCCTGAACCTCAGAGGTTTATTATTAAATCTTGTTATCCCATATTCCTCCTTAATAAAGGGGGTCCGCCCTTGGCGGGGTGGTTGTAATTGAAATTATAAATTAAACAAAAGAGTATTATTATGGATCTCTCAATAAACTACTTAGGACTAAATCTAAAGAACCCTATCGTCCCGTCAGCTGGTCCACTGTCTCAGAAAATAGAAAATATTAAAGCAATGGAAGATGCCGGAGCAGCAGCAGTGGTTTTATTTTCATTATTTGAAGAAGAAATAGAACATGAAGCATCAGAACTAAATCATTACACTCATGCCAATACAGATGCATTCCCTGAAGCCCAGTCCTTCTTCCCGCAGGCATTTGATCTCAGGATTGGCGGAGAAGAATATCTCAATCATATCCGCAAAGCAAAAGAAGCCGTAAACATTCCTATCATTGCAAGCCTTAACGGAAAATCACTCGGCGGCTGGATAGATTACGCAAAGAAAATGGAACAGGCAGGAGCCGATGCTCTTGAACTGAACATATATTTACTAGCCACAGAGTTTAATAAAACCTGTGTAACAGTTGAAAACGAATATATTGAGATAGTAAAAGATGTATTGGCTAATATAAAAATACCTGTTGCCGTTAAACTTCATCCTTTTTTTACCTCTATTTCAAATCTTGCGCATAAATTAGACACAGCTGGCGTTAAAGGATTTGTAATGTTTAATCGTTTTTATCAGCCTGATATTGACCTTGAAAAACTGGAAGTTGTTCCTAATGTTATACTCAGCAGTCCGATGGACCTGAGACTCCCGTTAAGATGGACAGCCATTCTTTATGGAAGAGTAAATGCAGACATTGCCGCTTCCAGCGGTATTTATACTGCTGAGGATGCATTAAAAATGATTATGGCAGGAGCCAAAGTTACACAGGTTCTTTCAGCACTGTTGCAGAACGGTATTCCGCATATTTCTAAAATTCTTAAGGGAATGACTAAATGGATGGAAGAGCATGAATATGAATCCATAAATTTGATGCGTGGAAGTATGAGTTACCTGAACATTGCAGACCCTGCACAATTTGAAAGAGCAAATTATATGAAAGTCCTTCATTCATATAAATAAGCATTGTATGTCATTTTGAAAGGAGCAAAGAATCTAACAAAAAAAACCCGCCTACAAGCGGGTTTTTTTGACACTTAATGTTATTGACTACTCTATTATTTGAAATCTAAATTATCATAACTGCGCTTGCCTGCCAAGCCTTTCAGTTTCAATCTCAGATAAATACTCTGATGTTTCTTCAACCGGGTATTTCCCCGAAAAACAGGCATAGCAGAACGATTCTTCTTTGTATAATTCCTGTAAATCTTCCAGAGACTGGTATATTAATGCATCTACTTCAAGATACTTTTTAATTTCCTCAACCTCATTACGTCCGATTAATTCACTGCTTATAGCCATATCAATACCATATACACAAGGATTCTTTATCGGCGGTGCGGCAGATATAAAATAAACTTGTTCGGCCCCGGCTGATCGCAGCATCCTGACAATATTTTTGGAGGTGGTTCCCCGAACTATTGAATCATCAACAATTGCAACCTTCTTCCCTTCAATAATATTCTTAATCGGATTTAGTTTAAGTTTCGCAGTTTGTTCACGTTCCTTTTGGGATGATTGGATAAAACTCCTCCCGATATGATTGTTCTTTGCCAATCCCCTGCGGTAAGGAATTCCAAGTTCTTCAGCAAGACTTGTAGCAAAAAAATATGCTGATGAAGGAACATCGATGATTATATCAGGATGCAATCCTGCCTTTCGTATTTTTTTAGCAAGCAGCTTACCCATTTTCATCCGCTCATCTGCCACTAATTTTTTATTAATGACTGAATCTTCTCTTGAAAAATATATATATTCAAAGATGCAGAATGCCTTCCCCTTTGCGAGACAAATTTCCCTGTATACATTTTTGTTCTCATCTATAAAAACTGCTTCCCCAGGTTCAATTGGACCAACTGTTTCGTACTGAAGATAATCAAAACATGTTGACTCGGATGCAAAACCATAAATAACCCCGTCCGGTGTTTCCTTCTTCCCCATAACCAGCGGCCTGATCCCGTAGGGATCTACAAATGCAAGCATCCCGCGGTTAGCTATGTATGTTACCGCAGAATATGCACCGATAACCATCTGCTGTGTTTTCTCAACTGCTTCGAAAATAGAATCGACTGTAAGATTTTTTAAGTCCTTTTTCCCGAGTTCTGATGAAAATGTATAAAGAATAAGTTCAAGATCATTTGATGTCTCAAGAAGAATATGATAATCTTCATAAAGTGATTTTCTCAATTCATTAAAATTAATGACATTGCCGTTATGTATCATTGCGATGCCGAATGGATAATTGATTGTAAAGGGCTGTACATTAAGCAGCTCATCCGTCCCTTGAGTAGCATACCTGACATGACCCAAACCAGTATGTCCGGGCAGTGTTTGCAAAGCATTTTCGTCAAAAACATTATTGATTAAGCCGAGACCTTTTTTAGAATGAAAAACATCCTGGAATGTTACAATTCCGCATGAACTCTGACCGCGGTGCTGCAAAGTTGTAAGTCCGAATAACAAATCGTTAATAACACTCTTATATCCTGTAAGTCCAATAATTCCGCACATAAATTTCTACTCCTTAGTATATTTTATCTCTTCAAGCTTTTTTCTAAAATATTTTTCTAATACTTCACTGTAAAATATATTTTCTATTGCCAGCCCCCTCTGTTCTGCTTCATCAATTGTAGTACATCCGGGCAGATCAACTTCCTTCTGACCAATTATTTTTCCTGTATCTATTCCTTCATCAACAAGATGAACGGTAATTTTAGTTTTGTTTAGATGATTTTCAAATGCCCATTGATAACCATGTAAGCCCTGGTAAATCCGGGAATCGGCAGGATGAATATTGATAATCCTGTCTTTATATATATTAATAAGAACCGGAGAAAGAATCCTGTCAAAACCAGCAAGAATAATATAATCAACATCCATGGGTTTCAGTAAAGAAACTAGTTCGTTATCAAATGTTTCACGAGACTTTCTTTTTGATTCTACAACAAAACAGGGAACACCCCATGCCTGTGCCTTTGTTATTCCCGGCGCACCTGTTTTATCAGATACTACTCCAACTACTTCGCAGAGTTCCTTTAGACCTCCAATATGGACACTTCTTATAATTGATTCCATATTGGATCCCCTGCCGGAAATAAAAATCATTACTTTAATTTTTTTCATAAGGAATTTCTCCCTATGTCTTTCCTGTAGTACATACCATTAAATAAAATCTTTTCTAAAGCTGAATATACTTTTAACCTTGCTGTTTCAAAATCGTTCCCCGAAGCCACAATATTCAACACCCTGCCCCCGGATGTATAAATTTTTCCATTCTCACATTTAGTCCCTGCATGAAAAATCACTATATCATTTCCAACATCATCCAGTCCTTTTATTTCATATCCTGTCTTGTATGAGTCCGGGTAACCTCCTGATACAGCAACAACATCTATAAAAAAATTGAGATCAAGCTCAACTTCCGTTTTGGATAACCGCCCTTCAATACAATCCAATATCAATTTAAGCAAATCATTCCTGAGTGCGGGAAGAATCACCTCTGTTTCAGGGTCACCAAACCGGGCGTTGTATTCAAGCAGGTTAGGTTTTCCATCGGCAATTAAAATCCCGAAATATAATACCCCCATATATTCAATATTTTCAGATTGGAGGCCGCGCAATGTCGGTTCTATTATCAACTCCTCAATCTGTTTTTTAAGTTCAGGAGTATAAAAATCAACGGGGGTAAAAGCTCCCATACCGCCTGTATTCGGTCCTTTATTATCATCCCTGAGCCGTTTATGATCACGGGACACAGATAATAGTTTTATCGACTTCCCGTCTGTAATCCCGATAATCGAAATTTCATTACCCTTCAGTTTTTCTTCAAAAACAATCTCCAGGTTTTCACCATAGGACTCATTTAATTTCCATAGGGCTTCACTCGCCTCTTTAACTGAATTGCATACGTAAACACCTTTACCCGCAGCCAGTCCGTCATATTTTAATACTACATTTCCTTCAAATTCAAATATCGCTTTCTCAACTTCCTTAATATTAATCGGCCTTTCAAACACTTTGAATGATGCAGTAGGAATCCCATACTTCTGCATAAATCGTTTTGCCCATATCTTTGAACTTTCTAACCTGGCCGCTTCCCGTTTAGGTCCGAATATTTTTATCTTACTCTTAGCAAAATAATCAGCTATCCCCTGGGCCAGTGGCACTTCAGGGCCAATAATAATCAGTCCAACATTATGACCTATACAAAAATCTTTGACCGCTTTGAAATCATTTATATCAATCTTAAAACTTTCCCTAATTCCACCGTTTCCCGGTAAGACATAAATCTTTTCGGCAAGAGAACTTTGCCTTATTTTCCACGCAATTGAATGTTCCCTTCCGCCCGAACCGATTATTGCCACATTCATTGAAAATTACCCCTGCGCAATTTTTTATCTTCTTCCTTTAATACTTCTTTTTGTTTTGCAATCTTATCAGAAAAAATCTTACGAAGTCGGGAAATGTTAAGACTACGTAAAGCAGCATAAGCTGCATTGTCCGGTTGAATAGCAGTTACCGCGGGAGTCTGTGATGGCATAATTAACGATGAATTTATATTCATCAGCATATCCACGTTATCTTTAAAGGGTGGACAATTAATAACCGGAATATTAAGATTTGCAGCAAGAGCGCCTCCTAATCCGTTCGATCTGCCCGCAATTGCTATAACTGCTCCGGGTTCAATTGAATTATTATATTCCTCTGCGAGGTTTACGATTTCTTCACCGTTTTTATGTGCCGATACTATCCGGTACTCTGTCATAATCCCGAATTCAATCAAATAATCATTTATCTTTATTGCATGGGGCATGTCTTGCAAAGAGCCCATCACAATTGCAGTATATCCGTCCTTTATTATATTCCGCTTCACCATGTTCCGGTACATCCTCTGCATAACATCTTCATCTGCATCAACAATCAATTTGGTTCCTGTCACAAGTTTAAATATTTCCAAATAACGTCTGCTTGTTTCCTCAGCAACATCCTCCGGCAGTGCAGTTGGATAAACACCATTAACTTTATTATTAATTAACCATTGACGCACATATTCCTTATCGATTTGCTCCGCTGCCTCAGGATTCTTTTCAAAATTTTCTTTTCTCCAGAAACGGGAAGAGTCAGGCGTGTGAATCTCATCCATCAATATAACATTCCCGTCAAGCAGACCAAACTCATATTTTGTATCAACAAGAATGATACCCTGTTCACTCAGATACTTTGCACCAAAAACATATAATGCCAGAGCGGCTTCGGTCATCTTTTTATATTCCGTTTTAGTACAAAGACCTGAAGAAATAATACCTTCCGGAGAAATCTCCCGATCTACATCTTCTTTGGTTGTCGGTGTCAGTATCGGTTCAGTAAACTTTTGATTTTTTTTTAAACCGTCTTTAACTGTTACCCCTGAAAATTTCCGTTTCCCTTCCTGGTAATAACGCCAAATTGAACCGGTTATATAACCACGGACAACCATTTCGACGCGAATTGGAACAAGCTCCTTCACCACCGTAATGTTAGGATCAATTTGCCTAATAAAATGATTGTCTATAATATTGGATGTTTTATTGAACCAGAAATTTGAAATACCATTCAGCACAGCGCCTTTGTGCTGAATTGGTGTTTCCAAAACATTATCGAATGCCGAAAGCCTGTCAGTAACCACAATCATTCTTTCGGTATTACTAATACGGAAACTATTCCGCACTTTACCTGTATGGATCTTAGTTAGTTGTGGTGAACTGATATTAGTAAAATATTTCATTGCCTATATTCCTGTAAATTTTTATTCTAAATGATCTGTTATTGTCTTCTTATATGTTCAACTATGTTAATAAAGATCTGCAATCCTTCACCATGGTCATCTTTAGCCCCGGAAAGCATCTTTCTACGGTTCCAATCCGGATGATTGCATGAGGATAAATATGCCTCCGGGTGGGGCATCATACCCAGTATCTGTCCCGTAGAATCAGTCATTCCGGCACAATCCAGTTCTGAGCCATTAGGATTATTTAAATAATTCAAACAGTTTAATTTTTTATCAATAATATGTTTCCTGATATTATCATCCCTGATTATAAGTTTCCCTTCTCCATGCCGGATTGGTAAATCTATAGTTGTTAATCCTTTTAGAAATGGCGACTGATCCGAAGTAATTTTAAGAGTTCTCCAGTCATCAATAAATTTACCCGAATCATTCCTTGTAAGAGTGACCTCCTGTTCAAAATTCCCGCTGATATTCGGAAGCAGTCCTGTTTTTACAAGTACCTGGAACCCGTTGCATGAGCCAAAAATATATTTTTTATCTTCTATAAACCTGATAATTTCCTCAAGAAATGTTTTGCCGCTGTTTAACTTCCTGAATTTAATTTTATTGGCCAATACCTTTCCAGAAGCAATATCATCACCGAAACTGAAACCCCCGGGGAAATTCAGAATATCATATTTGTGTATTGAAACATCCCTGATAAATATTTCATTTAAATGAATGATGTCTGCCTCCACTCCTGCATATTGATATGCCGCTTTCATCTCTTCTTCACAGTTTATTCCAAAACCTGTTACGATTATTGCTTTTACTTTTTTCATAAATTAATTCAGCAGTCCATTTTTCCATATCTGTAAAAGATTCTCAACATCCAGACAGATAATATTAGCCCCATGATGATTGACAACCAGTCCGGTGTTATTTGATACTTTACCAAGCAGCTGGATTGAACCTTCCATAACTGATTCAAACTCACTTTGTTTTTCAGGCGCAACAGATACCACAAACCTTGAAGGGGATTCGGAAAAAAGGAACGAGTGAGGTGAAATATTCCCGGTCTCATTTAATTCAAGATTTACCCCCCTTCCGGTTCCGAAACAGGACTCTGCGACAGCTGTCAAAAGCCCTCCGTCTGAAATATCGTGAGAAGACCTTAACAATTGAAGTTCATGCGCCTTCATCATTTTCAGGTAAACTGTTTTTGCCTCTTCTTTTCTGACTTTTGGAGAAGTGCTGCTTCGTTTATTTATAAGGAGATAGAATTCACTCCCACCCGCTTCCTCATAGACACGGCCCACATGATAAATTAAATCTCCTGGTTGTTTAAAATCAGAAGTAACTGTTTTCCTTACATCCTGTATTTTGGATGTAACCGAATAGAGAATAGTCGGCGGTACTGAAATTTTTATGCCATCTCCTTTGAAATCATTTTTCATACTGTCTTTCCCTGATGTCATTGGTATGGAATAGAAAGTACTCATATCATACAATGCTTCGCACATCAGAACTAATTGTCCGAGTTTTTGTTTTCCGTCCGGGTTGCTAACCGGATCGTAAACCGAATCAGGTACACAGAAATTATCATTAACCGACCAGAATATATTATCAGCAAGTGTAATATTAGGCAGTTTCCCTCCCACTGAAATAATTTGTCGGATCGCCTCATCAAATGCACAGGCCGACATATTGTAAGGGTCAATATCTGCAAGCTTTGGGACAATTCCGTTTGAAATTGCTATCCCCTCATAACCTGAATAATCCAAACGCATCACCGCTGCATCCTGCGGTGCCTGTCTCAATTCCCCCATAAGCGGTTTTATTATTGTCTTTCCCTTTACTTCATGATCATATTGACGGATAACCGTTTCACGGGAGCAAATATTAATGCTTCCTAAAAGTCCTTTTATAATACTGTTATAATCAAACTCATCATTTATCACGGGGTTAGAGTATTCGGGCTTTTTCCATTCTGCTTTAAGATATTTTTTAGGAACTCCGTCATGCAGAAATTCCAATTGCAATAATGCAGCTGCCTTCTCTTCAAAACAGACTTTCAGGTAACCAGTACCCGTAAATTTTCCTATGACAGAAGCTTCAACTTCCATCAGTTTTGCGAAATCAAGCAGCTCAGATACTTTCTCTTTTTCAACTACAAGGATCATCCGCTCCTGGGATTCAGACAGAAAGATTTCCCACGGTTTTAGCCCGCTGTATTTCAACGGAACATTTTCCAGGTGCACTACTGCCCCTTTACTAATCCCGGCAAGTTCACCTATGGCAGATGACAAGCCCCCTGCTCCGCAATCAGTTGAACATTTAACTAAACTTCTTTTGCAGGCAGTTTCTAAAAAATCACTCACTAATTTCTGAGTAATGGGACTACCGATCTGAACTGCCGATTGTGGCGAAGACTCATCAAGTTCACGAGAAGAGAACGTTGCTCCATGGATTCCATCCTTTCCTACCCGGCCGCCGACAGTAACAATTATATCTCCTTCGCTGATTTCTTTATTCCATGTATCTTTGCCACCGTATTTATAAGGCATAATACCTCCGGTCCCGCAATAAACTAATGGTTTTCCGGCATAACGGTCATCAAATATTATTGCTCCGTTAACAGTTGGAATGCCTGATTTATTTCCCCCGTCTTCAATTCCTTTTCTAACGCCTTCAAATATTCTGCGAGGATGTAATTGCCCGGTTAAAAGAGGTTTGGAATATGATGGAGGCCCGAAACAGAGCACATTAGTATTAAATAACAGTTTTGCCCCGCCAATTCCAGTTCCCATGGGGTCGCGGTTGTTTCCCAGAATCCCAGTAATTGCACCGCCATAAGGGTCAATGGCCGAAGGTGAATTATGAGTCTCTACTTTCCATGCCAGCAGTGCATTATCATTAACGCTCACAACACCCGCATTATCGGAGAACACTTTGATTAACCAGTGATTACCATTGGCTTCCAATTGAGCCTTGACTTTTTCCGTTGCTGAAGTAATATATGTTTTAAAGAGTGAATCAATTTTCTTTTTGATTCCGTTATCCTTGTTTTCAAATTCTATTACTGCACTGAATTCTTTATGCTTGCAATGCTCTGACCATGTTTGTGCTATAATTTCAAGTTCACAATCTGTAGGGATTACCGGAACTCCGTTAACTTTCCTGAAGGACTTAATATCTTCCCGATTGTAGTAAGCCTGGATTGCAAGCATCTCTTCCGCGTTAAGCGACAATAGTTTTTCATCAGAAAGTTTCAACAGCGCGGCTTCAGAAATGTTCAGGTCTATTAGCTCTACTTCCTTTGATGGGACAATATTCATTTCAGGCAGATAATATTCAAACGATCCGGAATAATACCCATACTGGAAATGATGGATCAGTTTGTTGCCGAGGAAATTTTCGGCAATATCTTTTAATTGTTTTTGAGATAATGCCCGTTCAAATAAGATTATTTCCTGTGAAAAAATATGCTGTGTAGAAATATCAAACGAAATGTTAAGTATGTCGAAAAGTGTTTTTTGCGCTGATATACCTTCATCATCGGTAACCCCAGGCAGTTTTGCTATAATAATATAAGATTGAAACCCGTCGGTCGGAACAAACCCATTTATCCAAATATCATTAATAATGGGATCCCTGATTCCCTGTTCGGCAAAATAAAGCAGTTGGTCCGTGTTGAGGGGATAATTGATTAAAAATATTTTACCGCTTTTTATTTTTCCTGTATCAAGGCCGGCAAATCTTTTTATTAGTGTGCGTATATTTCCGCCGGCAGCGTCGGTTATATTATTCTTCAAAAAGACCTGTATACTATGAATGGCATGCTTCATAACTATTTTACACCAAGGTCCGTATATATAAAATTTTGTCCAGTGGATTGAATTTCTATTTTATAATCCTCAATAATTGTCCCTGCACATTTTGCCTGGTAAGATTCGCTGTTATTAATCAGCTCTAGGACAATATTCACACTTTCTTTCGGAACAACAACAAGCAAGCCATTTCCCATATTCCAGTAACGGTAAGCTTTTATAAGTGGTACATTTCCGATGCGGATCAATTCTTTTAGTGCTTCATCCGGATCAAAAATATTATCAAGCACCGCGCCTTTTTTATTTACTTTAAGCAGCCGGCCAAGATTGTCCACTACCCCGCCGCCGGTTATATGTGCTATTCCGTGGACATCAATTTTATTATCAAGAAGTTTTATAATTAGAGGGGAATAAATTAAACTTGGCGTCAAAGCCGCTTCTCCCCATGTATTATTTACATCGAACGATTTCTTGTGCCATTCCTTGCCGTAATTTTCTAATAGGATTTTACGCAGCAATGAAAACCCGTTACTTCTGAAGCCGGGATTATAAACGGAAATTATAACATCGCCGTTTGTAATATTTGAACCGTCAATCGCGGCAGAAAGGTTTTTATGTAAGATCCCTATCCCGGTTGCACACCAGTTAAAATGCATCTTATCACCGTAGCCGCCTATTCTGTTTCCGAGTTCAGCAATTTCTCCTCCTGTCACGGCTATCTTTGAAAAATTTGCAGCATCAAATAGTCCTTTCATAAGAGAATCGACTATATCATTATCAAGAATATCCACATCAAGAATATTAGAAAATGATGTCGGTACAAAACCGTTGACAGTAAGATCATCCACAGTCATTGCCACCAGGTCGAATCCAAGCGTATCATATATTCCTGTGCGTTCGGCCATTTCTATTTTTGTTCCTATCCCATCAGATGAAATGCCGATCTTCACACCATTGAAATAAATCATAGTGGAAAATGATCCATCAATACACTGCTGGATTTCCCCCGGTTCATTAATTCTGTTTACAAATGTTTTCTTTGCCCAATTGTAAGCAATTTTAGAGCAGATGCTCCCTTTATTAGTATCAATCCCGCTATTATTTTGTATTGTCATTAACTTTATTAACTCTGATTAGTAATTTCATTTCTCTTTTCAAATGTACTCCATGCAATTTCGCGGTAGCGGTCAGCGGATGCCGTGGGATCCGCGCTGTGCGTAATTCCTCTACCGACAATAATAGCGTCAGCACCGCCGCGAATAGCGGAGTCGGGTGTTATATACGTTTGCCCCAATGTATCTGTTTTATATTCAAGCTGCACACCCGGCATCAGAAGTAATAAACCTGCGGGAATTTTCCTCCGGAGTTTTGCAATCTCATCCTCATTCTTCCCGTGCCCAATGAAACCGGATACTACATTTATATTCCTGCTCCCTATTTCAATAACTTTCCGTGTATAATTTTCAGATATAAGATTATCTTTTGAAGACATTTTAGCCAGAAGGAAAGAGCTCCGGTTTTCGATGCCGTTGAATAACCCTTTTAATATTGATTCACCTGCAATCAAGTGAACAGTCACAAATTCCGCCCAGTCAGCAATATGATAAATACCGCCCCGGTACTGCATTTGCACGGTATTTCCAATATCAGCAAATTTCCTGTCTTCAAATAACATAAAGCCATAATTGTCGGCTGCCTGTTTCAGTTTAATTAAAAACTCCGGTGAAAAATCCTTCAGAATATCCACATGAGTCTTAAGCATTGCTATCTTATCCCCTGTCTTTTCAATTATACTAAAAAATTCACTGCTTGTTTCAACATCAACAGATAAGATAAGGTTCGATTTTTTTTCTACCATCAGTCCTGATAATTCCCGTGTTAACGGGTTCCCGGAGTGGGAGTGTTTTTCTTTATCGCTTTTACTGCTCTTCAATAAAAAGTTTTTTATTTCATCTTCTTTGCTGCTGTCAATTAAATCTTTTGCCCTTAGTACAGAAACAATTTCATGAATAGTTGTCAGCTTATACAGATTTATTCCAAGTTTCTTTAATCCTTCGCCCCCGTCGGAACTGCGGTCTATTATTACAACAACATTATCAACTTTTACTCCTTCCTGCTCAAAAGCATCTTTAGTTTCAAGAATACTTTCCCCGGTAGTAATTAGATCTTCAATCAACAGGCATTGGTCATTCTTATTAAATGAACCTATTATTGAATCCATGGAACCGTATGCTTTTTCTTCTTTTCTTTTTATTATTAATGGTTTGTTCAGTTTAATGGCCAAAGCCGAAGCCAGAGGTAACCCGCTGTATGGCACGCCTGAAATCCTGTCGATCCTCAGATTACCCGGTAACTCATTTACAATAAGTTCAATCACTCCCCGGAAAATATCAGGATATGAAATTATATCGCGCAGGTTAATATAGAATGGAGAAGTGATTCCGCTTTTCAACACAAAACTTCCGAATTTAATTGCTCCTGTCTTATGTAATGCGACAATGAACTCTTCTTTAGTCATAAATGTTATCCTTACCGGAATTATCAGCAAAAATATTTATCAATATACTGATTAAAACAAAACCTGTTAATGTAGTTTTCATAAACTAAATTGACATTTTCATCTCAAATATAATAATGAAATAAACAAAAGAAACATTATTTTATTAAAAAATGTGATCTGTTTTAAACAATTTATAAGGTTATTTTGAAAAATAGCTAATTTATTTTATATTTAAGCCCCGTTAATTATTACCCCAACAACCTGGTTTTCCGTCACACGCATTAAGAATTCAATTCTACTCCCCTGGAATTATAGTATCCCAATAAAAAAACCCCGCCATACGAGCGGGGTTGTTTATTTCCATGATTCCTACATTAAAACTCAGAGATTTTCCCGAACCTCAGAGTTTTAAATTCAGAGAGTTTTACCATATCCTCACAATCTTATCATCCGGCATTCTCATCTTGTCGCCCGGTTTAACGCCGAACGCTTCCCAGAACTCCGGCATATTGCTTAATGGTGCGTTAACGCGCCATTTACCCGGAGAATGAGGATCAGTTTTTATTCTCAGTTTAAGAGCCTCATCCCTTATGCTGTTTTCCCATACCTGTGCAAAACTAAGGAAGAATCTCTGAGTAGGAGTAAATCCGTCAATCTTTTCTCCTTTCTTAAACTCCTCGGTACTTTTAAGCGCGTTAAGAGAAATCTTAAGGCCGCCTAAATCCGCTATATTTTCACCTTCAGTAAGCTCTCCGTTAATATGAACCGAGTCAACTGCTATAATATTATTAAACTGGTTAACAATTGCCTGACCTCTTTCCCCGAACTTCTTTGCATCAGCTTCAGTCCACCAGTCTTTTATATTTCCTTTAGCGTCAAACTGTCTGCCCTGATCATCGAACCCGTGTGTAATCTCATGACCAATAACCACACCCATACCTCCGTAATTTATTGCATCATCAGCATTAACATTAAAGAACGGCGGCTGGAGAATTGCAGCCGGAAAAACAATTTCATTCATATTAGGATTATAATAAGCGTTCACAGTTTGTGGCAGCATTCCCCATTCAGTCCTGTCAACCGGTTTTCCTATTTTTGAAAGGTTATCTCTAACTTCAAATTCACTTGCGTTCATATCATTCTGGAAAAATGAATTGCGTGAGATATCGACTTTGGAATAATCCTTCCATTTATCCGGGTAACCAATTTTAATTGTAATAGCTTCCAGTTTAATAAGAGCTTCTTTTTTAGTATCCTCGCTCATCCAGTCAAGGTTTTTAATTCTGTCCTTCAATGAAGCAATTAAAGTAAATACTATATTCTTAGCTCTTTGTTTTGCTTCGGGGGGGAAAGTTTTATCAACATATATCTGCCCTAAAATTTCACCCAAAGCACCGTTAGTTGCCTGCATAACTCTTTTCCATCTGGGCTGCATAGCTTTGGCGCCCTGAAGAAATCTGCCGCCAAAATTAAAACTCTCATTAACAAAAGCGGAACTTAAATAAGCAGCAGAACCCCTTATAACATGCCATCTCAGGTAAGATTTTAGGTCATTAAGTGGCATTTCATTTAACAATTTGCTTACACCCGTTATGAATTTTGGTTGGTTCACATTTATATCAGAAGGAGCTGATATGTTAAGCGACTTGAAATAAAACTTCCAGTCAATTGCCGGGGCAATTGACATAAGAGAATCCAGACTCATTTTATTATAATTCTTAACAGGATCTCTTCTTTCAACCCTTGTTAAAGAAACCTCTGCCAGTTTTGTTTCAATATCCATAACTTTGGCAGCATCTTTTTGTGCGTCAGCATCATTTTCGCCGATAAGTTTGAACATAGTGACCATAAACTCAACATATTTTGCCCTTATTTCAGTAGATCTTTTATCTTGATTCAGGTAGTAATCCCTGTCAGGCAGTCCGAGTCCGCCCTGGCTGACTGAAGCTATATTCATAGAGCTGTTTCTGTCATCGGCACCCACATAAAACACAAACAACGGTCTTGTAATACGAATGTGGATATCAGCCAGTTCCCTGAACAAATCGTCTTTTGTTTTGATTTTATCAATAGCATTTAGAATAGGGAGAATAGGTTTATAACCCTCCTTTTCAATTTGGACAGTATCCATACCTGAGAAATAATAATCGCCTATTTTCTGTATATTACTTCCTTTTGAAGCCGACTTATCATTTGCGGAAGTCTCGAGTATATCCTTTAAAACTTTATTATTCTCTTCGGCAAGAATTTCAAAACTCCCCCATCTTGTATATTCATCAGGTATAGGATTATTCTTTATCCAGCTTCCAACTGCATAATCATAAAAATCCTGAGCCGGGTTAACAGAAGGATCGACATTCTTAGGATCAAATCCATGCCCCTCATCCTTAATTCCGCCGCCTGCGAAAATCACTACAGGGAATAATAAAGCTATGACGGTAAAAAACTTTTTCATATTACATCACCTATTTAGTTTGTTTGTGCCAAAATTACGGATATTCTGCAAAAAAATATACCAATCAACCGAATATTTAACCAAATATCATAAAAAAGATTCCCCTGCCCTGCCGGTTTTCTGGCAAACAGACATAGCCCTGATCACGGTATTCCCCGTGATCAGAACTAATACTATATCTGAATTATCAATCCAGTTATATATCTGCTCCCGAGCTATACTTCCTGAAATATTGCCTTTATTTCCGTAGTATAGATCCACCTAAATTTCAATTTGAATTGCCAGATTTTACTTATTCCAATATTACTTTCTAAACAGTCCATTATGCTTAAATACTTAAATTTGAGGTAGGTTCTCCAAATTATCTTCTTCCTTTGCCTTACTATCTGTTCTCAGGTAAAAATTATCCATTATTTTCACCTTCCTGATTGTCTCACCTTTACTATATTTTCCATTCTTGACATAAGTTATTTTGAACCTATTTCTCGATCGATAACATAATCTTATAGTATTAAATATGATATAGTAAGGTTACTAAAAAAAATAGTAACGTTACCATTTTTTTTAGTAACGTTACGATTTTTTATGAATATTATTCTTCTTATCTTACTATTTGGCCGTAGAAAGGATGTAATATTTCAGGGCTATCTTTCAATTCCATTATAAATTCGAAAAAGAACTGGATTTAATGTTATTTTTATAAGTTATGTTTTATACTATTTGTAAAATCAATAAATTGAATGAATAGAGATGTTGATTACTATATAAGTCTTTTACGAAATATGGATAATCCTATCTATTATGCCATAATCTTCGTAATTCTTATTTATTTGTTATTAACAGTTTTCTATAAGTATATTTTTATCCCCACGAAAAGAAAGCATTTGTCAGAAAAAAAGGAATTGGAAAAGGATAATCTAAAAATGCTTGAAATTTTTGCCGAATATGACCCCAATCCTATAATTCGTATTGATGAATCTGGCAGGATAACTAATTTTAATCGGGCAGCCAGATCATTGTTTCATGTCACAGGAGTTAATGAAAAGACCATCAAAGACTTTATCCCTGAAATAAACATCGATTTTAAAGAGGAGATCTTCAAGAATTCCAGTATACAGTTCAACACGAGTTTCGAAAACAAACATTTTTCACTGAACTTTTATGGAATTAGGTCATTAAGCCGGGCCCAGTTATATTTTATGGACTTAACCGAAAGAACTAACCAGGAAAACCAAACTCAGGAATCGGAAAAAAAATTCCGCTCCCTCTCCTTTTATTTACAGGATTATCTTGAGACTGAGCGGCAAAGAATCGGGGGGGAATTGCATGATGTTATTGGCCAGAACCTGTTTTTATTGAAATTAAAATTTGATGAAGCCTCTAAAAATTATAATGATTTCAAGGATAATTACAACAATATAATAGAATCATTAAACTCCACGATCTATGATTTGCGAAACATAATGTACGATTTAAAGCCTAAAAATCTTGAGGATTTAGGGTTGGATTTTGCTGTTCGAAAATTATCGGAACATATCTCACTAAGCACCAGAAAGAATGGAAATGTTGAAGTTATTGGCAAATCAAGAAGATTTAATGGCGAAGTGGAGCTTTATTTGTATCGGATTATCCAGGAATGCCTTAGTAATATTATCCGCCATTCTCAGGCTACTGAATATAATATACAGCTTTTATATTCAGAGGAAAATTTAAAAATTTACATCACTGATAATGGGATCGGTTTTGACAAAGATAAAATCAATAAAGATAAAAATTATGGAATATTAAATATTTCTGAACGGATTAAGGTATTAAAAGGCACTATGAAAATAAATTCTTCTTCAGAAGGGACTTTGTTATTATTTGAAATTCCCTTATAATTGAATATGCCTGATACAATTAGAAACATTAGAATACTGATCTGCGATGACCATGCTCTAGTTAGAAATGGAATCGTAAAACTGTTGGAAGAGGAAAAGGACTGGATTTATATTGTAGGCCAAGCCGAAAATGGGGAGGAAATGATAAGAAAATATGAATTAACAAGACCGGATCTTGTATTGGCTGATATTTCTATGCCGGTATTATCCGGCATGGACGCGGCAAAAAGGATTATACTGAATCATCCGGAAGCCAAAATATTGTTCTTATCAATGCTATATGATGAACAGTATATATATAGCGCAATTAAAGTGGGCGCCGTTGGAATTCTGAGTAAGAATATCTCAAAAGATGAATTGATTTTTGCTTTCAAAGAAGTGTTTTCAGACAGAAAATATTTTGGCCCTTTATATGATGATGATAAGATCAAGGAAATTTTATCAAAATATGACGGCACTGATTTACCTTTAGATATTTTTGGTATAAAGATGACCATCCGGGAAGAAGAAATCCTGAAATATGTAAGTGAGGGGTTAATGAGCGAAGAAATAGGGGAGAAAATGAATCTGGGGAAGAGAACAATTGATAAAGCGCGCATTGAATTAATGCAAAAATTTAATTTGAAATCCTTACCAGCCCTAATTAGTTTCGCTATTCGTTTCACCGAAAGCAAAAAATGATAGTAACCTTACTATTTATTGGTACGCGTTTTCTTTATAAGTTTCCTGTCATAAACTAACAGACAAATAAAAAAGGTAAATTATGTGCAAATTCAATACAATTATCGCTGCTATTATTTTCATTTGCAGTATTTCTTATTCCCAGGATATTGTGGGTAAGATTTATTCAAATACTGAAGCCGATTCTTTATATGGTCCGGTATTAACTTTTATCTCCATTCCATGTGATCAGTTGAATAATTTAACTTCTCAGACAACAAATTACCTGATGTTCGGGATTTTGAATGGAAATCTTACTATTTTAGGGGATAAAAGAGTTGTATTATATCCTGAATCTACTGAAATCAGCCAGCAGGATGTTTTCAGATATTTCAGTATTTCTTTAATTCAAAAAATCATTAAAGAAGGAAACAGTTCAATGATTTCTATTGAGTTACGGAATAATGGAATAATTACTATCACTAACGGTAACTATACTTTGGAAAATGGTGTGTTCTGTCCACCCTTTTGTAATTAAATGTACCTAGCTAAAATCATTGTTTATATAAGTATTTTAATTTGGCTATTGCCTCCCTTTAGACAAATAAAGGGAGGATATTTTCTATATTTTTTAATTTTGGGATACTCTGATCCCGTAACATTATTTTTCCTTTGGCATTTAAAATTGCATCCTATTTATTCTCACTTAATAATTGCTTTAGTATTAACAATTTCCATCTTTTATTATACCAAAATTCTTAAAATCAGATGGGTTGTTTTTTTAGTATTATTATTTATTTTATCGCTATGGTTGTGTGATAAAAACACACTTCTTATTCCAATAGTTATCTTTCGCATCCTAATAGTATGGCAATTATTTGTTAGTTCTGCAAATGAGATCTTGTTAAAACATAAGATTAACCTATATTTATCAGTTTTGATTTTTTATGAATTAACTTCCATTTTGAAGTATATTGCTGTGGGAATTAATTATACAAACGGGATTTATATGTTTTATCTTACTTTAGCTTTTGAGATGATTATTTGTATTTTCTTTATTTTCTACAATCTTGAAAACAGCCCGCTTATCAAGTTGCCTTTCAGTAATAAATACGAATATTGACATTCAGCCATCCTAAGTCTTCTAGCTCTAATCAATAATTCTCAATTTTTAGTAACGTTACTATTTCTTTCACTCCCCTATTTACCATATTGTTTGCAATTATTTTTACTAGTACATTACTCATTATTACATTTGCCTGGTAAAGATAAGGAAAGCATCATTTTGATTTCAGAGGAATTTAGCTATTTTTAATGCGGACAGAGTTTTGAAGAGGCACGTGGGATAAAATAATTTATTCAAGATAAAAACTGATGCAAGAGGAAGTTAAATATTATATAAGTAAAATTGGCCTGGAGATGCATCCGGAGGGGGGATATTTTAAAGAAATATACAGATCGGGTGAAAATATAATTCCGGAAAATCTGCCGGAAAGGTATGAAGGAGGGAGGAATTTTTCCACTTCAATATATTTTCTTCTTGAGGGGAACCAGAAATCAAATTTTCACAGAATAAGGTCTGATGAAATATGGCATTTTTATGATGGAAGTCCGGTTAGAATTTATATAATAGGCAATAACGGGAAATTAGAGGAAAAGGTAATAGGACGAAACTTTGAGAACGGAGAAAGGTTTCAGGAAGTAATTGAGAAAAACAGTTGGTTTGCGGCAGAGGTAATAGATAAAAGCTCGTTTGCATTAATAGGATGCACAGTAGCACCAGGTTTTGATTTCAGAGATTTTGAATTAGGGAAACGGGAAGATCTTGAAAGAGTATATCCCAAATACAGTGAACTGATACGCAGATTTACATATTTTGAAGAGGTACAACTATGACAAAGAGTAGAATGAATCCTAAGGTAGATATAATTTTAAGTAAAGCCCGGAAGTGGCAGGAAGAGATGGTGAAATTGAGAATGATCATTCTTGACTGCGGGCTTACCGAAGAATTGAAGTGGGGGAAACCTTGTTACACGTTTCAGAAAAGTAACATCGTTATAATTCAAGGATTTAAAGAATACTTTGCGCTTTTGTTTTTCAAAGGCGCCTTGTTAAATGACGTCAATGGTATTCTAATCAAAATGGGGGAGAATACGCAGGCGGGGCTCCAGATTCGATTCACCAATGTCCGGGAAATAGTTGAGATGAAATCCATCTTGAAAACCTATATTTATGAAGCCATTGAGGTGGAAAAAGCCGGTTTGAAAGTGAATTTCAAAAAGAATACAGAGCTCATATTTCCTGAAGAGTTTCAAAATAAATTAGATGAAAAGCCTGCCTTGAAAACTGCTTTTGAGGCATTGACGCCTGGACGGCAGAGAGCATACAATCTTTACTTTTCAGCACCCAAACAATCTAAAACACGGGAGTCAAGGATTGAAAAATGTATGCAGCAAATTCTCATTGGAAAGGGATTGAATGATTAGCTATAGTTCTTTTTCCTTTCTAAGGCATATACTTCTGAACTGTAGATTCAGAAATATCAAATCTTGGTTTCATTAATTCCCCATAGATTCTTGTAGCACCCCAGTCCGAATTTCCATTTGCATGGTAAAGATAAGGGAAGAAATCTTTTGATTCCAGGGATTTCAGTGATTTTAGCTGTTTTAACGCGGGTTTTGAAGAGATACAATTGAAATTGGGAACAGGGTTATTAAAGGATTGGAGTCAAGTCAAAATTCAGAGCTGTTACAGAGTTGTTTAAAAGTTGTGAAAGTCAATACTAATTCTGCACATAACTATCACAAAGTCAGTAGGATTTGAATTTAAAAGGAGAAGGCAATACAATAAATGAGATTTTTAGCAGCATAACAATAAAAATTGTAAAGAATGGTATATTTGTCTTATTATTAATTTCTATTGTGAATCGCATTTGAAAGATCCCGGCAAGAAATATTTACTCCTTTACCTTAATACAGGGGGCGGACACCTGGCTCCCGCTAAGTCAATTGCAGGTGCTGTTGAAAAATTATCCAGCGGCACCATAGAACCCGTGTTGGTTGACGGTTTTAAAAAAGCAATGAGCATAATCCGCTACCTTATTGAAGATGGCTACCGTAATCTTCAGAAAAAAGGGAAATGGTTCTATGAATTTCTCTATGCTCTCTACTTCCTGCCGACTGTGCCCTGGCTGAACGATATTATTCTGGCTCATTCTATTATACCTTATCTAAAGAAAATAATATTATCCGATAAACCTGAAAAGATTATTATATTCCACTTTTTCCTCATCAGCCCGGTTTATAAAATAATCAAAAAATATAAGCTTGATATAAAAATATTTACCGTAGTTACTGATCCGTTTACGGCCCATCCTTTCTGGTTTGTAAATAAGAACCAGAACTTTATTCTTTTCAGTGAGCGGCTTAAACAGCATGCCCTGGAACTGAATATCAACGTGAAAAACCTACATGTCTTCCCCTTTATTCTTGATGATAAATATTCCTCTCCCATCCCTGCTGCCCAACTGCCAGAACTAAAAAGAAACTATGGCTTTGACCCTCGCAAAAAGACTGTCCTTATATTCGGCGGCGGCGATGGTATCCCCAAGGGGGATAAGATTCTTGAGATCATTCTTAAATCCGGTATCGATACAAATATCGGAATTGTCTCAGGAAAAAATGATTCTCTTATAATTAAATCAAATATACTTAAGAGTAAATATAAGGCCCTGAACCTGCAAGTTTACGGATATGTCGATTTTGTATATGAACTGCTGAATATATCTGATTTTATTATCACCAAGGCAGGGGCTTCAGTGATGATGGAAATTCTCCACCTTAAAAAAATACCAATTGTAATTGATTATATATGGGGACAGGAAAAGGGCAACATGGAATTTATCCGTGATAACAACATGGGTGTCTTCGAAAAGGATATAAATAGACTCCCCTCAATATTAAATGAACTCCTTACCAGCAGTGAAAAGCATAATTATTATATAAATAATATTACCAGAGAAAATCTGGTAATCGGCACTGACTCCGTCTCCCGCTTCATCCTAGGAAATTAATAAGAATTAAAACAGAATAATAGAATTATACACTTCCTTAATAAATAATAGTTTAGAGATTCTTCGCTTCGCTGTTATGTTAAAAGTCAAGTCATTCGATAAGGAGCGTCCTTTTTCTTTTTATATTTTGGAAAGAGATAAGCTCATAAGTGATTATAATGCCTATCCCTTTCCCTGGGGGAACCATATCTTTATCTATAAATAAATTTATGCTGTTATTAACAGTTCTGATCTTGTTAGACTGCAAGTAGTAAATTATAGTTTTATAAGA
>Ga0182027_10000783_pt1 | contig 53979 bp, 37 predicted proteins | sample 712E1DmetaG_FD_121300 | JGI IMG/M metagenome (GOLD analysis project Ga0182027, IMG submission 121300) | Permafrost microbial communities from Stordalen Mire, Sweden - 712E1D metaG (Illumina Assembly) | ecosystem: Environmental > Terrestrial > Soil > Wetlands > Permafrost | place: Sweden...
CAATGCGGATACCGTAACCAGATCAGTGCAAATAAATGGGAATGCTCCGGTTATTGGCACTATTTCAGGAAATAAAGAAACCTGTATTAATGTGGCGGCAGTATTTTCGGTTTCGGCCACAGGCTCGCAGTCATTAAAATATCAATGGATGAAAGGGACTGCGGCAGCGCCGGGGAATAGCACCGATAGCATTTATTCAATAACGCCTCTTTCAATCGCGGACGCGGGAAGTTTTTATTGCGTGGTGAGCAACGGAATCAGCCCTGACGCTCAAAGCCAGAACATGACTTTGACCGTCGATAGTCCTCCCACGATTTCGAGCATAACCGCAAGCCCGTCAACAATGCCGATTTGTTCGGGAACTCAAGTTGCTTTTACGGTTACTGCCGCTGGCACGGCTCCGCTTGTGTATTCATGGAAAAAGAACGGTTCGGCTATTGCAACTGCTCCAAACAGCGCAACCTATACAATTACCTCTGTTGCCGCATTTGACAGCGGTCAATATTCCTGTACGGTTTCAAACGGCTGTACACCGTCAGCAATGAGCAGTAATGTTCATTTAACGGTCACAATGCCGCCAACAATTTCGGCCCCGACTGCAAATACCACAATTTCAAAAATTGTCGGCGACACGGTCACTTTGACCGTTTCGGCTTCCGGAACAGGAACTTTGAGCTATCAATGGTACAAAGGTAGCTCGACAGTAGGAACAAATTCGGCTTCGTTTCCAATTAAGCCGATTGCATTTACCGATTCCGGTGCATATACGTGCGCGGTGTCGAATGGTTGTGGCAACGTAACCAGCAAAATCATTACGCTATCGGTTAGTTCGCGTCCGACAATCACCACACAGCCGAAAAGCCAGACGCTTTATTTGAGCCAACCGGATACGTTTTCCGTTGTGGCAACCGGAGTGCCGCAACCGACGTATCAGTGGAAGAAAAATGGGGCTACAATAAGCGGCCAGACCAATGCATCTTTAATAATAGCTTTACCGGGCGTCAGTGATAGTGGAAAATACACGGTGACCGTGACCAATACTGCGGGGGCGGTGATTAGCGATACTGCGAAGTTATATGCGGGAATTAAAAGTGCTGCCGCTGGAGGTTATCATAGCCTTTATTTGTTGACAGATGGCAGATTGTTTGGCTGTGGCAATAATTCATTAGGTCAGCTTGGGGATAATACCACAATTAATAGATACTCACCCGTATTTATAAGATCCGGAGTGCAAAGTGTTGCTGCTGGTGACTTCCATAGCCTTATTTTAACAACAGACGGAACATTGTTTAGTTTTGGAAATAATTCATTCGGGCAGCTTGGCGATGGGACCACCACGGACCGTCATTTGCCAGTTCAAATAAAAACGGGAGTAAAAAGTATTGCGGCTGGGGCTAATCATAGTTTTATTCTAATGACGGATGGCACTCTATTCGGATTTGGATGGAATAGTAATGGCCAACTTGGGGACGGTACAACGACAGATCGTCACTTGCCAGTTCAAATCATGCCGAATGTGCAATATATTTCAGCGGGTAGTTATAATAGCCTTATTTTAGGAATCGATGGAACTTTATTTGCATGTGGAAATAATAGTTCTGGCCAACTTGGTACCAATTCTACTGCCAATAGCATTTCCCCTGTACAAATTTGGAGTGGTGTGCAGAGCGCTGCCGCAGGTGGTGCACATAGCCTTATTTTAACAATGGCCGGAAACTTGCTATCTTGTGGAAGCAATGATTACGGGCAGTTAGGCAATGGAACAACCAATTCTGATTCTATTCCAATGCAAATCAAGACTGGAATTCAAAGCGTTGCTGCGGGTGTCACGCATAGCCTCATCCTATCGACAAACGGAACGCTTTTCGCATGCGGATCAAATAGTAATGGTCAACTTGGCGATGGCACAACTAATAACGATTCTCTTTCGGAGCAAATCAGCACGGGAGTGAAAAGTATTGGCGCAAATGAGAACCATAGCTTTTATATTAGTTCGGACGGAAGATTGTTTACCTTTGGTGATAACTCATTTGGTCAACTTGGCGATGGTACGGCAATCGATCGGCATACTCCTATTGAGATAAAATTTTAATGCCTGAAAAAAACAATGAAAAAATCTAAAAAACAAAAAATTAGACGCCTAAATCAGCCGATTCAATCCGTTAAATCAATTTCGGTTCATCCTAAGAACTTGGACTTTGTTTTGGGTATCCTTTTGTTTGTTGTTATGTTTACAGCTTATCAACCTGCTTGGAATGGCGCACCAATCTGGGATGACGATAGTCATATTACTCGGCCAGATCTTCGTTCCTTCGATGGCTTAAGTCGGATCTGGACCCAACTTGGAGCTACCCAGCAATATTATCCCTTAACGCATAGCCTATTCTGGCTGGAATACCACCTTTGGGGCGATTCGACGCTTGGCTATCATTTTGTTAACATTTTATTGCATTTCTTTTCTACATTATTATTGGTATTTATTCTACGTCGTTTGCTAATACCAGGCGCCTGGTTTGTGGCGGCAATTTTTGCATTGCATCCGGTACAAGTGGAGTCCATCGCTTGGATTTCGGAATTGAAAAATGCCTTATCCGGTGTTTTTTATCTTTCTGCTTTATTAACCTATTTGCATTATAATAAAACAAGAAAAAGAAAACCGTATAGTATTGCTTTAAGCCTTTTTATTCTTGGCCTATTGTCAAAATCGGTTATTGCGACATTACCCGTATCTTTGTTAATAATTTTTTGGTGGAAACGGGGGAAAATTGATTGGAAAAATGATATAGCTCCATTGCTGCCGTTTTTCACTATAGGAATCGCATCAGGAATATTTACTGCTTGGGTTGAACACAACTTTATCATCGGCGTAGAAGCTAACACGTTTACATTAACCTTAATTGAACGAGGGTTGATTGCCGGTAGGGTAATTTGGTTTTACGTATATAAATTGCTGTGGCCTTTAAATTTGATTTTTACCTATCCACGTTGGGAAGTTAGTCAAGCAATTTGGTGGCAATATTTGTTTCCTGTTGCAACTTTAACTCTTGCAGGCGTGCTCTGGAAATTGCGTAACCATTCACGGGCCCCCTTGGCAGCATTCCTTTATTTCACAGCGACACTGTTTCCAGCTCTCGGATTTTTTAATGTTTATCCTTTTCGATATTCATTTGTGGCCGACCATTTTCAATATTTAGCTTGTATAGGTCCAATTGCATTGGCAATCGGAATTAGTTCGAAAATCAACTTATTACGCGGGAAATTTCGTTGGGTACTTTGCATAATTATTCTGCTGGTATTAAGCGCTCTAACTTGGAAGCAAAGCAAAATGTATATAAATGCGGAAACTCTTTACCGGACTACTATTAAGAAGGCCCCAAATTGTTTGATGGCACATAACAATCTTGGTGCTATTCTTGAAGCAAAAGGAAAAACAGATGAGGCAATCGTTCATTTTCGGAAAACATTGGAAATAAATCCGGATTTTGCTGAAGCTTGGAATAATCTAGGAAATGCATCATCGCATATTGGACAAATAAATGATGCAATGACCGATTACCAAAAAGCCTTATCGATAAGTCCCAATTATGCTGAAGCACATAATAATCTTGGAACTATATTGGCTACAACAGGGCATTTAGATGAAGCAATTGCCCATTATCGAAAAGCACTGGAAATAAAACCAATTTTTGCTGAGGCTTGGAATAATCTCGGCGATGCACTTTTGCAAGTTGGGCAAGCCGATGAAGCAATGCTAAATTTTAAGCGGGCGTTAGAGTATAATCCCGAATATGCTGAGGCTCATTATAACCTTGGAAATATATTGCTAAAATATAGGCAATTTAATGAAGCAATTGAACAGTTCACAAAAGCATTGGAAATTAATCCTAATTATGAAAAAGCCCATAATAATCTCGGCAATGCGCTTTTTGTTCTTGGACAAATAGATGAAGCAATTTATCATTACCAGAAGGCATTAGAAATTAACCCTAATAAAATCAATACGCTTCAAAATCTTGCAGATGCTCTTGTACGCAAGGGGCAGATTGGCGATGCCATCTCGATTTTGCAAAAAGCTCTTCAATTGGCAAAGTCAGCAGGACAGCAAGTCAGAGTTTCGGAAATAACTGCAACTTTAGAAAAGCTCAATCAAGCGAGTCATTCAATTTCTCAAGCTCCGTGATAATGGTACCTTTCAAGCACGGTTCTTTACCCATACGATAAAATCCTTGTCGGAGGCCTTTGAAATAGCTATTTTATTTCTTTAGAATTGCAAATGGGACTACCGGAAACATGCCCTCCAAACGCCAAATCATTGAATGCCTTTCCCGTTCAAATCTTATTGAAATGGCCAGTTTATTTGAAATATCCGGCCTAACAGGAAAATCCAAAAATCATATTGTCGATGAATTGATGGGAAAAAGATCAATTGCAGTTCCGGATATTCTTGCTCAACTTGGCAGGGATGATTTGAAAAGCATTTGCGAAGGGCTCGGTCTTGATAGTTCGGGTAGAGAAAAGAGCATTTTGATCAATCGAATTTCGGGTGATAAACAGCAACCGGTCCAATCTAAGAAAATAAGCACACGAAACAACTCCGATAAGGAGACTCCATTGGAAAAAAAGTCGGATAGCGCTGAAAAAGACGCCAAAGCGTATGTTCATGAAGAAGCCACGGTAAGCCTTCGGCCCGATATCGGGACGCAAGCGCAGTTTCGCAAAAAGAAACCTCCCAAAACCTACAAATACGACTCGTCGCTCGCGCCCGAACTTGCGTGGGACGGCCAAAACCCCGCGCGCGAACAGGGTGAGGCGATAATCAAAAAGATTCTTGAAGCTACGACCATCGAAGAGGCCAAGGAGGCCGCCGGTAAGCTCAAGGCAATGAGCAAGCCGTTTTTAAATTGGGCCGGAAAAGCGGAACGGCTTTCTTTCGACGTGCCGACCTTGCCTCTTTTCGTGCATGAGCGTTTGAGCACCAAAGCGATTATTGAAACATTAAAGAGCCACCAGAAGAAAAATACCAAGGATTCCGAGCAGGTCAGTTTCTTGAGCGAAATGTTCGGCGATCCGCAGCATTCGATAACCGATCAGGTGCTTAAGGCCTACGAATACCAGGACAAATGGACAAACAGGATGATTCTGGGAGATTCTCTGGTCGTTATGAATTCTCTGTTGCATTATGAGAATATGGGCGGGCAGGTGCAGATGATTTTCATGGACCCGCCGTATGGAGTGAAGTTCGGGAGCAATTTCCAGCCGTTCGTGAGAAAGCGGGAAGTCAAGCAGGGCGACGATGAAAGCATGACCCGTGAGCCGGAGATGGTAAAGGCGTATCGGGACACCTGGGAATTGGGGTTGCATAGTTATTTGACATATATGAGAGACAGATTGTTGGTTGCGAGGGATTTGCTGAAAGATACGGGAAGCGTGTTCGTGCAGATAAGTGATGAGAATGTGCATCATGTAAGAGAAGTTATGGATGAAGTGTTTGGTGCAGAAAATTTCGTGTCACAAATTTCATTTAAAAAAACAGGAACATCAACTGATGACGAATTAAGCGCTGTTTGCGACTATCTTATTCATTATGCCAAGTCAAAAGATGATCTTGAATTTAATCAGCTTTATGTATTTAAAGTCCCGGGTGGGCCAGGAGGCGAAAAATATACTCTCCTTGACTCGCCGGATAAAAAATCTGTTCGTCGAATGACTGAAGAAGAAATCTCAAATCCTAAAATAATTCCAGAAGGTTGGATGCCTTTTCGAAAAGGGCCATTAAATTCCCAACATTTCAGCCCAACTCGTACGGTTCCTTTTAAATACAAAGGTAAAATTTATAATCCAGGAGCGAATCGACAATGGTCGGTTGATCCAATAAAAGATTTACCGGAATTGGAGAAAAAAAATTACCTAATTGAAGAAGGAGATACCTTAGCTTATAAATTATATCTAAAAGATAACCCACTTCTTCCATTAAATAACCTTTGGCCTGATACATCCTTTGGAACTATGGTTTCAGAGCAATTATATGTTGTGCAAACCGCTGTTAAAGTAATCCAAAGATGCATATTAATGGCAACTAACCCCGGAGATTTGGTTATTGACCTTACTTGCGGTTCTGGAACAACTGCTTTAGCGTCAGAATTATGGGGTAGAAGGTGGATTACATGCGACATTAGTAGAGTACCATTGGCTTTAGCCAGACAGCGCCTTTTAACTGCCACTTATCCCTACTTTAAATTGAATGATGACCAGAGAGGACCTTCCACTGGTTTTATATATACAAGAAAACAAAATAAAAAAGGTGAAGAAGTTGGCGGTATTGTACCCATCCAATCATTAAAAAGTATTGCATTAGGTATTCAACCTACCGAAAAAGTGTTAGTTGATAATCCTGAAATACAAAATAATATTATTCGCATCACCGGCCGATTCGCCTTCGAAGCCACCATCCCCACGCCCATCGACCACGAAGAAAACGGCGTTGAGGATTCCGGATTGGAAATGCAGGAGCGCGGCTCGTTCATCGACCGCATGCTTGAAGTGCTGCGCCAATCGCCGGTCATCCAACTTCCCGGCAATAAAAAACTGACACTCAAGAATATCCGCCTTCCCGCCAAAACGCTTTCGCTTTCCGCTGAAGCGCTTGTTCCCTCCGCGGAAATCGCGAAAACCATCAACCTCGACGAGCTGCATAACCTGCACGCCGAAAAGACCGGAGAGCGGCTTGCCCTGTCGGATAAACCCCTGGCCATCGTGTTCGGCCCCGAATCCGGTGCGGTAAGCGAAAAACTCGTTTGGGAGGCCGCGCGCGAGGCCAACGCCAAAAACTACGCACATCTGCTCGTCATCGGTTTCGCCATACAGCCAAATGCCCGCGACCTTATCGAAAAGGCGGAAGAGGCCATCGGCATACCCGCTACCTATATCCAAATGACGCCGGACCTCATGATGGGCGATTTACTCAAGAACATGCGTTCGAGCCAGATTTTCAGCGTGTGCGGCTTGCCCGACATAAAAATCAAAAAAGCCAAGGACGGCGCCTTTCAGGTCGAACTTCTCGGGCTCGACGTATTCGACCCCGCAACCATGGAACACCATGTCCTCGACGGCGCCGACGTTCCGGCGTGGTTTCTCGATACCGATTATAACGGGCTTTGCTTTCATGTATGTCAAGCATTCTTCCCGCGCACGGGCGCATGGGAGAGCCTTAAGAAAGCCCTCAAGGGCGGCTACGAGGAATCGGTATGGGACCATCTTTCGGGCACCATAAGCACGTCTTTTAGCGGGGGCGAGCACAATACCGTCGCCGTGAAGGTCATTGACGACAGGGGCAATGAATTGTTGGTGACGAAGACCTTGGAGTCGTCAAAATGATAAAATCCCTTGACAATAAATCTTTAGGTGTCGGCGAGCTTCTCACCCAAATACGTGGCATTGTGCATACTGCACGGAGCACCGCCTATCGAACGGCGAATTTCATGATGGTGCAGGCATATTGGAATATTGGACGTCTCATCTTCAATGAGGAACAGAAAGGCGTCAAACGCGCCAAATATGGAGATAAGGTAATCAGCGGATTATCAGCAAAACTCATGGCTGAATTCGGCGAAGGTTTTTCAATAAATAATCTCAAATACATGCGCCAGTTTTATGTATTGTTCCCGATTAGCCACGCAACGCGTGGCCGATTGGTCCATGCAAGGAAAGCAGCATCCGAAACTAACGCTACCGCCTTATTGCCTTCACTACGATCAATTGGCCACGCAGTGCGTGGCCAATTTGATTTTGACGGCTCACCATCTTCAGTTGCGGCATTTCAAGTCAACATTTCGAACGCACTGCGTTCAAAATCCGCCACAAGCGGTTCCCAACATCATGAAGACCCTTTTCTACTGTGCAACGCATTGCGCCAGGAGTTGACATGGACGCACTATCGCCTTCTTTTGAAAGTCGAAAATTCCGCCGCCCGTGATTTTTACATTCAAGAAACCATCGAAAATAACTGGAGCACGCGAACTCTCGACCGGCAAATCAGCACGCTGTATTACGAGCGGATACTTTCAAGCAGCGATAAAAAACCTGTTCGCAAAGAAGCATCCGCCAAATCTGAACGATTCGAACCTCGCGATATCATCAAAGACCCGTACATCCTTGAATTCCTTGACCTCAAGGAAAATACCCGCTATCTCGAAAACGATCTCGAACAAGCGCTTATCGACAAGCTTGAGGATTTCATGCTCGAATTGGGTAAGGGGTTCGCCTTTATCGCCCGCCAAAGAAGATTTACGGCTGACGGCGATCATTTTTACGCGGACCTGGTTTTTTATAATTACCGGTTGCGCTGCTTTTTTCTCATTGATTTAAAAATCGGCAAATTGACGCACCAGGACATCGGACAAATGGACATGTATGTTCGCTGGTTTGAGGAGAATGAGAAATCGCCCGGCGATAACCCGACGATAGGCCTGATCCTTTGCTCAGAAAAGAAAGAGGCCATCGCGCACTATTCAATCCTCAAGGAAAGCAAGCAGATATTTGCCGCCCAATACCGGACCTATCTACCGAGCGAAAAACAGTTGCGCGAAGAACTCAGGAAAGAACGGCTTTTGATAGACCAAGAATCGGCCTTACGGCAAAAGGGAAGGGGCGTTTTGGACAAAAATTCCTTTCTTCGAAAAGGGGTCTCGAAATGAGCAACTTCGAAGTCTCCGAACCGATTCTCAACAAACCCTTTGACGATCCGGCCAATTTCTGGTATATCCGCGAAGGGTTCGCGCCCGAAAAACGGGAAGGCCGCAGGCCTTCGGTCGTATACCCTCCCAGCGACACGAATGTGCAATGGGACCTCGGGTCAGCCGTTTTGAGACCATCGCGCGATTTCGCGCCCGGCTATGAGATGGTTTTGGTCAATACCATACGGGAGCGTGTGGGTGAATGGAGGAAGCAGAATTATCCGGGCATCACGCGCACAACCCGTGAACTCATCGAATGGTGGCGCAGGGATGGCCGAAGGTGGCGTCTTTTTTTCGCGCAGATTGAAGCGGCCGAGACGATCATTTTCCTTCGCGAGGCCCGTCAGGATTTGTTACAAGGCCTTACTGTCCCGTTAGACCAGCCGAGCGAAAAGCAGCGCGCCGAAGGGGCAAAGGCGTTTCAACGATACGCTTGCAAAATGGCCACGGGTTCCGGGAAAACAACGGTCATGGGAATGATCATTGCCTGGAGCGTTTTGAATAAAATCAATGACCGCTCCAACGTAAACTATTCCGATATCGTCCTTGTCGTATGCCCCACCGTAACCATTCGCTACCGGCTCGCCGAACTCGATCCTGAAAAAGGCGACGGCAGTATTTATATGACCCGCGATCTCGTGCCTGCGCACCTGATGCCCGCGCTTTCGCAGGGGAAAATCCTCATTAAGAATTGGCACGATTTTGAAGTCAAGGAAATCCAATCCCTGCACGACGGCGCAAAGGTCGTCAAGGCCGGCGTGCGGGAAACGACTTCCGAAATCATCGTTATCGGGGACAAAAACACCACATCGCGGGGGAAACGCTACTTGACCTTGAAGGATTTACGCATGCAAGCCTCCGCGGGGATGCTGAAAATCGTCAAGGAAGAAACCGACAAAGAGGGAAATCTTAAGTCCGTGCGCGTTGAATCGACCGGTTTTCACGAAAGCGACGCCGCATGGACGCAGCGCGTCATCGGCAGGGAAATCGGCAACAAGGAAAATATCCTTGTCCTTAACGACGAAGCGCACCACGCTTATCGCATTCGCCGCGAAGAAGAGGAAGCCGCCGAAACCGATCTTTTCGGGGAAGACGAAGACGCCGAGGAATTTTTCAAGGAAGCGACGATTTGGGTCGAAGGACTTGACCGGATCAATAAGGTCCGGCGTATCAATTTTTGCATGGACCTGTCGGCAACCCCTTATTTCCTAGGCCGCGTTGGCCAGGAAACCAATAAACCGTTTCCATGGATCATCAGTGATTTTCCCCTCACCGACGCCATTGAATCCGGATTGGTGAAAATCCCCCAATTTCCGCTGCGCGATCCGTCGGGCGAAAACCGCGCGAAATATTTCAATTGCTGGAAATGGATTCTCGAGCAGCTTACGCCCGCGGAGCGCGGCGCGCAGCGGGCGAGCCCCAAGCCGGAGGCCATTTTGAAATACGCCTATACTCCGCTTGCGATGCTTGCGGGGCAATGGGAAGAAACGCGCAAGCAGTGGAAAAAAAACGAAGATGACCCAAGGCCGCCGGTGTTTATCGTTGTTTGTAAAAACACAAAGATCGCCAAAGTGATTTATGACTGGATCGCCGACGATGTTCGACCGGCCGGAATCCCATCGCTTTCCATTGCCGGGCTGCGAAATAAGGACGAGGAGCGCAACACTATCCGCATCGATTCAAAGGTCGTGGGCGAATCCGAAACCGAGGGCGGAAAATCCGATGAAACGCAATGGATGCGTTTCATCCTTGACACGGTCGGGAAGAAATCATGGCCCGCGGACCGGCAGGGCAAGGAAATATATCCGGCGGGTTTTGAAGAACTCGCTAAAAAACTCGGCCGACCGATGCATCCGCCGGGCGCTAACGTACGGTGTATCGTAAGCGTCGGCATGCTTACCGAGGGATGGGACTGCAGCACGGTAACCCATATCATCGGGATCCGGCCTTTCATGTCGCAGCTTCTTTGCGAACAGGTGGTTGGACGGGGGCTTCGCCGGTCGAGCTATACGGATTTTGACGAAACAGGAAAGCTCCGCGAGGAAGTGTCCAAAATTCTTGGCGTGCCGTTTGAAGTGGTGCCTTATAAGGCCGACCCGCAAGGGCCGCCGCCTCCGCCGGAACGAAAACACCATGTTCACGCCATTCCTGAAAAAGAGGCGTTCGCGATTTCGTTTCCGCGCATTGAAGGATATACCCAAATTATCAAGAATGCAATAAAAGTAAATTGGGACGAAGTTCCAATGCTTAAGCTTGATCCTTTGAATATTCCCCCCGAAGTCCAGATGAAGGCCACGCTGCCGAGCAACCAAGGCAGACCCTGCATCGACGGACCCGGCAAATTAGAACTTTTGACGCTTAATCCTTATAGGTTGAACCGTCGAGAGCAGGAACTGATTTTCGCGATTTCAAGGGACATCGCCAAGGATTTCCATAGTCGCTTAAAAAGCGAAATCCCCATTCACGCGCTTTTTCCGCAAATCCTGAATATTGTAAGGAAATATATCTTTAGTAAGGTAGACCCGGTCGCGCCGGCCCAGCGCATGGATGTTTATATGTCGCCCTATTACGGCTTGGCCATGGAATCATTATCAAATGCAATTCGTCCCGACACGTCGAAAAACGAACCGTCGGAAGTGCCGCGCTATGAGCAACACCGAGGTCCGGGGACCACGGCGGAGGTTGATATTTGGACCACTAAAGAGGTCTGGCCGGTTGAAAAAAGTCATCTGAATTACGTCGTTGCCGACACTCGTAGGTGGGAACAGTCCGCGTCATACTTTATCGATACCCATCCTCGCGTTGAAGCTTTTGTTAAAAACGCGGGACTCGGTTTCGCGGTCCCTTATTTTCATAACGGTCAACCGCACGATTATATACCCGATTTTATCGTTAAGCTCAAATCCAAAGTTGAGGGTGGAAAATCTTTGAACTTAATTCTCGAAACAAAAGGTTTTGACGTTTTGGAGGAAGTCAAGGTTGCCGCCGCCAATAGATGGGTCGCAGCGGTAAACGCCGACGGTAAATTCGGAACGTGGCGCTATGCTATTGCAAAGAAGCCGGCCGAGGTCAAAAGCATCCTCGATAAATAATAAGTCAGTATCATGCCGCTTAAATTGGCAATCACGCGCCGGACCTTTTGCCGCTTAAACTATGCCTCACTCAATTCGTTGCCTGCGCATCGAGGCCGCTTATGGTCGATTCCAGTTTTAGGTATGAGTCTTCGGCGAGATATTCCTTGAAAAACCCCCGTTTGTCCTTGAAGAGATTTTCGGCGTTTTTACGTTTTCCTTGGTCAAGCAGCGTGTAAAAATCGACCAGCAAATGCTGGGCCTTTTCCTTGTTTTCCTTGACGCGCTTTTGCTCGCGCAGATCTTTCCCCTGTTGCGCAAGACGCATATTGTCGAGCCTGACGCGCTCGGCGTGCGTGAGGTGGGCGTTTTGCTCTTCGGCCTTGAGCGAATCTTCCTTGGCCTTGGCCTTGATTTTCGCGGCCGCTAAAATATCGTCCATGAGCGAAGCTTGTTCCTGCTGATTGTCGGCGCTTGCCGCCACGGTTTTATTCGCGGCGCTTCCCTCCTGCCTTTTTTGGGCCACCGCTTCTTCGAGGATCGCGTAATTTACCATGCTGATTTTTTCCGATGCCACGTCCCATTTTTTAAGGACGCTATCGGAAAAAACCGTGGCAACGCCCACACCCTGGGTTTTTAGGAGCAGCATGTTTTGGGCGACGAGCGAATCTTCCTTACGCAGCAATTCCTTCGTCATATTTTTATTGCTGAAATACAGTTTGTCCCATTCCCGCTGATTGAGCGTGCCCCGGACCGCATCCAGCCGCGCGTCGACCGTCCTGGTCATCGCGCGGGCCGCGCCCAGCTCATGGCGAAGGCACGCGGCCTCGGCCTTTGAGAGTATTGCGATGATAAAGGCCTTTTCGTCCGCCGCCGAAACGCTCGCTTGCACTTTGGCCGCAAGCCGGCTGTATTCGGTAAGGGAAACCGATAAAAATTGCTGGTTGTTCTTGCAATACGCAAGGTCCTCGCGGGCAGCGTCGAAATTGCGTTTTTCAAGGTATCGTTCGATTGCGGCAACAATGTCTTTGGAAACCCCCTTGCTCCGGTCGCGCTCGGAAAACCGCAGCTCGCGCTCTTTCGAAGGGTCTAGTTCTTTCATGCCGGCGCACGCGCCGTCAAGCTTGGCGAAATCCGGCCTGGTTTTTGAAAGCTCGGCGTTAAAGGGGCCGATAAGGTCGTTGATCGCCATGCGGCGTTTTTGGTCCTTTTCCTGGAGCAGCCCTTTTTCTTCAAGGTAAATCTGGCTTTCGAGCTCCTGGATCTTCCATAAGATGTATTTGCGGTTTTTGTCGGTTTGGGCAAGTTTTTTAAGCCTCTCCGCGATATGCTTGGCCCTTTCCACGGCGTCTTCCTGTTTCAGGGAGGAGCGGGAGAGCTCCTGTGCGCCGCTGAGCGCGGTATAGGCGCTTTGTATTAATGTGTCAACATACGTTTGCGAAACAAAGCCCTGGCCCTCGGCGCAAAGCGCTTTGGAGGTTTCTCGACTAACAATCGGCAGAAAAAATAAACATATAAAAAAAATCCGCACGCCGATAAGCATGAGGGCCCTTTCGCTCGAGGTTTTCGTTTCGCTTTCCGACTTCGGCATTATAAAATACCTTCGCTTTTGGATTTGACGCTAAAAAATCATGCATCGTTCATTCGGCTTTATTTTAAATGACCATTATGGTACAATTCCAAATATGAAAATCATCGCCTTATTTTTTATTGCGGGGTTGTTCTGGACATTTTCGGCGTTTGCGACGGAGCCTTTCAACGGTTTTCAAAATGCCCTGTGGGGCAGTGGTCCCGACGAAGTCAAAAAAAACAACAATCCGCAAAGCTGGGGGCTTATTGCGCCGGGAAGCGAGTTTCCCAAGGAACTTAACGTCAAAATCTTCGCGGCGCGGCAAACTCTTGCGGGAAAAGACGCCACGCTTAAATATTATTTTCAGGACGATAAGTTTTTTCAGGTCACCGCGCGGTTTAATTTCGAAAATTTAAAAACCTTCGATTTCAATTATAATGTCTACCGTAGCGTTGATTCATATTATCGGGCCATTCATGACCAGACCTTGACCTTCGTGTATGATCTTTTTGATCTCTTGCGTAAAAAATACGGTAAAAAAGAACCCGCTTTCAAGGGCGTCGATCCGCGCTATGTTTTTAAAAATACCGACGAGTATTTGAAAAAAGAGGCGTGGAACCTGCGCTCGTATCCCTATGAATATTACAAAAAAATAGAAACCTCCGCCTATGCCCAGTGGGACCTGCCGACCACGAAAATCATTTTTTCCCTGGCCATCTGCGCCCCTGAAAAACAGTTCGACTATCAGCTTTCCCTTTCGTCGATTGAACTGGGGACCATCGTTAACGCCAAAAAAGACTCCCTGCGCATACAAAACCTTTAAGCCGCCCTCTCCGAAAAAGTATATTTAGTCGCTAAGGGTTTTTTTCTGACGAAAGTTATCGGAAAAACTTTTTATTTTTTCCCTGTTGACCTCACCCTAACTCCCCGGCCTTCCCTTCGACTTCGCTCAGGGACCACGGCCACCCCTCTTCCCCTCTCCCAATGGGAGAGGGGAAGAGGGGCAGGGGCGATGGGGTGAGGTTGCATGAAAACTATGAAGGACGGTTTCATGGCAGAACGAATTTATGTGGGGACAAAACCCGAGTGGCGCGACGCTCTTGGGGAAAAGATACGGGCCCGGATCATCCAGGATTTAGGCATCGGCACGATAACGTCGATCCGTACGGCAACGACGTATATTTTAAACGCCGCCGCATTTTTCGCGGAAGACCTTACCGCTCTGGCCGAGGGACCGCTGTCGGACCCGGTCATCCAAAATTTTTCGATCAATAGCACCTTTTGCGCCGACTTCGATTGGATGGTTGAAGTCGGATTTAGGCCTGGGGTTACCGACAACGTGGGCAGGACCGCCAAGGAAGCGGTCATTATCGCCCTTCAAAAAGAATTGCCGCAAGATTTTTCCGTTTATACGGCCACCCAATACTTTCTGTGGGGAAATCTTTCCCGTAAACAAGTGGAGCGCATTGCCGACGAAACGCTGGCCAATAAGCTTATCCAGACCATTACCATTTATTCATGCGAAGAATGGCAAAAGCTCCATACCGGGGAATTCAGCGTGCCGCGGGTCAGTGAATCGCACGTGCCGGCTTTATTTAAAGAAATCGTGCTTTCCGTTTCCGACGAAGACCTTTTGAAAATCAGCAAAAACGGCATGCTGACGCTGTCCCTCGAAGAAATGAAGGCCATTCAGCAACACTTTAAAAGGCCGGAGGTCGTTGAAAAACGTAAAAAGATGGAGCTTCCCGACAGCATCACGAACGTCGAGCTCGAAATCCTGGCCCAAACCTGGTCTGAACACTGCAAACACAAGATTTTCAACGCGATCATCACCTATCATGAACCGGGCAAAAAAACCGTCGAGATCGATAGCTTGTTCAAGAGCTATATACAGAAAACGACCGAAGACGTCAGGGCGAAAAAGGGGAAAAACGATTTTTGCCTTTCGGTTTTTAAGGACAACGCGGGGGTCATTAAATTCAACGACACCGCGGCCATTGTTTTCAAGGTTGAAACGCACAACAGCCCATCGGCGCTCGACCCTTACGGCGGTGCGCTGACCGGCATCGTGGGAGTCAATCGCGACCCGTTCGGAACGGGCCTCGGATGCCGCCTGATCGCCAATACCGACGTGTTCTGTTTCGCCTCGCCTTTTTACGACAAAGCGCTGCCGCCGCGCATCTTGCACCCCAAACGGGTCCTTGAAGGCGTCCGCGAAGGCGTGGAACACGGGGGCAATAAAAGCGGCATTCCCACCGTCAACGGCACGATCGTGTTCGACGAGCGGTTTTTGGGAAAGCCCCTGGTGTATTGCGGCACGCTCGGGCTCATGGACCTTGACGTGGGCGGCCGAAAAGGCCATGAAAAGCAGGCCGCCATCGGCGACCATATCATCATGGTGGGAGGGCGCATCGGTAAAGACGGCATCCACGGCGCGACGTTTTCGTCGGAGCCGCTCCACGAGGGCTCGCCGGTCACCGCCGTGCAGATCGGCGACCCCATCACGCAAAAACGCATGATGGATTTTCTGCTGCGCGCGCGCGACCTCAATTTGTATAATTCCATCACCGACAACGGCGCGGGCGGGCTTTCCTCTTCCATCGGCGAAATGGCGCGCGACACCGACGGCGCGGTAGTGTATTTGGACCGGGCGCCCCTTAAATATCACGGCCTGGCGCCGTGGGAGATTTTCGTGTCGGAAGCGCAGGAACGCATGACCGTCGCCACGCCTCCCGAAAAAATCGAGCGCTTTTTGTCCCTGGCCCAGGAGTGGAACGTCGAGGCCACCGACCTCGGAGAATTTACCGGTTCGGGATACCTTGTTGTCAAGTACGGCACGACGATCGTGGCGGACTTGTCCATGGATTTCCTGCACGACGGGCTTCCGCCCATGCATTTGACGGCCCGCTGGAAAACGCCTGTCGTAAAGAAATCGAAGTCCGCTGCCTGCGGCGACCTGACGAGGGATTTGCTGGAGCTTTTAAAACGTCCCAATATTTGCAGCAAAGAATACGTTGTCAGGCAATACGACCATGAGGTGCAAGGCGGCAGCGTCATCAAACCGCTTTGCGGCCTGCGAAACGACGGTCCCTCCGACGCCGCGGTCCTGCGTCCGGTCTTGGGGTCTTTCGAAGGGATCGCGGTGAGTAGCGGCATCACTCCCCGCTATAGCGATATCGACACCTACTCCATGGTGAGCTGCGCGGTCGACGAGGCGGTACGAAACGCCTGTTGCGTCGGGGCCGATCCATCATTCATGGCGGGTTTGGATAATTTTTGCTGGTGCGATCCGGTCAAAAGCGGGGCGAATCCCGACGGCGAATACAAATTGGCGCAGCTTATCCGCGCTAACCAGGCCCTCTATGACGTCTGTCTGGCCTATGGCGTCCCGCTTATTTCGGGCAAGGACAGCATGAAAAACGATTACAGCATCGGCGGGGTGAAAATTTCCATCCCGCCGACCATGCTCTTTAGCCTCGTGGCCAAAGTCCCCGACGTGAGAAAAGCCGTGAGCATGGATTTTAAAAACGGGGGCAATGCCGTGTATATGGTCGGCACGACCTATCGACACCTTGGCGCATCGGAATGGGCGCTTATGAAAAACATTGAAGAAAGCGGCGTGCCGCGGATCATGGACCCTGCGGGATCGTTTTCGACGTATGGCGCGCTTTTTTCAGCCATGCAACAAGGCCTTGTCCGCGCCTGTCACGATTGTTCCGACGGCGGGCTTGCCGTGGCTTTGGCCGAAATGTGTTTTTCCGGCGAATTCGGGGCCGACGTCGACCTTGCGCGTGTCAAGCAATCGGAGTGCGCGACGGACGCGGAAATACTTTTTTCGGAATCGCCTTGCAGGATGCTTTTGGAAGTTGCGCCGCAAAGCGCCGCAAAATTGGAAGCGCTGTTTTCAAATTCCTCGTGCGTTCGCATCGGCGGCGTCACCAAGGGCGACGCCATTTCGGTCACGGGACTAAGCGGCAAGGTCGTTCTTGCCTGCTCGAGGATCGACGCCAAGGCCGCGTGGAAAAGCACGCTGCAGTTTTAATACCACGGAGAAAGTACCTATGTCAAGAGACGCATCGGCAATCGTTCTGGCCGGAAACGGCACCAACTGCGAAATGGAAACCGCCTTTGCCTGCAAAAGCGCCGGGTTCGAACGCGTGGACGTCGTGACTATTTGGGAGCTGATTGCCGGAGACAAAACCCTCGGCGGCTACGATTTAATGTGCCTTCCCGGCGGGTTTTTGGACGGCGACGATCTCGGCTCCGCCAAGGCCCAGGCCAATCGTCTTTTGCATTGCACGGTCAAAAAAACGGGGCAGCCGCTTTTCGACCAGTTTCTTTCCTTTATCACGAGCGGCAAGCTGGTCCTTGGAATTTGTAACGGCTTCCAGCTCATGGTCAAGCTCGGCATGCTTCCGGGATTCGACCAAAAGTATTCCCAGCAGGAAATGACCTTGACGCATAACGATTCCGGACGGTTCGAAGACCGATGGGTCTGGCTTAAGGCAAACCCTCAGTCGCCCTGTATCTTTACCAAGGGCGTCGGCACGATATATTTACCCGTCAGGCACGGCGAAGGTAAATTCGTGGCGAAAGACGGCGAAGCCCTTGAAAGGTTAAAAGCGGGCAATCTAACGGTTTTTTCCTACGTTGACGCCGAAACCAAGGAGCCGACCATCAAATATCCCGACAATCCCAATGGTTCGCAATTGGCCATTGCCGGGGTTTGCGATCCTACGGGCAGGCTTTTCGGTCTTATGCCCCATCCCGAGGCCTATTTGCATAAAACGAACCATCCGCGCTGGACGCGGGAAAACCTGCCCGAAGAGGGAATGGGTTGCATTATTTTTAAAAATGCGTATAATTATGTAAAGGGCCTCGGATAATCGGAGGGTAGTCGCGGGACCGGAGCGCAGACAACATGAAAATCGCAAGCTATACAAAAGGGAAATATCTCGTTTTGCGTATCCACCCGCATGGCGAGGATTTTCCCGACTTGTCGGAGTTAAAAGACCTCATCGTCGGCTATTTGGACCAGGGGACCCGCCATATCGCGGTCAATTTCGTCAACACGTCCTATATTTACAGCGGGGAATTGCGGGTATTGGTCACCTGCTATAAGTTGGTGGCGCAGCACGGCGGGAATTTGTGCATCGTGGAGCCGAACCCCACGGTCTTCGATATTTTAAAAGTCCTCAATATCGATAAAATGATTAAAATCTACGCGTCCGAGGAGTTTTTGGACTAACCTGCCTCAGGGCAGGTAAATTCCTCTAAGCTTTCAATCGACAAATAATTTGTCGCTCAAAAGCTAAGAGGGATTAAGGCGTTCGCTCGATGGTCCTGGCGCGGGGCGTTTCCTCGGGCGCGTCATAGGGCTGATATAAACCTCCCGTCGCGATTGATTCATCCTGTATTTCCTGCTCGGTTTTCTCCTCGATGATCGGTATCCAAACGCCCGTTCCGGGCATGAGCACCGCTAGGTCGAGTTGCGAATTGTACTTTTTGAAGAGCCAGAGCGGCAAGGGGTCCTGGCCGTTACAGATGTCCCAGAGCGTCTCGCCGCGCTTAATGGTCCTTTGCTTGACGTCGGAAACTTTATATCTGCTGTAAAAATCTTCCTCGATGGCCATGTGATATTCAAGCCGCGCCTTGACGAATTTTTCGAGCGTCGCTTGGTCGGCGGGAATACTCAGTCGTTTGTTTATGCGAATGTCCGAACGGGCCCCCATCCTGTTCAATTGACGTATCCGAAACGTCGGGATGCCGAGCCAGTCGGCGTAGTGCCCGATGGTTTCGTCGACCGAAACGTATATCTCGGCGGTGTTGCCCACCGGCGACAACGAGACGCCGAGATTGTAAACGTCGACGTCGAATTTCGGGGCCACGCTCGGTTTAGCGCCACGCGGAAGAGCGGGGGCGGAATCGGCCTTCGCGAGAACGATTTCCTTGAGCGAATCGTTCAGGCCCTTAAGCGCGTTTTGCGGGACTTCCGGGGGAGCGGCAATCGGCTGCTTGGCAAGGGGCCTCTGCGGGAGCGTCTTCGCGGGTGCAACAGGAGCGACCGACGCGGGCCGCTGCGCCGATGGTTGCAAGGGCGCTTCGGGGGAAGACGATACGGACGGCGACCACGGCGTTGACGGTGGAGCGGAAGCGGGAGGGATCGCCGGGGCTTGCAACTCCGGCGAAACGGCCGGCGGCTTTTCCGCGGCTTTTTCCGAGGTCGACGTTTCCGCTTCCTGCGGCGGTTCCGCGGGAGCGGCCTGCGCCATGGCGACCTCCGCGATATGTTTGGTTTGAGGGATCCTCAGAACTTGTCCTTCATAAATTTTATTTTTCTTGGTTATGTTGTTTTCAAAAGCAAGCTGCATGACTGAAATTCCGAACCGTGAAGCGATGGAATAGAGATTGTCGCCCGATTGAACGCTATAATAGTCCGAACCTTCGGGCTCGCTGCTTTTGAGGGAGTCGGGAAGCGCGGCGAGGGTCTTTTGCGCCGCGGCAAGCGACACATCGAGCGGAACACGGATTTCATAGCCCGCGGGAAGCTGTTTTTGCTGGCTAAACACGACCGGCCTCAGCGCCGGATTGAATTCCTTTAAAAGCGGGGGGCTTATGTTGAGCGATTTGCAAATTACGGTCGGACGCATGTACGAGGGCAGGCTGACGTTTTTAAATTCGATTTTCTTTGCAAAATGCAAGTCACTGAAGTAATCGCCCGGGTGCATGGCGATGTCGCTGGCCGCGAGAAAGCAGGCGTAAAAATTCTTGGACGCGAATTGAAATGAAGGACTTTGATAATTTTTTATAATAACGCCGATGTCGCGCGAGCCCGTCGATTCAACCGCGCGTTTCATGCCGTTAAGGCCGTGGTTATAGGCGGTAATCGCCAGGGGCCAGCTTTGGATTTCCTGATAATTACCCAGGAGCAGCTTGGCCGCCGCGGAGGTCGCCAAAATCGGGTCGCGCCGTTCGTCGATCAGGTAATTGACTTTTAGAAAAAGTTTGCCCGTGCTGCGCATGAATTGCCACAAACCCGCCGCGCCGACTTTGGAATAGGCCTCGGCGTTAAACGACGATTCCACGTGGGGCAAATACGCCAGGCGCTGGGGAACATGGTGCAAAGCGAAAATGGCGCGGATGGTGTCGAGGTACGCGGTGGACCGCTCGAGGCCTTGGCGGAAGCGGTCCTTTTGACCGAGCTGGAAACGCACGCGCTCCTGCGCGCCGGCAATCGCCCCCGGAGGCGCATGTTCCTTGAGCGTAAGCGATATTTCCTTTTCCTCGCCGGTCCAGGTGGATTCGGGCATTGTTTCGATATTTTTAAGACAGCTCGCGATATGGCGCTTTTCCGATTCCTGAAAGCGGTAACTTGAAAATCCGCTTTGTTGGTCGAGGTTCAATTTCTTGTAAATGACCAGGGGATAGTCCCGGTCATGAACCACGCCTTCACGCAAACTGTATTCAGTGTAAATTTTTTTCCAGAAAGCAACATTGTCCTTTAAAATTTCCGGGACCGCGAAAATCGAGGAGTCGCTGTCTTGCGAAAAGCCGGACGGGCCGAAAAAGGCCAAAAATAGAAAGGTAATAAATATTTTAATGCTTTTATTTTTCATATAATTTTAAAAAATCTTTTTAAAAGTGGTAATTCAGTATAGAACTATTGCATTGAAAATGCAATGCCTAATTGAGCCTTAAAATATACATCGCTACAAGGGCCGATTTTGTTTTTAGGCTCATTGAAAATTTGGCGCTTTTGTGGCGGAATTTCGCTTGTTTATTTCATGGTCCGACTGAACGCGCGTTCGGGTTTTATTAAGCTGGTAAATATAGTCGCTTATCAATTTCAGTTCCATCTGGACTTTTCTCAGGTGCGCATTCGCGGCAGCTTGTTCACTGCCGCATTCATGCTCGATGAGATAGTGCGTACCATCATATTCGGTGAGCTTTTGCATGAAGCATAATTGGGCGCATTTTTCCACTTCTATTTTGGTCATGGCCGATTTACCCAAATAAAAATTTAAGGCCGCAATCCTGTCACTGGTCGAATCCTGACCGCGCAATCGCTTGTCGGCATTCCAAGCAGTGTCGAAATTGGAAATGACAACCTCAAAGGAGTCGATTTTTAGGCTATCCACTTGCCGAGCGCAGGCCGTGTCTTTTAAGAGTGTGTCGATTTTGGGAGTTGGGGAGGCTGTTTTTTTTGCGGCCGCAATTGAATCGTCATAGGCATCATATCCCGAGAAATCTTGGGCATAGGGCAAACTTAAAAGAAAAAATGTTAAAACGAAAATTGCCTTCAAAACCATGTGCCTTTGAGAAGAATGGCGATGGCATTGCTTGATCGGCGTTTTTCAAAGAGTGACCTTTTATTGGGCCATCGAATAAAAAACCCTCCATAATCGCTTTTTGATTTTGAAGGGTTATAATTGGCTGGAGTGGAGGGATTCGAACCCCCGACCCAGTGGTTAACAGCCACACGGAGTTAACGAAAAAAGCCTTAATTTTCAATAATTTCAACACTTTTATAATATTTTCGCGTTTACAGGTTTCACAACAGCTTCACGTTTCTGGGGGTCTGGCCATTTAACGTTGGCAAGCGCTGCGTCCGAGTCCAGATGGTAGTAAATTTTTAACATATCAGTTTTCCAATTGGCGATGGCATTAACAACGGTCCTCGGCGTTCCGTTATTGACAAGTTCGGTGGCGCTAATGTGTCTAGAATCGTGTATCCGTAGTTTTGGATAACCGCATGCTGTTCTGACCGTGTTCCAAGCATGCTTAAAATCCCCGATCGATAAGACTACCCCATGAACTACTCGACCGAAAACTGGCTCCTTAAGCGATTTTGAGTTCCTTATTCGTTGCTTGAACCAGCTTCGCATGGTCGGTGGGATCGGCTTCCATACACCCGCGTCGTTTTTTGTGGTTCCGTTGTACACCCGTACACGCCAATTAAAAATATCGACGTCAAGAATCTTCATTCTGATTATCTCAGTCTTCCGAGACGGCACAGAAAAGTAAAACTGTAACAGCCTGGCGATATGTCTGGTATTTCTATTTTTCGCGGCCGTCAAAATAATTTTCCGTATTTCTGAGGCAGGCAAAAAAATGTCTCTAGCTGTCTCTTTAGAAAACGGAAACCGAGCTTTAGAAATCGGATTCGATTTGAAATGACCTAAATCAACGCCTAATTTAAATTGTGCCCGAACAATTTCAATAAACCTATTAGCTAAATAGTTTATGCCTTTTGCTCTGAGACCCGCGATAAAATATTCAAAACGTTCGGGAACCTGAACATTATCTAAGTCCCCATGCTCTTTTTCAAGCCTTCCAACTTTATTTTCATGCGAGTCAGAAAATGGACCTTTTTTTTCCCTGTAAACAGCAACAAGGTGTTTATAAAGTTTTAGAGGTAATGTCAAAGAACATAAATCGGATTTCCCGCTCCGTATTTGCGTTTTTAGCTGTTCGTGCAGCGCCTTCGCGTCTTCCTTGGTGCATTGCACCGTTTTTCGGCGCTGAACAATTTTTCCGTTTACACGGACCCTGGCGATTATCCGATAACCGTTTGCGGTTTTGATTATTCCCTTCATAGTTTTTCTCCTCTGAAGGGTACCGCAGTTATGCTTGATAAAAATAACATATTGCCATTTGAAGAGAAGCTATTTTAAAGTTTCAAGCAAAAACGATCCACCTGTAAGCCGCTTCTCAACATCGGCCCGCCGAAAACGCCACGATCTGCCGATTTTTATTGCACCAGGTAGCCTGTGCGTCCCGATATGTTTCTCGATAAATTTTTTTGACATTTTCAAATATGTCGCTAACTCATCTGGTGTGAAGTATTCGGATTCTTTTTTCTCCATTTTTCAATCTCCTTTTTAATTTCAATCGGGTCAATAGTTATAATTCAGAAAAATGTGAATAGGATAAAAAATCATTTTTTTGCTAATTGTGCTCCCAACATAGTGAAATCTGCGGTAAAATATTCAGATCCCAATCCATAATAGTGAAAAATGAAATTATTATAAAACAAAAAATTTTATTTTTTTAGAATAATGTGACTTATCTTGGAGCATTCAGTAGCGGGCTGATAGTCAAAAATGTACCTACCCAGGTCAGGGTTGAAACAGTTCCGGAGTATCTGGCGGTTATTTGCAATTTTAACGCCCGATCATAAAGCAAGGTTAAAAACAATAAAATGTTCTTGTTTTTAACCTTCTTTAAAATTTTATGAAACAGGAGGAAATTCAAATATCCGCTTGTTGAAGCGGTAGATCTAACTTGAAGCCTTTTTTGTACCGCTAACGGACTGGTAGACTTTTTTCCAGCAATTTTGTTTACTTTCATACTGTCTCCTATGATAATGAGTCGGAATCCGTCCGACGCGGCGAGGATCAGCTAAGCCCTCAAAATTCAAATTTTACAAACTTTTGATCTGTTTCAAAGCTATTATTTTTTTCCAGATACATTTTTATTCCGGGGGCGACGAGAGTCACCTTTGCCACAAATTATGCCTTACCAATGTAAAACTCCATTGCTCCAGGCACTCCAAATAATTTTTAGTTTTTATGCATCCCTCACGAAGTTTAGGGAGCAATTCGAATAATCCCTCAAGGACATCAATTCCCTGATTCCAGAAGTCTTCAGCGATCTTTCCCTCCATTTGGCCTATTTCCAGGTCAGATGTTTCGGCAGAAATCTCACCGATACCATCAATTTCCACTGTTGCAAAATCTTCATCCGATGAACAAGCATACCCATCAACGTCAAAATATTTAATCCTTTCAAATAGCCATTCATCCGCTTTCCGAGAACATAAAAAACCTTTCCCGGATTTTTTAACATTTTTAAGAATTTTATTTATTTTATTAAGCACAGTCTGTGCTTTTGGGGTGAAAACTGCCTTTTCTTCATTATTATCAAAGCTATATCCGTAGAGAACTTTTTTAGCTAAAGTTCCAATTTCCTCCAAAAGCTCATTTACGGCTTCCCCTGTCAAACAAGGAATGCTAAATTTTTGCAGTTGGCCATTAATTTCTTCTTTCTCAATCCAGCCTTCAGGTTTCGCTTTTGCATACAGTACCTTTTTTTGACAATCCAAGAAAATCCAACATGGCCAAATCTCGGACTGGCCTTCATATTTTTGGAAAAGATCTATCTGGACACATTCATAAATATTTAACCTCATATCGTTTCCTTTGTTAAAGTCAATTTTAAATAGCAACTGGCGCACTTATGAGGCCAGCTTTAATTCCTTCCAAGCAATAGAAATGTTATCGAATACATGACCGACATAAATTTTATCAGAATCAATATATTCTTCTGTAAGGCTAATTGTAGAATGTCCAAGTGCGCTGCAAACCTTATAGATGTTTTTGCATTTTTTATACCAGGCGGTTGCCGCCGTATGACGTAAGTCATGCAGAATGTATTTGCGGAAACCCAATTTTTCGCATGCATCTTTAAATGAATTCAGGCATGAATGATAAAAACAAGCCTTTCCAAATAGAATCTCCTCAGGAAAAACATATTGCACTGCCGTTTCTAGAAGATTTTTCTTCGCTTTCGCGGAAAGGTTTGGTTTGCATATATCGATGAGCTCTTGAGTATATTTCCACCTCCTCATTTTTCGTTTTGCAAATATTCTTAATACTCTTAGATCCATTTCAATTATATAGGTATTAATATCGTGAACAATTATTTTGTTCGACATAAAATTGATATCATCCCATTTTGCTGTCCTTAACTTTCCGTTTGATATCCCCGAATATCGTAGGCTAATTATTAAATCCTTAACGCTTTCATTTTTTTGTTTTTCAAGTATTTTATTAAATTCATTTCCTGATATAGAAACATCTCTCATTCCATATGGGGATAAAGGTATTGCTCGAGAATTCATTAGTGATTTAATTTTCAAATATTTTATTCTTCCTTGGCGGAAAATGCTGTTTTTATCGTATTGATTAATAGCCGCCCTGAACCGCTTTTCATAAGAACGTTTGCTCGTAATAGAAAGCGCAACCGCTGGATTATCAATTCTATTCCATTCGAGCCTCTTTTCTTCATACATTTGTCGGGTTAAAGAAGAATACCTCACTCCATCAAACGATGGACCAATAGTAAGGATAATGCTTTTTATAGCTTTATCCTTGCATTTTTCTGAATAAATTTTTAAAATGTCCGTAATTAGATCATCATTTAATTTAATTCCATATTTTGCACATTTAAGTTCTGCTTCAATTTCCATGCATCTATGGTTTGCCAGTTTTTTGCACCCCACTTTTTCAGCCTTAAAACCGTCAGCGGGATCATTATAGCAAACATACCAGGCTCTTCTTGCTTTAGGACTGTAACTCTTATTGTTTTTTCTCAATTGACAAATATAGGCCATAAAACCTCCCTTAAAAATTGTGATAATTCTAACACTCGTATTGTAATTTGTATAATTCATCTTTTGAAAATTCATTGCCTATTGGTTTAAATAACTCTTTAATTTCAACTAATTGTTTTCCAATGTATCTTTCTGTAGTTATAATGCTTCTGTGTCCAAGAAGTTTCTTAATAACCAGGTAATCAAGTCCGCTGTTAAGTAAGCGAACCGCAAATGTCCTACGAATATCGTGTATACGTCTATCAGAAATTTTTGCGGCATCACAAGCCGACCGAAATTTCTCCTCAGCATATTTGATATACCCCTCTGCACCAAAAAGAACCACTCCCGGGAAAAAGCAATTTTTAGCTTGATTGAGATATTCCTTTTTCATTTCATCTGAAAATTTGGCAATGTTCCTGTGGGTGTTTGCATAGAATTCAAAAACCTCATTTGCGAGGTCAGAGGATTTAAATCTACGGGCTAATATTGGGTCTAATTCATGAAAAATTGGAATATTATACCCATACACCTTACCTTTATTAATAGACGCAGGAATCATTATTTCCCTTTTTTTTATTTGGAAGCAGGATTTCCCAAGCCGTAAAAGGGTACCGATTCGAAAACCAGTAAACCAATCAACGTCAATCGCATCAACCAATTCGGGGTCTGAGAGATTTTCCCTAATGCAAATAATTTCATCATCGCTAATTATTTGATATCGACGTCCAAAATCTTTCTCCGGCAGTTTTTCTACACTTACAATTTGAGACACGTATTCATCGCTATTATAATTTAATATCGAATTCAAAATTCGGTGAAGTGTATTAAATGAGGAGCTTTTCATGTTTCTTTCCTTTCCCTATTAGGATACCAATTTTGAACGAATTTTTTTAAACACATATTCTGAAAAATCTTTACGTTTATATCGGCCAAATAATTTTTTTTGGTACTTCATTGACCTTCCAAAGGCTTTTGGATTTGCCACATCGCCAATTCTTGCCTTTTCGAAACGATCAATAGCATCTCCTATTGTTTTTTCTTGATACTTTTTATACAATTGCTTTTGATCCCGTTTCACTAACAATTGGTTCAATATTTTTATTGCTACTGCCCGATTACCGATTTTCTCTACAATACGGTTTCCTTCACAATCCAATATCTCAATCCACCACGCTTGCCTGGACTTTTTTGAAGCCTTATTGTTTGTTAAATCTTTTTGATAGACTCTTGCCATATAGTACCTTTTGGAATAACATAAAATATGCCATTCTATATTATACAATGCCGGAATACAAAAAAATCCAATTGTTTTAATATTTAATTAAATAATTATTGATATGCCAAAAATAACCACTTATATTTTAATTGAATTTATTAAAACTAAAGGCGGTAAATATGCTTACATTAGGAGAAATTATTAGGGATCTAAGAATGAAATCCGGGCTTTCCCAAAACGCATTGGCCTTAACTGTTGGAGGTGTTACCCAGCATTATATTAGTAAACTGGAAGCAAATCAACGGTATCCTAATCGAAGAATTTTAGCCTCAATCATTGATGTCCTTTTACAGAAATTGGAACATCACCAAGATCTTGGGCTAATTTTTACTGATTTAGTTGCTGCTGTTATACAGGATGCAATTCCTGGAACAAAATGCGAAATTTTGGAAGACCGAAGATCAGCAGATATTATTGTCACACTTCAAACCGGAATAAAGCTGAAAATAAATTTGAAAATAAATCGGATTAAAGTTCATGAACCAATGACTCAGGAAATAATTTCCAATATATTAGAAGATTTAGAATTAAGAAACGCAATAATTAGTATTTGCCGGAATAAAAATTTAGTGCAATTGATCAAAAAAATTAGCAAGAACGCTCGGGTTTTAAAAATGCTAAGTATGTTGTCCGAAATCCAGGAAGACCAGTATAATTTAATGGAATCCGTTTTGCTTAATCTACCCAGGAAATCCAAATCCATAACTTATACCACTAAAAACTCCGAAACGTTCCAAATTGTGCCCATTAGGCCAAAGGAATTAGCAAAAAGCAAAAAACAAACTATAAATACCAAAATGCTCACTCAGACAATTGTTCAACCTAAACACAAAACTCTTGAGGAGCAACACCAATAGCAAACTAGTGTAAATGATATCGGAACACTTGGCCATATTAATTCATTGAAATTAATATAGATATAAAACAGTTCGATAATTATCTATAATTATCTATTAATTTTTCTATTAAATAGTGAACATGTTGTTTCTTCATTTTTTAGATTATAGCTGTACTTCCACTAGCCCTCGCACCGAATTGCCGCAATATATGGCATCAGCATTTTGAAGGTCTTTTATCGTTAAAACCGCCTCGACGCACCTGCCGCATCTGATAAGATTTTCCCTGAGCACGCCGGGCAAAAGCCCGCACGTAACCGGTGGCGCGTAAAGCATTTTCCCTTTTTTAATGAAAACGTTGCTCCTGCTTCCCTCCGTTATTTCACCCTTGGAATTTTTAAAAATAACGTCGAAAAGACCGCGTTTCGCGATGACCTCCACTGCGTCTTGATACCAGGGCCGCCGGGTGGTTTTATGAAACATAAGCGGATCGCGCTCATCGATGGGCTTGGGGGAAATCGCAATGCGCGGGGAAATTGCAGGATAATCCAGTGGTTTTAGTTCGCTATAGTCCCACCGCACTTTGCCGGAAGCATTTAAAAATATTCGAACTTTTTGCTTGGAAAAGCCATCAAGTTTTTTTTCAATGTGGGCCAGCATGGAAAAAATCCGGGTTTTATCGAAGGGATAATCAAAATATCGCGCCGAGTTTTTGAGTCTTCGCGCATGGTCGTTTTTGTAAACCAATCGAGCATTATAGAGTATGGACTCGAATAATTCAAAGGAGGGTCGCGCTTCGGTCAAGAACCTGCATTTCGCCGAGCATTCGCGCCACTCCTCTGAAAGCTTGGAGTCCCAAACAATGCCGCTTCCGACCCGATATTTCCAATGGCCTCTTCGAGACGTCGACTGGAGCGTCCGAATAGGGACGGAAAATATGGCGCTGCCGCGCGGACCAATGAAACCGATTGCCCCGCAATACACGCCGCGCTCCCCGCTTTCAAGCTCATGAATGATTTCAATACTTTTAATTTTAGGAGCGCCCGTTACCGAGCCGCTGGGGAAAAGATTTTTTAAAACACTACCGGAAGTCATGGGCGGCCTGAGCGTGCCCCGAACGGTCGAGGTCATTTGATGCACGGTCCTATATTTTTCCACCGTAAAAAGTTTTGTCGTTTTGACGCTGCCGATGGAACAAATTTTACCGAGATCGCTTCGCATGAGGTCCACGATCATCACATTTTCGCTCCTGTTTTTCGCGTCGAGCGAAAGCCCTTGACCGATGAGGCGGTCTTCTTCTGAAAACCGGCCGCGCATTGCAGTACCCTTCATGGGCTTGACATAAATCCGGCGCTTGCGCTTATTAAAAAAAAGCTCCGGAGAAAACGAAAGCGCCTGGAAGAAGCCCGTGGAAATAAAAGAACAAAACGGGGCCTTTTGGTTTTCCCGTAACCGGCGGTATAGGCCGAAGGCGTCGAGTGTCGTGGCAAGGGAAACGTCATAGGTGAAGTTTATTTGATAGGCGCTACCGCGGGCTATATGTCGCTTGATCGTTCGTATTTTGTCTTTGTAAGCCGATTCGCCGAGCTGGTGATCGAGTGTAATGTCCGAATGGTCGTTGGCATCAAACGACTTTTCTTTTGCTGATAATCGGGGAAGCGGCCTATTCCACTTTCCCCGAACATGGTCGAAAATATACGGTTTCGCAAAAACGCCGAACCATCCCGCGTATCGGAGCCCCGAGGAAAACGGCCCGCTGATGTTTTGAAGCCGCTCTTCAAGCCCTAGCGCGGCTTCATAGGTCAAATAACCGGCGACCCAGCGGCCTTTCGACGCCTCGTCGACGGCCCGCAAAAGCGCCGGAACTTGCGCCGGCGATTTCGCGGTCAAAATCCTTATTGGCGCTGAAAACAGGTAGGAATAACGGTTTTCACGATTGGGGCAAGCGGTATCAAGGAAAACAAAAGGGGTTTGACAATTGATTAACCGTAAAAGTTGGACAAGCGGGAAAGAATGGTACATCGGTCATACCCTTGCCTAACTTGCAGGAGGGCGGATACTTTTACGCCTTGGGCAGTTTCTCGACGACCGTAAAAATGTGTTCAAGCCGTGTTATGGAAAGTGTTGACCGGAAATTCTGGTCGGGACGATACAGCAGCAGGGTTTTATCCAATGCCGACGCCTTACGCTGCGAATTAATCAGGAACCGAAGCCCGTAGGAGTCACACAGCCGAACGTTTTCCAAGTCAAAAACGATCATGCGGACCTTTTCGTCAATAAAATATTTTCCGCATGCCGCGGTAATGGCGTCGGCATTGCCGTGAAATATCTTTTCGCCGAATTTATATACGGCAACCCTTTCGTCGCTGTCCATAATCCGCCTTTTTTAATATACGTCGACGTACGCCTCGCCGATCAGGCCCGAGGGACGATTGTTCATCCGCAAAATATTGTCGAGCGTATTGACGATCCGTACGGTCAATTCGTTGCGTTTGGAATCGCATGAGTCCGTAATATCAAGCTCCATCGGGTGCCAGTGGAGGATGGTGGCCGGTTTATCGTTCACCGCCACCTCAATGGCGTCGGAGACCTGCGAAAAGCGCAAAATCAGCCGCGTGTATTCGCCGGGAAGCTCGAAGACCTGCTTATAAATGCCCGTGCCGCTCAAATACGGGTAACCATATTTGGTCCAGGAATCATGGCCCGCCACCGGCGCCGAGGTCGATAATATCCACCCCGCCGACCCCTTGACGATTGAAAACGTTCCGGCGACAAGCGGCGGGTAGACGACGGTGAGCGGATCGAACACCATGCCCAGCGTGCGCAGGGATATACGGTTAATGCCCTTTCGCACATGTTCCTTGATATTGTACGAATAGGTGGTTGGGCCGAAAAGCCCGTCGAGAACCGCCGCACCGGGCGGTAAAGCCGAAGCGCTGACCGGGGCGGGAGCTCCCGGTTCCTGGGATAAAGGAGGCGACGGCGGCAAAGCGCCGACGTCACTAACGCGCGTACCGTTAATCGTGACTTCCAGCGGTTTTTCCTGACCGGCGCAAGTAGCGGCTGAATTACCCGTTAAGGCCCCTAAAACAAGCATGCATACATCGGGAATATCGCGGACCTCGAAATACGCCTCATAAAAAAGCGAATAGCTGCCGAATTCCCGGCTCAAGCCTATGCGCGTGTTCCAATTGGCGAGGGGAAGCATGTTGAGGGAGCCGGGGGCGAACTGCCACTGGTCCTTGAGCACGATCCGGTAACTTCTCGGCATGCCGCCCAGCGTATTGAGGATGTGTTTTTTTCCTTTGGCAAGAGCGGTCGTCTGGAGCTTTTGGGACGCCGAAACGATGCAATACGTTTGCTTCGGCAAAAACGTGAGGCCCACGCGGCACTTTTTGTCCTGATGCTGCAGGTCGTGCAATTCGTGGACTTCCGAACTATCGCAATTGACAAGAAACAAATTTTTCTGGTCCGGTATTTCGAAGGTCAGCGTATAATCCTGCGCCGGCGAAATATTGTGCATCCAATAAGTGTCCATGCCGTCGGTAGCGTTGTGGGAAGTAAAAATATCGGTGCATTTTTTTCCCAGCATGGAAAGCTGCACGACCGGTTTAATCTCGGCGCACCCGGTTTCAAGACCCGGAAGCCCCGTAACCGCCACCTTGCCGATTTTTGATTGAACGAGCTTTTTAATCCTCACACTTAAAGCCGTGGTGATGCCGTCTTCTATGGTTCCTTGCGGCGTTTCGCCGATGAAAATCACTTGGCCCTTCTTAGCGACCAGTTTTTCCAAAAAGGCAAGGACGTTCGCCGGAATAAGGCGCGCGTACGGAACGATCACCGCCTTGTAACCGCCTTTTCTGATTTTGTCGGCGGCAACGAACTCGCCGGTCGGCAGGACCGTGCAGGCGCTCAGCGTCTCTTCGGTAAGTATGTCGTAGCCGAGGTTAAGCCGCTCAAGTTCGCGAATGACGCCATAAGTTATCGTGGCGGCCTTTTGGGAGAGCTCGGGAGAGTCGGCCGTAAAATCGGCGGTGGTCGATAGCGCGGGCATTACAACCGCCACCTGGCGCAGAAAGTGGTGCTGCCGGGTGATTTCGGTGGCTCGCGAGATATAGTCGCACAGCGGTTTCATATACACCCAGTTCGGCGAATACCATGCCGGGTTATGCGGCGTTTTAAGATAACTCCGACGGTCGATATTAAAAAAACATCCGTCAAGCACGATTTTCGAAGGCCCCGAAAGCAAGCCAAGGTCGACTTCGCTTTTAAGGTGTTGGAGCGTCGCGGCGTTTCCCTGCCGGTTTCTTCCGATGACCAGAATGGTTTCCCGCTTGCTCTCAAGCGTGTTCATGTCCGCAACGGCGCGCAGCAGCGGAAAATTTTCTTCCGAGCCCTCCTGGTTCTGGACGCCCACGGATTCGAACGCGCCCTGCTCGGGCACGCCCATGAAATATTTCATGCCGGACGCCACGCGGTTAATGCTTCGCTCAGGGCACAAGAGCCACTGCGAAAGGCCGTTTTTTTTGCACCATTTTTCAAGCGCTCCGGCGAAACGGTCGTACATGGATTGTTTAACGAACGAATAAATTTGGGGGCGGTATTTCGCGCAATCGGCCTCGACGTTGAAAAACAGCGCCGGAAGCATGTCGATGAGTTTTTTCTTGTATTTGGCAAGGTATTTTGCCGAAAGGTCTTCGTCCCAGGCCAGGGTGTTTTCTCCCGGAACCACATAGGTCGGCATTTCATGAATAAAACCTTTGAACGTGGACGGAATGAATTTAGGGAATTTTTTCCTAACGGCTTCACACACCGTATTGATATAGTATTGGGCGGCATTCGGATTAAAAACGTTCGGCACGAAACCGCATACCGGATCGGAAATGTATTCTTTTTTAAAAACCATTGCGAGGAAGTCCCCGAGCGGGGCCTTCCACGAAAAATCGCTTTTTTCCGGCGTCACCGTGAATTTCTTGGTTTGTGAAAGGACGATTTTCCCGTTCACCACTTTGCAAACCATGATGACGGTGTCGGCGGGATCGGCGATCTTTATTTCAAAGGCTTTTTTATTAGTGACGAGCTCGGAATATTCCAGGCGTATGCGTTGGGCGCGCAAGGTTTTGTCCTGATTGGTGACGACCTTGAAAAGATTGTTCCAGGGTTGAGAAAAATCTTCCGCGATCCGAACGCTGATATTGCCCTGCTGGGCGCATTTCAAGGCAACGCCGAAAAGATCGAAGAATTCGTCGGACAAATACGCTGGGACCATGTCACGACTCGGTTTAATGGCAACGCCGCCGAACCCTTTTTCAATAAAGGATTTGATTTGGCTTACGAGCTTTTCCTTGGTAATGCAGGAATTCCACATCCAAATAGCCCACGGCCGCATGTCTAAGCCCGGTTTTTCCAAAAGATTTTTGATGTTTTTCAAAATTCCTCTCCTTATCAACAGTGATTTATAGGCGGCGTTAACGTTACTTAAACGTATCAATATATATTTCAGGATTTCATTAAGTCAAGAATTTAATATTTTCAACGACTATGAATAAAGTGCATATCTACATTAAAAACAGAATGTTATAGGCAATTAAAAAAGTTAAAAAAATATTTTTTAATCGCTTAAATTAGCTACAGAGCTACATTAATTACCCTAAATAAGCACGTTTAAGATCCGCATTTTGCGAAATTGACGCTGAAGGGCCCGAGGCTACAATTCCGCCGTTTTCCAAAACATAAGCCCTGTTTGCGTATTTGAGCGCCAAAATCGCGTTTTGTTCCACTAATAAAATGGTCTTGCCTTTTTTATGAATTTCCGAAATAATCGAAAAAACGTTTTTCACGAAAATCGGGGACAGCCCCATCGAAGGCTCATCGAGTATAAGCAAATCTCCGTCGGATACAATGGCCCGTCCGACGGCAAGCATTTGCTGCTCCCCCCCGCTCAGGGTCGCGGCCGATTGAAATTTGCGCTCGCCTAAAATTGGGAACAGGTCGAAAACGAGGTCAAAGAGCCTGCGGGAGTCGGCGGGGCCGCGATTTGCAAAAAGCGATAGCCTTAGGTTCTCCAGCACCGTCAGGTTCCCGAAAATGCCCCTGCCTTCCGGAACATGTGAAATTCCACGACAAGCCCGTTCATGGGCAGCCAGTTTCGAAATATCCTCGTTTTTGTAGCGAATGACCCCCGACGAGGCCCGAATAAGACCGGATATGCACCGCAAAACCGTTGATTTTCCCGCGCCGTTGGCCCCGATAAGCGCGACGATCTCGCCTTCGTCAACATCTATGGACGCGTCGCGAACGACCGAAACGGCGCCATACCCCGCGCAGAGTTTTTCAACCGACAGTAGCGTCATGGTCTTCTCCAAAATAGGCCTGAACGACCGCCGCGCTCTTCGACAAATCCGCCGCGAGACCCTCAAAAATCGTCGTACCGAAATTCAGCACGGTAACCCGCTCGCAAAGGTCCATGACCAGTTTCATGCGGTGCTCGATAAGCATGATCGCAACGCCGAAGGCGTCGCGGACCCCGGCGATCATGGTTACCAAGTCGCCTAGTTCCGCCGGGTTCATTCCCGCGCCGGGCTCGTCAAGGAGCAATACCGCGGGTTTGCTCATCAAGGCGCGCGCGAGTTCGACTTTGCGCTGCATACCATAGGGAAGGCTTACGGCGAGGCTGCCTGCCCGGTTTGCCAGACCGAGTGTTTCCAATACGTCAAGGGCCGACGCGCGAATCGAGGACTCCCGGCGCCTGAACCCGGCGGCACCCAGAAGCGCTTCGGGAAGCCGGTAGCCCAGCCGGTAATACGCGGCCGTCAAGCAATTGTCAAGGACCGACATGGACTTAAAAAGCCTGATGTTCTGAAACGTGCGTGAAACGCCCTCGGCCACGATGGTATGCGAGGGAAGAGCCGTCAGGTTTTTACCCTTGAGCGTTACGGTCCCGCCATCCGGCTTGTAAACGCCGGTGATCAGGTTGAAAACCGTTGTTTTGCCCGCGCCGTTAGGCCCGATAAGACCCATGATCCGGCCCGCGCCCAGGGAAAGGTTGAAATCCGAAACTGCCGTAAGCCCGCCAAACGCATGGGTCAGGCCGGTTATTTCAAATAAGGGGTTTTTTTGCGGAGTGTTTGTCATACTTTGAGGTTCTCACGTTTTTTCCGATTCCAGCCCATGATTCCTTGCGGTCGATAAACCATGAGAACAATCAGGGCCACGGGCGCCACAACGAACCGCCAAACGCCCAGAAATCGTAAAACTTCCAGCAATATCGTCCAGATCGCGGCCCCCAATATCGGGCCGCCAATCGTAGCGCTTCCCCCTAAATACAGCATAAGGAGAAAATCAGTCGACTTTAAAATGGAAAACGTCCGGGGGTTGATGAATTGGATGAGGTGCGCGAAAAGCCCGCCGCCCACCCCGGCAAAAAACGCCGCAATGACAAACGCGATAATTTTTACTTGTCGCGTGTCAACCGACACCAGGGTGGCCGCGACTTCGTCGTCGCGCACCGCGATAATGCCCCTGCCGAAACCGCTCCTGACGACGTTTCGCACTACCACAACCGTCATTACGGCGGCAGCAAAAACCCATGAGAGGTTCGTATATTTGGGGATACCCGAATATCCCTGGGGCCCGCCGAACCAGGGCAGGTTCTCAAACATGCTTTTGGTGATCATGATAAGCGCAAGGGTAATGATCGCCAGATAGTCGTCGCGGGCCTTGAACGCGGGAATCGCCACGAGAAACCCGATAATCCCCGAAGCAAAGCCCCCGGCTAAAAGACTGAGCGGAAATAAAAGCGGGCCGCAGTGGGGAAAAATAGACAGTGAAAAAAAAGCCGCCGCATAGGCGCCGACGGCCATGAACGCCGCATGGCCCACCGAAAATTCGCCCAAGTAGCCGTTGACCAGGTTAAGGCTTGAGGTCATGATGACATTAATGCCGATATACATGAGAATCTGCGCGATATAAGGGTTGATGAGGTGCAATGCGTCGCATGAAAGCGTTACGGCAAGTCCGCATAGAAACAAACCGGGGCCGATGAATTTTGAAGGCATGCTTTAAACCTTTTTTTGCGCGGGCGTCCCGAAAAAACCCTGCGGCTTAAAAAGGAGAATGACAAGAAGCAGCCCGAACACGATCATGTCTTTATAGGTAGACGGCAAAAAAGCCGTTGACAAAATTTCAACCGCGCCCAATAAAAATCCGCCCAAAACCGCCCCCTTGATGCTGCCGGTCCCGCCGATGACCGCGGAAACAAAGGCCTTCCAACCAACCATGATCCCCATATAGGGGTCAATGACCGGATAAGCAAGACCGGTGAAAATCCCGGCCATTGCGGCCAACCCCGCGCCGATGAAAAAAGTTATTGAAACGATACGGTCGACATTAATGCCCAAAAGCGGGGCGAATGTTTTATCCCACGATAGAGCGCGCATGGCCATTCCCGTTCGGGTTTTTGCGACGAATAGATCGAGTCCGATCATGAGCGCAACGGAGATTATAATTATCAGGGCTTGGACATTCGTAACCGTGAAAGATCCCAGGGTATGGATTTTCGTGGTAATCAGTGCGGGAAATTTCTTCGGCTCCGGCCCTACTACCGCAAGCATCAAGGTCTCTAAAAAAAGCCCGACCGCAAGCGCCGTAATGACCGCTGAAACGCGCGCCGCGCCGCGCAACGGCTTATAAGCGATCCGCTCAATGACAATGCCTAAAAGCCCGATGGCGACAAACGTAAGCGGCGCCAACGCAATCAAGGGAAAGCCGAGGGAAACCGCGAGAAAAAGCGCGGCGTACGCCCCGACCATGAAAACGTCTCCATGCGCGAAATTAATGAGCCTAAGCACGCCGTAGACCATGGTATAACCTAGGGCGATCAGCGCGTAGATACTACCGAGTTGCAAGGAATTAAGCGCCTGTTGAATAATCACGCCGCGCCACTTTGGTTACAGAGGGCTTATTGAGTCGAAATAGGTAAACGCGTTGTTTTTAATTTGGATGACAACCGCGCTTTTAACCGGCGAACCCGATCCCGGCGAAAAGCGCATGGTCCCGGTTATGCCCTGAAACCGGCTCAGGGTCGAAAGCCGGGCCAACACTTTTTCCGGGTCTTTGCTGGAGGCGTTTTTAATGCTTTGAAAAAGCATTTCAAAAGCGTCGTAGGTAAGCGCCGCGACATCGTCGGGTTTTGCGCCGAATTTTGCCTGGTATTCCGTGATGAATTTTTTCGCGTTGTCAGTGGCCATATCGGCCGCATAATGTGTCGTAAAATACAGGCCGTTCATGAGGTCCTTACCGAGCTTGAGGATTTCCTCCGACCCCCAGGAATCGCTCCCGACGATAGCACCCGTAAAGCCCTGACGGCGGGCCTGCTCGACCTGCAAGGGCACTTCGTTATAGTAGTTGGGCAAAAATATGACCTGCGCGCCGGAAGCCTTGATTTTAGACAGTTGGGCCGAAAAATCCTTGTCGCCCGTGGAATACGACTCGAAGGCCGAGACCGAGCCGCTGTCTTTTGTAAAGGCGGTCCTGAACACTTCCGCGATCCCCTTGTTATATTCCGAGGTTGCGTCGTAGAGTACGCCCGCTTTATGCAGCCCGAGCTTTTTATACACGAACGCGGCAACGATGATGCCCTGGAAATCGTCGGTAAAGCAGGCGCGAAAGATATACTTTTTTCCTTCGGTGAGCTTCGGGTTCGTGGCCCACGGCGAAATCATGATGAGATTATTGCTTTCGGCCACGGTCGCGGCCGGGACCGCGTTTCTGCTGGCATTGGGCCCGATCATGGCAACAACGCCGCTACTGATGAATTTCTGGGCGATCGCGGCCGCCGATTCGGCCTTGTCTTCGTTGTCTTCCACCAAAAGCTTTACCGGAAGCGACTTACCGTCCACCGCGATTCCGCCCTTGGTGTTGATTTCCTCCACGGCCATGAATGCCGCGTTGCGGCTCGATTTACCCACAACGGGCACCGAGCCCGTAAGCTCCGTATTAAGACCGACTTTTATGGAATCGGCGCTATCGCATGAAGAAAGCATGCATGCGCAGGCGACGGCGGTCATGATTATTAAAGCGATATGTTTCATACAGCCCCCATCAATGAATTCCTTTAGTACGTTCCCCAATTTTTCAATACCGATCATAATGGTTTGTTCATCCACGCATGAGAAATTAAGCCGCATGGTATTGACGTCGGTTTTGTTCACATAGAACGGATCGCCGGGAACAAACGCTATTTTTTCGCGGATGGCCCGGTCAAAAACCTTGCGGGCCGAAATTCCTTCCGGCAGGATGGCCCAGAGAAACATGCCGCCTTCGGGTTCCGAGCGTTTTACCTCAGGTGGAAAATAATTTCCGAGCGCCCGTACCATGGCGTCGCGCTGGCGTGAATACGTGAGGCGAATTTTTTCGATGTGGTCGTCGATGTTGTTGTCCCGCAAATATTGATAGAGCACGCACTGGGCAAAATAGTTCGTGTGTAAATCGGCGGCCTGTTTCGCGACAACCAATTTCTCGAGCATGGGATGCGGCGCTACGATCCAGCCGAGACGAAACGCCGGCGCAAATATTTTTGAAAATGAGCCTAGAAGAATCGTGTTCTCCGGAATGCGTTTAAAGAAGCTTCTTTTCGGCGTACCTGAAAATCGTAATTCTCCGTAGGGGTCGTCTTCGATCAAAAGCGTCGGCGTGTGCTTGATACTATCGGCGGTAGCGTCGCGGTTGGCATCGCTATGGGAAATACCCGAGGGGTTCTGAAAATTAGGAACCGTATATAATAGTTTTAAGGAATGGTTTTTTATACATGTTTTTAGTGCATCGATCTCCAGTCCGTCAAAGTTAAGCGGAATTGGATGGAATTGCGGGCGATACATCGAGAATGCCTGAATGGCGCCTAAATATCCGGGCTCCTCTATGGCCATGGGATCGCCGTCGTTGATCACGATTTTACCGATGAGGTCCAAGCCTTGCTGCGATCCGTTGGTGATGATGATATTGTCCGCATCAACCATAATGCCCTGTTTAGCAAGGTAGCGCTTTGCGATCCATTCCCGAAGCGCCACATGCCCTTCGGTCGTGCTATATTGCAAGGCATCGCCGCCCGATTCACTCAGGACCTTAATGGTTGCCGATTTGATCGCCTCAACGGGAAAAAGCGCCCGGTTCGGAAGCCCCCCGGCGAATGAAATTACGCTATCGTCTTGCGTGGTTTTAAGTATTTCGCGGACAAACGATTTTGGAACGTCGGCGATCCGGTCGGAGAAAATTGAATCCATGTATATAAATATTAGTTTTGAAGTTTGCAAAAGCAAATAAAAGATTTTTTGGAGAATTTAAAAGACGTTCATGTCTTGTATTCGCTGCACAACGACCCCTTCAAGCATATAGCCGAACTCATGAACATAGGCGGCAAAATCCATTTCCGCGACCTTCCCGAACAATTTGCTGGCGCAGCGGAAATGGGCCGTATCGCGCTCCACAATCATAAAGCCCACATGGTTCGCGTCGAGGTTCGGCTTGACCCGTAGCATAAAAACATACAGATACGCGCCCGGCAAAAGCCCGCGATCCAGGGAAACCGTTTCAATTTCCGCGGGGGTCCATGCCTTGACCTTTAAGACCGTGTCCCGGAAATCCGTCGAAATGCCTTTTTCCGCGAAAAACGTTTTTTTACTGATCGTTCTTTGAACGATGCGGCCCTTTGGCGCAGAAACGTCTTCGAAAAGACCACGGTTGTTCCAAAGCCAATCCAGAATAAAAAAATGGTTCCGGTGAAGATAGTCGATTTTTCCGTCGGCATAGCGTAACCGCTGAAGGTTTCCCATGAACGCGCCCGTGTCTTTACTAAGCGAGAGCGCCAGGACGTGTTCGACATAGGTCACGCAGTCGAAGGACTTTATGCAATAAAGCGGCTTGCGTTCGCAGGCGTCAAACGTCCCTTCCCCGGTCGGGCCGAGCCGGTCGTAGCGTTTATCGATAAAAAACTCGGAACAACGGTCCACCCGCGATGTCAGCGCGCCGCGCGTTCGTAGTGTATCCAAAATGCCCGCGATAATTTTCTTGTCCTTGGGGGCCACTACGGCCCACAAGGCGCGGCAATCGGGCAATGAATCGGCCGCGCTTTTTTCCGGACTTGCCGAAACGCAACAACATGCCATCCACATTAAAACGGGGGCTATCACTGTTTTTCAACTAACCATTGTTTAAGAAAATACGCTTCTATAAGATCCTGGTTATCGATATTCGCTTTCTTCCTGAACCCGTGTCCCTCGCTTGCCGTAATCGACATCCACACCACGCCCCCATTTTTTTGCACTGCCGCGGCTATTTGCCGCGACTCCTCCTGCGGCACCCGCGCGTCATTGGCCCCTTGAATGATAAGAAGGGGCTTGGTTATGCGTGACGCGCTTGTTACGGGCGATATCCGCAGCAGGAAATCGCGCATGGCGGGATCGCGCTCATCGCCATATTCCACGCGGCGAAGGTCTTTTCGATACGGCGCGGTATGTTCCATAAAGGTCAGAAAATTGCTGATTCCGTAGATGTCGATACCGGCCCTAAGCCGGTCGTTATAATGCGTCATGGAGGCCAGTGCCATATATCCGCCGTACGATCCGCCCATGACCGCAACGCGCGAGGAGTCAAGACCGGGCTCCTTGGCGATCCAATCGAGCAGCGCCCCGATATCGCGCACCGCGTCTTCCCGTTTCATGCCGTTGTCAAGGTTTAAATACGTTTTGCCGTATCCTCCCGATCCGCGCACGTTCGGCGCGAGCACGGCAATGCCCATTTCATTAACGTAAAATTGCGTAGACGCGGAAAATGCCGGCCAAAACTGGGTTTCAGGGCCTCCATGGATCATGATAAGAACAGGCCTTGGCGAAAATAAATTTACCGGCTTAAAATAAAAACAGGGGATTAAACGGGGTTTTCCTGAAACGCTGTCGAATGTTGGATAGTGTATAATTGTTGGGGCGATCATGCGCCTATGCTCTAATCCGCCGAGATCGCCGGATGTCCAGAGCGCAAGCGAAAAATCGCCCAGGTCCATTGCATACACGCTTTCAGGCTCCTGGGAAGTTTTAATCGACATTGCAAGCACGGTCCCCGTTGGATTAAACCTGAGGCGGTTGACTATTCCAAGGGGCAATCCGGGAAGCGGCCTGAAGTCGAAGTTCTTGGCATCCATTAAGTAAATTCGCGAAAATCCGTTTTCATTCACGGAAAAACTTAAGCGTTCGCGGTTTTTTGAAAGAGCAATTTCGCCCACATCCCAGTGGACCAAAGGCGTCAGCAATGTTTCTTTCTTGGTTGAGCAATCAAAATATCGCAAACACCGAAAATCGGTCTCTTTATCGGAAGTAAAGAAAACGCCTTTGCCTTCAGGGCCGAAAGCCCCGATTTCCTCCGATGCCGTGTCGATATTTTCGTGAAGCGCAAGCAGGACGCCGGATTGCGGGTCTAAAAGGTATAGATACGATGAAGTGCGGGACACATACCTCGAAACGAGGAGTTTGCGGTCATCGGGCGCCCAATCGCAAATCGACCAGCTTCCGCCTTTCGACAGCACGCACGTTGCTTTTGTCGGATCGGCAATTGAGGAAATATAAAGGTCATAATCCTTACCATTTCCGCGATTGCTCACGAAAGCAAAACGGTCGCCCTTGTTCGACCAGACTACTCCCTGGTTTTGAAAAGCATTGTCGGTAATTTGGGTGACTTTTAAGGAACCGAGATCAAGGGAAAAGATTTGAAAGTTTTCATTTCCGCCGGTGTCTTGTTCAAACAGCATGCGATTCCGAAGCGGGTCGGGACAAATCGATCCGTTAAAAACGGATTCGTTTCCAAAAGTAAGCTGGCGCAACTTCGCGCCGGGTTTTTCCGCGAGAAAAAACTGACCTGCCTGCCCCTCTCTTTTTTGTACAACAACACCTTTGCCGCCGGGGCAAAAATCTTCAAGCTCCGTCCCGCGCGCGTTTTGATAACGGGACATTGCCAAGCGGAAAGAATCGGGAATGCTTGGAATACCAAAGGATAAAGCGTTATGAATATCATTCGGATCTTTGTTTTGATGATTATGCTTGCAGCCAAAGAACATAAAACATACCAAGGACATAAAAGAACTGGTTGCTATAACGATGATTTTTGGTTTTATTGTCATTAAATTGCCTTATAACATTAGGAGGAAAACGCCCTACAACTCTTTGATTATCAGTTAGTTACAAACCAGTGTTTACCTGTGGAAAACGGAATTTTGTCGGACCTATTGATTATCGTGATTTCTCTAGGTAAATTATACAGTATTACATGAATGGAGAAAATTACATTTTGTCGAAAGGACATTTAAAATGAATCGATTTAAAGTAAGCGTCATTGTTTTTTGCGCGTTTTTAAGCAGCAATGCGGCTAACAGCAATCCATCATTTATTGATACTATTTCGATTCCAGGAGCAAAGTGCATAATATCTATTCCAATAGATTCAAACTCTTTTTTTAAATCCTTTAACCACCCATGTAGGAACTATTATTTCTTTAAATTGGTCGGTTTTCCATCTTTTTTATATTCCAATTTATTGATAGATTTTACTTCTACTGCAAAATGCTCTTTATTAGTTAAGCAATCAGCTCTTGCCAGTCCTGATTACACCATGAAATATAATGATACTCTCCCTCTTGCTTGCGATTCATTAAAGTATTATTCTGCTGGTTCTACAGTTATTGATACTTCAGATAAGATAATCATCGGTTGGGATTATCCATTACCCGTCGGCAAGAGGCTTGCTAAGAGACTTGGCACTGATAACATTTGGTGGGGTGATTTGTTGCATTTCATTTTAAAATCAGCAAGTGATTCAAGCGAACTATATTTATCTAGAACTATTTATCATCCTACAATTATAATCCCTCCCACAGGACCTTACCAAATAGAAAATAATAATAAATTTACAAGCAAAGCATATACAATAAATGGGGCATTAATTCAATCAAATCGAAGGCTGCCTTCGGTATATATTTTAAAAGAAAATGCCGCTGCCGCTTCGATGGTCCATTTAAATAAATTCTGACTGATCGGCAAACAGTACAGACGACCTAAAACGAAAAAAGGCCGCCGAACAATCGGAAGCCTCTTTTATTTTAATGGTACGGCCATAGGGAATCGAACCCCAAACCTTCTGATTCGTAGTCAGATGCTCTATCCAATTGAGCTATGGCCGTAAAATCAATGACTTATTTAATCGGCTTGTTGACAAATAATTACAATATCCGCCGAAAAGCCGCATGCTTTGAACCCTGAAATATACTTTTTATTAAGCCACCTAACCAGATAAAAATTTTAGCCCCCAGAAAACAACCAAATATTCGAAGGGTTTTCTGAATTTTATAAAAATATCCGATTGCAGTTCTCGAAGAAGAAAGGTGTATTACTTCGAATATAAAGATAGCGATTTAGAGCGTATTATTATAAAATATTTTCTGCTAGCACGGGGCTAACAGCATAATAACTTCGCATGGCTTGCAGGCGGCTTCAAACCGTTTTTATCATTTTCACTGAGAAAGAGCATGAAATTCCCCCTTTTTCGTCAAAGAGCTAAAGTCTGGTCGGTAATAACAACTGATGTTTTAATGCAATGCGCCGTAGCTTTCCTGCTTCTGCTGCCGCTTATGTTTTCGAAGCCGGAAAACGGTAAACGGATAAACATCGCCCTTCCATCGGTTTATAATGGCGATGAGCCGCACTACCTCATTATGATGAATAGCCTCGTTTGTGACGGGGATTTGGACCTTAAAAACAACTACCTCGCCGTTCATGAAGGCGCCGCACAAGCCGGAAAACGGTTCGCGGGAACGCCCATCGGACACCATACGTACTGGTACGTCAACGGAAAATATTATACGTGGTGGGATGAATTCGGCGTTTTATGGCGGCCTGACAAATCAGGCCATTTACTTCCTCAAGCCGCAGATACGGCGCTCTGCGCTCAGCTAGTAGAGCTTCCCGAATACTCGGTCCATCCTCCGGGACTGGCGCTTGTGATGGCGCCGGCCCTGTATCCTTTCAGGAATTCAAAACCGTTCGAATCCGTTGCGATGATCTATGCCGGGTTGATCATGCTTGCCGCGATGTTCTTTTTCCGTGTCATGCTTCGCGCTTATACGAATGACGCGCGCACGAAGACGCTCCTATGCGCAGCCATTTTTCTCGGTTCCCCGCTGTGGTATTACGCCCGGGCCTTGTTCTCCGAGGGAACAATGACGCTTTTGGCGGTTGCTGCCTATGCGCTCTATATTTCAAAAATGAAAACTATTCTTCCCGGGATTCTGATCGGCATCGGGATGTTGTTCAAACCCGTTTTTATGGTCCTGGCGATTCCCCTAGCGTTTGATTTGGCCCGAAATAAAAAGTGGGGCGGAGTGTGTCGTTTATGTGCCGGAGTGCTCCTTGGGACCGGGGCATTTTTACTGCTTAATTATCGGATGAACGGTTCGATTTTTAAGGCCATGCAGCCATTTATCCTGGGCAATACGGTGTATGGGGTTTGGGGCTTGTTGACGGACGGAAAGCGGGGGCTTCTAATGCTGTGTCCGTCGCTCATCGCGGCGCTTGCGCTTTGGCCGGAATGTATCCGAAAGTTCGGACGCGCGGCATGGCTTCCGGCATCCGGAGCTTTGCTCTATGTGATCGTTGTTGCGACCTATGGCGCTTGGCGCGGCGGAGACTCCTATGGACCGCGCTACCTTGTCCCCGTTGTCCCGTTTATTCTGCTGCCGCTCTTCTTGTTTGTCGGCCGACCAATTCGGTTGGGCGCATTAAAAATGGGACTTGGCGTCTTCCTTATTATTACGTCCGTTTTCATCAATGCCAACGCCGCAATTGCGTCATGGAAATTTATCGATAGAAATCCTTTGGTCGAGGCTTGCATTAAGGTCGGCAAGATGTTGTATTGATTCCATTCGATTTATAGGTTATAATTGATCATTGCCGATATTTCCTTTGAAAGGTGAAACAGTGATCCCAAAAAAAGTGCTGATTATCGACGACGAGGTCCTGATCCGGAAAACAACGGCCCTTTTACTGAAAAAGGCGCGGATAGACGTTATTACCGCGGGAAACGGGCTTGAAGGCATCGACTTGGCCCAAAAGCAAAATCCCGACTTGATCCTCCTCGATATCGTCATGCCGGAAATGAGCGGATGGGAAGTGCTTTCGCAACTGAAAGCGAGCAAGGATTTGGCGAAAATCCCGGTAATAGTTTTTACGGCCGAAGACTACTCCCTGTCCGACGGCAAGGCAATGCAAAAAGGCGCCGAGGGGGTCTGCAGGAAGCCCTTTCAGCTCCACCAATTGCTTGGAATAATCGATGGACTGAACAAGGAGTCCTCCAATGTCTTCTGACAAAACCGCTCCTCAGGAAAAAGACCCGATTTCACAAATCTTTCGCCAGACTTCGGAAGTCTTTTGGAAAATCAGGTCGCGCGTAACGTCCTTGCAAAACGTGCTGTCGCTTTTGATCGATTATGAATCGAAAAAATTCGACGCCGAAACCAAGGACCTGCTGGTAAGCTCGCGTTTTGAGGTTTGGCAGCTCTCACGGTATGCCGATAATTTCCGGGATTTTTCGCTCGTACTGGCCGACGAACTGGATAAACAGCTTGATTGTGAAGATGTTTACGTCAAGGACGCGGTCCGCGAAGCCATTTACAATCTGCATACGTACCGGGACAATTGGGGAAAAAAATATTTCTTTTTCGACAAAACCCCTTCAACCGTAAAAGTCCGCTGCGATAAAAACCGTCTTGTCCGTATCATCGAATCATTGTTCGTCAACAGCATCCTTTATTCCGGCCAAACGGTAACGGTAACGATTTCAACCCAGGAAACCTATGACGGCGGCGTAATGATCGCGGTAAAAGACAACGGATTCGGCGTCCCCGCGGCCGACGAGCCAAACATATTCACTAACGGATTTCGCGGCGAAAATGCGAAAAAAAGCCCCTACCAGGGCCTTGGAATGGAACTTTTTCTGGCCAGAAAAATTCTGGGTAAAATGGACGGCGGCCTTTCCTTTGTGAACAATGAGGGCGCGGGCTGTACGTTTACGGTATCGTTTAAGGGACCGGTTAAAGATCGGCCATGAGCTGCCGGAGTTTTGTTTCGGCCAGCTTGAGGTTAAACTTTATATTGACCAATCGCGTGCGGGAATCTTCGTAACTCTCCTCGGCTTGTCGCAGCTCCAAAGAGGTCGATTGCCCAAGGCGCAGACGCTGCATTGAAATTTCAAGATTTTCCTTGGCCGAAACAAAGTTTTCCTTTTCAATGGACAGCAGCTTGCTTTGGTTTTCAAATTCGTCCAGGGCGTTCTGGGCCAGCGTTCGTACCTGGAGCTTTGCGTTTTGTAAATCATATTGGGCCGATTGCAATTGGAGTTTCGCCGTTTTCACCTGACGAACGACGTTTCCTCCCTGGTAAAGAGGTATTGAAAGCGACGCGCCGAGTTGCGGCCCCGTTGAACGGCTCATTAAAAGAGACGTTGAGGGCGCGGCCGAATTATTGTTTTGAACAATGCCGTATCCCGCGCTGACCGAGAGCCGCGGCAGGGCGAAGCTGACATTTTCATTGACAACGAGGTTAGCCACGACAACCAGCTTTTGAAGCGCCGCGATGGTCGTATTGCCCGTGTCTATTTTTTGCAGTAATTGGTTTCTATCGGGCGCGAACGTCAATGGAATCGAATCCGACGTATGAAAGGCGACCTCGGTATCGCGGCCCATCAATTGGTTGAGCGTGCGTTTGGAGTTTATGATCGCCGTTTGCTGGTTGATCTCGCTTTCTTTATTGACGTTCAAATCTATTTGCGCCTGCAAGAGGGCGTTTTTCGTGGTGACGCCGGCGTTAAAACCGGTTTGCAAAATCGTTACCTGTTCCTGATTGTAGGCAAGGACGTCCTTAATTGACGCCAATTGCTGCTTCTGCTGCACCACGTTATAATAGGCCGCCGTCACGTCATAAACCGTCTGCAGGACTTTGTCCCTGAACTGGATTTCGCCCAGCGCTTCCAATTCCGAAAGCTTTTTTTTCGTGACGAACATTTTCCCGCCGTCGAACAGCGTCCATCCCAAGCCGACGCCTGCGTTTAGGGTGTTTGAAGTTTCATGAGGGAACTTGAAATCGCCCCCGGTGACGGGTTGTTCCTCGAAGTCGGTCACGGAATAACCCTCCGATCCGGTCAACGCCACGCTCGGCAGCATGCCCGCATTGCCCAAGGTGTTGTTGACCTTGGCGATTTCCGCGTCGTCATGCGCCACCAGTATATCATAGTTGTTTTTCAGGGCTATTTTAACGGCTTCCTCCGGCGAAAGAAGCGATTGAGCAGAGGCGGCCCATAAAACGCACAGCGTTAATACCAAAACAACGGATGGTTTCTTCATGGTGTTTTTCATTGATTACTTAGGCGCCGCAACCGCGGGCGATCCGGGCGTTTGGCTTTTGTTTTTTCCGATTAAAACATACATGACGGGAATGATGAACAGCGTCAAGATCAGCGCGAACAATAAACCGCCCACCACCACGATCCCAAGCGGCATGCGGCTTGACGCACCGGCGCCAAGGCCCAAGGCGATAGGCATGGCCCCGAATATCGTGGCAAGGGACGTCATGAGGATCGGGCGCAAACGGGCGACCGCGGCCTCGAAGGCGGCTTCCTGTTTCGCCAGACCCGCGGCGCGTTTCTGGTTCGCGAACTCGACGATCAGGATGCCGTTTTTCGTGACGAGGCCGATCAGCATAATCATGCCGATTTCCGAAAAAATATTCAAGGTCATGTGGAACACCCAAAGGGAAAGCATGGCGCCCGCCATGGCAAGCGGCACGGTAAGCATGATGATAAACGGCTCGCGGAAGCTCTCGAACTGAAAGGACAAAATCAGGTAAATTAATAAAAGAGCAAGAACAAGCGCGAACAATGTATTGGAGCTACTCTCGGCAAAATCCCGCGACGGGCCGGCGAGTTCGGTATGGAAGGTCCCGTCCAGGATTTTTTTGGCGATTTTCCTCATTTCAGTGATTCCTTCGCCGAGCGCCTTCCCCTGGGCGAGCGTCGCCCCTATGGTTGCCGATTTGTACCGGTTATAATGGTAGAGCGTAGGCGGGCTGCTGTTTTCGGTCATAGTGACAAGATTGTCAAGTTGAATGAGATTGCCCGCGTTGTTTCTGACGTACAACGCCGTGATGTCCGCCGGTTTGTCGCGTTCCGACCGCTGCACCTGACCGATCACCTCGTACTGTTTCCCATTGCGCAAGTAATACTCATAGAGACGTCCGCTCAAGGCGTAATCGAGCGTCGTGGAGACATCGACGACGTTGACCCCAAGGTCCGTGGCTTTAAGCCGGTTGATGGTAAGATCCAGTTCGGGTTTGTTGAATTTCAGGTCAACATCGATGTTGCCGAATACCGGATCATTGCGCGCCTCATCCAGAAATTTAGGCAGGGCCTCCTGAAGCTTACTGAAATCGAGATTTTGGACCACAAACTGCACGGGTAATTGACGTCCCGCGGAAAGGGAGGTTGATATTGTTTGTTCTTGTATGGGTACTACACGGGCCGCCGGAAAACGTTTGAACATTTTTGATAGCCTATCAAAAACCTGCTGCTGGGTGGCCTTCCGCTGATTGGGCTCCCAAAGAAATGACTGGACAACGCCGGTATTTGTTCCGTTAGAGCCCAGGCCTGCGCCGGCAAAAATCAATCGCGCCTCGGCTATGCTGTCCATTTCGAGTTGGGCGACGCGGTCGACAAAATTCTGCGTGTAATCGAAGCTCGTGCCTTCGGGAAGCGTAATGGCCGCACGGACAAGGCTGTGGTCTTCCAGCGGCGCAAGTTCCGATTTTAGCGTCATCGCGAATGCAACGATAAGCGCGAAGCAGACGCCAAGAATAATGAAAGCCAACCATTTCCGTTTCATGAACCCGGCAAGGAGCCTTCGGTAATTCGCTTCCAGGCCCACGAAAAAAGGCTCGGTCGACATATAAAATCGCGAGTGCTTCTGGTTGATTTTTCCAAGCTTGAGATTAAGTACCGGCGTCAAGGTGAGCGATACGAACGCGGAAACCAAAACCGCTCCGGCAAGCACTATGCCGAATTCCCTGAAAAGTCTGCCGGTAAACCCTTGTAAAAAAATTACGGGGATAAAAACGACCGCGAGGGTCATTGAGGTGGCAATGACCACAAAAAACACTTCCCGCGTTCCCTGGATACAGGCGTCCCAAATGCCCATGCCGCGTTCGATTTTCTTATAAATGTTTTCCGTAACCACGATGCCGTCGTCCACGACAAGACCGGTGGCAAGAACAATCGCAAGCAAAGTCAACACATTGATCGAAAACCCGAAAACGTACATGATGAAAAAAGCGCTGATGAGCGATACGGGAATATCGATGAGCGGCCGCAATGCCAGAACCCAGTTCCTGAAAAACAGAAACACTATAAGTATGACCAAAAAGAGGGCGATGCCGATCGTCATCCTGACGTCACTCACCGAAGCCCGCACGAACTTGGACTTGTCGTAGCCGATGTCCAATTTGAGCCCCGGCGGAAGGTTCTTTTTTATTTCGTCGAACCGCTTGTAAAATTCATCCGCGATCTGTATCGTGTTGGCGCCCGGAAGCGGCAAAAGCGCGACGAAAATTCCATCGGCGCCGTTGAACTTGATCCCGGTCTCCGGGTTTTCCGGGCCTAAAACGGCCTCGCCGATGTCTTTTAACTTGACAACTTGGTCGTTTGTTTGTCGTATAATAAGGTTGTTGAAATCATCTTCGGTAACCAGAAGCCCGAAAGTCTTGACGATCAGTTCAGTGGATTTACCGGTCAGTTTTCCGCTGGGAAGCTCGACGTTCTCCTTTGCCAATACGGCATTGACGTCTTGCGGCGTAACGTTGTAGGCCGCCATTTTATCAGGGTCGAGCCAAAGCCGCATGGCAGGTCGCTTCTGGCCGAAAAGTTGGACGGAACTCAGGCCCGGAATCGTCTGCAACTTTTCCTGCAGGATGTTTTCGGCGTAATCGCTGAGCTCAAGCGCGTTCATAGTGGTGCTCTGTGCCGCGACGACTATAATTGGGTCGCTGTTTGCGTCGGATTTGGTGACTATGGGCGGAGCATCGATATCCACCGGCAAATTGCGCGAAGCTTGGGAAACTTTGTCCCGCACATCGTTGGCGGCTTTTTCAAGATCAGCGCCCACATTAAACTCAACGGCAATGTTGCTGCTCCCTGTTGCCGAAGAGGAAGATATCGATTTGATTCCCTCGATGCCGTTGATGGCTTTTTCGAGCGGCTCGCTGATCTGGGCCTCAATGATGTCGGCATTGGCGCCGGTGTATTTTGTTTGAACGTTAATGGTAGGCGGGTCGATGGCGGGATAGAGCCGAACGCCCAGGAAATTAAAGCCCACCGCGCCGAATAGCACGATCACCAGGCTCATGACGATCGAGGCGACCGGACGATGCAAGGAAAATTCTGATAGGGTCATGAAACTAATTGTTCACTTTTGAAAATTTTAAGCCCATTCCAGGTTTTAGAAAAAGAATACCGGTGGTCACAACCGTGTCTCCGGGGGCGAGACCGGTCAAAACCTGGATATTTGAAGCTTGACGAACGCCCGTCAGCACGTTTATGAATTTCGCTTTCCCGTCCTTTTCGACAATTAATTGTTTTTTAAGTTCCTGGGGAATAATGGCTTGGGTAGGGACCATAAGCGCATTTTTAATTTCTTTCAATTGCAACTCAACGTTGGCAAATGCCCCCGGCTTAAGACGGGCATTGGCATTCTTGACCAACGCCCTGGCATTGAGGTTGCGGGTGTTCGCATCGATGCCCTCTTCCGTGGCCATGACCGTCGCATCATATTTTGTCTCGTCGCCTTGAACGGTAAAGGTCACTTTGAGCCCCTGTTTCAATTCGTCTTGATATTTTTCCGGAACGCTGAAATCCAGCTTGAGGGTGTGCTCCGCGCGAATGGTGGCAATGGGCGTTGAAGGCGTGACTTGCGCGCCGACACTGATGTTTTTCAAGCCGATAACCCCGTCAAACGGCGCAAGAATTTCCGTTTTGCGTATTTGCGCTTTGAGCACTTCAATGTCCGCGTTTATGGAATGTACCTGCAAGAGGGCCTGGTCGTAGTCGGATTGGCTGATACCGTTTACTTTAAGAAGTTCCGCCTGCCGCTTTTCCGTTTGTTCGGCAATTTCAAGTTGGGCGACCGACTTTTTAAGGTTGGCTTGCAAATCTCCGTCAAAAAGCTTTACCAGTAACGCGCATTGTTTCACAAACTTTCCTTCGGGCAAATTTATTGTAACGACCCGCCCACCCACATCGGGCATAAGGACCGTTTCATCGAAAGGTTTGAGCGTTCCGGAAATGGAGATCGACTGGTCCACCACAACGGGTTTTACCACAAAACCTTCCACTGAAAGGGCAGCGTTAAATTGATTTGCCGGGGCGTTTTTTCCAGACGGGGAACCGCTCGATCGACAAGAATAAAACAGGCTTAAAAGGAGAAGCAACCCAAGAAATACAATCCGTTTTTTTTTCATTTTTTTATCGTTTTAAAATGGTTGGGAAATAGGTTTACAACGTTTTATCTTTTAGGAGACAAACCCTTAAAAGGTTTTAAATATACATTAAGGAGGGTTAGACTTCGGCACAAAGACCTATGTTACATTTTTTACTGAAACCGGCCCCAATTTTATAATTTAAGATTAAAGAAACGCCTCGCGGTTTAAAATCCTTTTACTTATTTTAATGTTTATGAACGGTTTTTTGATAAAAGCGCTCGATTGTTTTTTTGCAACGCGGCCGCTTTTACTGGTTCCCGTATGGGGCTATTCCATTTTGGGGCTTTTTAGGGCTGGCGGCGCAAACGCCTTTCGGCATTGGCCTTATTTTTCCGCGGGAAAACAAGGGAATGCTTTTATATGGATGATCGTTTTTTCCTTTTCGGTTTCCATGGTGTACGTTATCAACCAACTCGCGGACATTGAAGCGGACAAAAAAAACGGCGGGCTTCCTCTCATAGCCGTCGGCATCGTTTCAATAAAAGCCGCGACAATCACCGCCGTAATCGCGGGCGCCTTTTCCCTCGCTACCCCTCTAATTTTCGGCAAATTTTCAATCGCCTTATTGTCGGCGGTTTCAATGGCCCTTGGTGCGCTTTACAGTTGCCGACCCATGAGGCTGTCCGGCAGGCCGTATCTTGATTTCCTGGCAAATGCATTGGGGTTTGGGATCATAGCCTTTGGCGTGGGATATGTTTGCGGCGGAAAATCGCTGTTGGCTCCCCGATTTTTTACGGACGCCCTGCCCTATACGCTACTCATGTGCGCGGGGTCCATAAGTTCAACCTTGCCCGATATCGCCGGAGACCAATCGGACGGCAAAGTTACCACTGCAGTTAAACTTGGAAAAAAAAACGCGCATACGCTGGCGATGCTCTTTATTGTCGCCGCAGGGGTTTCGGCCGGATTAAACCACGATTCGGTCGCGCTCATTTGCTGCGGTGCGGCCTTGCCCATCTATATAGCATACGCTATCAAGCCCCGTCAAAAACTTGAAGAAGCCGCCTATAAAGTGGGAGGCGCTATTATGATGCTTCTATGCGCCGCAATTTTACCCCTACTGGTCCCCGCGGCGCTGCTTTTGTTTTTTGCAACGTCAAGCTATTTTAGGATTCGGCATAAGGTCAAGTATCCGTCGCTTGTTCCGGAATAAAAAGCCGCCTTAGGCGGCATCACCGTGTCTTGGGTAGATAATTCTTATGTACGATGTCTTCGTGACATTCGTAGCATTTAAACCCCGGATTATTTAAAAGCAGTGCATGGATATTGTCCTCTTCGTCATACTTTTTCCGCATAGCATCGGCGTGGCACTTCAGACAATTGGCATTACCCACCGTTTCTTTCGCACTCATTTTAAGGGAAAAATAAAAACCGGGTTCTCCGAAATCCGAGGTCTTAAAAAAATGACGAGTGACGTCTTTGCTTCCATGATAAATTTTTGAAATGAGCAGTCGTATCGGATGGCTCCAGGGCGGCAAATGGCAGTCCCGGCAGGTCGCGGCCCTTTGGCCGGGCTTGACATTGTAATGCGACGAGGCCCGGTAACTGTCGAATGCGGGCTTAAGCTCATGGCACGATGTGCAAAACGCGACGGTGGAGGTCATTTCAACGCTTAGATACGTTGCAACGCAGCACAAAATCAGCGCGGCAACCCCTACCGAAATAAAAATCGCTTTATTTCTTTTGTAAAGTCCCACTAAAAGCGACATCGCCCGGATAAAAAATCCTTTACTTCGGCTTTTGGGCGGCATCGCTCATCTCTTTCCATTTTTTAAAGGCCTCTTCCTGAAATTTCATTCCGTCGGGCTTTACGCCCTTGATCCAGGAATGTTCGGGCCTGTTGAGTAGGTTCTTGACATACTCGCCCTCGCCGAGCTTTTGCGCCTTGGGAAGGAATTCGAAGTAAAACGTCTTGGCGATTTCATAAAAACCGTGCCACTGGACAAAGTCCGGGCCCATCATCGCGGCCCCGTGGCGCGCTCGCCTTCCCTCATGATGCCATAATTCAAAATATACCCACTTAATATCTTCGTCGAATTGCCGGTCCGTAACGGCATTTCTCGCTTTGAGGCGCGCCATGATCTCCGCCGCCGGTTTTGCGAAGTTTTCATTATACATTACCACGGTCCCGTCGAACTGCCTGAAAAAGTTGTCTCTCCATTCGGGGGCATGGCAGTTTTGGCAGACTTTTTTCATATCGCTCCGTTTCTGTTCCCAGTTTTCCTGTCTTACGGAAACCGCGGGCCGAAGCGTCCAGCTCAGGCGGCCGCCGATTTCATGCGAGCGTGTCAAGTAGTTGTTTCCACCCATGTGACACGTGACGCAGTTAGGGGCTTGCGTATAGTCTTTGCCGAGAATCCATGGTGAGGCTTCGAGGTTCATTTTGTTTTTATGCGCGGCAAAGTTTATTCCGTGTTTTGATTCGTCGTAAATCTCTTTTTGCGGATGGTCCGGGCCTAAATGGCATTTTGCGCACGCCTCGGGAGAGCGGGCGACCTCAAGGGAGA
>Ga0182027_10000784_pt1 | contig 53956 bp, 45 predicted proteins | sample 712E1DmetaG_FD_121300 | JGI IMG/M metagenome (GOLD analysis project Ga0182027, IMG submission 121300) | Permafrost microbial communities from Stordalen Mire, Sweden - 712E1D metaG (Illumina Assembly) | ecosystem: Environmental > Terrestrial > Soil > Wetlands > Permafrost | place: Sweden...
TCAGCTCATCCCATTGATATAATCCACCATAGACCGTGCAGTTGGAAGCATCGTCAGCATAGCAGTATTTCTCCACCTGGCAGTTATCGCTCTGGCTGAGGGTCCCGGCAATGGAAGATCCCTAGTTGAGGTTAGTCCTCATCCAGCATTGGGTTCCAAGAAGAATAGTCGGGTACATTTTCCCATCCCTGATATCCTGGAGTGTTTGCCCGCAACTGAACACCGGTGCAGACTGAACATGGATATTAAATGATTTCGAATTGCTGCATGTATTTTGGCTGGAATAAGTATAATGAATCCCTTTGATGCCCAATCCTGCGGATGATGGAGTGAAAAATGCGGTCAGAGAATCAACCCCGGGGCCTGAATAGTAGCCCCCCGGCGGGATCCCTCTTTTAAGCCTGAAAGGCTGGGCATTGACAATAGTCATTGTATCGGTGCATGTAAGCATGGCAACATAAGGCAGGGGTTTTACCGTCATTGTAATTACATTGCTGTTCGCCGGGTTATTAATTGCACAAAGAAGATCCGACAATAATGTGCAATATACCTGGTCCCCATTTTGGGGAATATAATTGAAAAGGGGGTTGCTTGTTCCGGTATTGCCGTTGTTTACTTTCCATTGATAGGAAGGGGCTGAGCCCGGGTTCACCGGAATCGCAGTAAATTGAACCGATGTTCCTTTGCAAACTGGATTTGCATCAGGCGAAATAGTGATACTGACCGTGAAGATTGGATTTACAACCATATTTATGACATTGCTCATGGCAGGATTATTCAGGACGCATCCTGTCAGTGAAGAAGTGAGTTCGCAGCTTACCTGGTCGTTATTTAATGGAACAAACGAAAAATCCGCTGAATTTGATCCGGCATTATTTCCATTAAGCTTCCACTGGTACGACGGAGCCGTACCGCCGTTTAACGGGATTGCGGTGCAGTGAACCGGTGTTCCCTGGCAAACGGGATTTGCGTCGGGCGAAATACTGATGCGGACTGTCAGATTCGGGTTCACTACCATGGTGATAGCATTGCTCAGGGCGGGATTGTTCGTGATGCAACCACGCAATGAAGTGGTGAGCTCACAATTTACCTGGTCATTATTCAAAGGGATGTATGAGAATGAAGGCGAATCTGTACCTGAATTAATGCCATTGACCTTCCACTGGAAAAAGGGAGATGTGCCGCCGTTGACCGGAAATGCGGTGAACTGGACCAGAGTTCCCTGGCAAACCGTAATCGCCGTTGAAGTAATGGATATTGAAACACCGGAATTCGGATTGACTGTCAGCGTGACTGTATCCCTTGAGTAACAACCGGATGTATTTGTCTTGGTCACCATATAGGTCCCGTCCTGCCCGGTTGTATAAGTCTGCCCTGATCCTATATTTGTCTGTCCTGTGGTAAGATCGGCCCATTGGTATGTACAAGTTGTACAAGCACCTGCATCAAACATTATACTCTGTCCCTGGCATATTGTAGTATCGGGTCCAAGATTGACAACAGGTCCGGGGACAACTGAAACATTGATTGTATCTGAAACCTGGCAGCCCCATTTTGCCACACTTACCCAGTACAAGCCGGTTGATGTGACCTGAATGGTTTGCGTGATCTCACCGGTTGACCACAAATAATTGGTAAACCCGGGACCGGCGTTTAAAGTCATCGTGTTTCCCGAGCAAATTGTTGTGTCATTCCCAAGGTTCAGGGTTGGCGGGCTCATGATCACAATGGGTTTGCAAAGGCCTACCTGGGTCGGCAAGCCTTCATCCACGAGCAGCCTTATGTTATAAACTCCGGGCTGGTCATATAATATCGGCGGCGGATTATAGGAGGTTGAAGAAGGGAAATTCGAATTATTGCAGGGTGGGAAGGTCAGCCTGGTGACGGTTCCGTCGGACCGGTTTGTGATATACGAATACAGGGTGTCATTTTGCCTGAATATTTCAGAAAAACTATGGGGTTGTGAAAGGGTTCCGACGTTGCCAAGAATTTCTCCGGCAGGCGGACTGGTGATCCCGCCTGGAAAAGTCAACTTGCCCAACTGACCTGGCGTCAGGTAATTGGTCCAGTAACCCGTCGTAGCCTCGCAATCGCTCAGTAATGTAAGTCCGATCGCGGCGTTGAACCCCCGGGATTGCCAAGGTTGTTTCCGATCGGGGCGTTCAGCAGTGAATTTCCGAAGTCAATCCTGGCAAGAGATACATTCCCCGCCACCATCAATGCATGCCACTGGTAGCTTTCCCTGGCCACGCAAATCGCCTTGGGGCTTGTAAATCCCGCCAGGTTGCCAAAATCAGTAACAATCGGCGGGTTCGTCAGCGAATTTCCGAAATTCAAACGGACAAGGTTGAGCCCGACTGAACAGGTTACTAGCGCAACCCAGCTCAGACTGTCTTTTACCATGACCAGTCCGTGGGCCATATTGAAAGCCGGAAACGGGCCCAGGTTGGTCGCACTGGGAGTGTTCCAGAGTGAATTCCCGAAATCCAGCCGTATCATGGTCGTATTGCTGTTGACAAACCCATACCAATTGCCGTTGTCATTTTTAACCTGTATCCCTTCTTCACTGAACTGGATAAGACCGCCGAAAGTCCCAAGGTTGGTCCAGCTCTGCGGATAATTTGCAAAGCTGTTACCATGGTAGTACCTGACAACCCCAACGCCCTGGCAGCTTATAAATGAAAAACAATCCGATCCCTGCTGGACCAGTGTAATGTATGTCGGAATGCTTAACAGACTGCCCGGGTTGCCTATATTAAAGCCGGTAGGATTTGAATTGGCGCTTCCCGAACAAAAATTCCAGTAATACGTTGTGCCACCCGTTGTCTGATTAATGATCGTGATCAGCGAATTGATGCAGGCCGTATCGGGCGAAGTGAAGCTGATGTTTACAACGGCCGGTAAATTGGTCCCGGAATTAATGCTATCCTTTACACTTTGTAACTTGCCTGTCGTTTGTATAATAGTACCAGGCAAGGAGGCGCTTACCGAGGAAAGTGTGGCGGGCAACAGCCAGATTAAAATTACGGTACACTTATTCAGAAAACAACGAAACATCAAAATTGCAATTTTACAGGCTTCTCACCAGTCTCAAGTTGATTTTGTCGTTTCCGGGAAATGAATCATGCGTATAAACCTGTCAAATTATAATAATCCATTCAAAGTTAATACAATTAAATGCTTAATATACCGGGCCTGAAGGTTATTTTTTACGATTTTATTTTTCTGGTTCTGAAATTCAGAATTGAAGGGATTTCATTCCTATAAGTAAAATAAACAAGAAAGCCCGTGATGAACAACTGGATAATGCCCGGGATTAGTCCGGTGCGATCAGGATAAAATGAAAAAAGGAGGGCACCGGTGATAAAGACGGTAACAGGAAGCAGGATGATTTTCCACCTGTTGATATGAAAACTGAATACTTTTCTGCTCTCCAGATAAAGGAAAAGGGCCTGTATGGGTTTGATCATGAAATTCGACCAGACTGCGCCCATTAATCCGAATTTATACACCAAAGCACTGCTCATAAGGACCTGTATCAGTGCTGAAAAAAAGAATACCCGGGGAAGTACCTTAGTTTTCTTGAAATAGAACAGGGGGGCAAGAAAAAAATAAAATGCCGGACGGAAAGCGTATCCGAGGCAAAGAATACCGATGAAAGCAAAGGCCTGATAGTATACTTGGTTTTTGATGACAATAGGGGCAAGCAAAGGAATGGCAATTGTAACAATCGGAAGCACTAGCAAGGTGATTGCAGTAAATCCGTTATAATATCGGTTGACCTGGGGTGTGCTGGATGTGAGATTGTTATCTTTCCAGATAGTAAATACTTTGGGTTGTATGGTATAAACCAGGCCGGTCTGTACCAGATCGATGCCCATAGTCAGTTTGACGGCAAAATCAAAAATCCCCACATAGGTAGGATCAACCATGAAGTATTTGATGACATAACGGTCGATATAATTGACAACCCATATCATAATTCCGTAGACGATCATCGGCAGGCAGAAGGAGATCATCCCGTCAAGGTGCCTGCGGCTGAATTTCATCCCATACTGCCCGGTTATCATGACCACTGATGCCGAACAAGAGATCAAGGCAGGCACAAATCTTCCCAGCACAGGTCCGTATAAGGTAAACGGATGAGTGTACAAGATAGCCAGGGAAGCTGTGAGCACGATCAGGAAATTGGAAATATTCAGCCAGAAAAACCTTTCCGGCCGCTGCTGGTTGACCAGCAAATTGGAATAGGTCTTGAAAAAACCATTGAAAATTGCAGTAAAAACTGTGATCAGGCCAAACGGAAAAAACTGGAGCATCTGGTCTCCCTTAAAAATAATCCGGAATATAAAGCCTCCTCCTATCAACATTAAAAAAAAGATTGCAGTGCCAAGTGTTATAAGGACGATGAGCACGGTCCCGATAAACTCCCTCAAATTCTTCTGATCGTCTTTCTGCTGGAAATAGTTTATTCCGATATAAGTGTCAAGGCCCGCCGACGAAACAAGCTGGATAAAATACATGAATGTGAAGTAGATTGCATTGATTCCGAATTGCTCTGGGGAAAGTTTTGCAGTAAAAAAAGGGATCAGGATCACCCCCGTTGTGTATGGCAGGGCACCTATCAGCGAATAGATCAGGGATGACTTAAAGAATTGTTTTGAGATCATGAATCTTTCTCCTGCTATAGCTTAGAGGATATTATCAATTATCTGCAACAACTTAGTTTTATGTTTCTCGTACGAATAATTCATAAGAACATTCTCCCTTGCCTGCTTCTGTGTGTCCATTGTCAATGCCTTATTGACCGCTTTTTCGAGTTCATATGCCGAACGATGTTTCAGGATAACCCCTGATTTACCTATCGCATCCGGAATTCCGTTTACTTCCGAACCGACCGGGATACATTCACACAGCATAGCTTCAAGCATTGCATTTGGTATCCCCTCGGTTATCGATGCCTGGATATAGACTAAAGCGCGGTTGTAATACCTAAACAATACAGGTATCGGTGAAAAGAAGACAATACTTAAGTTTTTAATAGAACCGACATGGTAATTCATCTCAATCCATGGCATGAACTTTTCAGAAGGGCCGATAATCGTGATTTTCAGCCCGGGATTGCGCTTTGCAAGCTCGACGACGAGATCAAAGCCTTTCGCAATAAAATCCGTTTCCTTCGACATGGTTCCCACGGAAAGTATAAAATCAGGTTCTTTGCTGATCTCCGGATCCCTGTAAAACAGGCTTGTATCAATTCCGTTTTCGATTACCGTCATCGGTGTCTTTATATCAGGGATATAATATCTTATCCCGTCCTTTTTGCCTTCGACTGAATAATAAAAATTTTCATGATAGATCAGGGAATCGTGGTTGGGAAGGATGTGATATGCGTTGCGAAAGGCATAGCGGACAAATGCTGCCCTGGTTTTGTTACAGAAGACACCTTTGTTGAACTCAGGATAACAAATGGTATCTGTTCCTCCTGAAAAGATAATGACTTTTTTCCCTAATATTTTCGCAAGGAATACCACTATACCAGCCTGGTAATCAGCAAACCAGATAAAAATAGCTTCAGCACCTGAGGAATTTGTGAGAATAAAAACGACCAATTGGAAAATGTTTAGAAAAAATTGCAGATCTGGTTTGCCACCGCGCAGTAAAAAAGATCTAACCAGGAATTTTTCTTCAAGTGTTTTCCTGTCGATTTCATAAAAAGACAGGCGTCCTCTTGTAATGTACAATACTTTTTTCATCATCAGTACAGAGGGTTGGCGTAATGCTTCACATCCTCAGGTGTAATTCTGTTCTCACAAAGGATTACGAATCGCTCCGCAACATTTTTCAGCTCACGGACGTTGCCGGTCCATTTCATCTTTTGAAGTTCAGCCAGGGCTTCATCATCACATTTAAGCAATGGCTTTCCCTGCTGATTGCAGTACTGGTCTATAAAATGCTGGACCAGTACAGGAATATCTCCTGGACGCTGGCTGAGAGGCGGTACATCAATGATAATTACGCTAAGCCGGTGATAAAGGTCCTCCCTGAAACGTTTATGAAATATCTCATCTTTCAGATTTTTATTGGTTGCGGCAATGACACGGACATCAACCGTTATCTCTTTTTCTCCGCCTACCCTGGTAATTTTACTTTCCTGCAGGACCCTGAGAACTTTTGACTGTGCGGGAAGGCTCATATCCCCGATTTCATCCAGGAAGATAGTGCCCCCGTCGGCCTGCTCAAAATCACCCTTGTGCTGTTTCACAGCGGAAGTAAAAGAACCTTTTTCATGTCCGAAAAGATTGCTTTCAATCAGTTCAGAAGGTATTGCAGCACAGTTCACTTCAATGAAAGGCCCGTCGGCCCTATTACTTAACGCATGGATGTGGCGGGCGACGAGTTCCTTTCCGGTACCATTTTCACCCGTGATAAGCACCCGGGCATCGGTAGGAGCAACTTTACGGATCATCTCCCTTATCTGGTTCATCGCTTCCGACTCACCTATCATCTCGTAGTTCATCCCGACTTTCTTTCGAAGCAGCCTGGCTTCATCGACAAGTCGGCTTTTGTCCATCGCGTTCCTGAGGGTGACGAGCAAACGGTTAAGGTCCAGTGGTTTGGCAATATAATCATAGGCCCCTTTCCGGATTGCCTCAACTGCAGTTTCAATAGTCCCGTGACCGGAAATCATAATGACCGGGGTTTCGGTAAAGCTCAATAACTGCGCAAGGGTTTCTATGCCATCCATCCTGGGCATCTTGATGTCACAAAGGATGACGTCGTAATGATGCTCTCTTGCCAACTTCAGACCTTCCGCCCCGTCAGGGGCATCATCGACCCTGAATTTTTCGTACTCCAGGATTTCCCGCAAGGTGCTCCTGATACTTTGTTCATCATCAATAATAAGAATTCTCGGCATCCGGACGATTTGAGAGCAAAAGTAATTAATTCTTAGGTAATTTTGCGGAAGGGAACGATAACAACCCGTTCCCGGGACTGAGATGAGACCAGCTTTTTTATTAACCCTGCTCTGCGCCTTGCGGATCCTTTGCCCGGGTCCGATACCGGCGCAGACCGGTCCCGGGACTTCCCTGAAATATCCCTGGGCCGGAGGACTGAACTCCTGCCAGTTCTGCGCCATCGACCTGAACCTTGACGGGATCAACGACCTTCTGGTTTTTGACCGCCATGGCAACCGCAAACTTACATTTATAAACCTCGGGACCCAGGGTTCCCCTGATTACCGCTATGCCCCGGAGTATGCCTCACAGTTGCCCGAAATGCACGACTGGGTCATCACCGCAGATTACAACTGCGACGGGAAAATGGATATTTTCACCTATGGAAGCGGTGGTATCAGGGTATTCAGAAATACTTCCTCCGGGAGCCTTTCGTTTCACCTTCAGACTGATTTGCTGGAATCATACTACTATACAGGGTTCGTAGGGATTCTTGTCACACCGGTTGACTATCCCGCTATCAGCGATATTGACGGGGACGGGGATCTTGACCTTCTCACGTTTTTCGGATTGGGCTCCTACGTGGAATATCATAAGAACCTGTCAATGGAAACATTCGGAAACTGCGACAGCCTAGATTACAGGCTGAGTGACCACTGCTGGGGGAAATTTATGGAAAGCGTAGGCGGGGACGAAATCACTCTTAATGTTCCTTGCCCCTATAAAGAAATCAATGAGCTTGTTTCTCCGCCGGGACTATCCCAGCCAAAACATACAGGGTCCACCCTGCTGGCCACCGATCTTAACGGTGACGGACTTGCCGACCTACTTACAGGAGGAATATATTTCCCGATTATAATACAGCTGATCAACGGAGGAACCAAAGATTCCGCCTTTATGATAAGCAAGGATACCCTCTTCCCTTCCTACGACCAGTCAGTATCGCTTAACGATTTTCCGGCTATGTCGTTCCTGGACATGGATAATGACGGCGTGAAAGATCTTGTGATATCTCCTTTTGATCCCAGCTACTATACGGCAGAAAACAAAAAAAGCGTCTGGTTCTATAAAAACACCGGGACCAATACCAATCCTCACTTCGTGTTCCAGACCGACGAATTCTTTCAGTCGCAGATGCTCGACTTCGGAACAAATTCTTTGCCGGCCGTCGCCGACCTGAATGGTGACGGGTTATACGATATGATCATCGGAAATTATGGGTACTATGACTCATCCCATCTCGAATATGGGGTTCTTAATTCCTATTACACTTCATCCCTGGCTTACCTGAAAAATACCGGTACGCAGTCTGAACCTTCTTTTGAACTTGTGTCTACGGATATTGCGGGAGCCTCAAAACTGAACGTTCATGCGCTGGCTCCATGTATTTACGACCTGAACAATGACGGTCTTCCGGATATTCTCTGCGGACAAGAAGACGGGAGCCTTATCTTTTTTCCTTGCCGCGGCGACAGCGCGGGCATCCCCGTTTTCGGCCCTCCCCAATTGAATTATCAACAGGTCAGTACGAGCGGCTTCAGCGCGCCCCAGCTGTTTGATCTCGACCATGACGGCTTGCCCGACCTGATCGTAGGACAGCAAAACGGCACCATGAAATATTACAGGAATACCGGAAGCGTTGGAAACCCCGTATTTACCTTCACGCTTGACAGTCTTGGCAAAGTGGATGTAACCAACCATAATTTGTCCTATTATGGTTACTGCACCCCATTTTTCTTCCGGAATAACCAGAATAGAACCTGCCTGCTTGCAGGATCCGATGAGGGGAAAATGCATCTGTATACGAATATCGACGGCAATATCAACGGCACCTTCCTCGAAACAGATTCGCTGAACAATTATATCGGCATACCGGATGACAGCCTGAGGATCGGATGGCGGACGGCAGGAGTGCTGGCGCATTTCAGCGATCCGGATTATTTTGATATGGTCTGCGGAAATTTCAGCGGGGGGCTGAATTATTTTTCAAAAGGAAATGCCCCGGGCATCCGGGAACTTCAGCTTGATGAAAGCCTGATCAACCTGGGCATTTTCCCGAACCCGGCCGATATGACAGTTAAGATTACCCTGGTGAAAAACGGGAAAATCATACAGTGCCCAGGTCTAGCCGGAAGCAGGCCCTGCCTGTTGCAATTATTCAATATTACAGGAAAAGAAGTAAAGAGGATGGAATATATGCCCGGCTCTGCAATCAACATCTCCTTCCTTAACGACGGTATGTATATTGCCGAACTTACACTTCCTGGATCTTCCGGTACAGCCAGGGGCAAATTACTTGTCAAACGGAGCAGGTCAAATTAAATATTGAACCACTGACCTTTCAGTAGATCCTCATTCCCGGAGCCTGATCTCTTTATCCCTGCTCCTTCAATAGCTTCTGAATTCCTTCATTTTTTTTAACAATGGAAGGGTTTGAAAAATCCACCCACCAAACCCCACTTTCATATATATATTTTCTTTTCTTACTCTCATAAGCCTTTCGAGATGTAACTATTTTTTAAATCCCCTGTATAACATTGTTAATAAAAAGAAGTTATTAACACAAGTGGGTGAATGTGGGAAAATGTGGGAAAATTGAGTGTATATTAGCATCGCTGAATTTGTGCAATGGTTCCATTGACTAATCTTATCGGTGAATTTGAATGCAGGCTTGATGACAAGAGCCGTGTGATTCTTCCTGCAGGTCTGAAAAAGCAGATCTCCCCGGAAGCAAATGACAGGTTCGTCATCAACCGCGGATTTGAGAACTGCCTGGTGATTTATCCCATGAATGATTGGAAAATCACCAGTGAAGAGATCAACCGTTTAAATCTTTACAACCGTAAGAACAGGGATTTCGTCAGGTATTTTTACCGCGGTGCCACGGAATTATCACTCGACAATGCCAATCGCCTGCTGCTGCCTAAACAATTATTAAGCTACGCCGGGATCGTGCGTGACGTCGTCCTGTTTGCATTCTCTAACCGAATTGAAGTCTGGGCCAGGGATAAGTATGAAAAACTTATGACCGACGAGCCTGAAGATTTCTCACTTCTTGCCGAGGAGGTTATGGGCAAACAGGTAAAAAGCGACGCCACCGACGATGTACCATAAACCCGTCTTACTGATCCAATGTCTGGACCTTCTCTGTATAAAACCGGGAGGGGTCTATGTTGACGCAACATTTGGAGGTGGAGGGCATTCGGGGGAAATACTGAAAAGGCTTGACAACGGAAAACTCATTGCCTTTGACCAGGACGAAGATGCCCTGCGGAACAAACCGGATGATCCCAGGCTTATCCTGGTCAACCACAACTTCAGGTTCCTCAGGAATTTTCTTCGGTTGTACAAGATGGTACCGGTGGACGGCATACTTGCCGACCTGGGTGTCTCTTCCCACCAGATCGATGTTCCCGAAAGAGGGTTTTCGACCCGCAGTGACGGGGAGCTGGATATGCGCATGGACCGCAGGAAACCTCTTACGGCACGCACTATTATCAATACATGGCAGGAAGATAAGCTGATCGGAATATTCAGGCTGTACGGCGAGATAAGGAATGCCAGAAAGCTTGCCTCCCGGATTGTATCAGCCAGGAAAGAAAGCGAGATCGTCACTACTTCCGGATTGGTCGCCGTTACCAGGGCCTGTGCTGAGAAAGGCAGGGAGAACAAGTACCTGGCACAGGTTTTCCAGGCATTGCGCATCGTGGTCAACCAGGAGCTTGAAGCGCTTTTGGAATTGTTGAAACAGAGCACCGAGGTATTAAAGCCAAAGGGAAGGATAGCAGTGATCTCATACCATTCACTCGAAGATAAACTGGTAAAGAATTATTTCAGATCGGGCAATTCGGAAGGCGAATTGAAAAAGGATTTTTACGGCAATATAATCTCTCCTTTTACTGTAATAACAAGGAAAGCCGTGGTACCTGACGAAACAGAAACGGCCGGAAACAGCAGGGCAAGAAGCGCAAGGCTGAGAGTGGCGGAAATCAGGTAGCGCGTGAGCGAAATATTAAAAATGCATTAGGCATCAGGCATGAGGAGAAGCGAAAAGTAAAACTAGTTTCAGGTTAAAGCAAAAGAATGGCCGATGAAAGAAATCAGGGTGAATAAAATGAAGGAGAACCCGGCCGGGGCCGAATGGAACGACATCTCATACAATGACAGTTCCCGGATGGAAGACCACGCTGAACCCCGAAAAACCGAACCGGACAAGGCTAAGGAGATCAAAAAAGTAAAAAAATCCCACAAAGGCAGGCGGAGAGTACAGGAAGTCCTTGGGGGGGATTACCTTTCTAAAAACACAGTTGTGGACAATGTTCCTTTCCTGTTCTACCTGGCCATACTCGTCATGCTCTATATCTCCAACACTTACAACAGCGAAAGAATGTACAAACAAATCGAAAAAACCAAGACGGAACTGAAGGAACTCAGGTATGAGTATATCACTGCCCGTTCGTCCCTGATGTTCTCGAGCAGGCTCTCCGAGCTGAATAAAAGGGCACTGGCAATCGGGCTTAAAGAAACAGTCATCCCCCCATCAAAAATATTTTATTCGGGGGATTCGGTAATCATGGGAAGATAAATGACACAGGACGTTAGAAAAGGCATATTGACGAGAGTTTACCTGGTTTACCTGGGAGTGTTGCTTTTTGGCCTGGCCATTCTTACAAGAGCGTTTTACATACAGTACTTTGAAAAAAAGGTCCTGATGGAGATGGCGAAGAAACAGGAAATGAAGGCTTTCCCGATTGAGCCCATCAGGGGCAACATACTTTCGGACGACGGGTCCCTGCTTGCTGTTTCCGTGCCCATTTTCGAGGTCCGTATGGACCTTGGCACCGACTCGTTGTCGGACGAAGTGTTTAACAACGGTGTTGATTCCCTTTCCATCTGCCTTTCACAATTATATAAGGACAGATCGGCCTCTGATATCAAGGACAAACTATGGGAAGCCAGGAGGAACGAAGAAAGATATTTCCTGGTCAAACGGGAAGTCACCTATCCTGAAGTGAAGAAAATGAGAAGGTTCCCCATTTTCCGCAGGGGAAAATTCAAGGGTGGGCTGATCGTGACCCCTCAGTGGCAACGTGAACTTCCTTATAAATCCCTGGCAAAGAGAATTATAGGCTATGAAAAGGGGGAAGGGGAGAATAAAGTGTATGTCGGCCTGGAAGGCCGGTATTCAAAAGAACTTGAGGGGGTCGGCGGCTCCCAGCTGATGAGGCGTGTCGGGGGAGGGGCCTGGATGCCGGTCGACCTTGACAGCCAGGTAGAACCCCAGAATGGCCTGGATATCGTGACTACTATTGATATCGAGCTCCAGGACATGATTGAATCTGCCTTAAGAAAGGAGCTGATCGCTGACAGTGCTGACCATGGCTGTATAATCGTGATGGAAGTCAGAACAGGTCATGTAAAGGCGATCTCCAATCTCGGCAGGACAAAGAAGGGAACCTATGAAGAAGTCCTCAATTATGCCATAGCCGAATGCAACGACCCCGGGTCGACGTTTAAACTGGCCTCTTTCCTGGTCGCATTTGAGGACGGGAAAGCCGATCTGAACACTATGGTCCCAACAGGTAACGGAACAGTTTATTTCTCAGGCCATAAAATTGAAGATGCCCACCACCAAAGCCTGGGAACAATTACAGCACAACAGGTCTTCGAAAAATCCTCGAACGTGGGAACTGCAAAAATGATCTATTCACTGTATTCCGACCAGCCTCAGAAGTTCATTGACGGTCTTTACAGGCTGGGGCTGAACCGTCCGCTTAACCTGCAGATCGACGGGGAAGTTCCACCATACATCAAGAATACTAAAAGCAAATACTGGTCGGCCCTGTCCCTTCCCTGGATGGCTTATGGATACGAAGTTTCCCTTGCCCCCATCCACATGATCACATTATATAATGCCATTGCCAATAACGGGACAATGGTGAAGCCGTTGTTCGTCAGCGAGATCCGTAAAAACGGGCAGGTGCTCAGAAAATTCGACCCGGTCGTGCTCAACCCCAGGGTTGTATCTCCCCATACCGTGCAGATGGCAAAAACCCTGATGGAAGGGGTCGTGCTGCGCGGTACGGCAAACAATATCAATAATCCCATTTACCAAATTGCCGGGAAAACAGGAACCGCTCAGTTGGCACAGGAAAACCGCGGCTATAACCAGGGAACGAAAAACGTCAGGTACAAGGGTTCATTCATCGGATATTTTCCTGCCGATAATCCCAGGTATACCATGATGGTTGTTATCGTGGACCCCAGGAAAGGCAAGTTTTACGGCGCGCAGGTTGCTTCGCCTGTGTTCAAGGAGATTGCCGACAGATTATATGCCCGCCAGCCCGATGTCCAGTTCCCCTTCAGGAAAGACACCCTGCACAGCCTGATTCCTCTGGCGCACGCAGGGGTTCAGCCCGATCTCCAGGAAGCATACAGCGCACTGGGCTATAGCAGCAATAAGATTGCTATGAGCGCCACATGGATACAACCCGGTCTGGATAACGAGAAAATTGTCTTTTACCCGCAAACGACTGCCCGTAATCAGATGCCCGATGTTACAGGGATGGGTCTTAAGGACGCTTTATTCCGCCTGGAACAATTGGGCCTTAATGTAATAGCTAATGGAAAAGGCTCGGTCGTGAACCAGTCTATAAGGCCGGGAAGTATTATCAACAGGGGGATGAACGTGGTTATTGAATTGCAGGTGATACAGCCTAAACCTAAAAGCCAGGCATGAGATTGCTGAGTGAAATATTACCGGTAAAAGGAAATGCTGAAGTCATCGGCAGGGATGACCTGATGATCCGTTCACTGCAATTCGATTCACGGAAAGCCGGTCCCGGCGACCTGTTCTTTGCCGTGAAAGGAAGCACATCCGACGGGCACGATTTTATTTCCCAGGCGGTCAGAAACGGGGCTTCGGCCATCGTTTGTGAAAGCCTGCCTAAGGAATTGCCTGAAGGGGTGACAATTGTCAGGGTCAGTGACAGCCCCGAGACCCTCGGTGAAATGGCTTCCCTTTTCTATGACCAGCCTTCCAACCGCCTGCGACTGATCGGGATCACCGGCACCAACGGGAAAACAACCACGGTTACTCTGCTCCAGCAGTTATTCACCGGGCTTGGCTATAAAACCGGGATGTTAAGCACGATCAGGAACCTGGTCAATGACCGTGAGGTTTCAGCCACCCATACAACCCCAGACCCCCTGGTTATCAATAACCTTCTCAGCGAGATGGTCAGTGAAGGCTGCGAATTCTGCTTTATGGAAGTAAGTTCCCATGCCGTGGATCAGAAAAGAATTGCAGGGCTGAAGTTCAGCGGGGGGATTTTCTCGAACCTGACCCATGACCACCTTGATTATCATAAAACATTCGACGCTTATCTTAAAGCAAAGAAAAGATTCTTTGATAAACTGCCTCCGGAGGCGTTTGCCCTGGTGAACAAGGATGATAAGAACGGGCTTGTGATGTTGCAAAACTGCCAGGCCTCAAAATATACCTACAGCCTGCTTTCAATGGCCGATTTTCATTGTAAGATCGTTGAAAACCAGTTTACCGGTCTGCATCTTAACATGGACGGGCAGGATGTATGGTTCCGACTCATAGGTTCCTTTAATGCATACAACCTGTTATCGGTTTATGCATGCTCGGTTTTACTGGGTCAGGACCCTTCGATGGTCCTGACCCTGCTGAGCCGCATGACACCCGTCGACGGAAGGTTCAATTATGTTTACGGGCCCAGGCACATTACAGCCGTTGTGGATTATGCCCATACTCCTGACGCCCTTAAAAACGTGCTTGAAACCATTCACAGCATCCGCCGGCAAAAGGAAAAAATCATCACTGTTGTCGGGGCCGGCGGCAACCGTGACTCTGCAAAAAGACCGGTGATGGCGAGGATTGCCTGCAACCTCAGCGATTCAGTTATCCTGACCTCCGACAATCCAAGGTTTGAAGACCCGGCATTGATATTGGACCAGATGAAGGCCGGGCTTGAGTCTTTGAATTCGTCAAAAGTGCTGGTGATAGCCGACCGCCTTGAGGCAATCAAAACGGCAATCGCCCTGGCCGGGGAAAACGATATCATTCTGGTCGCTGGCAAAGGCCATGAAACATACCAGGAGATCAAGGGAGTCAGATATCCTTTTGATGACAGGGAAATACTAAGAGGACTTTTTATCCAGGAAGAAAATAATCAAACCCGATAAACCTCAGGCCTATGCTTTACTATTTATTCATATGGCTCCATAAAGAGATCAATTTCCCCGGTGCAGGATTGTTCCAGTATATTTCTTTCCGGGCTGCCTTCGCCCTGATCACATCACTCTTCATTTCGATGATCATCGGTAAAAAACTGATCATCTTCCTTCGGAACAAGCAGGTGGGCGAAACCATCAGGGACCTTGGGCTGGAAGGTCAGAAAACCAAGCAGGGAACCCCAACCATGGGCGGACTGATCATACTTTCGGCAATCCTCATCCCCACCCTTCTGTTCGCAAAACTTCATAATATCTATATCATTCTTGCACTCATCGCCACAGTCTGGCTCGGCGTAATAGGGTTCCTTGATGATTATATCAAGGTGTTTAAAAAAGACAAGAAAGGCATTCCGGGCAAGATCAAAGTCCTTGGACAGATTGGCCTCGGGCTTATTGTCGGGTTCACGATGTATTTCAACGACAAGATCGTCATCAGGGAAAAAGCCAGGGACCAGGCCTACGTACCTTCCACCGAGATCTTCAATGCCGAAAACACAACCGACAAGGTAAGGCTTTTCTCCAAGGAGGAGATCAAATCGACCAAAACCACCATCCCATTCGTAAAACATAATGAGTTCGATTACTCCTGGCTGGTGTCATGGATCAGTCCCTCGGCACATAACTTCACCTGGCTGATTTTCATCCCTATCGTGATTTTCATCATTATTTCAGTATCCAACGGGGCCAACCTGACCGACGGCCTTGATGGCCTGGCGACAAGTACTTCGGCGATCATCGGGATAACACTTGGGGTCCTGGCTTATGTTTCGGGTAACAGTATAATTGCCAATTACCTGAATATTATGTATATACCTAACAGCGGCGAACTGGCCATCTACATCTCGGCATTTGTAGGGGCATGCATCGGCTTCTTATGGTATAATTCCTTCCCTGCCCAGGTTTTTATGGGGGATACGGGGAGTCTGGCACTGGGCGGGATCGTGGCTGTTTTCGCCATCATGATCCGGAAAGAGATCATGATCCCCATCTTCTGCGGGATATTCCTCGTGGAAAACCTTTCGGTCGTAATGCAGGTGAGCTATTTCAAATATACGAAACGAAAGTTCGGGCAGGGCAGGAGAATATTTAAAATGTCGCCGCTTCATCATCATTACCAGATGCTGGGGTACCATGAATCAAAGATCGTAATGCGTTTCATGATCGTCGGGATCATGCTGGCAGTGCTGACAATTGTGACATTGAAGATAAGGTAGAGAAATGAGTGATGAGCCATGAGTGATTGATAACAGGAAAAAATTAATACAAAACATCTATAAAACAACAAACTATGACCCTAGAATCCCTGGCATTACAAGGACATGCGAATGTCTATGAAAACCTGGCGGCCACTGTCGCCACCCGCATCCGTGAAACGCGGAAAGCCTGTTTCAGGGAATGGTTCACCGATTTCAGCAAGACAGAGCACCGGCTCGAGTTTGTCGCCAACATCCATGGCATTGAATTCATCAATGATTCGATCTCCGGAACTGTTAATGCTTCGTGGTTTGCCCTGGAAAGCATGTCGAAACCAGTGATCTGGATCGTCGGGAGCGGAATTTCATATAATGACCTGGCATCCCTGATACCTGTGGTTGAAAAAAAGGTCAAGGCAATAATTTGCATGGGTGACGACAATACTTCTGTACATGAAGCCTATGGGAATCTTGAGATCCCCATTGCCGATACATATACAATGGCTGAAACCGTGGAAGCTGCTTACTATCTTGGAAGAAAAGGGGATGTGGCCCTGTTCTCCCCGGGTTGCGGCGAGGCTGAACTGATAGGGGAACAGGAAGCAAGAGGCCTGTCTTTCAGGAAGTTTGTGAAGAACCTTTAACGATATACAATATGGCCGGCATTTTTAAAAACATCAAGGGTGACAAGGTGATCTGGATCGTGGTGATCCTGTTATCCATATTTTCATTGCTGGCAGTTTACAGTTCAACCGGCACTCTTGCCTATAAGAAGCAGCACGGGAACACGGAATATTATATGATGAAGCACTTGCTCATCCTTGGCTTTGGTTTCGGGCTCATGTACCTGACACATCTTATAAAATATACCTATTTTTCCAGGATATCACTGATTGGCCTGATACTGACTTTCCCCTTGCTTGGACTGACCCTGGTTTCAGGCACAAACCTGAACGAAGCAAGCCGCTGGCTGACTGTTCCTATTATCAACCTTACGTTTCAAAGCTCGGATATGGCCAAGTTGTTCCTTATCATGTATCTGGCACGAATTCTCAGTAAAAAGCAGGAGCTGGTTGAAAATTTCAGAAGAGGATTCCTGCCGGTCATTGTACCTGTCATCTTAGTCACCGTATTCATCCTTCCGGCGAACTTCTCAACTGCAGCCATTCTTTTCGTGACCAGCCTGATCCTGATGTTCATCGGGAGGATGAGCCTTAAGTATATCTTCTCACTGATCGGCCTGGGGCTTGTTTCGGTCGTGTTTATTTTTGCTGTTGCGCTGGTATTTCCACATTTGTTTCCCAGAGGTGAAACCTGGGTCAGGCGGGTGGACCATTTTATCCATAAGGACAAAGCCAGCGCCGATGCAACCTACCAGGTGGACCAGGCTAAAATTGCGATTGTCACCGGGGGACTTTTGGGCAAGTCTCCCGGGAAAAGCACACAGAGAAACTTCCTGCCCCATCCATATTCCGACTTCATTTTTGCAATTATTATTGAAGAATACGGCTTTATAGGCGGCAGCTTTGTGATGCTTTTATACCTTATCCTGTTTTTCCGTGTAATCCGGATAGCGGGAAAATGCCAGGGGAACTTCGGAGCCCTTCTTTCGGTCGGGATAGGCTTCAGTCTCGTGTTCCAGGCCATGATCAATATGGCTGTGGCTGTCAACCTCTTCCCGGTGACTGGCCAGACATTGCCACTGGTCAGCATGGGAGGCACTTCCATCTGGTTTACCAGCATTGCAATCGGGATCATTCTCAGTGTAAGCCGGATGACGGAGATAGATACCAAAAACGGGACTGAAGTGGAGATCCTCAGTGAAAATATAATACCCGGTGACGCGGAGGCAGTTCCGGCTTAACAAACGAAGCATGATGTTGAAGGTAATTATCAGCGGAGGAGGTACAGGGGGGCATGTGTTCCCGGCCATCGCCATTGCTGATGCCATCAGAGAAAAAGTAAGCACGGCTGATATTTTATTTATCGGGGCAAAAGGAAAACTTGAAATGGAGAAAGTCCCTGCTGCGGGTTACAGGATTGAAGGACTCGGCATTGCCGGCTTCCAGAGGAAGATGACATGGAAAAACCTTTCTTTCCCATTCAAGCTTGCGGCCAGCATGCTGAAAGCCAGAAAACTCGTTTCACAATTCAGGCCTGATATAATTATTGGTGTAGGAGGCTATGCCAGCGGGCCGGTGCTTAGAACCGGGGTCTCTATGAAAATACCTGCCCTTATCCAGGAGCAGAACTCACTTCCGGGAATTACAAACCGCATCCTTGCCCCAAAGGTACAGAAGATCTGCGTGGCTTATCCCGGCATGGATCGGTTCTTTCCGAAGGAAAAGATAGTGTTCACCGGCAATCCCATCCGCAAGGACCTGGCAGGTCTTAGCGAAAAGCGCAAGGAAGGTCTGCAACACTTCGGGCTTAAGGATGGCCGGCTTGTTCTCCTAGTGATAGGCGGGAGTCTCGGCGCAGGCACGATCAACCGGAGTGTAATGAGCTGCATCATGAACCGGCAGCCGGGAGGCGGGGTTCAATGGCTGTGGCAGTGCGGGAAGTATTCCCATGGGAAGTACATACATGAGCTGAATGTTGTTTCCGGTTCTGTGGAAGCGGATGATATACACCTGAATGCTTTTATCGACCGTATGGACCTTGCTTATGCTGCAGCCGACGTGGTCATTTCAAGGGCAGGAGCCATCGCTATTTCGGAATTATGCGTAGCGGGAAAGCCGGTGATCCTTATCCCGTCGCCGAATGTGGCTGAGGACCACCAGACCAGGAATGCAAGGGCACTGGCTGATAAACATGCTGCGTTGATGATCCGTGACGATGACGCAGTTGAAGCACTGGGCCCCGCCCTGGCAGGTTTGCTTGCCGACACCGGCCAGCAGGAAGAAATGAGAAAAAATATTTCCGGTCTTGCGGTCACCGATGCAGCATCAAGGATTGCTTCGGAAGCTCTGGCACTGGTCGGTAAAAAGGAGAATTGAAACTATTATGGAAAATATCCCGGAAGTCTTGAATTCAGAAAGTTTGTCACCGGTTTACTTTTTGGGGATAGGGGGAATCGGAATGAGCGCCCTGGCAAGGTATTTCAGGCATTCGGGGATGGAGGTTTCCGGTTATGACAAAACACCCACTCCCCTCACGGATCAGTTGCAGGGAGAAGGGATGAAGATCCATTTCGAAGAAAACCCGGATCTGATCCCAAAAAAGCCAGGCATGGTCATCTATACTCCCGCCATTCCAAGGGACCATAAAGAATTCCTCTATTTCCGGCGAAAAAAAATTCTCATGTTGAAAAGGTCGGAGGTCCTGGGAAACATAGCAGAGAATTATTTTACGATCGCTGTTTCGGGCACCCATGGCAAAACAACCACATCAGCATTGATTTCACATCTTTTAAGGGTTGCAGGGATCCCACATATTGCGTTTCTCGGAGGGATCTCCCGGAACTACAATACAAACTTCGTATATTTTGGCAGGGAGCCACGGATTTGCGTTGTCGAGGCAGACGAATTCGACAGATCTTTCTTAAGGCTCAAACCCGATATCGCCATCATCACTTCAGCCGATCCCGACCATCTTGACATTTACCATTCCCACGAACAACTGATTGTTTCCTTTGAAGACTTCACGGGGAACATAAGAAAAGGCGGAAGCCTCATCATGAAAAAGGGCGTAAGGATCAAACCTGAAAGGAAATCCGCTTACACAGTTTTCTCATATTTCCTCGGGAACCCGACGGAGGAGAAGGTGATCGCAATAAAGAAAAGCAACACAATTCCCGGTAAGGATGAGAATGCGAAAAAATCAACTTCATCATTCACGGTTTCCTCTGTTTCAATCCGGCGGGGATTGTATCACTTTGATTTTAACACTGCAGATGTCCGGTGGAAAAACCTGACCCTGGGACTGCCGGGCCGTTTCAACCTTGAAAATGCCCTGGCCGCGAGTGCCGCTGCATACCTGCTGAATATCCCTGAAGCGAAAGTAGCTAAAGGATTGAAATCATACCGAGGTGTTGTCCGCCGGTTTGATTTCAGGATCAGGAAACCACTGCAGGTCTTCATTGATGATTATGCACATCATCCCGAAGAGCTCAGGGCCTGCATCAGCGCAGTACGCGAGATGTACCCGGGAAAAAAGCTGACAGGGATCTTCCAGCCGCATTTGTATTCCAGGACGCGCGACCTGGCGGTTGAATTTGCCTCGAGCCTTGATCTGCTTGATGAAGTCGTTCTCCTCGAGATCTACCCTGCAAGGGAAAAACCGATCCCCGGGGTAAGCAGCAGGATGATCCTGGATTTGATAAGCATCCGTCAGAAACACCTCATTGGCAAAGATGAAGTGGCAGCTTTCCTGAAAAAAAGAAAACCCCGGATCCTGCTGACCCTGGGTGCAGGCGACATCGACCAGATGGTTGAACCAATCAAAAAGATCCTCGAAGGATGAACAAACTACGGAAAATAGCCTTCTGGGCCATGTGGGTTATCCTGGTTGCCGGGTCGGCCGTCCTCCTCGGCTTTTCAAACGTGGAGCAGTACAACAGGCCCTGCCGTCGGATCTATATCACGATGGACTATGGGCAAGCCGACAGGTTGGTTTTCCGTGAAGAGATCGACTCACTGATCCGTCGCACCACCGGCAGGATCAGTGGTAAACCCTTAGGCTGGGTCAATATTAATAAGATAGAGAACTCCATTAAAGCCCAGCCTTATATTGAGAAAGTCCGCATTTATGAAAGCCTGGAAGGCAACCTGTTCGTGGATGTCAAGCAAAGGGAACCCATACTGCGCATCATCAACAATAAATACGAGAGCTATTATATTGACGGCTCCGGCCGACTGCTGCCGACAAACCCTTACCTCCCGGCCAGGGTCCTTACAGCAAATGGCAATATCGGGCATTCTTACCTTAAAAACCCGAACTTCCGTATCGAAACCCCGATCAGCGGCGACAGTATCTGCCCCGACACTCTTCTGCTCGACCTTTACAAGCTTTCACTTTACATTAACCGGAATTCTTTCCTGAAAGCCCAGATCGACCAGATTTATGTTACTCCACAAAAGGAATTTGAACTGATCCCCAAAGTCGGGAATCATGTCATTATGCTCGGGAATGCCGAGGACCTGGATGAGAAATTCAGGAAACTCCTTGCCTTTTACCGGAAGGGGCTTAATACCATCGGGTGGAATAAGTATTACTATATAAATATAAAATATAAAAACCAAGTAGTTTGTTCAAAATTACAGTAACATATGAAAAACCCAGGAATCATTGTCAGTCTTGACATCGGAACAACAAAAATTGCTGTCATCGTCGGACGGAAGAACGAACACCAGAAAATTGAAATTCTCGGATACGGCAAAGTTCCGAGCATAGGTGTAAAGCGTGGTGTGGTCGCAAACATCGAAAACACCGTACAGTCGATCCGCGAAGCGGTAACCGAAGCCAGCGCCAAATCGGGAGTCGACATCAAATATGTGAATGTCGGCATAGCCGGGCAGCACATCAAAAGCCTTCAGCACAGGGGAAGCATGATCAGGGAAAATTTCGAATCGGAGATCAGCCAGGAAGACATTGACAAGCTTTGCAACAGCATGTACAACCTGAACATGAACCCGGGGGAGGAAATTCTGGATGTGATAGCACAGGAGTTCAGCATTGACGGGGAGCATGGGATCCGCATGCCGAAAGGGATGAATGGGAGGCTGCTGGAAGCGAACTTTCACATTATCATTGGACAAACGGCCGCAGCCAAGAACATATATAAATGTGTCCGCAAGGCCGGTCTCGAGGTCGTTGAGCTGATACTGGAGCCGATTGCATCGGCGGATGCGGTGCTGAGTGAGGATGAGAAAGAAGCCGGAGTGGTCCTTGTGGACATAGGCGGAGGTACCTCCGACATCGCCATTTTCCATGAAGGAATTATACGTCACACGGCTGTCATCCCGCTGGGAGGGGACATCATCACCGAAGATGTGAAAGAGGGATGTTCCATCATTAAGAAACATGCAGAGGAGCTGAAAGTGAAATTCGGATCGGCACTCGCAAAGGAGAACAAGGAGGAAGAGATCGTAGCCATCCCGGGTCTGCGCGGAAGAGCTCCCAAAGAGATCAGCCTGAAAAACCTTGCCAGCATCATCCAGGCCAGGATGGAGGAAGTGATCGAACATATCTATTACGAGATCAAGAATTCGGGTTATGAAAAAAGATTACTGGGAGGAATTGTCCTTACCGGAGGAGGCGCCCAGATGAAACACATCGCCCAGCTCACTGAATTCATGACAGGCCTTGAAACCAGGATCGGTTATCCCAATGAGCACCTCAGCAATGAGATCCCTCCCGAAATGGCAAGCCCCATGTATGCAACCGGTATCGGCCTGGTCGAAATCGGCATAGACCGCTTCGAAAAAGAGCAGGAAAAACAGAAGGATGTCGGGGAAGAAACTGAAATACCGAAGGAAGAACCGGGGAAACAGAAAAAAGCCAAAGTAAAGAAAATCAAGGATCCGGATAAGGAAAGAAAGTCCTTCCCCGAACTCTTCCTTGAAAAGATCAAAGGCCTGTTCGATGAGGATATTGAATAAATTCGCTATTAACAATCAATATGTTGATAAATAAAGTACAAGGTAAATATTTCAGCTAAGCAATTTTTTAATTTTAAACGGATCAAATCCCCTACCATCATGACTGACATCCTGAAGTTCGATCTTCCGAAAAATCAATCGTCCAAGATAAAAGTAATTGGCGTTGGCGGAGGCGGCAGCAATGCTGTAACCCATATGTTTAACCAGGGAATCGTAGGTGTGGATTTCATAATCTGCAACACCGATGCACAGGCCATGGAATCCAGCCCTGTTCCTACAAAAATACAGCTGGGTGCCGACCTCACAGGCGGTCTTGGCGCCGGAGCTGTACCATCGGTAGGCCGGAACGCGGCACTGGAAAATGCGGAGGAGATCAGGAATACCCTTGACAAGGGAACCAAGATGCTGTTCATTACTGCCGGAATGGGAGGCGGTACGGGCACGGGAGCAGCCCCTGTGATTGCCCAGATATCCAAAGAACTGGAAATCCTGACCGTCGGGATCGTCACAATTCCTTTTGCTTTTGAAGGCCGGAAACGGAAACAATACGCGGAAGAAGGGATACAGCAGATGAAAAAGCATGTGGATGCTCTCCTTGTCATCAGTAATGACAAGCTCAGGGAACTTTGCGGTGACCTTCGGCTGACGGCTGCCTTCAAGAAAGCTGATAATGTCCTTGCCACGGCGGCTAAAGGAATTGCCGAGATCATTACGGTGGTCGGCCATATCAATGTTGATTTCGAGGACGTGAAAACAGTGATGAAGGACAGCGGTATTGCCATCATGGGAACGGGTGTCGCAAATGGTGAGAACAGGGCACTCAGGGCCACCGAGGAAGCTCTTAATTCACCCCTGCTGGATAATAACGACATTGAAGGTGCCAATAACCTGCTTCTTTATATTACGAGCGGGAGTGAGGAAATCACAATGGACGAGGTCACCGAGATTACTGATTATATCCAGGCCAAGACGGTATCGTCAACCGAAGTGATATGGGGAACAGGTACAGACAGCCAGCTGGCCGATAATATCAGCGTAACCATCATTGCCACAGGCTTCGATTCGGACCACCGGCAAAAAGACCCTGCCAGGCCACAGGATGTGATACTCCATAATTTATACGGGCAGAAAGAAGAGCCGAAATTTGAAAAAAGGATAATTGAACAAAGACCAGCGGAGGCCGAACCCGTCCTGGGAGACAAACCTGAAGAAACTGAACCGCTTGTCCCGGCCAGACCTGCCATGGCCGAACCTGAACCCGCGCTCACCTCCTCTATAGAAATCATCCCCGAAAGCATGCCAAGGTCTGTCGAGTTTGAACTGGACAACCCCAACATTTTCATTCAGCCTGAGACCCTGGTCAGCGAACCGGTGTTCATCAACGAATTCAAATCCCTGGCTGCGGAAGAACCTGCCACAGTCCTCACAACCCAACCTGATGTCAGGCCCATGGCTGATCCGGCCCAGGATGATCACTACCGCAGGGCAAATGAACGGGTCAATAAGCTAAGGGCACTCAGCGAGAAGCTGAAAAACCATACGCCTATCGATACGACAAATATTTACGAACTGGAGAATGTCCCGGCCTATAAACGCCGGAACGTAGAACTCCTGGATGTGACCCCGTCATCCGAGTCACAATCGCCAAAATATTCCCTCGGGGAAGCTTCGGATAAAAGTGTCGAGATCCGTTCCGAAAATTCCTTCCTGCATAAGAAAGTAGATTAAGATAGTTCTCATCGTTGATCAGAATGCTTCACTGACTCGCCTGACTTCTTTAAAAAACCCGGGTTTTGCTGTACTCCCGGGTTTTTATTTTTTAATCACCTCATACCTGTTGAACCAACTGTCGGCAAGACGAAAAGTGGGGCCCTTCTTTTTCAATGCCCTTCCGAACTGCCATACTGTATCGGGATATGTCCTGAACATACCTTCCCTGATAATATAAATCCGGGCTTGCTTCATTACCTCCCCTGCAAGTTCGAAATTCCGGACGTATTCCTTGTCGTGGGGGGTTGCTTTAATATGCTTCGGGTCGGGGCATGCCGCCAGATATGCATTCCAGTATTCAGCAATGATACCTATCTGTCCCATATACCGTAAAGCCGACATAACCCTGATCCGGGAGGGCCTTATCTCCGGGTAATAATACCTGAGGCTTCCGCTGGTTGAGCCTATGATAACAATAAAGGCAAAAATGACCAGGAGCCGCTTTTTCCAGCTGCCCCCGGGGAGATTTTCCAGCCACAGGACCAGGCTAATGAATGCCGACAAATAAAATGTCGTGAAATATCTCCTTCCGGCGCTGTTAGCGGCCACCCAGCTTGATGTCAGCACTGTGGCCAGAGTAAGCAGAGCCTCGGTCAGGAAAAAATAAAACCATGGATTTTCTGTGATTTTCGGGCGGATTCCCTGATCCTGTTTCTTCGAAAACACAAGAAATAACAGGCTAAGGAGAAGGAGCCATACATAAACACTTTCGGTGTCGCTTTCCGAGGAAAAAGCCAGGACGTTCAATACCGAATCCATGACAATGTTCAGATTCCTGAATAATGAAAGAGTATCGGCCGGTGAGCTTACGTTATAGTACTTTACGGGGAGTGAAACCATTTTTGCCCAGTGCAGGAACATATAACAGACTGCAGTCCAGAAAACGACACACAGGATAAAAGGCAGGGATCCTTTCAGGGATAACGCTACGGCAGCAGCCTTCCGGCTCCTGTAGTAATAGATAGCCCCTGTAATGAGCAGTGCCAGTATGCTGACTGCTGCCAATTCCGAAACCCAGAGTGTGATGATGAACATCAGGCACGAAACCGAAAGCCAGGTAAAACCCGTCAATCTTGTTGCGGCGCTTCTCGCCCTGTCAAGGAAATTCAGCGAAAGAAGCACGCAACTTGCCTGAACTCCGTAGACGAGGAGCAGAAAATCAAGGAAATGAAGGGGCGGTAAGAACCAGACAAAGGCCATCATGATTCGCCCGTAAACTGTCTTGACAAATCTTGTAAGCGCCCAGAAACCCGCGACCAGGATAAGATAATGCACGATCGAGACGATGACCACAGGCTGCCAGCCTGTCACGATGTAAATTACATGGCCAAGCAGGGGTATCAGGTTGCCTGCACGGTCCTGTCCCCAGAAGTAAATATCATGCGGAAGCGAGAAAGAATAGGACATGAGTACATTCACCGCCATATCCGAATTCAGCAGAGGATAAAAATTCTCGGAAAATGTGAAAAAAGACAGCAGGATGATCAGCAGCATCCCCATCCAGGCAAATATTCCCGGGCTGGTTTTCATAGGTTCGTTTTGCTGAGACGTTTGTGAACTGCAATTTCTAAAAGGCTGAATGGCAGCATGGCTGCTATTCTCAGCTGCAGCATGTTGTTGATGCGGTAAACCGCCCTGGGATTGGGTGTTTGGGAAACCCTAAAGATGAACTCAGCTGCTTTTAAAGGGCTAATGACTTTTCCCACTTCCCCTGAAGCCTGCGATGTGAACGAACGGAAAGCCTTTTTCACGGGATTGTCATCCTGGCAACTTTCCTGTTTTTCGGAAAGCCGGGAAACAGTTTTCAGAAGTTCGGTATCGATGGCACCCGGCCGTATCACTGTTACATCTATACCTATGAATTTCAATTCCTGCCGCAGGGCTTTGGCATATCCCTCCAGCAGTTTCTTGGTCAGGGGATAAGGCATAAAAGGCAGTGTTAAATTCAGGCTCTCACTCCCGATATGAATGATCCTCCCTCCAGGTTTCCGTAACAGTGGGATGAATACCTGGTTCACCCTGTAAGCGCCGAAGCAGTTCACTTCAAAGATACGCCTAAATTCACTGACCGGGGTTTCAGAAAATAAAAAGTAAGAATCCGTTCCCGCATTGTTGATGATGATGCCGGGAATGATTTTCTCTTTCTCAAGTAATGACCTCACTTCATGAACAGATTCATCGTCTGTCACATCCATACCATAGCAATGAAAGCGGTCCCGGGCAGCGCTTGCGGCTTGGCTGTCAAGGTCCGGTATATACTCCGGCATAATCAGGTCAGTGGCTATGACATTTAAGCCTTTCGACAGGAATGTTTTTACAAGTGCACTGCCAAGCCCTCCTGCCGCACCGGTGATCAGGACGGTGCTAAGGTTTTGCCTTTCTGACATATCTGCGTTCTTTTCCATGCCCAATAATTGAAGATATCCTGCAGGCCGGCTTCCAAAATGGCTGCCACCTTCCGAAAGCAGCCGGTACATCCGTGAATGACCTTTCCCCCCTCAGCACTTTTCCGAATGCTTTCCATACCCTTTCACTATCCCTTACCCAATGGTGTATCTTTCCGGGGAAAGCATTGAATAAAGCACCGATGTTCACTGCTTCCATCATTTCAGGCATGATATTTTCATTGATCCAGTCGGAATAAGGAGAAATGCTGGATGTTTTCCCAGAGTGTTTTTCATGGATAAAGCGGGCAGCGGCGATCCCGCTTTTCATGGCCCAGTAAATGCCTTCACCCGTCAGGGCATCCGTAAGTCCCGCAGCATCACCAGCAACAATTACGTTGCCGGAATGAAAAACGGATTTTTTGATCCGCACCGGGAGGGGGTGCGAACGGTTTGAAATAGTTTCATGTATCGGAATTTTAGTGGAAAGGATGAAACGCCTGTAATATTCCGGCATCAGCTTCGCCAGGCGGGCCGGGCCTCCGATACCAACAGAGAAATGGTCCCTTTTCGGAAATATCCAGGCATATCCGCCGGGAAACGTTCCCCAGTCAAGGAAAACGGTACCTGAAAAGCGGTCCAGGTCAGCTGTAACCGGGCGGACTTCCGCTTCCCAGGCCATCCCCCATTCAATATCCCTGTTCAGTGAAAAAGTCCTTGCCGCCAGGCTCGATGCTCCATCCGCACCAATAAAAAAAAGTGAGGAATATTCGGCCTTACTTGTCCTGACCCTGATCAGCCCGTCACTCTCCCTGATCGCCGTCACCTTTTCTCCTCCTGAAAACCCGGAGCCTGCATCAATGGCTTTCTTCAGGAGAAAGTTGTCCAGTTCATCCCGCATCGTGCAGTATATCAATGGATGTTCATTGGTCCTTGTAAACACTTCGGAACAATTCCTTGAAAACCGGATGGAATTGATGGTAGTATGGATGACCGGGCTGATGTCAAAAGGTAAAATGGCGAGGGTTTTGTGGGTAAGGCCTGCCCCGCAGACCTTATACCGGGGGAACATCTCCTTGTCAAAAATAAGTGTGCTTATCCCATATCTCCGGAGTTCCCAGGCCGCTAAACTGCCGGCAGGCCCGGCACCGGAAATGATGACACAGGCATCGGCATTCATTGACATATCATAAAAGGGATACTACTTCTTTCAGGAGCTTATCCTTATTTACCGGTACAACCCCGACCTGCTCGCAAACCAGTCCGCCCGCAAGGTTCGAGATATAAGCTATTTCATAGGGCGAACACTGGGAGGCAAGGCAGAGAGCAGCAACGCTGATCACCGTATCCCCGGCACCGCTCACATCAGAGATGGAACGGACATGTGCCGGGATGAAAAGATCCTTCTGGTCCAGGCGGTCTTTCATACTCATCAGCATACCATGTTCTGAAAGGGTCGTCATGATATAATCGCATTTCAGTCCTTCCCTGAGGTTTTGTGCAGCTTCGATAATGGAATTGCGGTCTTCGGCATCCAGTTCGATCCGGAGCCCCTCGCTGAGCTCCTTCAGGTTGGGTTTGAATAATGTAACATTTAAGTAAGCTTCGAAGTTCTTTTTCTTCGGGTCCACAGCTACAGGGATATTCCTTTTGCGGGCCTTCCTGACCACTTCATTGATCAGTTTGGGAGTAATGACGCCTTTATTATAATCCTGGAAAACAATACAATGCACATTCTCAGTCTCCAAAATGCGGTCTATGACCCTCGAAAGGGTCAGATAATCGGCATGGACCAGGTCATCTTCCACTTCCTCATCCACCCTTAGAAGTTGGTAAGCGTTTCCGAATATCCTGAATTTTGTGGTGGTGATCCTTCTCTGGCTCCTGACAATACCCATAGAGGTGATCTTTTCCTTTTGCTGGAGGTCGAGGAAAATATCTCCCTTGTCGTCGGTCCCGATTACGGAACACAGGATCGGCCTGGCACCCATTGCCTTTATGTTCATGGCAACATTGGCTGCCCCCCCCATGCGATTCTCCCGTTTGCGCAGGGCAACTATCGGGATCGGGGCTTCGGGAGAGATCCTTTCGACCTTTCCCCATAAATAAGAATCTACCATCACATCACCAATTACCATGATGTTGAGATGGTTCATTGAATCGAACAACTTCCTGTAATTTACTTCTTTACGCATGCCGGCAGATTGATTCTGGGATTTATGCAAACTGGTAATCAGCGATTGTCTTGATTTTTTTATTCATTTCGTCGGATGATATCTTCCCGTCAATTATACGGATAATCCTGTGGGTATGCAGTGCAATATCTTCCTCATGGGTAACGATGATGACTGTATTTCCCTTCTGGTGGATTTCCTCAAGAAGCCCGAGGATCTCGATGGACGTCTTTGAATCGAGGTTTCCGGTTGGCTCGTCGGCAAGGATGATGGCAGGGTCATTTACCAGGGCCCTGGCAATGGCGACACGCTGCCGCTGGCCTCCCGACAGTTCATTGGGTTTATGTGTTGCGCGATCGGTTAATTTGACTTCTTCCATCGTTTTACCTGCCTTTTCCAGCCTCCTGGCTTTTCCGTATCCGGCATAGATCAGCGGCAGCATCACATTCTCCATGGCCGTGGATCTCGGCAAGAGATTAAAAGTCTGGAAAATAAACCCGATTTCCCGGTTCCTTATCTCAGCCAGGTTGTTATCGTCCATTTTACTGACGTCATGCCCGTTCAGCATATAACTCCCGCTGGTGGGCGTGTCAAGGCACCCAAGGATATTCATCATGGTTGATTTTCCTGAACCTGAGGGCCCCATGATAGCGACAAATTCATTTTTGCGTATCACCAGTGAAACTGAACGCAACGCTTCAACAACAACTGTCCCGACCTTGTAGTTTTTAACAATGTTTTCAAGCCGGATGATTTCTTTTTCCATGCATCAAAGATAAAAGGTTAAAACCGTAGTACAAAATCTTCTTTACTGAGTTCACTTCTGAAAAAGACAATGCCTGCCTGGTAAAGATCGATGCTGACTTTAACCAAAGGACCGGCAATGATCTCCTTCCAGGCTGATTCCATTTCCGCTGACCAGTGGATGTCATCGAAAACCGCAACACTGCCCTGGTGCAGCAAAGGAGTACATTTCGCCCAGTAATTCAGGGTCGCTTGCTGCCTGTGGTCCCCGTCAATGAACAGGAAATCTATAACAGGCATCGTTTTGAAAAATTCAGGGAGCAACTCATCAAAACTCCCGTTCAGCAATTTAATATTCTTTTCCCCGGCCTCTTCGAAAACCAAACGTGCGCGCCCGGCTGTTTCAGGACATCCTTCCATGGTTATGATCTTTGCGTTTGGGGCGGCAGCTGCCAGGTATAGCGTACTGATCCCCAGGCAGGTTCCCAATTCAAGAATAATCCCGGGATTCAGGTCCTTGGCAAGCCGGTAAAGCAGACGGCCTTTCTTAACAGTTACAGATGACCTGTCTGCAAGATCGCATATCCTGACCCGGGACTGCCTGTTGATCCCCGGGCCATGACATGCTCCAAGGTCGGTTCGATTGATCAGGCTTTTGTCGGATCGGAGCACTACCCTGACCTGTTCAGCTTTTTCAAATGAAGGATCAAGCTTCTTATCCTTCAGTATTTCAGAGTAAAACCTGTAGATAAAAGGAGAATGCAGCCTGAATTTTGTCCGCACCGAGAAATGGTGTCTAACCAGCGCGATTATCCTGAATAGCTTATTGTTCATTTGCTTCACACTTCCGGCAGGCTATATGTTCATAAAATAACCATAAGTTATGACGATTATTGTATGCGGAAGTTACATCCCGGCTTTCGGTTTGCCTACGGATAGCCTTGGGAAATACGTTGCTGGAAAAGAAATATCCCGGAGGCAGACAGGCAAAATGCGAATATTTTCGATGCCTGAACGGTGGTTTTAATAATTTTGCAGGATAAAATCATCTGCTTGAAAGTAAAAACTGACACCGTAAGCCGGTATTTTTCGCTGGTTAAGATCCATCATACGATTTTTTCCCTGCCATTCGCCATGATAGGGCTTTTCCTTGGGTTCAGGGAAACCGGCAATGCGGTCAGTGTCAAACAAGTCGTCCTTGTTGTCTTATGCGTTCTTTTTGCCCGGAATGCAGCAATGGCATTCAACCGTTATACCGATATCGAATTCGACAGGAAAAACCCCCGGACTTCAGAACGTGAGTTGCCAAGGAAGATAATCCTGCCGGGAGCTGCATTGGGTTTCATCATAATAAATGCCCTGCTTTTCATGGGAAGCGCGTATCTGCTGAACCGGCTTTGTTTCTTCCTCTCACCTGTGGCATTACTGGTTGTGCTGGGTTACAGCTTTACCAAGAGGTTCACTTCCTTTTCGCACATTTTCCTGGGCCTGGGCCTGGCACTGGCTCCCATCGGGGCATACATAGCTGTGGCTTCACGTTTCGAATGGCTTCCGTTGTTATTTTCGTTTTCGGTGATTTTCTGGGTTGCTGGTTTTGATATCATTTATTCGCTCCAGGATATTGACTTTGACCAGAAGGAGTCACTGAGGTCCATTCCCGTTAGGCTCGGTAAGCGTAACGCCCTTATCCTTTCGTCGGCATTTCATATTCTTGCTGTAGGATTCCTGGTCCTTGCCGGGCTTACAGGCCCTTTCGGGTGGCTTTACTGGACCGGCTGCCTTGTTTATACGTGCCTTATAATCTACCAGCACATGCTGGTTAAACCGGAGGACCTGAGGCATGTCAACCTGGCGTTTTTCACTCTGAATGGTATTGCCTCGGTGATCTATGCCTGTTTTGTCATTGCCGATATGCTTTTGCGGTAAGTCCACGGTTGATAAAAATTTTGATACAATCAGCAAAAAATGTGTAAATTCGGCCCCGAAATGTTATGGCTTACATCGCCTTGTTTATTTCCGGATTTTTACGAAAAAACTCATAGCCTGTAATTTCACTGGATAAATACAGGCATAACAAACTGCATAGAACCATTCATACAGGACAATCTAAAACGGAACACATGAAAAAAATTACTTCGTTACTGGTATTCATTCTTTTATATGTCAATATCCAGGCACAAAATGTTGCATCAAAACCCGAGGTCAAACGACCGGTTTATTTTGATGTATCTCCCCCGCTCAGGGATATGGTGAAGACTGTTCCCGAGAAAGCCGATAATTCCTGGAAAGTCATTAAAAACTATTTTAAAACTGCCAGAAATAATAAAAATTTAGCTTCTGACTGGACCGACCCGGCACTTCAGAATAAATATAATTACAGAATAACCTCGGATTCCACGATTCAGAATTTTGAAGGCAACAGCAACACACAAGGGTATGATCCCCCTGATACTTACGGACAGGTTGGCCCGAATCATTATTTCCAGATTGTGAACTGTCATTTTTCCATTTATGATAAAACCGGAAATAAACTTTTAGGACCGACGAGCAATGCCACCATCTGGAACGGGATGCCCCATAATATGAACGGAGGCGACGGCATTGTCCTGTATGATGCAGCTGCAGACCGCTGGCTTGTCGCTCAGCTCTCCTATCCTTCAGGTTATAATTATGAAATGATAGCCGTATCACAAACGAATGACCCCACCGGCAGCTGGTACAGGTGGGAATACGCTTTTACTGAATTACCGGATTACCCGAAATTCGGAGTCTGGCCTGACGGGTATTATTTGGCTGTCAACCGTTTTGGAAGCGGGTTTTCAGGTACGGGCCAGGCTGCTTTTGACCGTACGGCAATGATAGCCGGAGACCCTTCAGCCCAGATGATTTATTTCACTTTATCCTCTTCGAATTCTGCCTTTGGATTTCTCCCCTCAAGTTGTGATGGTGCTTTTCCACCTGCAGGTACACCGAATTATTATGTATACATGCATGATGGTCCCGACTACCTGGGGGTTTATGAATTTCATGCTGATTTTCAAACGCCCGACAGTTCAACTTTCGGAAATTATCACCAGTTGCCGGTCAACTCCTTTAACAGTAATCTCAGCGGTATCCCGCAAAAAGGAACATCAGTACCGGCTAATACTCTCTCTGACCGCCTGATGTACAGGTGTCAGTTCCGGGTATTCAACGATCACTGGTCAATGGTGACAAACCATACGGTTAATGTCGGGTCCAACAGGGGTGGCATCCGCTGGTATGAATTACAGAAACATGATACAGCTGCCTGGGCGATCCACCAGCAGTCGACATACGCACCTGCAGATGGAATGTCCAGATGGATGGGAAGCATTGCCATGGACACCCTCGGCAATATAGGGCTTGGATTCTCAATTTCAAGCAGCACGATGTTTCCCGCCATAAAATTTACAGGCAGGTTTTACAATGATTCCCTGAATGAAATGACACTTCCGGAAAAAGGAATTTTTTACGGTACCGGTTCAAACAATGCCAATGATGGTAATGGCGGGAGCAGATGGGGTGATTACAGCACCCTGACGGTGGATCCTGCGGATGGTACGACATTCTGGTACTCCCAGGAATATCTTACAAGCATGAGCTCCAGCTGGCATACAAGAATTGCATCGTTTAACCTGGCCAGTATTTTAAACCTTTCGGTTACAGCCATGCCTGATACAATCTGTGCCGGCGACTCCACTCAATTGAATGCTGCATCAACAGGTGGTTCCGGTAATTATACCTACTTATGGACCTCCGATCCTGCGGGATTTACATCCACCTTAAAGAACCCGATGGCATCGGCCCTTTATGCCACCGAATATATTGTGACGATCAATGACGGAACAAACACCAAGACTGATTCGATCCTGGTTAATGTCAATTTTAAAGCTACAGCAGATGCAGGACCAAATGCCACTTATCCGAATACCATAGTTTCATTTCCGCTTACCGGGACCTCCACAAACTATACCAGTGTAAAGTGGCTGACCTCGGGTGACGGCACTTTCGATAATGATTCCGTTCTTAGCTGTAATTATTTTCCGGGTGCCTTCGACAGGGGAAACCAGGGAGTTCTTCTCACGCTTCAGGCCACTCCGCTCAGGCCTTGCTCCGTTGTAAGCGATACTGTGTTTTTCAGGCTTACTTTCCCGGTAGGGATAAACCCGCCGCCTCAACAGTTCAGCGTTAATATTATGCCAAACCCCACCACTGGGATTTTTAACCTTGTCGTTCAGGGAGTCACAAAAGGGAGCAACCTGCATTACAGAATATCCGATCTCTCAGGAAAAACTATAGCTTCTGAGCAGACCCGCACAGTCTCCGATCAATATTCGGAAACGATTGACCTCTCCGCCTCACCCAAGGGCGTTTATATGTTGGAATTACAGACAGATACTCAGAAAATCATTAAAAAAGTCGTAGTTCAGTAAATTTTCTTACAGTCAAAGGTAATGACCCGGAGCTGAATGCCCGGGTCATTATTTTTTATATTATCCCCTGAATACTTCTGCGTTCATGATCCCCATTTATCCCGGTCAAGTGAGCGGTAAGTAATAGCTTCCGCCAGGTGCTCCGGCCTGATCCCATCCGAAGCATCAAGGTCAGCTATGGTCCTTGACATTTTCAGTATCCGTTCGAATGCCCTTGCGGACAGTCCCAGCTTTTCCATGGCGTTCCTGAGGATCTGTTGTGAAGCTTCACTGAGAATGCAATGCTGGCGGACAAGGCGCGGGGTCATCTGGGCATTGCAGAAGATTCCGTTGACTCCCGAAAAGCGGTTTCCCTGTATCCGGCGCGAAGCCATCACCCGCTCACGAATCCCAGCACTTGTTTCGGCTTTCTCCTTGTCATTCAGATCCCTGTATGGGACAGGGATAACTTCGACCTGTATATCGATTCGGTCGAACAAGGGCCCTGAGATCTTATGCAGGTATTTCTGGACCTGGGTCGGGTTGCACTGGCAGGGCGTCTGGGGATGGTTAAAGTAACCGCAGGGACAGGGATTCATGGCTGCCACCAGCATGAAATCAGCAGGGTAGGTCGTTGAGATTTTTGCCCTTGAAACGGTGACTACCCTGTCTTCCATCGGTTGCCTGAGGACTTCCAGAACAGAACGGTTGAACTCGGGCAGCTCATCGAGAAAGAGAACCCCGTGATGGGCAAGGGAAACTTCGCCCGGCCTGGGAATGCTCCCCCCTCCGATCAGGGCTATGGATGAGATCGTATGATGAGGGGCTCTGAAGGGTCGGGCTGTGACCAATGATCCCGAGCCGTTCAGGAGGCCGGCCACGGAATGTATTTTTGTGGTTTCCAGGGCCTCAGGCAGGAGAAGCGGAGGCAGGATGGAAGGAAGACGTTTTGCCATCATCGTTTTCCCGGCTCCCGGCGGACCGATCAGGATGACATTATGACCACCTGCCGCGGCTATCTCCAGGGCCCGCTTGATATTTTCCTGACCCTTCACATCGGTAAAATCAAGGGCCGAAATGTCGGCCTTCCTTTCAAATTCTGCACTGATATCTACCCTGGTCCTGGCAATATCTCTGACCCCGTTAAAGAAATCGATCACTTCACTGATATTCCTGGCACCGATTATTTCGAGTCCTTCTGCAACAGCCGCTTCCTTCGCATTACCCTGGGGTATTACAAGTCCGCTAAAACCAAGCTTCCTCGCCTCAAGGGATATCGGAAGAGCTCCTTTGACAGGGAATAAGCCTCCATCCAGCGACAATTCGCCCATGATCATGTATTTTGCGAGCTTTTCCTGCTTGATTATTCCTGATGCAGCCAGTATGCCCATAGCAATTGTAAGGTCATAGGATGAACCTTCTTTCCTGATATCCGCAGGAGCCATATTGATAATGATCTTCTTTCCCGGGATTTTAAACCCGTTGTTCTTCAACGCCGATTCAATACGCTGGTGACTTTCCCTCACGGCATTATCAGGCAACCCGACCATGAAGAATTGTATCCCGTTGTCGATATAAACTTCCACGGTGATCAGGATTGCCTGTATCCCGAGCATAGCGCAACCATAAGTCTTGACAAGCATAGTGATAATATACCAATGGTTTATCCGTAAAAGAGGAAAAAGTGATAGGAAGAAGCGGATTATTTTTCGGGCTTGAATTTTGACAGGGCCAGGATCTTCTGAGAATCGTTCTCCCTTATAAGCTGGGCCATACTTACTTCGGAATTACGCTCCATATATTTCCTGACAATCTGCCATCCGATCCAGTTTCCCAGCAGCGGGGGCGAATCCTTCGTGAATTCGGAAGTAAAAGGACCGTCGGAAGTGAATACCCTGATCACCCGCCCGTCATTTGAATAAAGCATGCGGTTTTCTATGATGGCAGCCCACACATGGCCTTCGTTCTTTGTGATCCAGTCGAATTGCGCCTGGGTATAACCGATTTTCAGCCGGTCGGGGGTACCCGGTAATAATGCATCCAAGATGTACAATCTTTTTCCATCTTCAACCATCTGGTCAAGAAGGCTGTTGCCACCGGAAATGACCGGAAAGGCTGAATTTGCCAGGAGTCTTACACAATCAATAACGACATGATCCTCGTCCATCCGTTCCAGGTTGTACAGGGAAACGCCATCGGCCAGGTAAGGAGCATAATTCTTCCCGAGGTAATTATCGAGGCCGATCAGCAGAACACTGTCGGCAGACTGGACCGGGAACTCATAATCACCTCCCGAGATATAGGCATAAACCCCCGGAACACGGAAAGAAGGCAGGTAGTAAATCGCATGTTTAAACGCCCCGGTCAGCCCGTTCTCTATCTTTGACAGATCGGTATACCTCGACTTAACTGCTTTATAAAAATCCTGGTTCCTCGGATCTATCAGGTATTCCCTGAGGGCCGACAACTTCCGCTGATCGTCAAGACTGTCGCCCAGGAACAGGCGGTAACGGCCCTGAAGGGTTTTTACACTATTGCCCAGGTCGGGAACGCTTAATGCAAACAAATCAAGGTCATACCGCCGGATCTTGACAGGGGAACATTTTATCCCTGAAACGTCCACATCCAAACTGTCCTTCCTGCCGCAGCCATACACTGCCAGTACCAGGAGTATGATAGTAAATGTTCTGGTCATCATTAATAAACGTGTTAATCGGTTGATTATTTTTTAATAAAATTATTCAAACGTTGGAACATCCCCTGTTTTAATACTTAACTTTGTTAGGACATCTAGCTAATTCATTGTAAATTATGAGAAAAAGAGCACTACTGTTTCCGGTCATCGGCCTGCTAACAATTACTTCACTTTATGCCCAGAAAATGCCGGATATCAAACTAGGGTTGAAAGTCTCCCCGAACCTAAGCTTTCTGATACCCGACACCCGTGATTATAAATATGACGGAATAAAAATGGGAGGTGTTATCGGTTTGGTGAGTGATTTTTATTTTGCCGAGCATTATGCCTTTTCGACAGGATTTAATTTTTCGATCCTTGGGGGCAAGTTAAGCTATCCCGATAAAATGAAAACTGACACGGGCATGGTTAAAAGCAATCTCAGTTTTATCTACCTCGAGATTCCCCTGATGGTCAAAATGGTGACAAAAAAATACGGCCGTTTTTCGATTTTCGGGCAGATTGGGTTTGGTACCGGGTTCAGGCTTACAGCGCATGCTCAAACGGACTTTACGGGAAAAGACGGTTCGGTGGTCAGCCAGAAAACGGATATCACCCCCCAAACGACCAACATCCGGGAATCCGTCATCATCGGTATGGGAACCGAGATGCATATTGACGAATCAACCCTTATCTTTGCAGGGCTGACATACAGTAACAGCCTGAATAATGTTCTTACCGGCTATAACAGTTTATCCGGTGCAAACCAGAAAGCCTTTCTGAATTATGCCGAGCTGAACCTTGGCATCCTATTTTAAATGTTATGAGAATTGCACTGGCCCAGCTTAATTACCGCATAGGTGATTTTACGGAAAATGTGTCAAAGATCATCCGGGCCATTAAACAAGCCCGGGGCGAAGGGGCCGAGCTGGTTGTTTTCGCTGAACTGGCAATAAGCGGTTATCCACCCCGGGACTTCCTGGAGTTTGATGATTTCATCGCAAAATGTTATAACGGGATCAATGAAATTGCGGCTGAGTGCACAGATATTGCGGCCATCGTCGGAAGCCCGTCGGTGAACCCTTCCGAGAAAGGCAAACCGTTGTATAACACTGCTTATTTTCTTTGCGATGGCAGAATACATGGTAAAACCCACAAGACCCTGTTGCCCAACTATGACGTGTTCGACGAGTACCGGTATTTTGAGCCGAACCGCCTCCCCTATGACATTGTCCAGTACAAAGGACAGAGGATAGCAATGACCATTTGCGAGGATCTATGGAATATTACCGACGACCCGCTGTATGTGCGCAACCCGATGGATGAGCTGATCAGGCTGGAGCCGGATCTGCTCGTGAACATCGCAGCATCCCCGTTTCATTATGAACAACCTGAAACCAGGCTTGGTGTCCTGAAAAAAAATGCAATATCTTACGGGTTGCCGGTATTTTATGTGAACCATGTAGGCGGACAAACGGAGCTGATTTTTGACGGTGGGTCCATGGCCATGGATGCACAGGGAAATGTCACCGGGGAGTTGGCAAGATTCATAGAAGATATAAGAATCTTCGACAGTTCGGTTCAGGCTGGTAAAACAGGATATGGATCGAAGAACTTTCCTTCGGCAATCAGCATGATCCATTCTGCTCTTGTTTTAGGTATCAGGGACTATTTCGGCAAGATGGGCTTTTCAAAAGCAATCCTTGGGTTGTCAGGCGGAATTGATTCGGCCGTGACACTAGTTCTCGCCGCTGAAGCCCTGGGCGTGGAAAATGTCAGGGCAGTGCTTCTTCCTTCAAGGTTTTCGTCGGACCATAGCATTAATGATGCAAAAGCCCTTACTGAAAACCTCGGAACCGGGTATGAGATCATCCCCATCGATACTGCTTTCCGGGCTTTCGAAGCTACACTTGAGCCCCAGTTCAGCGGATTGGGTTTTAATCTTACTGAAGAGAATATCCAGGCCAGGATAAGGGCCGTGATCCTGATGGCCCTGTCCAATAAATTCGGATACATCCTGCTTAATACATCAAATAAGAGTGAGGCTGCAGTCGGGTACGGCACTTTGTACGGGGATATGTGCGGTGGCTTGTCAGTACTTGGCGATCTTTATAAAACCCAGGTATATGAGCTGGCCAGTCATATCAACCATGAGAAAGAGATCATTCCGCTCAACAGCATTGTCAAACCGCCATCAGCCGAACTAAGGCCCGGACAAAAAGATTCCGATTCCCTGCCTGAATATGAAATACTGGATAAAATCCTTTTTCAGTATATCGAAAACGGGAAAGGACCCTCGGAACTGATCGCAATGGGATTTGAGGAATCAATTGTCCATCGTGCCTTGAGGCTTGTAAACACCAGTGAATATAAGCGGTACCAGACACCGCCAATCCTGAGGATATCGCCCAAAGCCTTTGGCATGGGCCGGCGTATGCCTATCGTAGGGAAATATCTTTCCTGATCAGTCGGCCTGAACAGATTCCACCGCCCTGATCTCCGGGATAGCCTTGATGACGGCTGCTTCTATGCCGTTTTTAAGTGTCATCCGGCTGTGAGGACAATTTCCGCACATCCCGAGCAGCCTGAGGTTAACCGTTCTGTCTTCGGTCATGTTCACATATTCCACATCGCCACCGTCGGCCTGTAAATATGGACGGATCTGTTCTATGACGTTTTTTACTTTTTTCTCAAGTTCTAAGTCTGCCATTTTTTAACATTGTTTGAGGGTGCAAAGATACTATATTTAGGCATTAGGCAACAGGCATTAGGGCTCATACTTCGTTTATTTCCCCAAAAACGTATCCCTTATGGAGTTGGAGATAGCCACTTGCTGGGCTACCGCTTCGGCAAGTTCACGGAACGCCAGCGCTGTGTCTGTTCCCAGCTCAGCTGCGGCAGGTTTTCCAGAGTCGCCTGAATCAGAGATCTCAGGTACAATAGGGATCCGGCCAAGCAGGGGAATGTTCAGATCTTCAGCGAACTTGCTGCAACCGCTTTTGCCAAAAATAAAATATTTCCTGTCGGGCATGTCGGGAGGCACAAAGTATGACATGTTCTCAACCAGCCCCAGTATCGGGATCCTGATCTGTTCGTTCCTGAACATGTCCGCTGCTTTCCTGACGTCGGCAATGGCGACCTCCTGCGGAGTGCTTACAATGATCGCACCTGTAAGCGGAAAGCTCTGGACCAGGGTCAGGGGAATATCTCCCGTTCCCGGGGGAAGGTCGATCACCATATAATCCAAAGCGCCCCACTCTATATCGGTGAACAATTGCTTCAGTGCCGAAGAAGCCATCGGTCCGCGCCAGACCAGGGCTTTCGACTGGTCTACAAAAAAACCGATGGAAATGATCTTCAGTCCGTATTTCTCAAAGGGGTAAACATAAGTCTTCCCGTCCCTGTCGAATCCCCTGGCCTTTTCATCGGTCAGCCCGAACATCATCGGGATTGAAGGCCCGTAGATGTCAGCGTCAAGCAAACCGACCCTTGCGCCCGTCCCGGCCAAAGCCACAGCCAGGTTCACGGCAACCGTGGACTTTCCAACGCCACCCTTGCCGGAACCGACAGCAATTATGTTCTTCACGTCTTTTAAAACATCCCCGTTCTCTTTCCTTCCGGTCGTTACACTGGAAGAAAGATCAACTTCAACCTCCAGGTCCTTGTCTACATGCTCATGAATGGCTTTGATGCAGGCCCGGGTTAAGTAATCTTTCAGGGGACATGCCGGCGTTGTCAGGATCAGCCGGAATTTAACCTTTCCTTCTTCAATCTTAACCTCATCAATCATGTTGAGGCTGACAAGGTCCCTCTTCAAGTCCGGGTCTATTACATGTGAAAGTGCCTTCAGTATGCTTTCTTTTGATATGTTTTTCATGTTCGAAAACTGTAAAAGTTAAATTGAATACTCATTAATCGAATAACGAATGTTAAATCTTGGACGAAAGCAACTCATGGCTCGTCAATCATTACTAACTCCTTTTTAGGGTCCCAGAAAAGCTTGTGAAAGTTAACAACCTTATCCTGTTTCACCTTTATTCCTTCGCTTTCAAGCAGTTCCCGCATCACTCTAGGACCCCCGAAATGATGCTTCCCGCTTAAGAGTCCGTTCCTGTTGACAACCCTGTGGGCCGGAATATTATCCATGGCTTTGTGCGAAGCATTCATAGCCCAGCCAACCATCCTTGCCGAGCCCCGCAAGCCTAGATATTCCGCTATCGCCCCGTAAGAGGTTACACGGCCATATGGTATTTTGGCCGTAACTTCATAAACGTTCCTGAAAAAAGAATCCTTTTGCAGCATTCCGGGGAGAGCTTACAATTCTTTTTTAAGGTCAAGAAGGAAGTCTTTTACCTTGTTCAGAGAATTAATAATCTCTATCGAATTCATCACATCATCGCGGTTCTGCCTCAATTTTTCCTTAGCTCCCTGAAGCGTATATCCGCGTTCCTTGACCAGGTGGTAAATAATCCTAAGGTTGTCCAGGTCGTTTTTTGTGAACAGCCTGTTCCCTTTCTTGTTTTTCTGAGGTTTTAAAATCTCGAATTCCTTTTCCCAGAACCTGATCAGCGACTGGTTGACTTCAAAAAGATCGGCAACCTCACCAATGGAATAATAGATCTTTTCGATCCGGCGGTCGGTATTCAGCATATGCAAAGGATTAATCCATGGTCTGGGAAGGCTGCTGCGACAGGTTCAGCATCATCTGGAACTGTTCGGGGGAAAGGTCATTGAAGAAAAAGTAAACCGGGTTCAGAGGGATGTTGTTCTTGCGGACTTCATAGTGAAGATGGGGGGCTGTCGATTTGCCTGTATTCCCGACATACCCGATGATTTGCCCTCTTAATATTTTCTGCCCTTCCTTCACAAAAATCCTGGAAAGATGTGCATAAACCGTTTCATAGGTATATCCGTGGTCAATAATGACTTCATTTCCGTATCCTCCCTCGCCGTCCCGGCCGGCAAAATCAATAGTGCCGTTTCCGGTGGCATAAACTTCAGTTCCGACAGCAGCAGTAAAATCCATCCCTTCATGAAACTTCCTTACCTTGTAAAATGGATCCGTCCTCATCCCGAAATACGAGCCAATCCTCCGCAGGTCTTTGTTATTCACAGGCTGAATGGCAGGTATGCTGGCCAGCATCTGCTCCTTGTTCTTGGCCATCGTGAATACTTCATCGTACGACTTGGATTGCACATAAAGGCTCCCTAATATCTTATCCATCCTTTTCGAAGTTTCGGCCATCAGGTCCTCATTGGAATAGCCTTTCAGCTTCTCATACCGATCTATGCCACCAATGCCGGCCTCCCTTATGGAACTGGGAATAGGTTCAGCTTCAAAAATGACACGGTAAATATTGTCATCCCTGTCCTGCAGGTCCCTGATTATCCTGGTTACACGGTCAAGCTGGTCGTTCAGCAGCCTGTACTGGAATTTCATCTGCTCGATCTCCCGCTTTTCAGCTTTCATCTTCGGAGAGTCAATGAAATTATAGGCAAGAACCAGCATTACTGCCGCAAACACAACGCCGGTCGACAAATGCGTGAAAAAGTACAGCAATTTCTTCCTGAAAGTGGTCTGTACCCTGTCGAAGGTCAGTGATTTTTTATTGAATTTATATTTTACCTTGCTCATTCGCAGCTTGATAGATATGCGCTTAAAAGAGGGCGGATAACCTTACAAAATTAACTAAATAATTAACTTTGCGAGCGATTCCTATTTCACAAAAATTGTTAAAGTCTGTTAACGAATTGTTAATCCGTTATTTAAATGAATTCAACTCTGATACGCCAGGCCTTTCTTGATTTCTTCCGATCGAAGAGCCACCAGATCGTGCCGTCGGCACCAATGGTCATAAAAAACGATCCCACGCTCATGTTCACGAATGCCGGGATGAACCAATTCAAAGACATCTTTCTCGGCAACAGGGAAGCTGCTTTTAAAAGGGTGGCCGATACCCAGAAATGCCTAAGGGTTTCGGGAAAGCACAACGACCTTGAAGAAGTCGGTATCGACACCTACCATCACACCATGTTCGAGATGCTGGGGAACTGGTCTTTCGGCGATTATTTCAAAAAGGAAGCGATAGAATGGGGATGGGAGTTCCTGACCGATGTGCTGAAGATCAGCAGGGACAGGATATACGTGAGCATTTTTGAAGGTGATCCTGCCGAAGGGCTTGACAGGGACACGGAGGCATACGGTTACTGGGAAAACATTGTCCCTCACGACCATATTATTTTAGGCTCAAAAAAGGATAATTTCTGGGAGATGGGCGACACCGGTCCCTGCGGGCCTTGTTCGGAGATCCATGTGGATTTGAGAGATGACGAAGAACGTAAAAAGGTGCCCGGCCATTCACTGGTCAACAAAGGGAACCCCCTGGTGATAGAGATCTGGAACCTGGTGTTCATCCAGTATAACCGCCTGGCAGGTGGCAAGCTTGTCGGGTTGCCTGCAAAGCATGTCGACACCGGTATGGGGTTTGAGCGACTATGTATGGTGCTGCAGGGCAGGAAATCGAATTACGATACGGATGTTTTCCAGCCGTTGATCAGCCATATAGCCCAGATGGCCGAAGTGGAATACGGCGCCGATGCAAAGGCCGATATCGCCATGAGGGTCATAGCCGATCATATTAGGGCTATTTCATTTGCCATTGCCGACGGACAACTGCCGTCGAACGTTAAAGCCGGTTATGTGATCCGCCGCATTCTCAGACGGGGGGTCAGGTACGGATATACTTTTCTAGGGTTCAGAGAACCTTTCCTGCATTCCCTGGTGCCGGTGCTGATCTCCCAGATGGGATCAGTCTTTCCCGAGCTCACTTCCCAGAAAGACCTTATCATTAACGTGATGAAGGAAGAAGAGGCCGCATTCCTCAGGACTTTGGCCACAGGGATACAAAGGTTTAACTCATACCTGGATGGTCAAAGTACAAATAATGTACCATTTACAATGGACAATGTACAAATGAAAAATAACGCATCAGGGATTATTGAAGGTTCATTTGCTTTCGAACTTTTCGACACTTATGGCTTTCCGATCGACCTGACCCAGCTGATGGCCAGGGAAGCCGGATGGGAAGTCGACATGGAAGGGTTCCGGAAAGGCCTTGAAGAACAGAAGGCCAGGTCGAGGCAGGCTGCAAGCGTTCAGACTTCCGACTGGGTTGTACTTGTCGAAGATGCCGAAATGCCGGAATTCGTCGGTTATGACACCCTGAAAATAGAAACAGAGATTACACGCTACAGGAAAATCGCTACCAAAGGCAAGGAACTTTATCACATCGTTCTCGGTCAAACTCCGTTCTATGCGGAATCCGGCGGACAGGTCGGCGACCGGGGGTGGATCATATCCGAAGGGAAAAAGACCGAAATACTGGACACGGTAAAGGAGAACGACCTCATAATTCATATCTGCCCCGGCCTGCCTGAAAAACCGGGAGAAGCGGTTGTGGCCGAAGTGGATGCCATGAAACGCAGGCTGACGGCCAACAACCACTCGGCAACCCACCTGATGCATGCCGCCCTGAGGAAGGTACTAGGCACCCATGTCGAGCAAAAGGGATCCCTGGTGGATGACGGCCACCTGAGGTTCGATTTCACGCATTTTGCCAGGATGGGAAAGGAGGAAATAGAATCCGTGGAAAGGCTTGTCAATGAGAAAATAAGGGAAAACATCACGCTCCATGAAGAAAGGGCGATGCCGATCGAGAAGGCAAGGCAGATGGGTGCCATGGCCCTTTTCGGCGAGAAATACGGCAATTTTGTGAGGGTAGTGACTTACGACCCCCTGTTCTCCATTGAATTCTGCGGTGGTACGCATGTCCCGGCCACTGGCCAGATCGGGCTCTTCAAGATCGTTTCGGAAAGTGCGATCGCTGCAGGCGTGAGAAGGATTGAAGCAGTCACGGCAGGAAAAGCCGAAAGCTGGTTCTATGACAGGCAGCACCTCCTGGATGAGGTTTCGGAAATCCTGAAAAACCCGAAAGACCTTGTAAAAAGTTTAACGAACCTGGCCGAAGAGAATGCAGCTCTCAGGAAAGTTGCATCTGAATTTGCAAAGATAAAGGCCGGGCACATCAGGGAAGATCTTTTGAAATCGGCAGAAGCGATCAACGGGATGCGGTTCATCTCAGGAAAGCTTGACCTGGACTCCGAAGCTATTAAAAATATCGCATTTGAACTCAGGTCAGAAGGGGATGATATTTTCCTTGTCCTCGCAAATGAAACCGACGGTAAAGCAGGTCTCACGATAGCCATTTCGGATGAACTGGTCAGGGCCAAAAAACTCAATGCTGGCGATATGATACGGGAGATTGCCAAAGAGATACAGGGAGGAGGCGGCGGACAGCCGCATATTGCAACTGCCGGAGGGAAGAATGTGGCCGGAATACCTTCGGCCCTGGAAAAGGCAAAAGCCATGCTGCAAAGCTTATGATCAGGCAGCTCCCCCATACGGAGTCATTATAGTGAAATACCAGGTGAAGATTTTTCATCCGGGCATCAGAACCCGAGATCCTTTGTATACCTGTTTGTCTTCAGCGAATCCTTGGTGCGGTCGGTGAACTGAAGCGTGTCAAAGGCCTGGACATGACGGCTGGCATACAGGCCAATTCCATTGATGATATCGGAAAACGGAGGTTTGAATTCGATGATGCTGTTCGATTGCTGTGACACTTCAAGGTATGAATCCAGGTCGTCGGAACCCGTGAGGAAAATCAGGTCGCACCGCCCAAGCGACCTGACAATATCCGGGTCCGGGGTAAGGTTGTCGCCCAGATATTTGTAAAAATCCATCCCCGGCAGGGTGAACAGCATCGTCTCCCCGCCTTTGGAATCAAGGGATCTGACTTTGGTGAAAGTGATCCAGCCGAGGTAATGGAAAGTCTTTGCCGAATCCCCGTAATGATATTCAGAATAATGTATGCGGAAGGTCAGCTGGTATCTTTTCCCTCCGACGGCGGATATCCATTGTACATCAGTTGCCTGCTGCGGAACAAAGTCAACACCGGGCAGCATGGCTGGCTTTTCGAGAACGAAATTATTTACAAGTATTGTGTTTGCCTGGATTAGCTTGCCCGTCACCGTGTTGCGGATCCACAGCTTGTACTGGTATGCCTGGTCCAGCTTTTCTTTGGTATAATACACTTTTTGCACCGGGAAATAAAAAATCCCGCTGTCTTTGTTCGTGATCAGTGTGTCGTGCAATAGCAACGACCTTATGAATGTGTTGTTGCTGTATTCATCCAGCCTGACTTCAAGCGCTGCTGAATAATTGCTTGAATCGGAGATCTTCGCGTACTGAAGGGCGTCACCGGGGCCAAGGAACGCTTTGGTGATCTTGACATAATGAATCGTGTCGGACTGATCCAATATACCGTAAACGATAGTAATGTCGTTCCACTGGGTATTCACTTCCAGGGTTTGTTTGCAGGAGAGCAGGATTCCTGTATATAATGCCAGTAAAATACAAATTCTGACCTTTCTCATCTGAAGGAAATTCGACATCAGCTGTACTGATCTGCAGGGTTATCGGTGGCAAACCACCCAGCGGCAGACTGCCGATTCTCCATTATCCAAAGTTAGCGAAATAAGGTAAACCCCATTTGCATATTTTGTGGCATTGAGCCGGATCAAGTTGGATCCACTTGTGATCCTTCGATTCTCCAGTTCCCTGCCTTCTGCATCTGTGACTTTCAGGGTCATGGCCGTCTGGATTTTGGTAGTGAGAACCTGTAATGTGGCTTTATCCGAAGAAGGATTCGGGCAAACATTTACTTTTAATCCGTTCCGTGAAGTTTCCCTGACTCCCATAAACGGGTCCAGGTTTCCCCTGAATTTAAAAATATCAAGATGCATGGTGCCGAAACCTGAAAGCCAGCCTGCCGTGGAGCTTCGGAAGCTCATGTACCCGTCAGACAACAGGCCCGTATCGATTACAGAAAAAGTGTTTAAGAAGTCGGGAGTGTACAAGACAGTCAGTTCGCCGGAGCGGCTCATGTCATATGCGGAAATCAGCAATCCACCGTTCGTGCCCGGCACGCTGCAGAAATCACGAAGCCTGTAATTTGAATCCAGGCTCCTGGGGCTCCAGGTAAGTCCACCGTCAGTACTCCTGAAAAATGTATTATAAGCAGATACGCTTTTTTTGGCCACAGGGTAAGGCTGCCAGAAAACACCATGCAGGCTGTCCACAAAACAAACATCATAATTGTTCCCGGTACTGGCTACTTGTCTTACAGTCCAGTTCAGACCTTTATCTGTGGACCGATAGCATCGTCCCCTGCCGGATGCAAACCAGATATAATTTCCTGATGCACTATAGGATGATGAAGTTCCGTATTCGCCGCTTAAACTGGCTGGGATGTTTGCTGATGGCACCCTCGACCATGTATTCCCGCCGTCATTTGTCCTCTGGATTTCCCAATACCCGTTATTAGGGTCACCCCCTGCGATCCCGGTGTCTGCAGAAAAAGAATGGTAAAAATTCGGCCATCCGCCCACAAACTGGGTTGTGGTTTTCTTTGTCCAGGTGGATCCTCCGTTTTCGGTTTTCCATACAGCGCCCCCGGTCCCATTATAAAGAGTGTAATAACAATGATCTGAATCCACTGCACATACGTTACTTATTATGATCTGGTTACCGCTGTCAGGAATGTTGTAAAACTGCCATGTTTGACCCCCGTCGGTTGTTTTAATGGCCTTGGAATAAGACTCGTAAGCTGTGTCAGTAAAAATTGTTCCAACCCAGACAGTGTTGGAATCCACGGCATCGTTAAAATCAGAAAAATAATTATTTCCGGGGAAGTTCAGGGGTTCGGGGATAAATTGTGCATTGGCTCCTTTAAGAAACATGGCAAAGGCTGCAAGAATGATTAATTTCTTCATAATGAAAATATATTAATGACAATTCACGGTTTTCAGTATAAAATTATGGTATAAATATATGTTGTCAAGGATTTTTTATCAGGGGGTGTATTTCGTTGATTTTCTTTTATTTATAATATTAATTTATTTTCAGTCCAAATAGTCTTATTTTTCCTGGGATCCTTATCTTTGTTTTATTCATTTCAATCTGTTTTCCATGATCTCCCCCGAAAAAAATTTCAAGGACACCGAAGCATTTTGCAAATCCAATGCCGACCCGGCCGTGGTCCTAAAGTACTCCCGGTATTTCAAGGAAGGATATGACGCCTGGGGCGTCAGCTCCGGACTGCTCAATGCGAAAGCCGAAGAGATCCTCGGCATGGCGGGTATGACCAATGAAGAAATCGGAAAAATATGCTTGTTACTGGTAAGATCGCCCAAATACGAGATGACCTCGGTTGCAGTCCTTCTTCTGAAAAAAACCATAAAACAATGGGATGATCAGACATTTCCACTTGTTGAGCAGATTTTCAACAAGGGTATCACCAACTGGGGCCATACCGATTTCATATGCGGGGAGATCATCCCTGAACTTTTCAAAAAGAAACTGGCGGGTATGGATTCCCTGAAAACATGGCGAAAAGCTGCAAACCGTTTCCAGAGAAGGGCGGCGGTTGTCGCACTGATCAAACCCATGAAAAAATCTTCTGATTTCGTACCGTACTATGACTTCATCAATCCCATGATGATGGATGAAGAACGGGTTGTTCACCAGGGGCTGGGGTGGTTCCTCAGGGAGGCCTGGAAGAAACAGCCGGAACCTGCTGAGAAGTTCCTGTTGAAATGGAAGGATTCGGCAGCCCGGCTGATTTTCCAGTATGCAACGGAAAAGATGGCTCCTGATCAGAAGCAGCGGTTCAGAAAGGAAATGACAAAATAGTATGCCGGCCCGGCTCACATCATCAGGCGTGCTTCATCCTTTACAAAATGTATGGCAGCGGCGATGACCGGGGTTTCATTTTCAAGGGCCAGGTTGAAAATGGCTTTTACGAGTTCCGAGGCAGGTGCCTCAGGGCTTAGTTGTGCGGATGCCCTGTTAATGACAGAAATGGATTCTTCCCTGGCATTTTTGATCATCTCCCATGCAGTGGAAGAGATATAAACCTGCTGGCTCAGGTTGTAGTCGAATTCCTCCCTGATGGTCCGTGCCAGGGCAAGCTGAAGCTCCTGTGCGCCCATCTCAGGCCTCTGCATCCTCATCACGATGCTGGCTGGCTGGATCCGTTCCAGGAACAGCACTATCCTTTCATAGGCCTGCAATCTCAGCGGAATTGTTATCTTCTTTGATTCGGACAAATTGCTCATGGAAGGACCATCCGCTTTTATGTATATATTTTTTTTCTTCAGATAATAGGAAACCAGGAGCAAGGCTGCAAGGGTTCCCAGCCCGATGATCATAAAGGCATGAATGATGTCGGTTATAAGCGTTGTCCAGAAAAATGAATCCATGGCATTAAAGTTTGTACAAATGTACATGAAATTCGGGAGTGATTGACCTACAGAGTCAAACAGTCACAAAGTGACAGTGGCACGGTGTGCATTTCTCATGGTTCATAGCTCACTCATTTCTAATGCCTAATGCCTATCTGTTCCCTGAATAACAAATAAAATTATTTACTACCTTTGTCGTTTTCTAAAAAATTCATAATTACCTGCTAATGACAACACTTGCTAACAGAATCCAGTACCTTGCTGAATCGGAGACCCTGGCCATGTCACGGAAAAGCCGTGAACTGCGGGCAGCTGGTAAAGACGTGATCAACCTGAGCCTCGGGGAACCTGACTTCAACACCCCCGACTACATCAAGAATGCTGCAAAAGAAGCCATTGACCAGAACTACACTTTCTATCCCCCTGTTGCCGGATATGAAGACCTGCGGAAAGCAGTGTGTACAAAACTGAAGCGCGACAACAACCTGAATTACGACCCATCCCAGATCGTAGTCAGCACAGGTGCGAAGCAATCCATCGCCAATGTGGTCTTGAGCCTGGTCAACCCGGGCGATGAAGTCCTCGTACCTTCACCTTACTGGGTTTCCTACCGGGAGATCATCAAGGTTGCTGAAGGCAGGGCTGTATTCATCCCCGCCCGTATTGAAAACGAATTCAAGATCCGGCCAGAACAGATCGAAGCAGCCATCAGCCCTAAAACCAAACTGTTCATTTTCAGCTCACCCTGCAACCCCACCGGATCGGTTTATTCCAAAAGCGAACTGGAAGGAATTGCGAGAGTGCTTGCCCATTACCCCGGTATCTTTATTATTGCAGATGAGATCTACGAACATATTAACTTTATCGGGAAACATGAGAGCATTGCCCAGTTTGATTACATCAGGGAAAGGGTAATCATTGTGAACGGAGTTTCCAAGGCCTTTGCCATGACCGGCTGGCGTATTGGGTACATCGCGGCTCCCACCAAAATTGCAAAAGCCTGTGACAAACTGCAGGGGCAGTTCACCTCAGGAGCCTGTTCTATTGCCCAAAGAGCTTCTTTGATGGCCGAGATCACTCCCCCTGACACCAAAGAGATACGGGAAATGCAGAAAGCTTTCCGTGAGCGCAGGGACCTGATGCTCGAGATGCTGGCTGAGATCCCTGGCATGAAACTGAACCATCCCGACGGTGCATTCTATATTTTTCCTGATATTTCCTATTATTTCGGGAAATCGGACGGGACGGTGAACGTGAACAATTCCAATGACCTTTGCATGTACCTCCTGAATAAAGTATTTGTTGCGCTTGTTCCTGGGGATGCTTTCGGGGATCCTAACTGCATCCGGTTCAGCTATGCCACGAGCAAGGAAAAGCTGGTTGAAGCCGTGGGCAGGATAAAGGAGGCACTGGGACAACTTAAGTAGTGATTAGCCATAAGAAATGTAATCTGTGACTTTGTGACATTGTCCCTGAATAAAATATTCAATAACTCTAAACATACTAAGACATGACTACAAATCAAAAACTGAAGAAGTGGGTTGATGGCTGGGTTAAGATATGCCAGCCTGACAGTGTGCACTGGTGCGACGGATCGGCGGAAGAGAACCAGCGACTGCTTGACCTGATGGTCGAAACCGGGACTGCTGTCAGACTGAACGACAGCAAACGGCCTGGCAGTTACTATTTCCAGAGCGACCCCAGCGATGTGGCGCGGGTCGAGAACCGAACCTTTATCTGTTCGGAGAAACAGGAAGATGCCGGTCCGACGAACAACTGGATGTCACCCGCCGAAATGAAAAAGATCCTTACGGGCATGTATACCGGATGCATGCGGGGCCGAACTATGTATGTGATCCCTTTCAGCATGGGCCCGCTTGGCTCCAGGATTGCCCATATCGGGGTTCAGATCACCGATTCCCCTTATGTGGTCACTAATATGAGGATCATGACCCGCATGGGCTCGGCAGTGCTGGACATTCTCGGGGACGAAGAATTTGTCCCTTGCCTTCATTCCGTCGGAGCTCCGCTTGAAAAAGGGCAGAAAGACGTGAAATGGCCATGCGCTCCAATCGAAAAGAAATACATCTCCCATTTCCCTGAGACCAACGAGATTTGGTCTTTTGGAAGCGGTTACGGCGGGAATGCCTTGCTGGGCAAGAAGTGTTTTGCACTCCGCATCGCCTCCGTAATGGCAAAACGCCAGGGGTGGCTGGCCGAACATATGCTTGTCCTGGGGATTACCAATCCGAAGGGAGTGAAAAAATATTTTGCCGCAGCCTTCCCCAGTGCTTGCGGTAAGACGAACCTGGCCATGCTCATCCCTTCCATCCCCGGCTGGAAAGTTGAGACCGTAGGTGATGATATCGCCTGGATGAAATTCGGCGATGACGGTCGCCTGTATGCCATCAACCCTGAAGCAGGGTTTTTCGGCGTGGCGCCTTATACTTCCATGGAAACTAACCCGAATGCCATGCTCTCCTGCCGTGAGAACAGCATTTTCACGAATACCGGCCTGACTCCCGATGGGGATATCTGGTGGGAAGGGATTGGCACCGATGTCCCCGATGGAACCCTTACATGGACCAACGAGCTATGGGATCCCGTGAAATGCAAGGTGGTGGCTCATCCCAATGCCCGCTTTACCGCCCCTGCAAAGCAATGCCCCGTGATCGACAAGGACTGGGAGAACCCCAAAGGAGTACCTATTTCAGCTTTCCTTTTCGGAGGCCGCCGGCCCGGCACAGTGCCCCTGGTTTACCAATCGTTCAACTGGAACCATGGTGTTTTTCTGGGGTCCATCGTGGGTTCTGAAGTTACGGCTGCAGCCATCGGGCTGAAAGCAGGCGTTCGCCGTGATCCTTTTGCCATGCTTCCTTTCTGCGGATATCATATGGGTGATTACTTCGGACACTGGATCCATATCGGGCGCACTGCCCCAGATCCTGCTAAACTTCCGAAGATATTCAATGTTAACTGGTTCCGTAAAAGCCCTGAGGGTAAGTTCCTCTGGCCGGGCTACGGGGACAATATCCGGGTCCTGAAATGGATCTTTGAACGGCTTGAGGGTGCGGATAATGTGGATGAAACCCCGATCGGATGGGTTCCTAAAAAGACGGCAATCGATGTGAAAGGACTGAAAAATGTTGCCGAACATATGGAGCAGATCCTCGAGGTGGACCCAAAGGAATGGCTCATCGAATGCGAACTTGTCAATGAGCACCAGCATCTTTTCGGGGACCGGCTGCCAAAGGAACTGGCACAGGAATACGAAAACCTTAAATCAAGGCTGATGAACGCATTAAAATAATTCATCTGAATGGCAGGAGGTACCAGAATCTATACTAAGGGCGGCGACAAAGGGGAAACATCCCTCCTTGGAGGCACCCGTGTATCGAAAAGCCACGAACGTGTTGAAGCTTATGGTAACCTGGATGAGCTGAACAGCTTCATCGGTCTGATACGAGACCAGAATATCGATCCCCACTACCTTGATATCCTCGGCAGGATACAGGAAATCCTTTTTATAGCAGAAGCCCTGGTGGCCAGCGATCCGGAAAAGGGCAACACAGGCCTCCCTGTTCTGAGAGATGAAGACATCCTGATGCTGGAGAAAGAGATCGATGCCATGACGGCATTGCTGCCTGAACTCAGGAATTTCATCCTGCCGGGAGGGCATCCTACGGTATCTTATTGCCATATCGCAAGAACGGTGTGCCGAAGGGCGGAACGCTCCCTTATCAGGCTGGATAAAATCAAAACCCTGGATGAAATAATAATCCGCTTTATCAACCGTTTATCCGATTACCTGTTCGTCCTTGCACGTAAAACGGGCCAGGATCTCGGCGTAAAAGAAAGGCACTGGATCAGCAGGAAGTGAAAAAAATTGGTTCAAACCAGTTTAATATTCAATGAAACTTGCTGTAAATCAGAATAAGAACAAAGAATTTTTGAATAAAAAATAGTTCTTGTTTTTCTGATTTTATTTTTTATACTTTTGCAGCTATTTTGAAAAGCTTAGGGAAATGTATTGGACTTTGGAACTGGCCTCTAAACTTGAAGATGCTCCGTGGCCTGCCACGAAGGATGAGCTGATCGATTGGGCTATACGCTCAGGTGCCCCACAGGAAGTGGTTGAAAACCTGAAAGAGATAGAAGACGAGGGGGAAACATATGAACGCATTGAAGATATATGGCCTGATTATCCCACCAAAGACGATTTTTTCTTTCACGAAGACGAATACTAACATGGGCATTAGGCATCAGGCCTTAGGCATTAGAAATAAGACAATCCTGATTTAGCTCCCGGTGCTTTTCCGGAAAAACGTAAAATTCACTTCCCCGTAGTTCCGGTGCTGATCGAAACCTGGTATTTTGCTGAAATCATATTTTTTGGGA
>Ga0182027_10000785_pt1 | contig 53762 bp, 42 predicted proteins | sample 712E1DmetaG_FD_121300 | JGI IMG/M metagenome (GOLD analysis project Ga0182027, IMG submission 121300) | Permafrost microbial communities from Stordalen Mire, Sweden - 712E1D metaG (Illumina Assembly) | ecosystem: Environmental > Terrestrial > Soil > Wetlands > Permafrost | place: Sweden...
CTGGCCCACGCCGTCCCGATCCAGACTGACGAAGGGATCGACGTCGTAGATGTCCTTGGCCACGTAGTCGGCCAACACCTTGGGCACATCGTCCCGCGACAGACCAAACGTGGTTTGCGTCAGATCATTGGTCCCGAAAGAGAAGAACTCGGCGGTCTCGGCGATGGCGCCTGCGGTGAGCGCCGCGCGCGGCACCTCGATCATGGTGCCCACCAGGTACTTCAGCTTGCGTCCCCTCTCCTTGAAGACCTCCCCAGCCACACGGCGGACGATGGCCGCCTGGTTATCGATCTCTTTCTTGCTGCCCACGAGCGGAATCATGATTTCCGGCTCGACCACCGTGCCCTCGGCGGCCACATCGCAGGCCGCCTCGAAGACCGCGCGCACCTGCATCTCGGTGATCTCGGGGTACGAGATGCCAAGACGGCAACCGCGGTGGCCGAGCATGGGGTTGGACTCCTTCAGATCGTTGATGCGCGCCTCGATCGCGGCCACCGTCTTGCCCGTGGCTCGCGCCAGCTCCAGCACGCCCGCCTCCTCGTGGGGCAGGAACTCGTGCAGCGGCGGATCCAGGGTCCGGATGGTGACGGGCCGCTTGCCCATGGCGCGGAAGATTCCTGCGAAGTCCTCCCGCTGCAAGGGCAGCAGCTTTTCCAGGGCCTTGCGTCGCGTAGCCTCGTTTTCAGCCACGATCATTTCGCGCATGGGGCCGATCTTGCCCTCGCCGAAGAACATGTGTTCGGTGCGGCACAGACCGATGCCCTCGGCACCGAACGCCACCGCTGCGGTGGCCTGGTCAGGCTGGTCGGCGTTGGCACGTACATGCAGCCGACGGATTTTGTCCGCCCAGCCCAACAGACGGGCGTAGCGCTGATAAGCCGGCGCATCGTTGGGATCCAGGTTCTTCTCGATGAGCACGCGGATGACTTCGGAGGGTGTGGTGTCCACGCGGCCGTTCATCACCTCGCCAACGAAGCCGTCAATGGAGATCCAGTCACCCTCGCGCAGCACCACCGGACCGCGAGCCGTGTTCACGCTCATGGTGCGGTTGTGGTAGTCGAAAGTGACCGCGTCGCAGCCCACGATGCACACCTTGCCCATCTGACGAGCCACCAGGGCGGCGTGCGAGGTCATGCCGCCGAAGGCAGTCAAAAAGCCCTCGGAAGCGTTCATGCCGCGGATATCCTCCGGTGAGGTCTCATGCCGGCAGAGAATGGTCTTCTCGCCGCGCGCGGCCCATGCCTCGGCATCCTCAGCAAAGAAGACGATGCGACCCGTGGCCGCGCCCGGGCCGGCGGGCAGTCCCTTGGCCAGAAGCCGCCCTTCCTTCACCGCGCTTTGCTTGGCGGACGCCTCGAAGACTGGACGTAGAAGCTGGTTGAGCGCCTCGGGCTCGACGCGGCGAAGAGCCTCGTCCTTGGGAATCAGTTTCTCTTCCACCATTTCGACCGCGATACGCACGCTGGCGAACCCGGTGCGTTTGCCGTTGCGGCACTGGAGCATGAACAGCTTCGAGTTCTCGATGGTGAACTCGATGTCCTGCATGTCCTTGTAGTGCTTTTCCAGCTTCTTGCGAATATCGAGGAGCTGCTGGTACGCCTTGGGGAAATTCTTCCCCAGCTCGACGATCTTCTGGGGAGTGCGGATGCCGGCGACCACATCCTCGCCCTGCGCATTCACCAAGAACTCACCGTAGAATTCGTTCTCGCCGCTCGCCGGGTTGCGCGTGAAGCACACGCCGGTGGCCGAGTCGTCGCCTTTATTGCCAAAAACCATGGCCTGGACATTGACCGCGGTACCCCAGGAGGCGGGGATGTTGTTCAACTTGCGGTAGGCGATAGCGCGGTTGTTCTCCCAAGAACTGAACACCGCCATGATGGCGCCCCGGAGTTGATCGTGCGGGTCGGTGGGAAAATCGACACCCTTGCGACGCTTGATTTCGGCCTTGAACTCTTCGACCAGTTCCTTTAGCGCGGCGGCAGGGAGCTCGGAATCGACCTGAACCCCGCAAGCTTTCTTCTTGGCTGTGAGGATGACTTCGAAAGGATCGTGGTCCTCCTTGCGCTCGGGCTTCATGTCCAACACCACGTCGCCGTACATGGCAACGAAGCGGCGGTAGCTATCGTAGGCAAAGCGCTCGTTGTTTGACACCTGGGCCAGGCCCTTGACCGTCTCATCGTTGAGGCCCAGGTTGAGGATGGTGTCCATCATCCCGGGCATAGAGGCGCGCGCCCCTGAGCGCACGGAAACCAGCAGCGGGTTCTTGGCATCGCCGAACTTCTTGCCGAGCAGAACTTCCATCTTGGCGACGCTGGCGCTCACCTCATCCTCAAGCCCTTTGGGGAGCTTACGCCCGCTGGCATAGAACTCGGTACACACATCGGTAGTGATGGTGAAGCCCGGCGGAACCGGCGCACCGATGTTGGTCATCTCGGCGAGGTTGGCACCCTTGCCACCGAGAAGGTTCTTCATGTCCTTGTTTCCTTCGGCCTTGCCGCCGCCAAAGAAGTAGATGCGCTTGCTGCGCTTGGGGGTTGCGGACTTGGCCTTGGCTTTCTTGGAGGCTGTTTTCTTTTTCATGGTCTTGTTTTCTTGGAGGTTCGGGTGGATGTGAACGGCGCCGTTTCTATCAGGGAGCGCCGACGATTGAAAGCCCCGTAGAGGGCGGCAAACTTTAGCGTAGCCGCGCGAGGAGAGTCGGGCCGATCTCGCCGAACGCCGCCCTCTCCTGCTGCATGCTGTCCCGGTCGCGCAAGGTCACGGTTTTGTCTTCCAGGCTCTGGAAGTCAACCGTGATGCACCACGGTGTGCCGATCTCATCCTGGCGCCGATAGAGCTTGCCGATCGCCCCGGTGTCGTCATAAACGGCCCGCAAGCCGGCCCGCTGCAGGTCGCGCTTGATGCCACGAGCCAACTCGACAAGCCGGGGCTCATTGCGCTTGAGCGGAAACACGGCAACCGCGAGAGGCGCCAGGCGCGGGTTAAGGTGCAGCACGGTGCGCGTGTACTCCTCAGCGATCTTCTCCCCCACCCCGCGAACCTTCTTCATGACCTCGATCTTGTTCGCCTCCGCGTCATCCATCAAGCCGATGAGCCTCGGCAGCGTTGACGGCAATCCTGTGGCAATGGCCTCGGCCGCGGTTTGCAGTCGCTGCTTCACATCCGCATCCATTCCCTCGCGCCGCCCCACCGAGCGGGCAAAACTCTCCACCAGCTCGCGCAGCTTGGCCGTGTCCTCGGCCGGCGGCTCCTTGACCAGCGAGTCATCGTAGGCATCGCAGAGGAACGCCAGGGTCGCTCGGTCCGCGCCCGCGGACGGCTCGATCACGAAGGGCACGTAGTGCTTTTTCTGTTCCTGGTCGAAGTAGCGCAGTTCACCCACGGCGTCAGGATTGTCAGGCGAGCGGCTGTGCGCCTTCAAGTCGAAGTCCGTGCGGTTGGCGATGCCTTCCAACTCGCTCCAGCCCATGGGAAACAGGTACTCGAGATCCACGCAGCGCTTGGCGTAGTGAGCTAGTTCGTGTTCTTCTTGCTCGCGCACGCGCAGGTTGTCAGCCCGCATGCCCAGATCCAGGTACCACTTCTTGCGCTCAGCGATCCACATCTCGTGCGCCGCTTCGTCCTCGCCCGGGCGCACGAAGTACTCAATCTCCATCTGCTCGAACTCGCGCGTACGGAAGGTGAAGTTTCCCGGCGTGATCTCGTTGCGAAATGCCTTGCCCACTTGGGCGATGCCAAAGGGCAACTTGCGCCGCATGGTATCGAGCACGTTGCCGAAGTTGACGAAAATGCCCTGCGCGGTTTCCGGGCGCAGGTAGACCAGTCCCGACTCGTCGCCTGTGTCCACCGGCCCGACGCTGGTACGAAACATCAGGTTGAAAGGCCGCGCCTCGGTCAGATCCTTTGATCCGCACTTTGGGCAGGCCAGGTCTTTGGCCGCGATCGCGGCGTTGATCTCAACCAGGCCCCTGGGGTCGCGTCCCTTCTGCGCCGCAAAGACGTGGTCCGCGCGCGGTCGGGCCTTGCATGTGCGGCAGTCCGTCATCGGGTCAGAGAAGGTCGCCTCGTGGCCGGAGTACTTCCAGACCAGTCGATTCATGAGGATGGCCGCGTCCAACCCCTCCATGTCATCGCGTTCGTGCACTACCCTACGCCACCACGCGCGCTTCACGTTGTTCTTGAGTTCCACGCCCAAGGGGCCGTAGTCCCAGGTACTCCCGAGCCCGCCATACACGGAGGAAGACGGGAACACAAATCCGCGGCGCTTGCAGAGACTGACGACGGTTTCCAAAGATGACGCTGGCATGGGCCGGGAATCTACTTGAGAGATCGTCGACAGTCGACCGCCAACCGTAGTTGGGCTTTCCGAATGCTCAGCGTTCTCTGCGGGCTCTGTGTGAAACCGGTAACTATCGATCGCCGCCCATTTTTTCGATGAAATCGAGGGAACGCAGAGGCCCGGCAACGTGGGTGCGCACTAGCCCCGAGATTGCCCGCCGGCACCCGGCATTGGTTTCCCGGTCCAAGGTCAAGGCCTCTGCGTCGTCAAGCGACATCGCAGCCAACCCAGCAAGCGCCCGCCGCGTTGATGAGGTCAGGACGTCGCCGCGCTGGGTGCAGGACGCACACAGCACGCCGCCTTGATCGGGGTGCCAGCGCGTATTCTCTTCGCCCAGATCACTGCGACCACAAACCGCACAACGATCGAGCGCTGGGCCGAACCCCAACCGGCCGAGAAGCCCAAGCTCGAACACCCGGAGACGTTCCGCGCTGGCCCTCCCTGCTTCCAGGCGCAACAAGAACTCCCGCAGCCAGTCGAATACCGCCGGCTCTGCATGCCGGGGCGGGCACAGGCGGTCGCACAATTCCAGGGCATAAGCCGCGTGGGCCGTCTTGCCCATGTCGCCCGCCAATCCGAGGCGCGCGTTCTCCACATCAAAATCCTCCAGCAGCAGCAAGTCAGCCCCTGGCCGTTCGCGCAGCGCCGCCTGTCCTTCGGCCCCCATGCCCAGACCTCCGCCGAATCGCCGGACACTCCTGCGCGCGCCGCGGGCCAGGGCCGAAAGTCGGCCGGTGGTTGGCCCGAGCAGGGTCACAACCCGATCCGACTCGCCGTAGGCGACGGTTCGCAGAATAATGGCTCTGGTCGCGAACCTGGTAGCCACAGGCTCAAATTACCACGCCCACCGGCCGTCAGAGCCTGGCGATCAATTGAGGAACCGGCTTGGCCGATTCGAGGCTTAGGCCTTCGCCTGATTGCGGTTGCTGGCGAAGGAATAGCGAGAGGGTGATGGTCGCAATGAGGAGAACGATGATCACGAAAACCGCCAAACCAATTCCGTGCCGCGGCGGTTGCGCATCATCTTCGCTGCTCGCCTCGGGCGGAGGAACGGCTGGCACCGTCTGGGCGCGCGGCGCGAGCGATGGCTTGGGCGGGGTCTCGGCGTTGTGGCGCGCAGCCACGGCTTCGTCGAAAAGGCTCAGCGGCTCGACGTGGGATATGCCCACGGTTCGGGCATACGAACGGATGAATCCGCGGACGAAGGTTTCGTGAGGCAAGTCCGCGAACTTTCCCTCCTCGAGAAGTTGCAGCGCCGTGACGGAAACCTTGGTCTGCCGGGCTACGTCGGCCAGCGATACCTGGCGTCGCTCACGAGCTTCCCGCAGCACCGTGCCGAAGTTTGCTGTTTCCATTCGCCAAGAACCTCTTGTTTCACTGGATCAACTGTGCGTAGCGCCGGCACTCATCCGCGACACAACTGCGCGGGTCCATGTCGACGCAATGCTGAAAAAGCTCCCGTGCCAGCGCAATCTCCCGTTTGCGTTCGTTGAGCAACCCACCCAAAAGTTGCGCCTCCTGAATAGGACATCGCTTGACGTCGGAGAGCAAGGGAGCCAGCACATCCGCCGCCTGGTCGATCTCGCCACGGTCCAGGTAGACCTTGGCCAGCCGGTAGCGGCCCACGCAGAAACCGGGTGAGCGGCTCACCGCCTCGTGCAGTTCCTTCCACGCGCTCTGGATGTCCTTCTTCTGGTAGTAGGCCCACCCCAGATTCGCGCGCGCGAACTCGGGCATTCCATACGAGGGATCCTTGAGGGCGTTCTGGGCTGCCTCGATGGCCCCATCCCAAAATTGGAGCTGGAGCTGGGCCACCGAAAGGTTGTTCCACGCCTCGGGAAACTGGGGCCGCAACTCCACTGCCTTGCGCAGGTTCCTGGCGGCTTCCTTGAATTTCGCCTGAGCCTCGGTGCGAACCAACTCGGCATCTCTGCCTTTGAGACAGGACTTGCCTTCGAGTTGGGATACGTAGTCGTGCCCCTGCCGAAGGGCGATGAGTCCGAGCAGATTGTAGGCGTCGGCGTTTTCCGGGTCGGCCTGCAGTGCCTTCTGCAGTTCTTCGATGGCGGCTTCCACGCGCTCATCGCGAAAGTAGCCAGCCGCGAGCTGGTACCCGATCTGCGACTGCCGCACCTGCTCGGGATCTCGCTTGGGGCGCGAAGCGCACCCCGAGTTGAGCAGCAATGCAAGACACGTCCCCATTGTGATCAGGAATCCTTTCGAGCCGGCGGCAAAGTTGGTCGTCTTTCCCAAAGGTTCTCGCTAGGTTAGCTTACCTGGCGCGGCCGGACGCTAGCAGGGCACCGGATCCGCTGTCAATGCGAAAATGACAGGCCCGGTGCGCGCGCGACGGGTGGGTCCGTGATTGGACACTGCTCTCCTATACCCCGCGTGTCTCGGCGCCCCAGACGTACTTGTGGATTTGCAGGTTGAGACGCACCGGGAGGCGGTCCCGCAGGATCCACGCCGCCAAGTCACGGGGATCGAGCTTTCCCGCGGCGGGCGAGAACAGAAGCTCAACCCGCCCCGAAAGACCGCGGCTGCGCACCACCTCGGCTGACCATAGGTAGTCGGCCTCGTCGCATAGGACAAACTTGATCGCATCCTGCGGCCGTAGGCCGTGCAAAACTTCCCAGAGATTCCGCTCAACCTCCCCGGAACCCGGCGTCTTGATATCCACGATGCGAATGACTGCGGGCGCCAAATGGGCCACGGGATGCGCCCCCGAGGTCTCGAGGAAGACTCCGAAACCCTCACGCACCAGCCGCTCGGCCAGGGATGCCATCTCAACTTGCAGCATCGGCTCTCCCCCGGTGAGAGTCACCCAGGGCAGGCCGAGCCGGCGAACCTCCAGCACGACCTCGTCGACGCTCATCTCCCTTCCCCCCGAAAAAGCATAGGTCGTGTCGCAATACGAGCAGCGCAGGTCACAGCCGGTGGTTCGCACCAGGGTGCACGGGATGCCCGCATACTGGGTTTCGCCTTGGATACTGGCGTAGATCTCGGTAATGCGCATCGGGAACGGATCGGACTATGGCCCGTGGCCGACGTCGCGTCTATGGTATCCGATGTCCATGAATGCCGTGTGTGGGCCCACCCATATAGAGAGCCTGCTTGCGGGAAAAGTCTCGCTTCACGTCGAGCACTTCCGCCCCACCAGTCCTGCACGGCTGGTATTGGTCACGGTGCACGGATTCGGCGCCTATTGTGGACTCTATCGCCATGTGGCCGGGGCTCTGCTGGCGCGCGGGATCGCGGTAACTCAGTTCGACTGCCGCGGACACGGCCGTTCGCAGGGGCGTCGTGGGCATGTCGACCGCTTTGACGACTATCACGAGGACTTGAGCCTGGTCGTGCGCCGGGCGCGCGAGCTAGTGCCAGCGGTTCCCTGGGCGCTGATGGGCCACAGCCTGGGCGGCCTGATCGTTCTCGACCATGTTCTGCGACGAAGAAGTGAGCCCCAGCCTGACCGACTGGTGGCTGTGGCACCGTGGCTGGAGTTGAAGATGAAGGTGTCTATGCCCAAGCGCGCGGCCGCAGAGGTGTTCGCTCGCCTGAAGTCGACCCTCACCATGAGCAACGGGCTTGCGGCCGAAGACGTATCGCGCAGTCCGGAAGTGGTCGCCAACTTTTTTCGCGATCCTCTTGTCCACCACGTGGCCACCGCGGGCTGGTTCGCGGGCGTCCTGCGAACCCAGGCTGTCGTGCGCGCCATGGCCGCGCAGTTGCAGGTGCCCACTCTGCTACTGGTCGCGGGCCAGGATCGTATCGTGTCGAGCGAGGCGACGCTGGCCTTTGCGCAGGCAGCCGGAAGCATGGCAGAGGTTCGTCGCTACCCAGCGCTCTATCACGAGCTGTTCCTCGAACCGGAACGCGAGCAGGTCGTCAGTGACGTGGCGGACTGGTTGTAGAAGCCGCACGCCGCTTCGGCGCCCTAGCCCGCTGCCCTTCGAGAGGCGGGTGCTGACTGTTTGCTCGGGCTCGTCGTTGGCACGATCGTCGTGAATAGCGCGGGCTAGTGATCGCACCTACTCCGTCGGCTTTTTCGGCGTCAGCGCCGCGAGCTTCTCGCGCATCACATCGCCGAGAGTGGCGGTGGGAACCCCGGCGCTGAAGCCCTGAGCGTCGGCCACTTCTTCGGCGCGTGCAGCCCCTCGGAACGAGAGGCCAATTTTCCGTTCAGCGCTGTCCACCGAGATGATCTCGGCTTTCAGCGTCTGGCCGGGCTTGACGAACTGCTTGGGATCCTCCACGCGATCGTCGGAGAACTCCGACACGTGGATGAGACCCTCCACGCCCCTCTCGATTTCCACGAAAGCGCCGAAGTCGAGCACCTTGATGATCTTGCACTCGACAATCTTGCCTGCCGGATAGTCGTAGGGAATCCGATCCCACGGGTCGGGCACGAGTTGCTTGATGCCCAGCGAAACCTTGGGTTTTTCGCCGTCAAACTCGATGTTGAGCACGACGGCCTCCACCTCGTCACCCTTCTGGTAGAGTTCCGAGGGGTGCTTCACCCTCTGGGTCCAGGAGAGATCCGAGACGTGGACCAGGCCGTCGATGCCTTCCTCGATCTCCACGAAGATACCGAAGTCGGCAATGTTGCGCACAACACCCTTGACCACGGTTCCCGGCGGATACTTCTCCTTGAGCGACGCGAACGGGTTGGGCTCGAGCTGCTTGATTCCCAGGCTGATGCGGTTCTGACGTGGGTCGATGTCGAGCACCACCGCCTCGACCGTGTCGCCGATGGCCAACATCTTGGACGGATGCTTGACCCTGCGGGTCCACGACATCTCGGAGATGTGGATGAGCCCCTCAATGCCCTGCTCGATTTCGATGAAGGCCCCGTAGTCTTTGAGCGATACCACCTTGCCGCGCACCACGGTCCCCGGTGGATATTTCTCCTGGGCGTGGCTCCAAGGATCCTCCATCATCTGCTTCAAGCCAAGCGAAACACGCTCCGTCTCGGAGTTGAACTTCAAGACCTTGACGCGGACGTGGTCACCCACCTGAAAGAGTTCCGACGGGTGGGTTACCCGGCCCCACGACATGTCCGTGATGTGAAGCAACCCATCGATTCCGCCCAGGTCGATGAAGGCGCCGTACTCGGTGAGGTTCTTGACGATGCCCTCAACCATCTGTCCTTCCTTGAGCTTGTCGAGAGTCTGCTCTTTGAGTTCCGCCCTCTCCTTCTCCAGCAGTACCCGGCGGGACAACACGATGTTGCCACGCTTCTTGTTGAACTTGATGACCTTGAATCGATGGTTCTTGCCGATGAGGGCGTCCAGGTTGCGTACTGGACGCAAGTCCACCTGCGACCCGGGCAAGAACGCCTTGACGCCGCCACGGATGGTGACCGACAGGCCACCCTTTACCCGCGTGCTGATGGTCCCTTCAATCAACTCGTCGCGCTCGCAAGCGGCGGAGATCTCGTCCCAGACCTTGAGTCGATCCGCCTTTTCCTTGGAGATGATGCAGAGACCATTGGAGTCTTCACGACTGTCGAGGAAGACATCGATCTGGTCCCCAACCTTTACCGTGACGGTGCCGTCAGGCCCCGCGAATTCATGCGCCGGGATGGTGCCTTCAGACTTGTACCCGATGTCTACGACGATGTTCTCCGGGCCAACGCTGATGACCTTTCCCTTGACGATGTCGCCCTCTTTGACCTCATCGCGCTTGAGGGATTCCTCGAAGAGTGCCGCAAAGCTCTCTTCCGAGGTTGAGGCTTGATCGTCGGAAAAAGAGGAAGTCGAAACCATTAGAATCCTTTTGCTGCTGCTACCCGACCCTTGCGGGTCGTCTGGTCCGAGCTGTCCGGCTGCCCCATGGGACCGGCTCGGCGCTGGTTTTCAATATCGAACACTCCGACCATCGGAGTGGCGAAGGGCGGCGAAAACTACCGCTCCGAGAGGAGCCTGTCAACGTGAGCCGAGGCCGTTGTGTCCCAATATGGGAACCCTGGAAGGGTTCGCTTCGCCCTTCGGCCCCCCACCCGCCACCCCCACCCCGCTCGCTTCGCTCGGCCTCGCCATCCCTCCCGCGATGGTGCGCCGTCGGCGGAGCCGGCGGGCTCCCCACGCGATTCAGGGTGCCGAGACGCATCCATCAGCCACCGCGCTCGCGCACAACCCCGACCATGCGCGACACCACCTCCTCGGGCCTCAAGCCGCCTGTGTCAATCTCGATGGCGTCCTCCGCGCGTCGCAAGGGCGCGACAGCCCGGGTGCTGTCGCGCTGGTCGCGGAGCCGCATCTCCGTGAGCACGACGTCAAGGTCCTGTGGCCGACCTCTCTCTGCCAGTTCCAGGGTACGCCGCTGCGCGCGCACCTCAATGGGCGCAGTGAGGAAGAACTTGACGTGAGCGTCGGGAAAAACCACCGTGCCCATGTCCCTGCCCTCCGCCACGACTCGGCGGTTGGCGCCGATGCGGCGTTGCAGCGCGAGCAGACCGTGGCGCACCTCCAAGAAAGCTGACACCTGCGAAGCGCCCTCGGAGATCTCTGGCCGGCGAATCTCGTCGGTGACATCCTCGCCGTCGACCGTGATGTGATTGGCTTCGTCGCGACCGTCGAAACGAATGTCGAGATCGCGTATGAGCTGGCCGAGCGCGTGACCGTCGGACCAGGCAATGTCCCGGCGATGCGCTGCCCACGCGCCAGCACGATACAAGGCGCCCGAATCCAGGAATGTGTACCCGAGTCGCCGCGCAAGGGCCTTTGCTACGGTGGACTTGCCGGCTCCGGCGGGGCCATCGATGGTGACCACAAATGAATCTGCCCGTGCGGACATCAGGCCGGCCACGCTAGCAGCCCGGCCCGAGAAAGGCCACCTGAGGGCTGCCGCCGATCTGATAAGATGAAGAGGTGAAATTATTGCCGCTGCTGATCCTGCTCCTCGGCAGCATTGGGTGTGCGAAGCGGGGCCCACCGTCCGAGACGCCATGGGTTCCGGAGACTGCCCCCGACCTGGGCTCAATGGTTGCCCGCGTCGGTTCGGTCCTTATCTATGCGCGCGAAGTGGAGGCCCAGATGGCTATCTCCGAGAGCACGCCGCGCGAGGCTCTGGATGAGCTGATTGTGTTGCACTTGCTGGCCGAAAAGGCCCATCGCAAGATCCCCTTCCGGCCCGATTGGCTCGATCCCGAGCTGAGGAGCGCTCTGGCCGAGCGTCTAGTCGAACGCGACATCTGGCCGCGGATTCAGCGAGATAGCGTGCCAGACCAGGAACTGCGATCCATCTACCAAGCCGCCATCGAGACCTTCGTGCACCCTCGTCTGGTGGATGCCGGTTTTCTCATCGTGTTCACCGGCGCCCGCATGAAGCCGGAGCCCCGGGCCGAGCGTGCGAAAGCTGCCGGGGCTCTCGCCGCCACGGTGGCCTCGCGGCGGATTGCTGGCCCCGAGGACTTCGAGGCCATCGCCAAAGATCCTGCCTGGGCGGCCCGCAATGTCGACTACCGGCGGCTCCTTCAGGGCCCAAACCAGCCATTTTCGCGCAAGGTTGGTGCCGAGGTTGTCAAGCTCAAGGTCCCTGGCGATACCACGCGGTTGATTGAGGACATCGACGGGTTCTTCCTCGCGACCTATGCCGGGGAGAGGCCGGCCGAGAACGTCTCTTTCGCCGAGGCTCGAGAAGAGCTACGCCAGCGCTACTACACACGCTGGCGCGCGCAACGGCTCGATCAGCTCACCCGAAAGCTGACCGAAGGCCACCATGTGGAAAGCCACCCGCAGTTGCTCAACCAACGCGCGCCCGGATCCTAGCTTTTCCGGAAACGCGAGAGCGAGGCTGGCAGACTGGCGAGGTCAGGCAAGGTCTTGTCCGGATGGAGCTGCTTGGCGCGAGCCAAGAGCACTGCCTCAGTCTCAGAGTTTTTCGGATCGGGAACGCAGCATTCCACCGGGCAAACTGCCTGGCAGGCCTCGTGGTCGAAGAACCCGACGCATTCACTGCACAACTTGGGATCGATCACGTAGATACTGTCACCCTCGCTGATCGCATCGTTTGGACATTCCGGCTCACATGCGCCGCAGTTGATGCATTCGTCGGTAATGTACGTAGCCATTGTGCTCCTTTCGCTCGGACCCTCTGATCACGCGGTTCATCTGTCTCGGAAACGACGGAAGTGTAGTGAGGCGAGACCCACCCGTCAACCTGGTTTAGCAATACTCTATGAAGAAGACGGTTGCGCCACGCCCTCGGTCTCGGGCGGGGCCGTGTCTCCGGGCAGCGGCGGCGCCGACTTGTTCCTAGCCCGCAGGTTGACGGCGACCAGTTTAGATACACCGGGTTCTTCCATAGTGATGCCGCACAGGCGATCGGCGATTTCCATCGTGCGTTGATTGTGTGTGACGATGATGAACTGCGAACGGTCCGTCATCTCGCGCACGGCTTCGTTGAAGCGGCCCACATTGGCTTCGTCTAGCGGCGCATCCACCTCGTCGAGCACGCAGAACGGCGATGGCTTGACCAGGAAGATGGCGAACAGCAAGGCGACGGCGGTGAGCGCCTTCTCGCCGCCCGAGAGAAGCTCTATGTTTTGCAGAATTTTCTTGCCCGGCGGGTTGGCGACGATCTCGACCCCGGTCTCAAGCAGGTCGCTCTCATCAGTGAGAGCGAGGGCGGCGCGTCCGCCGCGGAAAAGATGCGGAAACACCTCTTGGAACTTGGTGTTTACCGCATCGAAGACTTCGCGGAACCGCTTGCGCGAAGCTCGGTTGATCTTTTCGATGGCCGCTTCCAGCCGCGCGATGGCCGATTCGAGGTCGGCCTTCTGACCGGTGAGGAAATCGTAGCGCTTCTGCAACTCTTCCGATTCTTCGATCGCGGTCAGGTTGACGTCGCCCATGCGTTCGAGCAAGCCGCGCAGCTCTTTGAGCCGGCTGTCTTCCTTTTCGCCAGCCAGGGGCCGCAAGTGGAAGTCGGCCAAAACGTCAGCCAGCCGCGGCACGTCAGGGTATCGTTCCCTGACTTGCTCTTCCAGCGAGCCGAGACGCAACGCGACCTCCTGGCAGCGCAGATCGAGTGCCGCCAATTCTCCGGCCAAATGGGTCACCCGAGTGCGGGCTTCCCGCAGGTCGGCCTCTCGCCGCGCCAGCGTGCCGTTGCGTTCCTCCACCGCGCCCTGGCGCTCGCCATGAACGCGGGCACGCTCGCTCGCTTCGGCCTGCAGCAGAGAGGCTTCCCCTCTGAGCTGCTCGGCATCGGTGCGCAGCGTTCGGGCCCGCGCCAAGTCGGCGGACACCTCGGCTTCGAGTTGGGTGCGGCGACGCTCGGAATCGGCCGTCTCTCGCTCTAAGCGTTCGAGATTCTGGCGGCCCGTCTTGCGGCGATCGCTGGCCTGGGCCGCAGCCACCCTGTGCGATGACAGCTCAGCCGCCAGCCCATCGGCCCTGGCCTGCAGAGCCTCGGTTTCTGCGCGCAAGCTCGCAACGCTGGTTTCGTGGGCGAGCGAAGACTCACGTAGCTCGGTCAGCGCGGCGGTGGCCTCGGAAAGACGCTTTTCGTTCTGTGCCAGCGCGGCGCGCAGGTCGTCCACACTCGAGCGCAACTGCGCGTGACGGGCCTCCAGTTGCTGGCTCTCGCGCAGCAACCGATCGCCGTCTTTGCGCTGTGCCAGCAACTCCATCTCGTTGTGGCGAGCCGCCGTGGCCAGCTCTTCGCCGGTGCTGCTGACCTCGGCCAGAGCTTGCTTGGTGCGTACATGGCGGTCGAGCGCGGCTTGATAGTCCGTCTCCAGGCGCGCCACCACCTCTTCCAACTCGCGCATCTCCCGTTTCTGCGACAGCACGCCGGCCATGGCCGATTCGCGTGAACCGCCGGTGACTACGCCATGCGGATCAATCACTTCTCCATCGAGAGTGACCAAGGTCTTGTCGGTGTGGGTTCGGCGCCACAGATCCAAAGCCGAACGCAAGTCTTCGACCACAACCACGTCGCCCAGAAGGTAGGCTGCAACCCGGTCGTACTGACGGTCGTAGCCGATCAGTTCCAGCATGGGGCCGCGCACGCCTTCTCCCAACGGCAATGCCACCGGCATGGCGGCCGGAACCTGCTGCTCGACCGACAGGCCGTCCCCTGTGTCAAAGACAACCGTACCGGCGGGAGCGGCCGCGATGGCCGCGGGCGAACGGAGTGCCACGGGGATGAAACTAGAACGGCCCTCGCTCTTGGACTTGAGGTACTCGATGGCTTCGACGCCCACGTCATGCGACTCGACGATGATGTTTCCCAGCCTTTCACCCAACACAGCCTCCAGCGCTGTCTCCAACTCGGGCGGCGGTTGCACGATATCGGCCACCACGCCGCGCACTCCGCCCATGCTCCAGGTCCGATGGCTCGCCACCCTGTCCTGGCCCAGCGCGGGCGTCTGTTCTTCGTCGCGAACCCGCTGCATGATGGCGCGCACGCCCCGCTGAAAGCTCTCATAGCGGGCCTGAATCTCGGCCAAAGACTGGAGCCGCGAGCGCCGACGATGGGCCTCTTCGCGTAGGGTCTCCAGTTCCAGCTCGCCCCGGGTAACCTCGTCGCGCAGGCTGGCCGCTTTGGTTTCCGTGGCCGCGCGCTGGGCAAGCAAAGTCTCAGCTCCGACCTGAAGTTGGGCAAGCCGATCCTCCACGCCCGCGCCCTCGGTCATCAGATGTTCCACCTGCTCAACCGCGACGCGATCATCGGCCGTCGCCGTTTGTAGGCGCTGGGCGAGATCCTCAGCGCGTCCGTGAGCGGATTCGATGTCCGCTTCCAAACGCGCAATCCGTGTCGCAGCAGCGGTTGCGGCCGCGGTTGCCTGATCCACACCATGACGTGCCGTCGTCAGGGCAGAGCGGGCTGTTGCGTAGGCCTGCTCGGTCGCATCCAACTCTCGGCTGCGCGCCTCGGCCTCTTCGTCGAAGCGGCCCACCTCACTCTGCAGCTCGGCCAACCCCCGCGCGTTGTCGGCCTCCTTGCCGACAAGCCCTTCAATCTCACGCCGCGCTCGCTCCACCCTTTGTGCCAAGGTGGCCGCCTCGTCCGCGTAGTGCTCGGCCTTTTGGGCAGACAGCCTGGCCTGGTTGTCAAGCGCAAAAAGCTCCTCCTTGGCCGCAGCCAACTCGTCCATCTCCTCGCTCAGGGCCAAGCGCTCGACTTCGATCGCGGTTTCCTCGACTCGCAAGTCGGTTGTCTGCCGGATGTGGCGTTCCGCCAGTTGCTCGCGATTGCTCAAGAGAAACTTCTGCTCAGCGATAAACCCAAAGTATCTTTGCGTTGCAGCGCACAGCTCGAGGACCTTCAGTTCCGCCTTGTAGCGCTTGTAGCGCTCGGCCTTTTGCGCCTGCAAGCGCAAGGAGCGCAGGCGGGTCTCGATCTCAGCGATGATGTCCGAGACGCGTAGCAGGTGCTGGCGAGAAGCTTCGATGCGCCGCTCGGCCACCTTCTTCTTCGCTTTGTACTTCGTTATGCCCGCGGCCTCGTCGATCAGAGTGCGACGTTCCTCCGGTCGTGATGAGACAATGAATCCAATGCGTCCTTGCTCGATGATGGCGTACGCCTTGGATCCAACGCCCGTCCCAAGAAAGAACTCCACGATGTCACGCAGGCGACAAGGCACGCCGCCCAGCAGGTACTCGCTTTCACCGCCGCGATACAAGCGCCTGGTCACGACGACTTCCTCTGGGCCGGCCGCACCCCAGGGGACGCCCCCGCTGGTCGTGTCTCCAGGCAAGCCAGCGGTGTCGAAGGTCAGGGACACCTCCGCCACGCCAGCCGGCCCGCGGGTTTCCGAACCAGCGAAGATCACATCGTCCATGGCGCGGCCGCGAAGATGCTTCGCCGATTGCTCGCCCATGACCCAGCGGATCGCGTCGACGATGTTCGACTTGCCGCAGCCATTTGGGCCAACCACCCCGGTAACGGCGTCTTCGAAGGTCAAGATCGTCCGGTCAACGAACGACTTGAAACCGCAGATTTCGATCCGTCTTATCCTCATCCTGGCACCATGACGTGACAATACGTGACCATATGGGTCACTTCATGACTATCATTAGGTACCATCCCCGGCGGGTGGTTGTAAAGCCCTTCCAATCCTCAGATTCCACTTTTCCCACCGGCCCGGCGAAACGCCAAAAAACTTACCACGTTGCAGACGGTTGTTTGTTAAGTTCCGCGGCCGATGGGCGGAGGTTCCCATACCGATCTAATAGCAGCCCTGGTTGCCTTGGGCGGCTTGGTCGCCTTTTCTGGCCTGGCCCTCTACGCCATTCGGCGAGCCAAGTCCGCGAGACGACGGCAGATTGAAGACTCGGCAACTGCCCTGCCTGTGGCGCGAGCCAAACGGCCAGCCCTGAGACCCGAAGACGTCGAGGGAGGTGCGACAGAGGCGGAGCCCACCGCGTCAGACGAACCCCTCACGACCGCGCCCTCTTCTGAGCCACTCCCGACCAGTCAACCAGCCTCACTCTTTGCTTCGCCAGCCACGGTGCCTCGCGAGGCATTTCCGCCAAGACATCCGGCTGCCGTCTCGCCTCCGCTCGCGCCGGTCACTCCAGTCGCGCCACCACCCGGAAGGTTGTCGAGCGCTCTTCCGGTGGAGAAGCCGCGCGGGCCCGAGCGCCCGATGCCCGCGAGAAAGCGGGAGGTCGCCGCTCTTGTGCCTGGGCTCGAACGCACTCGCTCAGGCTGGGTCAGTCGTCTTGGGCAGCTCTTCGCAAGCAAGAAGGAACTGGATCCGGCCCTGCTCGAAGAGATCGAGAAGGTACTGCTCACTGCGGATATCGGCGTGCGGACCAGCCAGAAGCTCCTGGGCGAGCTTCGCGAATCCTTGGACAAGAAGGCGATCAAGGATCCAGCCGCCGTCTGGACCTTCCTCCGTCGCCGGAGCGTGGAGATTCTCACCATGGATGCTCCGCCGGTCGCCTTCGCCACTGCCCAACCCTTCGTGCTTCTGGTCATAGGTGTCAACGGGAGCGGCAAGACGACAACGATTGGCAAGCTCGCCTCCAAACTGCAGTCCCAAGGCAAGAGCGTGTTGCTGGCGGCCGGTGACACCTTTCGCGCCGCAGCCACCGAACAGCTCGAGGTCTGGGGCGCGAAAGTGGGGGCTCCTGTAGTACGAGGGAAAGACGGCGGAGACCCTTCGTCGGTTGTGTTTGATAGCGTCAAGCGCGCACGGGCCGAGGGCATCGATGTTGTCATCGCAGACACGGCCGGCCGTCTGCACACCAAGACCAATCTGATGGAGGAACTGCAGAAGGTGCGCCGCGTTACGGGCAAGGCGCTGGAGGGCGCTCCCCACGAGACCTGGCTGGTCATCGACGCAACCAGCGGCCAGAACGCCATCGCCCAGGCTCAAGTCTTTACCCAGGCCATGTCGGTAACTGGGATCGTGCTCACCAAACTCGACGGCACTGCCAAGGGCGGCGTGATCCTGGGGATCGCTGACCAGCTCCGCATCCCGGTTCGCTACATCGGCGTGGGCGAACGAGTCGAGGACCTCCGCGAGTTTGAGGCGGAGGACTTCGTGGAGGCCCTTTTCGGGGAGGCTTCGGTGGGTGAAAGACATGTCTCGTAGTCCCGAACCGGTGCCTGGTCGAAACAATCACTATTTTTAGTTGATCTGCTGATTTTGCCTGTGTTACATTGCCCGCACCTCGCCCTTCATAGCCAAGCCTTTGAAATCAAAGCGATTTTTGACATGGGGTGAACGGCGAGCCCCAAGCAAGGAACCGCATGAAACGTCTTGCGTTCGGCCTCTTACTAGTTCTTGCAAATCCAGGGTTGGTCGCAGCAGCAGAGGCATCTGCCGCTGGCGCCGGTGAAACCGCAGACGAGAAGACCTCCGAGGCGGAGGCTCCTGCGGCGCCGGAAGCGGCGGAGGCGAACAAGGATGAGCTTCCCGATCTCTCCGAGGAGGTGAAGGAGGCCGCTGCCCAAAAAGAGGAAGCGGTTTCCGAGGCGACCGCCGCGCGGCGGTCGTGGGAGGACATCGTGGTGGTGCCACGCAAGGGATTTCTCAAGCGTCACCGCTTCGAGTTGGCGCCCTTCTCGGCGATCTCGTTCAACGACACTATGATTCGCCACTACTCGTTCGGCGGCGACCTCACCTTCTATCTTACTGACGTCTTTTCAATCGCGGCCGAAGGTCAGTATTTCATCAAAGAACGGTCTGAGCGCGAGTCCCTGGTCGGCTTCCAGTTCAACCGCGCGACCACGCTGAACCGGTTCAACTACTCGGCCTCCCTCGTGTTCGGGTACGTGCCGGGCTACGGCAAGTTCGGCTTGTTCAACAAGTACATTGTCCACTGGGATGTCACGGTGAACGCGGGCATCGGGGTCATCTGGACCGAGACCATCCCGGTAATTCCCGACGCCAAGAGTTTTCCGGCATTTAGCAATCTAGATATCATGCCGCACTTGGGCATTTCCACTCGAATGTTCGTGACGGATTGGCTCGCCCTCAGCATCGGCCTGCGCGACTACATGTTCGAGGACAAGTTCGAGAAGAGGGACCGTCCGCCGGGTCAGACCGCGGCACAGGCAAAGGCGAATGGCGTGTCGGAATTCACTCAGAATCTTATGGTCTTCGTTTCGGCCGGGCTCTACCTGCCAACTTCCTTCCAGTACAAGACACCCCGCTAACGAGTCGATGCCATGACGAAGAAAGCGCATGCTATGAAGAGAGGAATCGCGTTGCTCGTCGGATGTCTGGTTGGCATCCCTGCTGTCTCGCAGGCCGCACAGGAACGCAAGAGTCCGCTGGCCGATTCGCCAGCGATCCGCAGACGCGTCGAGCTGCGCGACAAGCGCTTCGAGCTGGGCGTCGGTATGGCTGCCACCGTAGGACAGGACTTCTACAACGCCTTGATGCTGAACCTGCGGCTCGGTTTTCATATCACTGACTGGATCGGCATCAGCGTCTCGGCCGGGCTCTACAACCTGACCCCAAACTGGCGGAGCGCGTTCAACAACCAACTGAACGACGCCCTCCCAGCAACCGGCGACACCAAGACGCCCTCGCAAAGCAATGCCGCGGCCGCCGAGAACCGTATCGGCCAGATTATCATGCCCCAGCTCGACGTCGTGCCGTTCACCGGCAAGTTCTCAGCCCTTGGCAAGCTGTTCATGAACTACGACGTCTACGTGTCGGCCGGGCCGGGCATTGTGAACCTGGTCAAGAAGGGAACGATCGATTCCAACGAGTGCTGCAAGGCAACTCCCTACACTGGCTGGAAGACGGGGGTCAACGTGGGCGTCGGGATGCACGCCTTCGTCAACAACTACTTCGCCATCAACATTGAGCTGCACAACCTGATGTACAGCAACAACGCCGCAGGCCGCGACGTTACTGGCAGTTCTGCTGTGACCTCTGCGGACGCGCAGTGGACGTACAACTGGTTGGTGGGGTTGAACTTCATGTTCTTCCTTCCCGCCCAAGTCAAAGTCAGCCGCTAGCGTTTTTTTGGGGGACGACTGGTTAGGAGGCTGTTGTGTCGCAGAAGAGGAAGGTCACGCTTTACTTCAATGCTGCGATGTTGGCGGAGACCCAGAAAGAGGCCCTTCGGCAAGATCGCTCGATCTCCTGGATCATCCAGGCCGCCTGGCGGATCGCGCGCGACGCAGTCAAGCAGATGCCATCCACTGTGCCGACATCCACGCATGCTGAGCATGGCGCTCCTCCGGTACAAACCGGCATGTCCGACCAGTCATCCAGCCGTGTCGGGCCCGCCCGCACCCAGGCCTAGCCATCCCGTATTTATTGGCAGGGTGTGTCGGCCAAGCCTTCACGCAATGGCCTGCACATAGATTCGCCGTCCAGGGATCCGAAGTTGAATCGGATTGGGTCTCCTTGCTGGCCCTCTATTCGGGTTGTGTAGGATCCATCCTGAGCCGTGAGAACGATCACGCCAGAGCCCATGTTTATGTTCGTTAGGTACACCCACAGATTGCTCAAGTTCGAGCTCGGCGGACTAGTCACCTTCCAATAAGTGTGCGTGACCCCAGCACTGTCGATCTCTGGTGTCGGCGCGCCGAAGGTCGGAGGAGGAATGGGAACGAACGGTGAGCTAATAGCGGGTGCGTTGCAAGAGACCCCCACCGCTAGCAGAATTGGAAACACCAGGGCCGCTATCAAGCGCAGGATGAATCTGCTGCGGAGCAAGTGTTTCATGTCCGAACCTTATGGCATGCAGGCGACGCGCCAACCCCTTTCCTATGAGATCTTGCCATATTCCCTCTGGATTGTGCCAACTACCCTGTCACATGGTGGCAACTGAGTTGTCACATGGCGATGTGATACCGACGTAGTTTCTTCTGCAGGCCAAACCGCGAAAGGCCCAGGGCCTTGGCTGCCTTGGTCTGGTTTGCACCACAACTTGTCATGGCTTCGCGAATCAACGTCCGTTCTAGCCGTTCCACGCGAGGCCTCAGGCGGATTCCGTCTCGTTCGTCGGCCAAGGCAGCAGCCGGATCGGAGCCGGCTCGCACCTGGGGTGACAGGTCAGCGACGGCCACGACCGGGCCAGAAAAAGCCGCCGCGCGCGTGATCTCATTCTCCAGCTCGCGCACGTTTCCGGGCCAGCGATAGCAACATAGTTTGGTCATGGCCGACGCATCAACCGACTTGACGGCCGTGTCGGACGCCGCAGCCGCCTTGTGCATGAAGTGCTGCACCAGCAAGGGGATGTCTTCACTTCTGTCCCGCAGAGGAGGCAGCACGAGGCGGACGACGGAGATCCTGAAAAAGAGGTCCTGCCGGAACTTGCCCTGCTCCACCAGACGCTCCAGGTCCTTGTTGGTCGCTACGAGAACACGGACGTTCACCTTCTGCGAGCGTTCACCTCCTACGCGATGAAACTCCCCATCCTGGAGCACACGCAGCAGCTTGCCCTGCATGGCGGGCGACATCTCCGCAACCTCGTCGAGAAACAGGGTTCCGCCGTCCGCCACGGCAAACAACCCTCGTGCCTCTCGATCGGCGCCGGTAAAGGCGCCCTTCACATGGCCAAAGAGCGCAGACTCGAGCAGCGTCTCAGGAATCGCCGCGCAGTTCTCGGAGACGAAGGGTCGGTCCCGTCGAGGGCCGTTGAAGTGGATGGCACGGGCGACCAATTCCTTGCCCGTCCCGCTCTCACCCTCGATGACCACCGGCAGGGCCGTGTCGGTCACGCGGTCAAGCAGGTGAAACAAGTCCAGCATGCGGGGGGTTTGTCCCACGATCTGGCGATAGTCGTAGCGTAGGGCAGCCACCTGGCGACTTTCTTTCAGCTCTTCGCGAACGCCTTGCAGCGCCTGCTCTTGCACGCGCAGTTCGTGTTCCAGGCGCCGGTTCAGGGCCTGGACCTGGTTTTCTCGACGGCGAAGCTCCGACACCAACCGCGCATTTTCGATGGCGATGGCGGCCTGTTCGGCGAAATCCATGACCATGACCAGCGCCTCGTCATCGAAGACGCCTTTGCGCAGGCGATGGTCCACGTAGATAGTCCCCACCACGGCACCCTTGACCGACAGGGGCACGGCCAACACTGAACGCAGATGCAGATCACTCACCGAGGCCGCTTCCCGGAAGCGACGATCTCCCGCCGCATCCACGGTGACCACGGGTTGCCCGGTTTCAGCCGCCTGTTTGGCGATGGAGCGAGACAAGACGAAGTCAGGCGCATCCAAAGTGGTCTGCTCGATGTTGCGCGCCACCTTCACCACCAACTCACCTGAGCCATCCTTGAGCAGGAGGAACCCCCGTTCCGCGTCCGTCATTTCGATCGCGGTGTCGATGACGGCTTCGAGTACCCGCGGAAGGCGCAGATCGCTGTTGAGGCGCTTGTTGATGCGCGCAACCCGGCGCAGACGTCCCTCGGCCCTCGCCGCCCGTTCGACCAGAAGTGCGGTCGCGGTTCGAGCGTCGGCGGATAGTAGACTGACCGACGGCGCCTCGGGATCGTGGTCGAGGCCGGAGCGGTATGGCGTGGGTGTGTTCATCTTGACCTCCTCGAAGATGCGGGCGGCGCGGGCTTGTTCTTCCAAAGCGTGGGCATCGCCGGCCCTCTTCAACAGCCGCGATGCCATCTGCGCCGCCCGCCAGGCGGCGGGCCGGCGACCTTGCGCCAGGGCCGCGTCGGCCAAAGCCGACATACGGCGGCCGAGTTTCCCGTCACTTTCGGCGTTCTCTGCTGGCAAAGCCAAGGCGATGCGAGCCTGTGCCAGCGTAAGCATTTCATCGCCCGCGGACCCAGCCCCGGGCGAGCCAGTCTGGTTCGTCGTGGTCGAGCGAATCCGGTTCCATGCGATGAGGGCTTCCGCGGCCTGTCCCGCCTCAGCCAACACCTCGGCGCGGGAGAGCGAGCTGGCCTCGGCCATGGGTGGATTTCCCATACGTGCAAAAGCCTCTTCGGCTGCGAGATAGAGTGGCAAGGCCGTGTGAAATGCGCCCCGCCGGCGCGCGATGTCGGCGTCAAGCGACGAGGCATAGGCCAAGAATGCCTCCACCTTGGTCGCGTTCGCCTCGTCGCGCAGGCGACGGGCTGTGCGGCTGGCGGCCTCCAGGTCTCCCAGTTGGAGGAGGAGCAACCCCGTGTTGTAGAGCGCCAGGGCGAGATCGGTCACGATGCCCAGGCGACCAAGATCACGGAGCGCGCGTCGGAAAGCATCGAGCGCCTCGCCGAACTGGCCCGTGTCAGCCAGAACACATCCAAGGTTTAGGATGGCGGCTGTCTGGCCGTGAATGTCGTGAAGCTCGTCGCACCGGCGGGCCGCCTCCCGATAGGCTTGGGCGGCAGGCATGGGCTGGCCCGTCAGTTGCCAATACAGCCCGCGCAGGGCCGGCACCCGGGCGGCAAGCGGCCTATCGGGGGAAGTCTCGACCGTCTTTTCCAACGCCGCGATCAGAGAATCTGCCTCGGAAAGCCGCCCGGCATAGGTCAGCGCCAGGGCAGCCGCCTCCTGTGCGAAAAGCCCGGCATCGGATGACTCCCCTAGCGCCGGCTCGGCCGCCTGCAGAGCCTCAGAAAAGAGACCGCAGGAAACCAGGAGGCGGGCCAGCCGCGCACGCAGTCGCAAGACCACAGAGCCCCGCGGCTCTTCCAGCAACCCCATTTCCTTCAGGGCGGTCTCGAGCACCTGCCGGGCGGCGACCGGATCCCCACGCCGTCCCAGCAGCCAAGCCCGACGTTCTGCCAACTCGATCTTGACCTCCATCCTCCCGTCCGGCGGTGGCGCGTCCAGAACCGCGAGCGCGTCGTCGTACTGGCCCACCAGCCCCAAGGCCGTGGCCCAGGCGATGTGTTCAGACGGCGTGCCGGTCTCAGGAACGGCGGCCCTGGCCCGCATCGCGAACCGCGCCACGTCCCCGAAGCGGCCGGCCTCGCCCGCGGCCTGGGCCGCGGCTCGAAAACACGTGGCCGCTTGTTCCGGCTCTCCCAGCGCCAGGTGCGCCTCGGCCCGCCGAGGATCGGACTCGGACAAGGGCCGAATAGCCCGACCCACGAGGGGATGTAGGGTCTTGTCACGCTTGACGGCGCGAAAAACCGCGGCTGCATGGGATTCCGTGGAAACCGTCAGTTCCGAGGAACCCAACCACCCCGCGGTCTGCGCCTCGCGCACAGCCATGGCAGTGTCCAGATCAGTGACCAGCTTCGGCGACTGCGCAAGCACCAGGGCCGTGAGCCAAGCGCGGGTGTTGCAGCTCAGGCCAGCGAACGTCGTATCAAGCAGGCGACCGAAGTCGGCGTCATCTTCGTCGACCCGGAATGCCTCAGGCCGGCCTTCGCGTACCTGTTGCACCCAGCGACGCACAAGCAACGCGGCCGAAGCCGCCAGCCCCCCAGAGGCGCGCACGATCTGCTCGACCACCCGGGATGTGGGCTCGCTCCCTGCCGCGTAACCGGCGAGCGCGCAGATATCCTCGGCCTGAAGCGGCCCGAGTTGAAAATCGATGGCCTCGGTGCTGCGCAAGGCCTGCTCGGTGGGCACGATGACGAGCAGGCGGCCACCGGGTGATCCTTCCGCCACCGCCTGAGCCACCAGCTCCTCCTGCCGGCCCGGTCCAAGCACCAGACAAAGGGGCCGCTGCTGCGCGCGCGCTTCAAGCGCATCGACCAGTGCGGCCGTGCGAGCCTGCAGCGAACGGGTAGGCTCGTCCCAGGGGAGGGTTGGCTCGCCGGGGTGGACAGGCAGGTCAGCTTGCAGCGCCGCCAACCCGCGCTCGTCCACGGTGAAGGACGGCAAGGTTTGCGAGAGAAGGGCCAGCCGCACATCGCGCAGAACCCGCCGGATCAATGTGCGGCGGCCGGAACCAGGTGGACCCGAAACAGTTGCCACGGCGGCTCGGGCATTCCCTTCTGCGAGTCTTTCCACCAGCGCCCAGATCGCTTGCTCTTGCTTGACGCGGCCAACTACGAGACCCGCCAGGGGATCACCGGCTGGATGCGGGACGGACAAGTCCAGTTCAACCGGAGTGACATTGTCGGGAAGAATGCGGCGAATCTCCCGCAGCAGATCGCGCGCGCTGGCAGGCCGCTTTTCGGTCGCGACGGCCAGCAAGCGGCCTAGTAGAGCATCCCAATCTGCCGGCAGGCCCGGACAAAGCGAGGATGGCGGCGGCGGCGGGCCTTCCATGAGACGGCGAACCGCATCCATTCCCACACCGAATGGCGGCACGCCCGTCCACACCGCGTACAAGGTCGCTCCTAGACTGAATAGGTCAGCCGCTGGACCGCGCTCACCCACCAGAGCTTCGGGCGCGATGAAGCCCAAGGTGCCTGAGGCACCTGCCACCACGAGCCCCAAGTCGTCGTGGGCTCCAGTGACCGGCAACAGGCGTTCGGACAGCCCGAAATCGATGAGCACTGGGCGACCTTCATGGTCGCAGCGAACATTGCTGGTGCTGATGTCGCCATGGACGAGGCCCCGGCCGTGGAGGTAGGCCAAGGCGTCAGCCAGATCCTCGGCCGCAGCGGCGAAGCGACGAAAGCGATCTTCGCCACGGGCCGCGGCCAGATGCGCCGCCAGATCTGGCCCAGATAGCCGGTCAGTCACCAGGAAAAGTCGGCCAGCCAACGCCCCTTCGGCGATGCGTCCCGTGTCCCGAACTCTGACGATGCCGCGGTGGCCGAGCTCGCTCAGGCGTCCAAACTCGTCGAGCAAGCGCGCGATGGCGCCCGACTCCAAGTCAGCGGGAAAGAGCTTAACCGCGCAGGCCGTGTGGCTGGCCAAGTCCTCGGCCGCGTAGACCTCGCTGCTGGCTCCCACCCCGAGTCGTCCACCGAGCCGATAGCGATCGGCAACCAGGGGCCACGGGCCATTGCCCTCCCCTCTCGATGTGCCAACTTGATTGCCTACTGCCACCAACTCTCATTATACGATTTCCAATAGGTTTCGGAAGTCAGCCTATTTCGTTGTCAGATTTGACGCAATGACCTAGCGAAAGGCCGTCCCAACCTGGGTTCTGCTCCTCTGGCGCGAAAGCGCTGCCTTCGCCATGTTCCTGATCTCCTCGTCCTCGTGTGCATCGGCCACAAAGCTCAGATAGTCGGTGGCTTCCTGGCCCCCAAGCGCAGCAAGGGCGTCGATGATCTTGCGCATCTCCCGACCATCCTTCATCGACTTGCTCTTGGTCAGCGCCGGGACCGCGCGCGGATCGCGCAGCTCGACCAGCGCGCCCAGTGCGGCGTCCCGGATGGTTTCCTCGTCGTCGGAGAGCAACCCGATCAGGGTGGGAACCTCATCGCGCAGCTTGCGGGCCGCTGCCACGCGAATGGCTTCCAGGCGCATCTCGCCGGAAGCAGCCAAGGCCGCGTGAAGGGTCCGGGGCTCGGCAGACCACAACTTCTGGCGCGCGACGTAGCCGGCCAGCAAGTCGCCGACCGCGCGCTCTGCCAGCCGCTGTACAACGTCCTTCTTGTCCGGCTGTGCCTCCGGGTCGTATAGCATCTCGGCATTCGCCTGTACGTCTTCGCCAAAGTGCTGGGGAGCGACGCCGGCAGGGCGAGTGGAGACGTTCAGCCGCACACCAGCGCGCACGGCAGCCTTGCCGTCGGCCCGCACCACTTCCATGGATAGGGTGATGCGGATTGTTGCCACGGCTCCGCCGGGTTTGCTGCTTTCCGGGACTTCGCCGGCGAAGATCCCCGCTTGCAAGAGCTGCGCACGTGCCTTCTGGGCCAGCGCCCCTCGGTCGACAAGCGAAGACTCGTCACCTGCTCTCGCCGTCGGCGTGATGGCTAGGGGTCCGAGCCAAAATTGGTTTGTCGCGCTCGGCTGCTTACAGGCGACGGCTCCCAGCGAAAGCATCGCCCAAGTGGTGCACCGGATCCACCCCCACCACCACGACCAGCTCATGCACGTTGGCCTCAGCCGCCCCGCCGAACACCCGCCGGCGCGAAACCTCTTCCCGTGGGCAGTGATTCGCCCTCGGCATCGAGATCAGTTTCACTCGGTGGCTCGGCCAAGGGGATCGGGGTCTCATCCGAACGCCGGGAAAGAGCCAGAGACAGCAGCCGCAAGATCACGTCCTTGTATGAGAGCCCGCCCGTCTTCGCCGCACGGGAGAAACCGCCCGCCAGGTCCGAAAGATCACAATTGGGGTTCACGTCGATTACGTAGGGCGTGCCGTCGGCGGCCAGGCGAATGTCCATGCGTCCGTAGTCCCGCAGACCTATGCAGCGAAAGGCATCGCGGGCCGCCTGGGCCACCTTGTCGCGCAGTTCAGGCGACAGTCCTTCGCAGCGGATCGGTCGGGTGCCCTTGTACTCAACCGACTCCTCCACCCACTTGCCTTCGAACGACACAATCTTGGGCCGATCCGGTGGCATGGCAGAGAAGTCGATCTCGAAAAATGGGAAGACCTGAAGCCCGCCGTCAACCTGTCCCAGTAGGGACACGTAGATCTCGCGTCCGTCGATGTACTCCTCGACCAGCGCAGGCTGGCGATAACGGTCAAGGATGTGGAGGACACGCGCGTTGAGCGCCTTCTCATCGCTGACCACCGACGCCCGGGTGATCCCGACCGAGGCGTCCTCGCGCGCCGGCTTCACGATGAGGGGAAACCCCAAGGCCAGACCAGCCAGATCGCCCGTCTCGCACACCAGTGACCCCTTCGGCACCGGAATGCCGCGGGCGCAGAGGATGTCCTTCACTTTTTCTTTGCGCAGCGCCAGGGACAGGGCGAACGGCCCTGAACCCGTGTAGGGGATCCGCTCCAACTCCATGAGCAGCGGCAGCAGGCTCTCGAAGCGGTTGTCCCCATGGATCGACTCGCAAAGATTGAACACGGCAGCCGGCTTGCACGCACGCAACTCGCTCACCGTTCCCGTCACGTCGCTGGTGACGCCCAGACCGGACGCCTCATAGCCGTTGGCACTCAGGATGCGAACGATGTGGTCCGCTATCTCCTTCACATCCTCGCGCGCCTTGTTCTCGGGATCCGCGTCGGCTCCCTCGAAGTCGCGATTGAAGAGGACTACGATCTGCGGCCTGGTCCGTGCCTTCACGATGCTTCCATCATTCTAGTGAGTTGCGCCGTCCAATTGCAACCGGGAACACGCGCCTCTACTAGTTGTACACCAAAGTTCTTCTCAAACAAGCCGATGAGAGATCGCGCGACCACTTCCGGTGGGGGCGTGCTCCCGATCTGTCGAGCCAACGACGTGACACCCGCGGTTGGCAGACCACACGGGATGATGGCCGAGAACCCGTCGAGGTCGGTGGCAAGATTGAGAGCGAAACCGTGGGTGGCGATCCCATGTCGCACGTGCACCCCGAAAGCACAGATCTTGTCGAATCCGACCCACACCCCCGGGGTCGACGCGCGCCACTCGGCCGCAAGGCCGAGGCGGGCAAGCCACTCGACGATGCTTGTCGCCATGGCCTGCAGGTAGGCGCGCACGCCCCGGCGCAGCCGGAAGATGGGGTAGCCCACAAGCTGACCTGGACCGTGGAAGGTCACATCGCCTCCGCGTGACGTCCGGTACACGTCGATGCCTCGAGCGCGCAGAGCCGGGATGGAAAGCAACACGTGGGCCGGGTCGGCGTGGCGTCCCAACGTGATCACGGCAGGGTGCTCGAGCAGAAGCAGGGTTTCTCGCCTGCGGCCGGCCAGGATGTCGTTCCGAATTTGCTCTTGCAGTTCCAGTGCCGGCCCATAGGCAACCCGACCCAACCACGACCATTCGGCCACGGCTTCCGCGTCGGGACGGCAGCCGGCGGCCACAGCGACTATCCTTCCGAGATCTCGGCGAAGAAGTCCGCGTCGACAAAATCGACGTTGACCACGGCACCGATGACACCCACCCCGTGGCGGACGCAGGTCTCGGCCAGCACGGGGCCATCCACGACTTCCACCGGCGCGCCCGACTGCTTCCATTCCCCGACGGCGTCGTCGGCCAGCCGGCCGGCAAGCACAAGCACCCCTTCGTCCTGGTTGCGGGCTCGGATGCCCGCGCGCAACTCGCCCAAAGCTCGGCGGCCCGCAGCCGCGGCGCCTGGCCGCAGGGCGATGAGGCAGCGCGAAGGCCGGAAGCCACGGCCTCGCAACCCTTCGAGGTAGATCGTGCCCTCGACCCGCTTGACAAAGGTGGCGGGGCCGAAGCCCTCACGCTGCAGAAGCACGCGGGCCACGGCCTCAAACGCCGCCGGACTCAGTTCCGCCAAGCGCTGTTCGAGTGCAGCCAGGGTGCGCTCGCGCAGGGCTTTTCTGGCCTCGCCCAGCACGAACTCGGCTCGCTCAAGATCACTGTCCGGCGGACGGCGGGCCAAGGCGTATAGGCCGCTGCCTGCTGGTCGCACGCGGGGCCGCTGACCGGCGCGCAGCCTCTCCTTGCCCTCGGCCGCAAGGGCGGCTCGCATGACCCGCCATGCCTCGTTGGGCTCTCCGTGGATGAGCCGTCGGCGGACCGCTGCATCTGCGATCTGACGCACATGCAACCCGCGGCCAGGGGCCTGGCCTTTCAGGATCTCGATGGCCGCGTCGATGGGCGAGCTGATCTTGCGCCCCGGCTGGGCGGGGGTTCCCGAAGTGCCCTCGCCTGTAGGTGCGGCCGCTTGCACCGCCCCTTGGCTGGGGCCGGGCGGCTGGCCGGAAGCACCGGGCAGCTCCGCTCGGGTGGTCGCCTCACCTGGGGCGGCGAAGGCTTCATCTCTGCCTTGCTTGAGCTCCTCCGGCTCCGCCTCCGCCTCTTGGGTGCTTTCGGCGCCGACCTCGCCCTTCAGGACCACGCCCGCGGCGCTGTCGTCGCCGATAGACCCTCCTTCGCCGGGCTCCTCGGAGTCCCTCTCGTCTCCGTCGCCTTCCAGCACTCCGCTTTCGGCCAATGCGGCCGCGCGTGCCTCGGCGGACAGAGAACCGCTCTCAGGCTCCTCGGGCGCTTCGTTCACATCCCGTTCCTCCACCCCTTCCGCGGGGCCTCTGGCCTCGCCAGCCGTCTCCCCCGTAGCGCTGCTCGGCGCCACGCCTTCGCTCGGCGTATCACCACGCCCGCGCCGCCGTCCTCGCCCTCCCCGTCGTCGTCGGCGCCCGTTGCGCGCTTCGCCGGCAGCCGCCCGGCTTTCGCGTGGCTTTTCGGGTGCGGCTTCCGGCTCCGGTTCGGCAGGGGCCTCCGGATAGCGCAGCAACCCGAACACGCCCGGCTTGACCCGCACGAAGGGACTGCCCGGGGCTTTCTTCACGGCGGCGGTAAGCTGGGTTTGCATGGTGACTTCGGGGGTTCGCCCCACGAAGGTCAGTAGCTTGCGCTCGGTGGCCTTCTCGGTGAGTTCCTTGAAGTGAAGAGGCCGGCGCTCGCGCTTTAGAATATCGAGGGCTGCTTCCAAAAAGGTCATGACGACCCCGTCTCTACCACAAACTGCACACGCGTGGCGTTGGGGTCTTTCCGCTGAGCGATAAACAGGTTTTTTTGACGATGCCCCGCGCAGGCGTTACCCGTGAGGAATGAGTTCTGCGCGCAAAATCGGATTGCTTCTCGGCGGACTTTCCTTGGAACGGGATGCTAGCGTCCGAGCGGGCGAGGCTGTCATGGCAGCCTTGCGCAAAGCGGGCCATGACGTCCACGCACTCTTTGTCGATCGTCACGTCGACGTGGCCCTGCGCCAGTCGGGGATAAACGTGGCCTTCTTGGCGGTGCGTGGCCGGTACGGCGCTGATGGCTGCCTGCAGGGGCTGCTGGATATGCTCGCGATCCCCTATACCGGCTCGGGCGTGCTGGCCTGCGCCCTGGCCATGAACCGCGCGAAGACCAAGGATGTCCTGCGGCTGCACAATCTGCCCACCGCGCCCGCCTACCTGATTCGCTCCCCGCAACGGGACAGCATCAGCGCCGTCCACGGCGCGTTTGGTTTTCCCGTAGTCGTGCGACCGGTGGGCGCAACCCTTCTCTTCGGGGGCACCCTGGTGCGCGACGAGATGGAGCTGGAAAGCGCACTAGAGGGCGTATTTGCTCTGGACGACGAGGCCCTGGTTGAGCGGTTCATGCCGGGTAGACCAATCTGCGTGCCGGTTCTTGACGGACAGGCTCTGGGCGCCGTGGAGGTGTCCCGAACCGGATCTTGGACCCAGTCGCCCGTCCCTGGCCGGCCCCAGACGCCCGCTCGCCTGTCACCTGCCCGCGAGGCTTCGGTGTTGCGCCTGGCGACTCAGGCCTGCGAGGCCCTGGGCTGCGAAGGCCCGGCCTGTGTGGAGATGGTGCTAAGCGAACGGCTCAACGAGATCATCGTGGACGTGGATCCCGCGCCGCTGCTCTTGCCCGGAGCCCCTCTGCCCCGCATGGCGCACGAGGCCGGCCTGGGCTTCGACGAACTGGTCGAGGAGATCTTGGCAGGCGCGCGCCTGCGCGCCCACGGCATACGGCGCAATCGGCGCACTCTACACATGACCTTCGAGGGTCCAGACCGCCGGGCGGATGCGGCTCTGGCCGCGCATTGATCGTCTAATCAGTCTCTTCGCCGGCCCGCTCCTGCGGTACCATAGTGCCGCTTGCGCTCTACATCCCGCCGATTCGTTTTTCTGGGGGCCGTAGCCCTGGCTACCTTGGTCCTGGTGCCTGTCGGCATCGCACTGTGGAACAAGGGCATTGTGCCGTGGTTTTGCCTGCGCCTGGAACAGGCGATCGGGCGTCACGTGCGGGTGGAAAGCCTCGGCATAGGCGGGTTGCACACCCTGGTCGCGCATGGAGTGGAGGTTTTCGGGGCGCCCCCGTTCGACTCAGAGCCGGTGCTGCGCGCCGAACGCATCGTGGTGCGCCTGGGCGGCCCGGAACGCGGGTTTTGGGATCCTGCCGAAGTGATGGCGGATGGTCTCGACGTCGAATACCTGCGCACGGCGACCGCCGACAATTTTTCCGTCCGGCCGTCGGCTGCGGCCCCATCCCCCGCGTCGGGCGGTCACCGACTTTCGCGCGAAGCGCCGCTTGCCTTTTCAGTCCGAAGGGCGCGGGTTCACGGCGCGGTGGTTCTGCCGGGCGGACTGCGGGTCGCTTTTCGCACGCCCGATGCCAGCTTTCAGCACTCACCCCAAGGCAAGGAATCTGCGCTGCTGAGAGATCTTGTGCTTGAGGTTGGTGCAGCCGCGACCCTGCGCTTGCCTGAGGTCGCGCTAGAGGGCGGGCGGGGCATGCCGGTGACTGCGACAGGTCGGCGAGCCAGCTTGCTGATCCCCGGCGGGGGCATTCTCGCAGAAGGCGCCACGGTCGAGGCACGCTTCGCCGGGCAGGGAGTGTCTGTCGACCTGCGCACGGATGACTCAGATGGCGCATCCTCAGGCCTGCACATCTCTTGCCGGACCGCAGGTGATGTGGCCGACCTACAAATCGAAGCACACGAGTGGCCCCTGCGTGCGCTTGACGTCATCGCGGAGCCGCGCGGGCTGGGACTAGATGAAGCGCGTGCCGACCTGCACATCGTGGCGTCCTTCGACATGGAGCGAATGGGCGTTGCCTTTCAGGTCGACAGCCAGTTTCGCGGGCTGCAGGTGCACCATCCGGCGGTTGACCGGATGCCCTGGCGCGATGTCGGGATGGAGATCCACGCGAGCGGCCAAGGGACAAGCGCGACCGGCAGGGTGGACATCGAAGCAGCAGAGGTGCGTGCGTTCGGCGCACAACTGAACGTCAAGGGCTGGGCCGAGTTGCTGGGAACGCCCCGGGGTGAGATCACCGTCAGCACACCGCCCGCAGCGCCATTGGCTTGCGCCGCCTTGCTAGCTGCACAAGCACAACCTGTGCAGCAGGCATTGGAGGGGCTAGTTTTGGGCGGCAAGCTGGGGGTTTCCGTCGCCCTTTCTTTCGACGCCGCGGCCTGGGAAACTCTGGCGCTGGACGTCCGGGTGAACCCGCGCTGCACGGTCAAGACTGAACCGCAGGTGCTGGCCAGCTTGACCCCGGCCCTTGTGCGGGGGACACCAACCGGCCCCTTGGCGCCACGCCTCCCCCTGGGCAAGTACCACCCTGATTTTGCCCCACTGGCCGAGATGCCCAGGCACCTGCCGGCGGCTTTTCTCACCTCTGAAGACAGCCGCTTCTTTGCTCACGATGGCTTCGACATCGAAACGATTCGCCATGCTTTGGTGCAAGATTTCGAAACCGGCAGCTTTGGACGCGGGGCCAGCACCATCACCCAGCAACTGGCCAAGAATCTGTTCTTGACTCCCCACCGAACCCTGGCCCGAAAGCTGGAGGAAACCGTGCTGGCGTGGCGTCTACACAACCTCCTTGGCAAGGAACGCATCCTCGAGCTTTACTTGAATGTAATCGACCTCGGCCCAGGAATTCGCGGTGTGCGCCAAGCCGCGCGCGCCTACTTTGGCAAGGAACTCAACCAGCTCCGCCCGATCGAGTCCGCCTACTTGGCGGCGCTGGCGCCCAACCCGCACGTGCTGGCGCGGCGTTTTCGTGATGGACATGTGGACGACGGTTGGCTGCAGAGACTTCATGATCTGCTCGCGATGATGAAACGCAGTGGCCGTCTGACGGCTGCGGAGCTTGCTGCAGCCCGCGGAACCAAGCCGGCGTTGCGCAGGATCGACAAGGAGCCCGCGACTCGGCCGGGGTTGTAGTGCTACTCTTGTAGCCATGAGCCCCTTGCGAAGCGTTGCCCTGGGCCTTGCGGCGCTGCTTCTGCCATCCCTGGCGGCGGGCTCGCTGGTCCAGGCACTGGATCTAGCTGAGTTGACCGCAAGCGCGGATCGCATCGTCGTTGCCCAGGTCGTATCGACAATCAGCGAATGGGATTCCTCTGGCCGAAACATTCACACCCGCATCGAGATCAAGGTCGAGGAAACTTGGAAGGGGTCGGTTTTCCCTGACCAGCGCGTGGTCATCGTTCAGCCGGGTGGCACCGTGGGCGATATCGAAATGCGCGTCCATGGCATGCCCAGCTTTGCGCCCGGCGAGAAGGCGGTGCTCTTTCTCGCCGGCCAGGGCGCGCCCCGCGTGGTGGGAATGAGCCAGGGCAAGCGCCCTCTGCATTGGGACGACACGGTCAAGGGCTGGGTGGCCGAAGTCGCGGAACACTCCGCGGTCGTACGCCGCGATTCCCAGGGACGCCTGCAACCGGCGTCGCCTGAGCCTGCCATGCGATTGGATGAGCTTCGCCAGCGTGTGCGCGCGCTGGTCAGTCCGTAGGAAACCCGGAACACCTCCTATGAGAACTCGAACCAGCCTGGTGATGACCGTGGCAGGTATAGCAGCCCTGCCCATGCCTGCCGCGGCCTACGTCCGTACTACGACCAGCGCGGGCGTGCCAACCGCATGGAAAGCCCCTTGCGTGACCATGGAATTCTCCCTGGGCTCTCCTCCGCTCGAGCTGGATGCTGCGGGATATTTCGATGCGGCCACGCAAGCGGGCGCGGCCTGGAGTCAATCCTCGCTCGATGGGGTCCGATGTACCAACGTAATCTTCACCGTGGAGTCGGTCCCTGCTGTTGCGGGTCCGGTGGGCATGGACTACCACAATCGCCTGATCTTCCGCAAAAACGGATGGTGCCGCGATCCCCCACCCACCGATCCCAACGAACCAATCTGCTATGACGACAGCGCCCTGGCCATCACTACCGTATTCCAGCTCAAGAACACCGGCGAAATCTTGGACGCCGACCTGGAAGTGAATGCCACCGACTTCACGTGGGGCGACTTCGTGGGCCATCCCGAACAGTTTGTGCCCAACAACACCCAAGACTTCCAGGGCACGATTACCCACGAGTTTGGGCATGTCATCGGCCTGGATCACACCTGCTTCACCCCAGGGACATCTTCCGACGGCTTGTGGCCTGTGGACAACAATGGCAACCCCGTGCCCGATTGCAGCTCGACCAACCTGCCCGACATCGTCACGGGTGCCACGATGTACGTCTCGGTTGATTCACCTAGCGCAGAAGTTGGGCTGCGCAGCTTGTCGCCCGATGACATGCAAGCCGCGTGCGACATCTATACCTACGACCCCAACTTCGTGTGCCTAGCGCCGTCGGGATCTGGGTCGACATCAGGAAGCGGGGGCTGTTCATACGCGACCCACCCCCGAGGTGTCCCTATCTCCGGCGTGCTGGTGCTCCTCGCGCTGGCCCTGGCACTCCTCCGTCGGCGCTAGCCGCGTGGGGCGCAAGTCTGAATTCCAAGGAATCCGGGCGCCCCACGGCGCGCACCATGGGGATGGCCTGAAGAGCATGGTCCTTGGCCTTCGCGGCCAGGGCATATTCGCCCACCGGCACACGAATGAAGAACCGGCCTTGCGGGTCGGATGTGACCCGGCTTGGGGGGCGAGCCGGCTTCCCGGCAGCGCGCGCTTCCACCTCCGCGCCCGGCAGAACCTGACCGTCCTGGTCCAGAACGCGGCCCGAAAGCAGAACCCCGGTCGGCACGACGAGATCGCCGAGATCTCGGGCATCGCCCGGCGCGAGCAGCAGTGGCTCACGTCGCAAGGGCAGCTTGTCAGCCGGTGAGACCTCAAGACGCGAGCGTCCCGGGGCCAGTCCCCTCAACTCGAAACGTCCCTGCGCATCGGAAAGCGCCGTGCGAATGCTCCCCGGGCGCGCCACTGAGCCCAAAGGCAGCTCCGCCGCCTCGGCCGCCGTGGGCAAGGCACCTGGCAGGACGATCACCTCGTCCCGGCCGCCGACGAGTCCGACCACGGACACTGGCACTGCGCCCATTGGCGAGCCATCCTCGTCGAGCACACGGCCCGCGACGAGTGCCCCGCGCGCGAGTCTGAGGGCTGCAAAAGCCGTGCTGCCGGTGCTGAGCAGAAGCTCTGGCGCATCCAAGAGAACGTAGCCTTCCAGTCGGGCGACAACCTGGTAGCGACCGGGCCGCATCGGCCCGACGGTGAACTTGCCTTCCTGGTCCGACTGGCAGGTCACGGGCAAGTCATCGGATGGCATGGTCAACACATCCACCGTGGTCCCGGGAAGGTTCCGGCCCATGTCATCGCGCACACGACCTTCAACAAAGGCGCCCGAAGCCAGCAGCAACCGCACTGGCGCCAGGTGGCTTGTGCCCTCCTCAATCACCTGACTCGCTGTCGCTGACACCAGCGTGCCATGCGCGGCGCGGATGGAAAACCGGCCCAGACCCAAACCCGCGAAGCTGAACACACCATGCGCGTCTGCCACCGTCTCACGCGACCAGCGCAGGCTCGGCCCGCCGAGCACCACATTCGCCCCGGGTTCGGGGCTGCTCGGAGGTCTGAGCACAATGCCGCCCAGGCTGCGCCCCTGCCCGTCAAGAGCCAGGACGAGCGATTCGACGTCTGGCACGGCTCGGTCGATTTCCAGCGTGCCGAAACCGGCTGCCTCAGCCAGCAGCGTCCATGTCCCCGGCCGCAGGCGAGCCAGCACGAAGCGCCCATCGGAATTCGAGCGCGCTTGCACCACAGAATCGGCGCCCTTGTCCTTGGGCCAAGCGATGACCAGGGCATCCGGCAGGGGCGCACCTCCGCTATCCTGCACCACGCCGACCAGGTCGACGGGCGGGAGCACCTTCGCCGCCCGCTTCGCATCAACCGCCGCATCGCGCCTTGACTTGGATCCTCGACAGGCCAGCCCATGGCCGGCCGCGAGAATGAGCGCCGCCACAACCAGGGAGTTTCTGTGAGTGCTTGCGGAGCGCATCAGTCGGTGCTAATGGTACGCCCTTCCGGAGAACCCATGCCTGCGCAGTGTGCAATTTGCGGCAAACAAAGGAAAGTGGCCAACAACGTTAGCCACTCGAATATCAGGACCAAGAGCCAGCAGCGGCCGAATCTGCAGAACGTGCATATCACGATCGGCGGCTCGCGAAAGCGGGTGCGCGTCTGCACACGTTGCATACGCTCCGGTTTCGTGGCGAAGGCCCCATAGCCTCGATTCGGCGCCGCACCGAGGTCAGGCTGCCACAGCCACAGCATCGATTTCGACCTGCGCTCCCTTGGGCAAGGCTGCGACCTGCACGGTGGCACGGGCGGGCGGCGTGTTTCCGAAGTATGTGGCGTACGCCTGGTTCACGGCAGCGAAGTTCCCGAGGTCGGTCAGATAGATGGTCGTCTTGACCACGGCGTCTAGTGACACGCCGGCAGCCTTGAGCACCGCTGCCAGATTCTGCATCACGCGGTGGGTTTCCTTTTCAACGTCGCCGCCGCCCACCAACTCACCGGTTTGTGGGTCGAGCGGGATCTGGCCCGAACAGTAGATCCAGCGAGCGCCGGCCACGACTACCGCCTGGGAATAGGGGCCGATCGCTCGCGGGGCACATGAAGTAGAGACGGCATCTCGGATCATCGCCTGATGATAGCAAGGGGCGTCGCTGGGGCACGTTTTCACGGATGTCATGTTGCCAAGCGAACCCTGGCGGCAGTACCTTTTCGGCTGTGAGATCTGCAACGCGGCCGCGACGCCGGAACGCCGAACCCGAGACTGCGGCATCTTTGATGTCGGCCGTGGTGGCGAGCATCGGCGGTGAGCACCGAGCCCGCGAGCACCGTATCTTCGCCGCCTACGAGCAAGCGGTGGGAGGTCCCTTGCGCCAGCACACCAGGGCCGAGAGTCTGCATGAGGGCACGCTCTTTGTGCGCGTGTCGAGCTCAGCCCTGGCCCACCAGATCACCCTGCTCAAGCGTGAGATCCTCACCCGCATGCAGCCGCTGGTGGATCCCGGGAGCGTCACCGACCTGCGCACCCGCGTGGGTCCGCTGGACGCGCGTTTTTGATCTGGCGACCGTCGAGAATCGTCTGGGAAAGACGACTCCACCGCCTCTTGGTCAGGGTCAGAACGCGCCGCCGAAGCTGATGTAACCCCAGGGCAACACTCCGCCGGGCCCGAACAAGGGCGAGATCCCGGCGCGGAACTGGAACCCACCGCCGTCAGACTGGTAGCGATACCCGAAGAGCACAGTGCCCGCCCCCCCGATCCCGCTCGCGCTCGCGTAGGACGAGCCGACGCCCCCGGCCGAGGCGCTGGCACGCGCGATCATGCCGCCCGCTCCGATCTCGAACTTGTTGTAGTAGTCGCCGATTCCGAGGTAGCTGAGGGTGATCGGGAAGGTGAGAAGACTAACGCTCCCGCCACCTTCGGAAGCACCGAGGGAGATGTAGGAAAACCCGATCCTTCCGGCCCACCCGGACTGCCCGAACCGACGCTCGTAGTTGATGGAGTACAGGCCGCCAACGCCGAGCGCCTCTGCGAACACCGAGTTGAAGGCCGTAACCCCCTCTTCCTGTCGTCGTCGGTAGTCGTCGGTACGCCTGTCGTAGGGGGGCGCACCTGGGGGCGCCATGCTCGGCTGCGGCGGGTACTGCGGCTGCGCGTACTGCTGCGGCTGCGCGTACTGCTGCGGCTGCGCGTACTGCTGCGGCTGCGCGTACTCCGGCTGCGGTGGCGGCGGTGCCGCCTGCTGGGCGATTGCGGTTTGGGCAAGCAAGAGACAGGCGGCTACGGTAAGTCCAACCCGAGTAAGCATCGGTTTCTCCTTGGTTAGTCGTCGCGAAAGAGCCCGACTATAAGGGTAATGGGTCCGACTGGTCAAAGAAAACCGTCGCCAAGCTGGTGACGATGTTCGACGGCGCGAGTTGGATGGATCTTCGAGAGGCGGTGCTAGCCCAGCGCCGCGCGCAGTTCGCCGACAAATGCCTCCAACTCCGGTACCGGATCGCGACCCGCGGCCACGGCTCGCTCGATCACCCGGACTGCGGCGCTGCCCACTACCACACCATCGGCGAACCCGGCCACCGCCCGCGCGTCTGCCGGCGTGGCAATCCCAAATCCCACGGCGACCGGCAGGCGCCCGCCGGACAGTTCGCGCACCTGTCGCACGCGTGCGGAGGTTTCATCCAAGTTGGGCAGTTGGCTGCCCGTGATGCCGGTCAGCGAGACGTAGTAGAGAAAACCGCCCGCGACGGCGGCTATCGCCTTCACCCGCTCGGGCGTGGAGGTGGGCGCGATGAGCGGAACCAAATCGAGGCCTTGCTGAGAAAGCGCCTGGGCCAGTTCGGGATCCTCGTCGGCAGGCCAGTCCACACACAACGCACCGTCGGCGCCAGCCTGCTTGGCTTGGGCGGCAAACTTCGCAGCGCCGCGCACGAAGATCGGGTTGGCGTAGCCGAAGAGCACGACCGCAACGTCCGCATTGTCCGCGCGCACCGCCCGGCAGAGATCGAGGGCCGTGCCCATCCCCCCTCCCGCAGCCAGGGCCCTGCGCATCGCTGCCTGAATGGCCGGCCCGTCAGCCGATGGGTCGCTCCACGGCACGCCCAGTTCAAGCACATCCGCTCCGGCTCGCGCTGCGGCCAACAAGAGACGACGACTGGTCTCGAAGTCGGGGTCGCAGCCGGTGAGGTAGAGGACCAGCGCCTTGCGGCCTTGCGAGCGAGCCTTGGCAAAAGCTCCAGCTATCCGCGAGGGGAAAGGCGAGCCCGGCGGGTTCGTCATGACGACACCTCCGCGCCGAAGTACTTGGCGATGGTGCCCATGTCCTTGTCGCCACGGCCCGAGATGTTGATGATCACGCTGGCCCCGTCGGGGAGTTGCTCGGCCACGCGTGGCAGTCCTGCCACTGCGTGTGCGCTCTCCAGGGCGGGGATGATGCCCTCGCAACGGGCCAGCAGACGACACGCGGCCAGGGCCTCCCGATCCGTCGCAGCCAGGTACTTGGCGCGTCCGCTGTCGCGCAGGTAACTGTGCTCAGGCCCGACCCCGGGGTAGTCGAGGCCGGCCGAGATGGAATGGGCCTCGGATATCTGGCCGTCGTCGTCGCACAGCACGTAGGAGCGCGCGCCGTGCAATACGCCCGGCCGGCCCTTGCCCAGGGTGGCCGCGTGGTGAGTGGTGTCCAGGCCCTCGCCCGCCGCCTCCACGCCAAAAAGCTGCACCCCGGGATCGTCGAGGAATCCGCGGAACAGGCCCATGGCGTTGGAGCCGCCGCCGACGCAAGCCAGACATGCGTCGGCTAGCCGGCCGGTGGCCGACTGGATCTGGGCGCGCGCCTCGCGCCCAATCACCGACTGCAATTCACCCACCATGGTCGGATAGGGATGCGGGCCAGCGACGGTTCCTAGCACGTAGTGGGTTGTCCCTACGTTGGTCACCCAGTCACGCATGGCTTCGTTCATGGCGTCTTTCAGGGTCGCGGTGCCGTCCTTGACCGCGTGGACTTTGGCCCCCAGCAACTGCATGCGAAACACGTTGAGCGACTGGCGCTCCACATCGACCGAGCCCATGTAGATCTCGCATGGGATTCCAAACAAGGCGGCCACCGTGGCGGTGGCCACGCCGTGCTGGCCAGCCCCGGTCTCGGCGATGATGCGCTTCTTGCCAAGGCGCTGGGCCAGCAAAATCTGGCCCACGCAGTTGTTCAACTTGTGCGAGCCGGTGTGGCAAAGATCCTCGCGCTTGAGAAACACGCGCAAGCGGCGGCCCTCGGCCCTTGCCAGATGGTCGGCCAGCCGCGCCGCCTCGGTGAGCGGCGTGGGCCGGCCGACATAATCGCGCAGCAACCGGTCCAATTCGGCGCGAAAGGTCGGGTCACGCGAAAAACGCTCCCATGCTGCGGTCAGCTCTTCGAGAGCAGGCATCAAGGTCTCGGAGACGTAGCGACCTCCGTAGGGACCGAATTGGCCAGGAGCATGAGGAACTGTGGACATCTGAGTGGCGCCACTATATGCCTTGGTGTACTCCCCGATTCAATCAACCGCTCGCGCGTCATGTCGATGAAACAGGATAGCAACACGACCTTCGACCCCAGCCGACGGCGGCTCTGCCCGGACGGCTCTTGCATCGGCCTCATAGGGACTGACGGGAAGTGCACAGTTTGCGGCACGCTCGGCTCAGGCGGAACCGGGGTGGCACCAGCCGCGGACCTGCCTGCCTTGCCCACCCCCGAGCCAGAATCGCGTGGTGAGCCCAACCACGAGGCTGGTTCGGAAGTGGCGGCCGAAGCTGAGGAAGCCTTCAACCCCAACCGACGGCTCTGCCCTGACGAGGCTTGCATCGGCGTAGTAGGCAGCGACAACAAGTGTAGCGTCTGCGGCCGACGAGGATAATCCTTCGGCAATACACCTGGTTATGACGAATAATTCAAGTGTTACTTGAATTATGCCACGAGCACGACGGAGCCAGTTGTCCTGCGTGCCTCGATGGCAGCATGAGCTGCAGCGGCTTCGCGCAGGGGAAACTGCAGCGGCGTCTGGATGCGCACGGCGCCTGAGCGCACGACCCGGAAGAGATCTCCGGCCATTCGCCGCAAGGCCTCGGGGGTTGCGGCGTAGGTGCTCAGGGTTGGGCGGGTCAGATACAGCGATCCCTTGACCCCCAGGGCAGTGATATCGAAGGGGGGAACCAGCCCCGAGGACTGACCGAACGCGACCAGGAGGCCGCGCGGCTGCAGACAATCCAGCGATCCGGCAAAGGTATCCTTGCCCACGCCGTCGTAGACCACGCGCACCCCGTGTCCCCCGGTGATCTGGCGCACGCACTCGACGATGTCCTCACGCGTGTACACGATGACATGGTCGCAGCCGTTGGCACGAGCCAACGCTGCCTTCTCGTCGCTGCCCACCGTGCCTACCACGGTGGCCCCCAGATGCTTGGCCCACTGGCAGGCGATCTGCCCTACCCCGCCAGCCGCGGCGTGCACCACGATGGTGTCCCCGGCCTCCACCCGCGTTGTCTGCAACAAGAGATACTGAGCCGTGAGACCCTTCAGCATGATGCAAGCAGCGGTGCGATCGTCGATGTCGTCGGGCAAGCGCACTAGGCGCTCGGCGGGCAGCACGCGCGCCTCAGCGTATGCCCCGACTGGCCCTGTGGCACAGGCAACCCGATCTCCCACCCGCAGCTCGCTGACCCCTGGGCCAACCGCCTCCACCACACCAGCGGCCTCGCTGCCGAGCCCGCTGGGAAGGGGCAGTTTGTACACGCCCCGGCGGTGATAGATGTCGATGAAGTTCACGCCCACGTAGCGATGGCGGACCAGGGCCTCGCCCGGACCTGGCGCAGCCAAGCTGACCGCTTCCCACGACATCACTTCCGGACCGCCCGTGTTGTGGATGCGGATCGCCTCTGTCATGGGTTGGAACTTAGCATCGGTCTTTTGGGCACAAGTGGTAAAACTGCGCCATGGGTTCCTTGTTCCTCGATGCCTGCCGCGGCGAACCCACGCCGCGGCCGCCCCTCTGGTTGATGCGCCAGGCTGGCCGCTACCTCCCGGAATACCGGGAGGTCCGCCAGAACGTCACCTTCCTCGAACTGTGCAAGACGCCGCGACTGGCCGCCGAGGTGACCATGCAGCCCATCCGGCGCTTTGCCTTCGACGCAGCGATTGTGTTCTCCGACCTCCTCATACCCCTGCAAGCCATGGGGCAGGCGGTTAGCTTCAGCGAAGACGGTCCCACCCTCGCGCCACCGGTGCGGAGCGCCGCCGACCTGGCCCGGCTGGCGCCCTTCGATCCTTGGGAACGCACGCCATTCGTCCTGGAAGCCATCCGGCTGCTGCGCCCGCAGCTCGGCGAGACGCCGCTCATTGGATTCGCAGGCGCGCCGTTCACCACCGCGACCTACGCCATCGAGGGCAGGACCTCGCAGCGCTTCGTTGAGACCAAGAAGCTTTTCTATCGGGATCCGGACACGGCCCACCGCCTTTTGGAGCTGATCGAAAGTGCCACCCGCGCCTATCTCCTGGCTCAGGTGGCGGCAGGCGCTCAGGCCATCCAGATCTTCGACTCGTGGCTCGGGGTGGTCTCTCCCGAGGAATGGGACGAGTTTGTGGCCGAACCGACCGCGAGCCTGGTGGCGGCGGTCAAGGCGAGCGGCGTGCCCGTCATCTATTTTCCCAACGGAGCAACGACCATTCTGGAACGCATCGCGGGCGTGGGTGCCGACGTGTACGGGATCGATTGGCGCCTGCCTCTCGACCAGGCGCGGGCACGGCTCGCGCTGGGAGGCGCGGCGCATGCGGCCGTGCAAGGCAACCTCGATCCGGCGGTTCTCCTGGGCCCGGTTGAGCGGATTGCACGCCAGGCCGCCGACGTGGTCCGCCGCGGGGCAGGCCGCGGTCACATCTTCAACCTGGGGCACGGTATCTATCCGGACACCCCCGTCGAGAATGTCGAAGCCCTGGTCCGCGCCGTGCGGGGCGAGTAGACGCACAGGATGAAAAGGTGCTTGGCGTCGTTGCCCTCAACCTGGGAGGCCCGGATTCGCTGGCGGCGGTGGAGCCGTTCTTGCGCAACCTGTTCGCCGATCCCGACCTCATCCAGTTAGGCTGGTGGGCGCGGCCTGTGCAGCCGCTGTTGGCGCGCCTCATCGCGCACCGCCGGGCCGCTTTCTCGCGGTCCGCGTACGCCCAGATCGGCGGGCGGTCACCCATCCGTGATGAATCACTGGCTCAGGTGCAGGCGGTGATCAGAGCCATGGCCGCGGCGGGCGTAGCGGCTCAGCCGTACCTGGCCATGAGCTACTGGCACCCCTTTCCCGCCGAAACTGCAGCGGCCATGCGAGCCGACGGCATCACACGGGCGCTGCTCTTGCCGCTTTATCCCCATCGATCGAGAACGACCAGCGGATCAGCGTTCCGCACCATTGAAGCCGCCTTAGCAGGCATCGCCACGGCGCGCGTCGAGGGATACGCCACTGCCCCAGGCTACATCGAGGCCCTGTGCGACCGCATAACCGAGGCCTTGGGGCAACTGCCAGAGCTGGAGCGTGCGACGGCCCCGGTGCTGTTTTCCGCGCATGGCCTCCCGGTAGACTACATCCGCCGCGGCGATCCCTATCTTGACGATGTCCGCTCGACTGTGGCCGCGGTCACCCGGCGGCTCGGTCTGGAGAGCCGATCGCAACTCGCCTTTCAAAGCCGTGTGGGCCGGCAGCGCTGGCTTGCGCCCACCACGGAAGAGGCGCTCGACGCCCTGGCTGCCGCGGGCCACCGAGCCGTGGTCCTGGTTCCGGTTTCCTTCACCGGCGAGCATCTGGAGACGCTGCAGGAAATCGATATCCTGTACCGCGAGCGGGCCGCGGCGCGAGGGATCATCAGCTTCGCCCGAGCGCGGGCCGTGGGCTACCATCCCGCTTTTATTTCGGGGCTGGCAACGTTGCTGGTCTCCACCGCGCGCGATCGTGACTGGGTCTAGCCCTCATTTCTGGGCGAAGCAGCGCGGGTCAGGCGCGAGGACCGTCGTCGGGGCAACCGGGCCTGCCAAGCGGAAGAACGTGAAAATGCCCGCGTCGGCGCCCGCCACCAGGACGCGCGCGACCTGGCCCTTGGCGCAGGCGAGGCTGCTGTTGAACTCCAGTTCGGCCAGGCCGAAGTCCGTGTTGCCAGTGACAGTCAGGGCACTGTCGTCGACGACGGCGACCGGGGTTATGCCGTCGCCATTGAGCTTGTACACAAGCACCTGCTCGGCGTTCTTGGTGCTGCCCAGGTTGGCCTGCAAGGCGGTGATTGCAATCCCCTGCTGCGTGCCGTCGGCCTCGATGTGAACCAGCGCCAGCCGCTGTCCGAACTGCAAGCTGGGGTCGCTACGGGTGAACGTGTTGGTCAACGTGGTGCCGTTGAGGGGGCTGTGGAAAAGATATGCATGATCAGGCGGCGCGCCAACAACCAGATCGGCCATGCCATCCCCGTTCAGGTGCGGCACCACCGCCAGCGCCGTGCCGAATCCAGGCGAATTGCCGCCGGGAACCGATAGCTCGATCGGGCAAGACAGCCCGACGGCGCCCGCGTTGTACTGGAGGATGACCACGCGTCCGGGTGCGGTCCCTCCGGTGTTTGCCAGTCCGACGGCGATTTCCTGTCTAGTGCCGCCGTCGGAGTCAAGCAGAAAATTCCCAACCGCGAGCGACCGGTAGATATTCTGGGGCCCCGGCGTGACGAGAGCGCAACTGGCATTCGAAACCACGTCGCCGGTGGGGAAGCCCAGCACGTGAACCCCACTGTCGGACACCACAATCGCCTCATCGGCTGCAGCCTGGGTCACTCGCCCGCTAGCAACTACCAAGCCAAACTGGCTTTCAGTGGACAATCCGTATCGCAGGTTGCCGGCACTCTCGAAGTCCGCGTTACCGCTGGCATCCACGCCCAGCGTGAGGAACGCAACCGTCCCTTGCCCGAGTGAGGAGCCGAGATTCGGCATGCCGAGCACAATGATTTCGGCCGCGGCACTGCCTACTGCGGTCGAACCGATCAGCCGGGCCGCGCTGGAGATGCCCTGTCCGGGCTGGCTGGGATCCAGGCCCAGGAGGGTGTCGAACTTGTCGCCGCTCACAGCCTGAACCTGGGGCTTACCATCGCCGTCAAAATCCGCCAGGGCCACGCTTGCAGCGTCGGTTCCCGCGAAGAGCAGACGTGCCGCCAGGTTGGGTCGGTTGGGGTCCGCAGGTGGGGGCAGGGGCAAAAGAGTGAGGTCCGCGCTAGACCCGAAGCCGTCGGGCGCGCCCATGACCTGCACCGGTGCCTTGTCGAGTGCGGCACCGAAATCGCCGGGCATGCAACCGCCCGCGAGCGCCAGGACAGAGGACGCAAGCATTGTCCGTCGCATCTTAGAACCTCCCCGTGGCAGAAAGCCCAGCGCCGCCTGGCAATCCGAAGGGCACCAGGCTTACCTGTTTCGGCTCGGGCCCGGCCAGGTTGACCTTCTTGACGTTGGCCGTGCTGGGTGGCCCCGATTCGAGGAAATTCCACAGCGACAACAGCCCGGTCAGCGCCCCCACTCCGAGCGCCATGTCGGCGCCAATGTAGTACCACTTCCCGGTGTTCCGGCGCGAATCGTTGCTGTTGGTGAGCTTGGCAGGGTTCGCTACGTCGCTGTCGATCTGGTCCTTGATTTCGCCGCCCTTCACGCCCAAGTAGATGCCGCCGCCGAACGACAAGGCCGAGAGGACGGCATAGGTCCATGCCTTCATCCTGGGGGGCTTGGGCGAAAACTTCAGATCCAGCATCGTCTCATCCGCGCGGCCGACCACTAGCTTGTCCTTGTATGCCTCCATCCCTTCCTTCTGAACGACAATCTGATGTTCGCCCGGCTTGAGCTGATGCTCGCAGGGCATGGCGCAGGCCACAGTTCCATCCACCATGAGACGCGCGCCTTGACTATCCACGCCACCCGCCTTGAGCACGGCGTACTCGACGGTCTCAAGCGTAATCGTGTGCGTGGTTGCGGTACCCGGCTCGACGACGATCTCCTTCTGACCGGTCTGGTACCCAGACCTCGCTACCCACACGGTGTGCTTGCCCGGCTTCAGGTGTCCCGTGTATGGCGTCTTGCCGATGGCGCCGATGTCCTGTCGATCGATGAACACGTCGGCGCCGGGCACGTTGGCGATGACCTCGATCCACCCCAGGAAGTGCTGTTCGGATAGCGCGATGTAGAGCTCTACCACTTTGTCGGTGCGTGGGCTGATCTCTCGCTCTTCCGGCTTGAACCCCTTGGCTTCAAAGAGCAACTTCACCGGCTTCGGCTCCAGCGAGCCCTGCCACGGGGTGGTGGCGAACGTCCCTTTGGACTTGTCATTGAGGTAGATAGTGGCGCCGGTCGGCTTGGACTCGATGATCACCAAACCCTTGGGGCCGATAGTGGGCAGTACCGCCGCAGGCGCAGGCGCGTTCTCGGTCTTTTGCGCTACCGGAGGCGGTGGCGCAAGCAGCGCCTTCAGGCTTTCGATGCGCGTTTTGACCTCGGCGGCATCGCGGGCTTGCGGATCCTTGTCGAGATAGCGTTGGAAGAGATCGACGGCGCGGTCCAGTTTTTGGGCCTTCTCGAACGCAACCGCGGCGTTGAAGAGAAACGAGCTGAACGGCTTTCTCTCGTAGGCCGACAGGAACTTGGCCGCAGCGTCGTCCCACTGCTCCCGCAAGTAGAGGATCTGGGCCTCCTCGAATTGGGCCTTGGCTGCCTGCAGTTCGGGGTCTGCAGCGGTCTGCTCCTGCGCCAACGCCCCGCGCTCCGGAGCACCCGCCGCAGCGCCCAGGCAGAAGGTCATAAATAGGGCTAGCTTCAGCAAGTATTTCATGGTTATCCATGATTGCGCCATTAGCCAGAGACGATCAAGATCGTACGCGATGCGAGTCGTTTTTTTTCTGCAAGGCCAGCGCGTCCCGGCGGCGCGATTCCGGGGGATGGCGGTGGCGCGGGCGCTCGGCGCGACGGGCCTGGATTGCGCCCTGCGCATCCCGGTGCCCAGCGTGTACGGCGACTGGCTGCCTGGCTTCCCCGTCGGCCCGTGGCGCCGGCCTCTGGTGCCCTTTGTCGTCCTGGTCCGGCTGGCGCAGCTTCGCAATCTGCGGCCGAGCGATGTCGTGTTCTTCCAGCGCCCCATGATCGAGCTACCCACGGTGTTTCTGGAAAAGCTAGCGGCGCGCGGGCGCAAGTCAGTGTTCGATTTCGACGACGCCATCTACCTCAACTGGGGTGGGCGCGAAAAGTTGCGCCGCACCGTCGCGCTAGTGGACCACGTGGTGGCGGGCAACCGCTTTCTCGCCGAAACCGCGGAAGCGCCGGAGAAGACCACTATCATCCCCACCGCGGTGGACACCGATCGCTGGTCCGTGCCGCCAGCCCGAAAAACCCGCGACCGCCAGGTCGTCGTGGGCTGGACCGGGATGTCGTGCAACTATCGGCACCTGGCCTTGGCCTGCAAGCCCATCGCACGCGCCCTGCGCCGCACCGGCGCCCGCTTCCTGGTCATCTCCGACCGGCGGCCACCCTCGGAGCTAGCTGACCTGCAGCCCGAGTTCGTGCCCTGGCGCCTCGAAAGTGAGATCGAGGATCTGGCTCGACTTGACGTAGGCGTGATGCCGCTGCCCGACGGCCCGCACGAGCGGGGCAAGTGCGCCTTCAAGCTAATTCAGTATATGGCCCTTGCCCGGCCTGCTCTGGCCTCGCCGGTGGGGGCCAACTGCGAGGTGGTCACCGACGGCAGCGACGGTTTCCTGCCTCACACCGAGGCTGACTGGGAGGAGCAGCTCGTGCGCCTCATCAAGGATCCCGAGCTGCGCGCCCAGGTGGGCGGCCGCGCGCGCCAGCGGGTACAGGCGGCGTACTCCATCGCGGCCGTGCTGCCGCGCTATCTGCAAATCCTCCGCAGCCTCGCGTCTGACCGATGACATTGCTTGCCGCCGTCGGGATGGGCTAGGCTACCTGGCGGTCTGGACGGATGTTTCAACTGGCGAAAAGCTTGCTGGGCACCAACGCAGCATCGGCCCAACCCGGCTCCTGGTCTGCGCAGGCGCCACGTCGTGTGCTAGTGGGATGCCTGCTTGCAGTTGTGCTTTGTTCCCTGCCGGTGTTCTTGCGGACCTTCCTCAGCGACGACACCACCTACGCCCTCATCGCCCAGAAAATGAATGCCGGCCATGTCCTCTATGCGGAGGCCGCGGACAACAAGCCTCCTCTCATCTACGCCACTTTCGCGGCGATGTTCAGCCTGTTCGGTGCGGGCCATATGGTCGCGGTCAAGCTGCTGACTATCGCGGTGGACTTCGCGTCCATCCTGCTGATGTTTTCCATCGGAACCCACCTCCTCGGCCAACAGGCCGGCGTGCTGGCCGCATTCTTGTTCACCGGCTCCATTCTCAGCGGGGTCTACCAGGACTCGATCGCGACCAACACCGAAACCTATGCGAATCTGTTTACCCTCGCGGGGCTCTGGGTCCTCGCCCGGGAGCGGCTTCGCCTGTCCCCGGGGGCGCTGTTCGCTGCGGGCCTTCTCCTCGCGGTCGCCAGCTTGTATCGGACGCACGCCGTCTGCATCCTGGGCGGCATCGCGCTCTATCTCGCCATTTCGCTACGTTTCTCCCCGCGCGCCCTGCTTGGCCTCTTGCTTCTCGGAGTCGGCTTCGTGATTCCCTACCTGCTCACGGTCGCGTATTTCTCGGCCCATGGAGCGCTTGGCGATCTCTGGCTGTGGACCGTGGCGGACAACCTTTTCTACGTGAAATTGGGAAGCGCCCGCGTGGCAATTGGCAAACGCCTCGCGCGCATTTTCGGCACAGTGCTCAGTCAGCTACCCATGATCGTCGCCGCCCTGCTTGCCCTGAGAGCAGGGCGCGATAGCGCTGCCGAGGAGAAAAACCGGCTCCGGTTCCTGCTAGTCTTGCTTGCCGGCGCCCTAGTCGGTTATCAAATTGGCGGCCGTTTCTACGGTCACTACTTCCTGCAAGTCGCACCCTTTGTTTGCCTGCTGGGCGCCTGGGGCCTGACCCGCGTGCCGGCCGACCGCCTGCGCATCCTCCGTCGTGCCCTGCCGGCTCTGGTGGTGCTCTGGTGTCTCGGTTTTGCCGTGACCAATTCCGTGCTGCTGGCACGCCGAAATGATGACCAGGATGCCGTCGATCGGGCGGTCGAGTACGTGCACCGAAACACCACCCCGCAAGACGAGATTCTTCTTTGGGCGGGCTCACCCATGCTTCCGTTTCGCAGTGGTCGGGTCTTTGCCACGCGGTTCTTGAACAACAACCCCATGACCGGCAGGATTTATGGAACCGCGCACGTTCATGCCAGCGCGACTCCAGAGATGAATCGCCCGCTGGAACGCCCCGAAGCCTGGCGGCTCTTCTGGAAGGACTTGGACAGCGCCCCGCCCAAGCTTGTCGTTGACGGAACCGTTCCCAACTTTGAAATTGCCCACTATCCCCGATTGGCGGCTCTTGTATCTGAGCACTACGCGTCCCCACTGCGCTTCGGTTCGATGAGCCTCTACCTGCGCAAGAACTAGGATTGCTGCTACGGGCGCCAGGTGGGCGGGAACAGAAGGCGACTCGCCGTGTGCTCTCTTAGCGAGAATTCGCCCCAGACCGGCGCGAGACAGATGGCCACCAGCAGCGCCAAGCCGACAAATACCAACACCGTCCTCGGCCGCTTGCGCTCAAAGTAAGCCACCAGCCCCCCCAGCATGAGCAAGGCAAACCCATAGGACGGCAGATAGTAGTGGGTGAACGAGAACTTGTTCCGAATAATCGTCCAGGGAGCAAGCAGCGCAGCCCATCCCAGCAGCGTCAGCAGGATCGGCTTGCCCACCGGCTTGCCCACGAGAAAATCTTTCAGCCTTGCCAGGCGAGCGCGAATGCCTCCGCCCCCGGCCGTGGCGCGCGCGACAAGCTGGATAAGCGACCACACCAGAAACAGGTCAGCCGCAATCCAGAAGACTGGGTTGCCAACGGTGGAGGAGTAGTATCGAAATACCCCGTGCGTGGTGCTCTTGATAATCACCGGGCGGTAGAAAATCGGCCAGGTGTACCAAGACGAGTTGAGCGGATTGGATGAGCGGTTCATTTCGACGTGATGGAGCACCAACTCCTTGACTAGACGCCACAGGGACACCAGGTCAGTGGGCTCGTGGGAAAGCCGGAGCGCCAGCAGCCAAACCGCAGTCTGCACCACGGGAACCACCGCGAAGATAAGTAGAGACCAGAACCGCACGCGGCCAAGCAAGAGCATGGTCACGACGGCCGGAATGACAATGAAGACGCCGCTCCACTTGACTGAGACCGCAATCCCCACCAGCAGAGCGGTCACCAGCACCCCGCGCCAGGTGCGCGCACTGACCGCGGCGAGCATGCACCAAAGCAGCAGGCTGGTGAGGATTCCGTCCATCAGGCCCACGCGGGAATACGAGATGAAGAACCCGTCGGCCGCGACAAAGGCCGCTGCCATCAACCCGGCCCGCGCAGTCCGGAAATAGGCCTTCCCGAGCCAGTAGGCCAGCAGCACGGACAGGATGCCGAAGCACAGGGCGGGGAACCGCCATCCCGCGGAGTCGTATCCGAACAGGAGGATCCCCACGGACATGAACATCTTGAACAGGGGCGGATGATCGTTGTTGTCCTTGATGCCAAGCAGGTAGTTGTGGGCATTCGGGACGAAGAAAGGCTCATCAAAGGTGAAGTCTCGGGGAAACCAGATGGCGCGGACGCGCAGCACGATCCCGCCCACGATCATGATGCCGAGAAGGACCGTGGTTGCCCGTTCGGTCGGTGACGCCGACGCCCAGGCAGCGGTCACGCGCTGCCAGGCCGACCGCGCCGACCGCGCGAACTTTGCCGTGACAGCGAGCGAGGTCATTGCGGAATCACGCAATCGGTAAGCGTCCCAACCGGCAGACTTTGCTTGGTCGGATCGAACTTGCCGTTCGGCTCCCAACGCGTAGACACTGACTTGATCACGCCGACGATGTCGTAGTTGCACACGACAGTGAAGCGCTCAGTTGGCAACCCCCCACGCAAGCCAGGGGAATCCCATAGCCCTGCCCCAAGCAGCACCTCGTTCTTGGTGTTGCAGTAGGGCCGCAAGACGTGGGCCTCGTCCGGCATAGGCACGCGCGGCCGCGAGGCGGCGTCGTACCCGCAGTTCAATCCATCGAGAGTCATGTTCGACGAACAGGCCAGCCGGTCGTGGTCCTCGCGAACCAGGGTCAATTCAACCAGCTGCCGGGTTCCCTTGTGCCAGCCCTGCTCGGTCTGCGCGGCGGTCTTGTCATACTTTGCCCAAGCGAAGATGACCCACACGCCGAACCCGATGATGAACAGAGCAAGAAGTGCGCGAAGTGGGACGTCAACCTCGTTGGGCACGTAGCGCACAACCTCCACCGGCGCCACGGCCGGAGCGGGTGCCGGGGCCGGGGCCGGCTCCGATGCCGCGGCCGGTTCCGTGGCCGGCGCCGTAGACGGCTCCGCGGCCGGGACCGGTTCCGAAGACGGGGCCGTAGACAACTCGGCGGCCGGTGCCGGAACCGAAGCCGGAACCGGGGCCGGAACCGGAGGCGAAACCGGAGCCGGAACCGAGGCCGGGGCAGACGCAGAGGCCGAAGCAGGTGCCCGAAGCCAGGCTGGAGTCGGGACAGGCGCCCGGACCGCGCCAGAACCCGACGCAGGCGACGAACCCATGGCCGGCAGTGGCGCCCGGACCGCGCCAGAACCCGACGCGCGCGACGGGGCTGGGACCGGTCCCGAACCCATGCCAGGAAGCGGCGCTCGGACCGCGCCGGAACCCGGTGCGTGCGCCGGGACCGGAACCGGGGCTGGGACCGGCGCCCGGACCGGGACAGGCGCTGCGGCCGGGACGGGCGACGGAACCGGAGCCGAGACCGGGGCCGGAACCGAGGAGGGCTGGTTCTCGCGAGGTGGTCCCCCGCTATTCTCCGAAGAACTCATGCGGCCAGGTTGTTCGATCTAGGCCCGTCCGTCAACCGGATCCAGATGAGCAAAGTGACGGCGCGCACATCGCCACGCCCCAACCCCGGCTCTGTCCTGCAAAAGCTACGCGATCGGCGCCGGCTGCTTGGCGAGTTTTGCTTCGGACCCGTCCTCCGATTCGGCGAACACTTCGGCGCGGCCTCGCGTCGCGACGCCCACGCCCATGTTGTAGCCCTCTTCGCCGTGCAGGTTGATGTCCAGGCCGTCGTGTTCTTCTTCGGCAGAGACCCGCAAGCCCACCAGTGCGTTGACCAGCTTGAGCAACACGAATGTGCCCACGACCGCATAGCCGATGCCCGCGGCCACCGCGAGCAGTTGCTTGCCCAAGAAGGCTGCGTTGCCGGCCAGCAAACCGTCTGCGCCGCCCGGGTTCCAGACACGTAATGCGAACACACCCAGCAGGATGGAGCCGACTGCGCCGCCTACTCCATGAACCCCAAACGCGTCCAGGGTGTCGTCGTAGCCCAATTTGCCCTTGAGAAGTACCCCGCCATAGCAGGCCAAGCCCGCAGCAGCACCGATGGCCAACGCACCCATCGGCCCGACAAAGCCTGAGGCCGGAGTGATCGTGGCCAGGCCCGCGATGAAGCCCGATGCAAAGCCCAGGGCAGACGCCTTGCCATAGCGAGCGAGGTCCACCACCAACCACACCATGCCACCCATGGCCGCCGCGAGTTGCGAGTTCACCAGAGCCAGCGCAGCCACGCCCGAAGCAGCCAGGGCGCTGCCCCCGTTGAAACCGAACCAGCCAAACCAAAGCAGGCCCGCGCCCTGGAGAACCATGGTCAGGTTGTGAGGCAGGATGCGCTCGCGCGGGTAGCCCAGGCGTTTGCCCAGCACCAGGGCAAACACCAGAGCCGAGAAGCCCGAGCTGACATGCACCACGATGCCGCCGGCAAAATCCAGCGCGCCCAACTTCTGCAGCCAGCCGCCGTCGGCCCACAGCCAGTGGGCCAGCGGATCATAGACAAATGTGGCCCACAGCAGGGTGAAGAGAACATAGGCCGAAAACTTGAGGCGCTCGGCAAATGCGCCGGAGATCAAGGCCGGCGTGATGATGGCAAACATCATCTGATAGGCCATGAACAGGAGGTGCGGCACCGTCATGCCGGGCCGTGGCTCCAGGCCCACGCCACGCAAGAACGCGAACGACAGCCCGCCGATGACCCCACCCTGGTCAGGCCCGAAAGCCAGCGAGTAGCCGAACGCCACCCACTGCAGGGTGATCAACCCCATGGCCAAGAAGCTGTGCATGTAGGTCGACAGCACGTTCTTGGGTCGCACCAGGCCGCCATAGAACAGGGCCAGGCCAGGCACCATGAGGAGGACGAGCGCGGTTGAAACTAGGAGCCATGCGGTATCGCCGGTGTTCATGTCGGCGATGTTGCCAATCCGGCAATTCCAAGAAAAGTCCTGGTTGCGCCAGCAAGAAAGAATTTGCCCGGCCGAGATATCTCCGAAACCGAAATGTGTCCGGGAATATACGCGGTGGAAACAACGGCGCCGGTGCACAACGCCGATTTGGGCAACGCAGCGCTGGCAAGGGCCGCCAGAACTCCCCGGGCCCTACTCGATCGACAGAATCTCGCACAGGATCTGCGGGATCTTCGCGAAGTGTCGGTCCGTGGTGACCACCCGCAATCCGTGTTGCATCGCCGAGGCAGCTATCCAGATATCGTTGGTTGGGACAGGCGTGCCTGCGACACGCAGGCCGTGAGCAACCGCCGCGTAGCGCCCCGAGGTTTCTTCGTCGATAGGCGCGACGGAGACCCGCGGCGATCTCAGAAAGAGTTCAAGGTCACGCTCGTTCTTGCGA
>Ga0182027_10000786_pt1 | contig 53750 bp, 59 predicted proteins | sample 712E1DmetaG_FD_121300 | JGI IMG/M metagenome (GOLD analysis project Ga0182027, IMG submission 121300) | Permafrost microbial communities from Stordalen Mire, Sweden - 712E1D metaG (Illumina Assembly) | ecosystem: Environmental > Terrestrial > Soil > Wetlands > Permafrost | place: Sweden...
TGTAATTCGTGATTATCGGCGGGAACATTATTCGTATTCAATGTGTATCCGCTTGATAAATCGCCAACCATTGAAGTGGTGGTATTGTCTGTAAATCCGACAATCGTCAAAACTGGAGGCGTTTTATCTTCAACTATTACATTAAAATTTGAAGTGGCTGTATTATTTGCTTTGTCAGTGGCTGTGCAAGTAACCTGTGTTGTACCGACTTTAAACGTTGCGCCGGAATCTGGCAAACAAGTTACTGGGTCGGTGACATCAACTAAATCTGTGGCTGTTGGAATAACATATGTTACAGCCATGCTCAAACCCAATGGAGACTCAACTGTGATGTCTGTGGTGACGCTAATAACTGGAGGCGTGGTATCTTTAATAGTCACTGTTGAAGTAGCAGTTGATGAGTTTCCAGAAGCATCGGTTGCCTTCCAAGTAACTGTGGTTGAACCTACTGGGAAGAACTGAGGGACGTAGGTGATAACTGGATTTAGATCAACGTTATCTGTGGCAGTTGCCTGAACTAATGTTGGAGTCGTGGTCGGGCCTGTTGCTTCAAAGGTTTGTGCGTCTGGGGCTGTGATGACTGGTGCTATGGTATCAACTACTTTAAGAATATAAGTAACTGTATTTGCATTTCCTTCAGGGTCGTGAATCGTACCCTGCACGGTATAAGTTCCCAATGGATAATTTCCAGGAACAAGCATACTGGTTTCTGTTTGGTTCTTCAAAGTATACTGAGCGCCATCTAAAAGTTGAATTGTTGTGCCGCCAGTTTTTATGTAGGCAAATGGCTGACTGCCTGCGGCAGCTGCGTCAAGATAGGTTTGATATTGAGATGGATAATTGGTTGAGTAGAATGTTTGCAAATCAGCAGTCTGGTTACCTGTTGGCTGCAGGAATAATCCTACATCTTCGGTTTTCAAAGTTTCCAAAGCAACTGATCCTTCAGCAAACTGAATTTGATAGTGTGTATTTGAGTTGCCGTCTATGCTTAGAGCATAACCACTATTGATATCGCCGGGTATTGAATCGCCGTTGGCTGTAAAGCCTTTTACGTCAAGAGTTGGAATAGGAACTATATTTGCGATTAATCCTGTTGGCTGAGTTAAGGTATAATTTCCCGCATTAGTACCGCTTAGTGTATAACCAATAACTGTAACTGGCTTATCGTTCCCCACGGAAGCATCCCCAAAATTCGCTATGGGCGTTCCGCCTAATATTACGTTATCTCCGTCAATAATACCCGACAATGTTGCTTCGCCGCTTAACGTAGCTGAAGTATTGCCATCATAAACTTTGTTTTTGGCTGTAATGTTAGCAATTGTTAATGCAATTGTGGTTACGTTTATAGTAACTGACCCAGTTGCTGTATTGTAATTAATTGCGTCTGCCGGAGTAAAAGCAACTGATAATGTTTGGCCTGCATCAGCATTGAGAACTGTTCCTAAAGTAGGAGTATAAACAAAGGTGCCTTCAACAGAAGTCGTTGCATCTAATTGAGTAGCACTTAATGCTGTGCCATAAGTAATGTCAGTTGGATTTGACCAAGTAATTGTTGGCGTAGCTTTAGCTACATTAAACGTTTGGTCAACGGGAGAAGCGGCATTATAATTTGCATTGCCAGATTGAGAAGCTTCAACTTTTACGCTGCCTACGCCAGTCAAGGTCAGATTGGAGCCGTCCCAAGTAGCCGGACCAGAAACCACACTAAAGGCGACTGGAAGACCGGAATCATCAGAAGCGGTCAAAGCAAAAGGCGCATCTCCGTAAGTCTTGTCAGCTATACTGTTAAAAGTAATGGTTTGATTAGTTTTTGCTCTAGTTATAATAATTGTATATGTGCCTGTCGTAACTCCATCTTGAGCAGTTACCACAGTAAGAACAGTATTACCGCCGATTTTTAATGCTATCGGACCAGATGCTGTGCCACTGGCAACAAGGGTACTATTGACCGTGATAGTCGCATCGACTTCGTTTGCTGTTGGAGTAACTGTTACACTAGTAACGCTGTTATCAACGTTGGCTGTATAAGAAGTTGTAGTCGATGAGAATGTTTGGTCTAATATTCCAGGAGTAATAGAAAGGCCACTTAATGTTGCATCTGTTGATGGCGCAACTTTTACATTAAAATGTGAAGTGGTTGTAAGATTTTGGCTATCAGTGACTGTGCAAGTAACTGGTGTTGTGGTAATGCCAAAGTTTTGGCCAGAAGCTGGCACACAAGTTACCGGGTCTGTGCCATCAACCAAATCCGTGGCTGTTGGGTTGATGTATGTTACAACAGCGCCCAAGCTTGAAGTGGCTGTAAAGTTAATATCTGATGGAGTGCCAACAATTACAGGAAGTGTTGTGTAAGGATTTGTTTGTATGCCGTAGCTTGTTGAATAAGATCCGCCGGCTGAACCAGAGGGAACAGTGGCTTCAACTATTATTTGAATTTGTCTTCCATCTTGCACCGGGTCAAGGTCGCTGTTAGGGGGGTTAGGATTTAAATACATATTACCGCTATCGCCGCTATAATCACTCGGCGTGCTTGCGGCGGCATTTATTGTAATGGCGCTGGATTCACTGTTGGCATTTGAAGATTGAAGAGAATAGAATCTTATATTACTGCTTGTTGCCCCACTTCCTACTGGAATGGTGCTTAAACCGTTTGTCCAATTAGCAAAGTTCATATTTAAAACTGTTTCGTTTGTTGGAACGGTAACGCTAAATACCCAAGCCCAACCATTTGCATAAGTCCCATCAGGAGTTGCAAATGTTTTTGTCGCGGTTATTTGGGTAACTCCCAAAACAACGTTTTGCGCGATAGCAGATATTGTTCCTGCAGAAACAAAAAAACCGCTCACTACTAAAATTGCGGTTAAACTAACCAAAAAAGCTTTTGCTCCTAAGGTTTTACGAGAGAGAGAGAGAGAGAGAGAGAGAGAGTCGTTCATACTTAACTTTCTACCAAGTTTTTCAAATTTGCTTTTGGGCAAAATGCGTCAAGGCAAAAATTAAAACGGGGTAAATTTTTATTATAATTTTAATTTTAATTTTTATTATGTAAAAACAAGTGACTGAGATGTTTTTAATTTTTATTTATTTACCCAGTCAAATACCGCTTTGCGGTAATTTCGGTAAAGCCGAAATTATTTGACCAAGGTTAATATTCCAACACTACGCTCAACCTGTTTATTTGTCAAGCCCTTGTCGGTTTTTTACCAACAAGTAGCAAAAATAACATTTTTTTAAAAATGTTTTACAACAGGAACACTATATTTATAATACACCTTTTTTATTTTGTTGCATAGCTTTTTAACAAGGAAACTTATCCCCTATTTATTCACTGCCGTTATTTATCAAATTTTATTACAAAAAAAATAGGCGCCATGTCGCCAAAATGCGCACTAACTGGCAGGCAATGAAAGAATCTGACCATGGGTCACAGAGCACAATTAGAATAATTTTAGCGGTAGCGAATTAGGGCAAGCTTCGAGGCGCGAGGAGCGAACTCGATGCCTTGTGCATCGTGAGCGACGATTAACGAAGAAGATTGTCTTAATTCGCCCGCCCTTCGGGAAACCAAAAAATAAATTACTTTTGCGTTGTAGCTTCGTCAACGTAGCACAAGGCTATGTTTCCTCGCCACGCCTTGAATTAATTTGTTTTTTGGTTTCTAAAACTTCATTCTAATTGTGCTCTGCGGCCCTGACCTCTGCCTTAGAAAAATTTTCTTACATCTTTATTTTGTAAGTTATTGATTTGGTGGGCGCGGAAGGAATCGGACCTTCGACCTCTATCTTATCAGGATAGCGTTCTACCACTGAACTACGCGCCCTAGAAATTAAATCTATTTTAGTATTTTTTAGTGTCTAAGTCAACAATTTTAAAAGTAAAAAAAGAGCGGTTCGTATAATCAGGTCATGTTTGCAAACCCCTTTGTTGGAGGATGAAAACTGATTACAGAACCGCCATATATGTTTTTACGGGAACGACACGATGACTCGCATCGCGGCTAGCAAGGCCAAACCCGCTTGCTGGCTACTCCTTCCTTAGTTACGGCGTTGTTGCCTTCGTCCATCTTTGCGGAACAACTGTCGCCAGCTTCCCGCGAAGAAAATGAAAATCGTGAAAAAATGAAAAAGGGACGGCCGGCAGAGTTCGACACGTTCGACACGCTGGACTATTTAACACTATCTGCGTTCTGCCGGCCGTCTTGACTTGAACATCAAAGTCTAAAAAGTTTTTTTTATTTTTTTGTTGCGGGACAACACGAGAGCCCATATATCTAAATATGGGATCGCCTCGGGGTTAGCAAGACCCTTCCCCGCTTGCTGATTCTCCTTTTTTGTTGCGGGCCGTGGTTTGTTCGTCTTTGCGGAATTAGTATAGCTTCCCGCAAAGAAAATAAAATTGTAAACGATCAAGGGGAACAGTTAGCAGAGGAGATTTTATCTAGTCGCCGCAACAAAGACAACGGCAACATCAAGGGGCGTCGATCAATGGCATCGCGCCGAACCTCACAACCGTGAATAAGCTGCATCATCCTGGTACTTAATAGCAATTTTCCCAGGGGCGGGTGCTCTGCCAACTGTCCGAAAAATTATCCTAAACCACAAAATTAAAAACAATCTTCCCGCAAAGAAAAAATGAACTGAGAAAAAGGGGCGGTCGGCAGAAAGGGCTGTTGGTTGTCCTGTGGATGATCTGCCGACTGCCTTGATGTGAATCCAATCCAGACGCTGTTTAATTTTAGGATTGTGTGACTCTATAGCCACTTGTGGGTGGCATGGGCTAGCAAAACCTATGGGCTTGAAGGATCTTGGAATTCAAGCTGTCACACTCTGTGCTGGTTTCTCCTTTCATGGTGGATTGTCCGGAGACTTGCGTCTCTCTTTACGAACCCCTTCGAATCATGGAAACGTCCATGGGCGAAGGAAAAAAAATTATAAAAGAACAAGAGGAGCAGTTGGCAGAGGAGGTTTAACTACGGGAAACGGATTGCCGCAACACATGCGATGGGCAACATGGCGAGGGCTTCCCAAACCTCACAACCCCTAACTCGACACAAACAAGTTGCGCTACTTAAGTGGCCAGACGCACGGACTATTTCCTGCACCGCTCGGTAGATACTCTGCCAACTGTCCGAAAAATTATACTAAACCATGAGGTAAAGGACAATTTTCCGAACAGTCGCAGAATAATCAAAATATTGTCAACAAATTTATTTTAATAAAAGTATAAAAACAAGTCAAGCCTTCTCAACATACTCCGCTATCTTTAAAATTTTATTTTCTTGAAAATGATTACCGATAATCTGCAAACCAACCGGCAAATCTCCTATTTTACCAACCGGCATTGAAAGCGCAGGTAATCCGGCCAAATTTACAGAAACAGTATAAATATCCATTAAATACATTGAAAGCGGATCTTCTGTTTTCTCGCCTAATTTTATCGCCGGAACCGGTGAAACCGGGCAAAATATCAAATCAACTTTTTCAAATGCTTTGGCAAAATCCTGCTTTATCAATTGTTTAACCTCCTGCGCTTTTTTGTAATATGCGTCGTAATAACCGGAAGATAAGGCATAAGTCCCAATCATAATTCTACGTTTCACTTCAGCTCCAAAGCCATGGCCCTTAGATTTCAAATAAACATCCAGCAAATCTTTCCCGGGCTCGGACAATCCATATTTTATCCCATCAAAGCGCGCTAAGTTGGCGGAAGCTTCACATGGCGCAATTATATAATAGCAAGCCAAAGCAAACTCAACGCTGGGCAAACTTATTTCTACAATTTCTGCTCCGGCGTCCTCGGCTTTCTTGATTGAATTTCTTATTATTTTTTCAACATCTTTATCAATTCCTTTAACAAAATATTCTTTTGGCACGCCAATTTTCAGGTTTTTAATTTGAAATTTAGGATTTTGGATTTGTTTAGGATTTGGAATCTGGAATTTGGGATTTAATTCAACACTGGTTGCGTCAAGCGGGTCTTTGCCTTTTATCGCGTCAAAAACAATACTGCAATCATCCACGGTTTTAGTTATCGGCCCTATCTGATCTAGAGAAGAGGCAAAAGCAATCAATCCATATCTTGAAACGGCGCCGTAGGTTGGTTTCAACCCCACGGTTCCGCAAAAAGATGATGGCAGACGAATTGAACCGCCGGTGTCCGACCCTAAAGCATAACAGGCTTCATTCGCCGCAACCGATGCCGCAGACCCGGACGAGCTTCCTCCGGCGACCCGTGTCTTATCGTGCGGATTTTTTGTTGGACCAAAAGCGGAATTTTCTCCGGAACCGCCCATAGCAAACTCATCTAAATTTGTTTTTCCTAAAATAACAGCTCCCTCTTTTTTAAGTTTCTGTATAACGGTTGCATCGTAAGGAGCAACGTAATTTTCTAAAATTTTTGACGCAGCAGTGCATTTTTGACCCTCAACCATAATTGCGTCTTTTATGGCGCAAGGAATTCCGCAAAGCATTGGGACGTCAGACGTCCCAATTTTTTTATCAGCCTCTTCTGCCTGCACAAGCGCCAAATCTTCAGTGATGGACAAAAAAGAATTTAAATCGCTCTTCTTAATTTTTGCCAAATAAGCTTTTGTTAAATCAACAGAAGAAAACTCCTTATTTTTTAATCCTTCATGAGCCTGTTTAATTGTTAATTTGGTTAAATCCATTTTCCTACCGTCATTGCGAGCCGTAGCGAAGCAATCTCAACAAAATTAGATTGCTTCGTCGCCTGCGGGCTCCTCGCAATGACGCTAAAGTATTGTTTTAACTTTTATATAATCATCTTTTTTATCAGGAGCCGCTGCAATTATTTTTTCTACCACCTCTCTCTTCTGTTCAATAAATTCATCTTTACGTAAATTTGGGATTTGGGATTTGGGATTTGGGATTTTAATTTCAGGCACATTTTTTAATAAATCAAAATAGCCTAAAATTCCTGTCAGGTCTTTCTGCATCTTTTCTATTTCCTCTTTCTTTAATTCCAATCTTGCTAACTTCGCGATATTTTCTACTTCTTCTTTAGATATCATCATCAATTATAATAGCAAAAAAATTTATCGCTGCAAATATTGACAAAATAAAATAATAATTCTATTATCACACAATGCGTTGAACCTTTAAAAATCGGCTATAAAACTTGTCTTTATAACTTAAAACACCAAACATAATTTTAGGCAAGAGAAAAAATTGGAGGAAAAAATGAAAAAAATATTAGATTGTGCCAACTGCAAAACAGAATTTCCGAAAACTTTTCTTGAAAATGGACAAGCATTCCAGATTGGTGATAATTTCTTCTGCGGAAAAAAATGTTTGACCGAAGATCGGCACAAAACTGTGCCGGATGATCCTATACCGGTAAACATTACGCCGACACGATTCCGTCACTAAAAATAATCTCTTCGCAAGAATTAATTTTAAACCCTCCAAATTTTTAGGGAAAATACGATGCGTCAAAACGCTTTTAATTTTCCCTTCTTTTTTTACTCTTCGACAGGCTCAAGGTAAACAGAAAAAACGGATTTTTTCTTCCGCTTTTTAAGTTTTGGATTTTGAAATTTGGATTTTAGATTTATTTAGAATGGCACATCTCCTTCCTCATCCTTAGACATTACTTCTGCTAATGTCTCAATATTTTCCAAAGCAATTCCGGCGCCGCGCACAACTGCGGTTAATGGATCATCAATTACTTTGCACGGCATTTTGGTTTCTTTTGAAATCAAAATATCGAGTCCTCTAAGCAAAGAGCCTCCTCCGGCCAAATAGATTCCGTTGGACATTACGTCGGCTAATAATTCCGGCGGAGTTTCTTCAATTGTTGTTTTAATGGCAGCAATAATTTGTTTTACTGATCTGTCTAAGGCTCTTTGCACATCGTCGTTAAAAATTACAACTTCTTCCGGCAATCCTGTAATTAAATTTCTGCCGCGCATCGGCATTTCCTTTTTTTCTTTTAATGGCATAGCTGAACCAATATTTATTTTAATTAATTCTGCGGTTCTCTCCCCAATTAAAAGCTTATATTCTTTCTGCGCAAACTGAACAATATCATCATTTAATTTATCTCCTGCAATTCTCAGACTTCTAAACGCTACAATCCCTCCCAAAGATATAACCGCCACCTCTGTTGTTCCCCCGCCAATATCAACAATAAAATTACCGCCCGCTTCCTGAATAGGCAATTTAGCTCCTATTGCAGAAGCTAAGGGTTCTTCAATCAAAAATACTGTTCTGGCTCCGGCATTTTTTGCCGCATCTCTGACAGCTTTCCTTTCAACTTCTGTAACCCCGCAAGGAATACCAATGATTACTCTCGGCATACTGACAAGTCCAAACATCTTTTTACTGGAAGCAGTTGCTTTTTCAATGAAATATTTCAACATCTGCTCTGTGACCTCAAAATCAGAAATAACTCCGCTGACCAATGGTCTTGTGGCAGAAATATAAGCAGGAGTTCGTCCCACCATTTTTTTTGCTTCTTCACCAATTGCCAAAATCTGACCTGTTTTATTATTTACAGCCACCACTGACGGCTCATTAATAATTATTCCCCTATTTTTTACGTAAACCAAAGAATTGGCGGTGCCTAAATCAATCGCCATATCAATCGATAAAAATGAAAATAGTTTTTTGAACATAATGCCTATAATTTCAAATGATAAATTCAAAATTTAAAAACAATCATCTAATTTTAAATGTTAAAACGGTTTTTTGAATTAGTGCTTTTGAATTGTTTTTTAATTTATATTTTTAAATTAAAAATTTTTGCAATTGCTTAATCTTCACCAATTTCGCTTCTTTTTTATTTCTCTCCTTCACCTCAACTGAACTTTTTGCCAACGTTTTTTCCGAAACAACAACTCTATAAGGAATACCTATCAAATCTGCCTCTGCAAATTTTTCTCCGGCTGTTGCAGCCTGCCTATCATCATATAATACCTGAATTATTTTTGCTTGTCCGTCCGAAACTTTAGCAAAGGAGGACAATTCCTTATAAATTTTTTCTGCTTCGCGTTTCACTTTAACAGATTCTCCTATAGAAATCAAATGAACAAAAAATGGAGCAACTGATTTTGGCCAAAAAATTCCCTTGTCGTCGTGGCTTGCTTCAACAATAGCCCCCATTACTCTTGAAATCCCCATTCCATAGCACCCCATTATTACTGGCTTTTCTTGGCCATATTTGTCTTTATATTTTAAATCGAAAGGCAAAGAATATTTTGTTCCGAGTTTAAAAATATTCCCGACTTCAATCGCCTTCTTTTCCTGAAAACTGTCCGAACTGCAATTAGGACAGACCGGAGTTTCCGCCTTTATCTCTTTATTGATCGCCGTCTTACATTTATTGCAGATATAAATTGTATCTTCTCCGGCATCTGAAACCATTTGAAATTCATGTGAATATTTTGAAAATGTCCCGCCGGAAGCGAAAGTTAAATAAGTTTGATTTTTCCCGCCCGAGGCGGATCCGCCTTTGGCGGAAATCCCCAATTCTTTAAAAACATTAAAATAAACTTTAATCATCTTATCATAATATTTGTCCAAATCTTCCTGCGTTTCGTGAAAAGAATATAAGTCTTTCATTAAGAATTCTCTAGTTCTTAAAATTCCGGATTTTGCCCTTAGTTCGTCCCTAAATTTCGTTTGAATTTGAAAAACCGAAAAAGGTAAATCCTTGTAAGATAAAATGACTTTTTTAGCTAATGGAGATACAATCTCCTCGTGCGTCGGACCCAAAGCATATTCCTTGTCTCCCGAGCCCTTAATCTTAAAAAGAATGTCCAAATTATTCCATCTTCCTGTTTTTAACCAATTTTCTTTCGGTTGAAGCACCGGCATCAAAATTTCCTGCCCGTTTGCCGGTTCTTCAAGCATATTTTTGCGAATTATATTTTCAATGTTTTTTAAAACCAAAAATCCCAAAGGAAAAAAAGTATAAACCCCCGCCATTAACTGGTCCACAAATCCTGCGCGCGCCAACAAATCAGCAGAAACTGATTCCACATCGGCCGATTTTTCCTTAGTTGTTTTATAAAATAATTTAGATTGTAACATTTGTTTGAGTCTTGAATTTAGTATCTTGTATCTTGAATAGAACAATGAATATTGAATAATGGAACTTTTTCCGTTCCTATATTCTAAATTCTGCATTCTATTCTAGATTCCAGCTTCCAGATACTATATTCACGTTTACTTTTACAATGATGATTTAAAATAATCTGCCATACGCGAAAAATCAAATTTTACGGTTATAAAAAGCGACAGACAAATCAAAATTACAAAACAGGTCAGCGTAATTGACTGCTCAACTTTTACTGAAACCGGTTTGCCTTTTATTTTTTCAATCAATAAAAATATCAATTTCCCTCCGTCCAAGGCTGGAATTGGAAACAAATTAAAAATTGCCAGAAAAACACAAATAATTCCCACAAAATAAAGGAAAAATCCCAATCCATAACTTGCCGCGTTGGCTAAAAATACCGTAATGCCGATGGGTCCTGCAAATGCAGCTCCCTGCGGAGCGCCCTTGCCTCCTATAAGATTTGCTAAAACAACATATAAGCCCTTTAACGAGTTTACTGTTGTCTGCCAGGTGTAAGTTGCGCCCTGAATCGGAGCCATATACCAGGAGGTTTTTTTAATAAGAGTTGCCATTCTTTCCAATCCGACTCCAACTGACCCTTCACCTGCCGGCGTATTAATTCTTGGCGTTAAATTAAAATTTAATTCTTTTCCATTTCTTTTAGCAATTACCGTAAGTTCCTTTCCTTTATTGTCTCCCGTGATTGCCTGAAAATCCGAAATTTTTCCTATTGAAGTAGTGGAATTGTTGACCTTAACATCGTCAATTGTGTCACCGATTTTTAAACCCGCGTGGCTTGCCGGAGAATTTGGCGAAACTGCAACAACTTCAACCCGCGGATTAACTAATCCTTGAACATCATTATCGCCAACAGGTAAATCTGTGCCCATTGCAAAAACAATAGAAAAAATAATTATTGCCGCAACCCAAAATGCCGCAACTCCGCCAATGACAATTAAAACCCTCTGCCATATTTTTAAATTTGAAAAACTTCTGTAATCATCCAATCCCCCTTCCTCTCCATAAATTCTGACAAACGCCCCGAGCGGTATCCAGTTTACAGAATAGATTGTCTCTCCAATTTTTTTGCCAAAAATTCTTGGCGGATATCCGATGCCAAATTCTTCAACCCTCACGCCAAATTTTTTAGCTATAATAAAATGCCCGAACTCATGAATAATCATCAGGGCAATTAAGCTTAAAAAGGCTATTATTAAAATTAAAATTGATGAAAAGACCATAAAATTATTCTAATTATTCTAATTTCTAATTACTCTAATCAAATATAAATTTCTAATCTCTAATGTCTAAAATCTCTGAAATGATTGACAATGATTTATTAATATGCTATAAATGGTTTACAAAACAGAACCGATAACTTACGACGAAAGGACAGACATGCCAACATATATCAGCAGTAATTGGGAAACAGACAGAGAAACTGGGTTCAGCTCATGTGCGAAACACTGTATTCCAGAAGTTCCGTGTCCTCAATGTCTTGCGACAGCGGACGAAAGCGTCCAAGTTTTTCTTACTCCAACGGACAGAAATGCACTGGACTTTGACCCGGAACTCTCTGTTCGGGATTTATTCCCGATAGGCGAAGCTGGAGACAAGCTGTGCGCTCGTGCTACGTAGGTTCTCACTCCGGTGAGAATATCGCCCCTATGCATCTTTTGCGCAAGGGCATTTTTTTTACAAAATTTTAAAACTACAATCATTATTATCATTGCGAGGAGCTTAGCGACGAAGCAATCTATTGTTCTATTTTTAAGATTGCTTCGCCTTTTGGCTCGCAATGACGATGATTGCTAAACCAACTCGTTTTTATTTTTTTCAACCAAACTTTTTATTTTTTTGAGCGGCGAAATATAATTTCATTGCCGCCGCGAAACCCCTTCACCAATTTTACTTATAATTTTGTGCTATCACGGCGACAGCCGAAACCCCGCTTAGCGGGGCGAAGGCGCTTCGCCAAATAAAAAACATACTTCTGAATAACGCGGATGAAATTGGTGTGGGGTCTCAACTTTAAACTAACTCATTCTTTTTTCGCTCTACCAGGCTTTTTATCTTCTCCTGATAGTCGTCAACTACTTTTTGCAATTCGTCTTTGCCGCGGAATTTATCGTCTTCTGAAATTTCTTTTGCCTTTTGCGCCGCCTGTATTTTGTTCCAAACGTCTTCCCTTTGCCTTCTCATAACCTGTTTTGCCTGCTCTGCTTTTTCATTTAAAACTTTGCCCAAAGACAGTCTGTACTCTTCTGTAAGCATTGGCAAATTCAGCCGAATAATATTTTTATCAACCGCAGTGGACATTCCCAAACCCGACTGGGCAATAGCTTTTTCTATAGGCTCTATATATGAAACATCCCATGGCTGTATGACTATCTGGTTTGTCTGCGGAGTGGAAATTGCGCCTAATTGTTTCAGCGAAAATTTTGAGCCGAAGGCGTTTACTTCTATATCTTCAACCAAAGCCGGACTGGCTCTTGATGTGCGTATTTTTGCCATCTCACCTTCTAAAAATTTGAAAGATTTTTCAAATTCCGGTTTTACTTTGTCTATAAATTCTTTGTAATTCATAATTTGGATCTTGAATTTCGTATCTTGTAGCTTGAATAGAATTTAGAATATTGAATTTTATAATTTTACCTTCCCAATATTCTTTATTCCGTATTCCATTCAAGATTCCAACTTCCAGATACGAGATTCTTGTTATAACTCCATTAATAATATTTCTAAAGCCAACTTAGGATTGGCATTTGTAAAAAGTAATTTATTGTTTATATTATCTATTAAATTTACAATATCTTTAATTTTTTTAATCGGATATCTTTTCACGGTCTGCGGATTTTGCTTTCCAATCCCCGCTTCCGCTAACAGTAAATTTCTAAAATATATCTGCATTACCTCCAAAATATCGTTCATATTTTGCTTTTCCAAATCAAGATCTTTTACATATTTAAATTTATCAGAAAGATTCGCATTCATTACCGGCATTAAATTACTTATAATTTCTTGCTCTCTTTTTAACCTTTCTGAATTCAATGGCAAATCTTTTGGCCTGAAAAATTTTATTGTCTGGCATCTGGAGATTATTGTCGGCAATATCATATCCGGTTTAGAAGAAATCAGAATAAGCAGAGTTTCTCCCTTTGGCTCTTCCAGCGTTTTTAAAAAACAACTTTGGGCTTCCTGGTTCATTTTTTCGGCGTCATCAACAATCACCATTTTAAACCCTCCATTATAAGACTTATATGCCAGAAAATTTTGCACTTCCCTGATTTTTTTGATTGAAATATCCTTACTATCATCCGGGCTAATAATCATTAAATCTGGAAATTTACAATCTATCAATTTAGCAAACTCTACTGCAAATGTTTTCTTACCTATTTCTTTGACGCCTATAAATAAATACGCATGAGAAAGCTGGTTTAACTCAAACTTTTTCTTCAAAAACTCCCACTGTTTTTTGTGACCAATTAGCATTTTAGGGTTTAGGGTTTAGGGTTTAGGGTTTAGGGTTTAGGGTTTAGGGTTTAGTGACTAGCCGCTATCCCCTAGACGCTGTACCCTATTTCTTGCTCATTACAACTTTTTTATATTCTTCTAAATTTTCAAGAACTGTTCCGGTTCCTTTTACAACACAGAAAAGCGGCTCTTCCGCCACAAAGCAAGGAACGCCTGTGCTCTGAGCAATCAGTTCATTAATTTTTGGCAACAATGCCCCTCCGCCCGCCATAATAATACCTTTATTCATTATATCAGCAGAAAGTTCCGGCGGAGTTTCTGCCAAAACGTGTTTTACGGCTTGTACTATTTCTGCCAAAACATCGGAGATCGCTTCACAAACTTCATTATTGGATATTTTAACTGTTCTTGGCAAGCCCAAAATTAAATCTCTGCCTTGTACCTCTAAAAACCTCAACTCTTTTTGCGGCAGAGCTGTGCCGATTTTTATCTTTATTTCTTCTGCCGACTGGCTTCCAATGGCTAAATTATATTTTTTCCTTATATATTCGCTTATCGCTGCGTCTATCTTATCTCCTGCAATCCTTACAGAATGCCAAGTTACGATTCCTCCCAAAGAAATCACTGCTACCTCCGAAGTTCCTCCTCCAATATCGATTATCATGTGTCCGGAAGAGGAATTAATGGGAATACCAGCCCCGATGGCGGCTAAAATTGGTTCTTTAGCAACATAGACTGATTTTGCTCCAGCGGCGATTGCCGCCTCGATTACAGCCCTTCTTTCTGTGCTGGTAATTCCTGCCGGAACAGAAATAACTAATTCTGGTTTAAATAATTTAAGGCCGCTGCTTGTTTTATTTATAAAATAACGAAGCATTGCCCGTGTGACTCTATAATCAGCAATGACACCGTCTTTTAATGGCCTATAAACTTTTATGTCGGCTGGAGTCCTGCCAATCATTTCTTTTGCACTCTCACCCACCGCTAAAATTTTATTGTTAGTCAAAGAAATCGCCACAACAGATGGTTCATATAAAACAACTCCCTTGCCCCGAACATAGACAAGAGAATTACAGGTTCCGAGATCAATTGCAATTTTATGACTAAACATAAAAGGCTACTAATTTACTAATCTATTACTAATATACTAATACTAATTAAATGCGCTTTCTAATTACTGAACTTTAAAATTATTATTCTTTTTTTTCTTTCTCTCGCACACCAAGATAGAATTCTGCCCTCGTAATCAAACCCTCGGCGGCTTTTCGTTCTTCTGGATTCAAAAAATCAATACCTAATCTAATCTCTCCTACGACGTCTCTTATTCTTTCTCGCCTCGTGGGCAATTTTTGCAATCTTTTTAGACTAGGTTCCCGGCCGAACATCTCTTTTTCAAAATCGAACATAATATTATCAATTGGATCGGGTATTCTTAAGTCTAGTTCGTCTAAATCTACTCTTTCACCTTTTCCTTTTTCAAGGTCATTCATATAGTCAGTCAATTGGCCGCATAAACTTAACACTAATTTTTTATTATTTTCCGGAGTTTTGTTACCATATAAAGAATGAAATATTTCTTGTTCTCTATCTTTGTTTTCTCCTGGTTCTGGTGACATATTATATCATCAAAAATTTTCAATGAAAATTTTTGATACTTTAATTTTGAACTTTGATTTTTGAATTTTAAACTATCCTCCAGCTTCTACCCACTTACTCTCTTAATATCGGCTCCCAGCTTCTGCAAACGCTCTTCGATTCTCTCATATCCTCTGTCAATTTGAAAAACATTTTCAATAGTTGTTTTACCTTCCGCAGCCAATGCGGCAATCACCAGGCAAGCCCCTGCTCTTATGTCCCATGAATCAATGTGGGCTCCCTGAAGTTTTGCCGGACCAAATACAAATGTTCTGTGCGGGTCCACCATTTCAATGTCGGCTCCCATTTTTTTTAACTCCTGAATATAATTAAACCTGTTTTCGTACAATGGATCGTGCACTAAGCTTTTGCCTTTTGCCGAAATCAAAAGCGGAATTATTATTGGTAATAAATCTGTTGGAAAACCAGGATAAGGCAATGCCTGAACTTTTGTGGCTTTTAATTTTGGAGAATGAGAAACTATAACATAATCTTCGCCTTTTTCAAAATTTACACCCATCTCTTCCAACTTTGCCATAAATAAATCTAAGTGCGATAAATCAATGCCTGTCACTTTAATTTTTCCCGGAACCAAAGCTCCAATAACTATAAAAGTTCCTGCTTCAATCGGATCCGGAATCACCGAATGAGTACATCCGTGTAATTTCTCAACTCCTTCTATTTTAATAACATGCGTGCCTAATCCTTCAATTTTTGCCCCCATTTTCAAAAGCATTTCTCCCAAGTCCTGAACATGGGGTTCTGCCGCCGCTCCCTTTATCACCGTTTTTCCTTTCGCCAAAACAGCTGCCAATATAACAGCCTCGGTAGCTGTTACGGAAAATTCCTCCAAAACGATCTCTTTCCCCAAAAGCTTCTCGCAACTGACCTCATAAATATCATCGCGCCTTTCAATCTTAGCTCCCAATTTTTCTAATGCCCTTAACTGAACAGAGATTGGTCTCAATCCTATTCTATCTCCGCCAGGCGGAGGCATTTTAAAGTTTTTGCACCTTGCTAAAAGAGCTCCAAAAAATAAAACAGAAATTCTTGTCTTTGAAGCTTTTTCAAAATCCATTTTTTCAGGCTCAACTTTTTCAGCTCTTATTTTTACCTGTTCTTCTCCAGTCTTTTCAACTTTGACTCCCATGCTTTTTAAAATATCTAAAATGTTGGAAATATCTTCAATAAACGGCACATTATCAACAATGCACTCGTCTTGCGTAAGCAAACAAGCAATCAAGGCGGGACCGGCCGCATTTTTTGAACCCCTAACTTCAACTTCTCCTTTTAATTCTTTCCCGCCGTTAATAACAAATTTGCCTAGCATAATATTCTTTATCCTAATCTAAAATTATTAACTTTGCAAGCCCCGTTAGGAAATAGTTTTTTCCTAAATTAATCCACTTTACCAATTTATTTATAACGGGGCAAGTGGCATAAAAAGGTGGAAATATAAAAGATTTTCTGATAATATAAATTATTAAACATGACAAAAAAAACTCGCTTAATAATAATGCTTGTTTGTGTGGCTTGTTTTTTTATTATAGCCCCATTTTTAGTGCTTTATTCTATAGGAGACAGGTTCGATTTCCAAAAAATTAAAATCACCAAAACGGGGGGTATTTATGTTAGAACGTTTCCTGCGGCAGAAAAAATTATTATTGATTCTAAAATTATAGAAAAGCCCGGCATGTTTTCAAATTCAATTTTTGTGCAAAGCTTGCTACCAGACTTGCATACTGTTTTGGCTGAAAAAAGCGGTTATTATAATTACTTTAAAACCATACCGGTTGCAGAAGAACAGGTCACAAAATTAGAAAACGTGCTTCTATTTAAAAAAAATATACAATTTGAGGTTGCACCAGAAATAACCCAATCCCCCTTCAACACTCTGCAGAAATATATTATAAAGAATAATAAATTATATTATTCTAACGCTCCTGAAAATATTAGCATTTCGGCGGCCCAAAAGGCGGCTCCTATATTAGAAGACCTGTCTGCGTTTTCGGTTGTGAGCAACAGTATAATATGGCTGGGCACCGATGGATTTTTATATCAATCTGGTTTAACCAATATTACTACAACAACAAAAATAAAACCGACAAAACTTACTTTAACTCCCCTAAAAATTAACAAAAAAGATTCCTATAAAATAGTATCCGGCAGCCAAAATATCTTTCTAATAGATAATAATAATCTTCTATTTCTAAACACTAAAACAAACAATTTAGATAATTTTTATAATCCAGTAGAAAACGCAAAAATTTCGCCGGACGGAAATAATATAATTTATTACAATGATAATAATATTTATATTTCCCCGATATCGGCTCCTTCGACTGCGCCCAATCTTTTGTACAAATCCCCCGCCTATGCTGAAGCTTCGGCGGGCAAGTCCGAAAAAATTACCGACTGTCTGTGGCTTAATAATAACTATATAATTTTTGTTACCGGACCTGCCTCGCCGAGTCAAGGCGGGTATAAAATTATAATTTCTGAAACCGATTACCGCGGAGAAATTAATTCCATAACTTTTCCGTCAACAATAACAATCCCTCTCAGCAAAAAAATAGAGGCTCCATCCCCCACGCCCAATGCAATAAAAACCCAACAGCCAAGCGAAGCGCTCAGCGCCATTGTCAATTTTAAAAATCCTCAAATATTTTTCAACCAGCAGGATGGCAAACTTTATATTTTAACAAACGGTACCTTATTGTTATCAGAAAAACTTATTCCTTAATCTTAAAACAAACAAAAAATCGCCTATAGGCGATTTTTTTTAAAAATTTTGTGATTCAATCTTCTTTTTAAAATCTCCCCAATAAAGGGGTGCGACTCAGAATTAGAATCATTTTAGCGGAGCGAATTGAGGCAAAATTCAAGGTGCGAGGAGCGAACCTAATGCCTATGCGCATTGTTCGCGATGAGCAACGAAGAAGATTGCCTCAATTCGCCCGCCCGAAGGGAAACAAAAAAACGAGCGATTTCTTCGTTGCGACTTCGTCAACGTAGCGCAAGGCTATGTTTCCTCGTCGCGCCTTGAAATCATCTCGTTTTTTTGTTTCTAAAACTTTATTCTAATTCTGAGTCGCACCCCAGGTATCGCCGTTGGCGAGCTTACAAACATCCTTAAATTGGCAATAACTGCATTGCCAATTGCGCGGATAATCGGCCAGACGTTCAGGTAAAACATCCTTTTCCACCTGATCTTTCAAAACATAAAATTTATCCAAAAGAGATTTACAAAGCGCCTCATCATAATCAATAAAAAATTCTTTCATTTCCTGCTGGTCTTTGTCTATATAAAGTAAAATGCCTTTTTTTATATTGAAAAAATGCAAATATAATTGTATTTGATAAACATTTTCTTCTTTAGGCTCTGCCATCTTCCTAAAAATCATACTGTTTATACTTTTGATATCCAGCACATAATTTTCATTTCCAATACATAAAATGGCGTCTGCCCTGCCGGAAATTATTTCCTGAGAAGGAATAGGAATTTCTGTAACAACGCCTAATCGCAGACGATATAAAATATTAAAAATACTTCTATGGATGTTTTCTCCGCGCTCAAATATACGAAGTATTCTTGCATCCATTGGCTCTCGCGGCGCATTTTTAAACTTAAAAAAAACCGCCCGCGGACACTTGCCTGCATCTGTAATATAAAATTTTGTCTGATCTTTATTTTTCTGATTCTCCAAATAGAATTGATCTATTAGTTCTTTAAGCATATGATTTTCGAGCTTAGCGAGGAAATCACCCTGAGCTTGTCGAAGGGTGTGCCTTGTTCATTATTCTAAATTTTACCAATTCCACAAAAAATAGCAATAGCAAAAAACCACCCTTTCGGATGGTTTTTCTAATTTTAATGTTTTGTCCTTCGACAAACTCAGGACTGCGCTAACGCTTTGCCCACTGAGGCGCTTTCCTTGCACGCTTTAAGCCAAATTTCTTTCTTTCTCTCATTCTGGCGTCTCTTGTCAAAAATCCTGCTTTTCTTAAACGTTTTCTAAAATTTGCATTAAAATCTACCAACACTCTGGCCGTTCCATGCCTTACCGCTTCAGCTTGCGCCCTGTGTCCCCCACCCTTCACTATTACCGTTATCCTAAACTTGTCCAAGCATTTCATTTTTTTCATTGAAGCAACAGACGCTTCTTGATCTTCTATTGTTTGGAAATACTGCTGATATGGTTTGTTGTTTACAGTAAACTCTTTGTCGCCCTTTGTAAAAAGACGCACTCTGGCAACCGCCGTTTTTCTCCTGCCTATTGCCTCGAAATAGCGGTCTGGCTTGCCAGCTGTTTCTTTTATTGTTTTGGCAATTTCCTTAGAAATATCGTCTTCTTTTATATCTTCGGGTAAGCCCGAGACTTCAATAATCGGAGTTTTTATCTCCTTTTCTTCTGATGCAGTTTTGACGACAAACGGTTTTTCTTCTATTTTCTTTATTGCCCCAACTTCATCGAGGGTTTTCGACGGTTTTGCCGTCAGGATTTTTTTAGCTCTTGGCATTTTATGTTATAAATTTTAAATTTAGTTCTTATATCTAAGATAATTAATTCACCTATTCAAACCTTAATCTTTTAATTTGTCTTGCTCTTAATTTATTTTTTTGCAACATGCCCATTACAGCATTTCTTAAAACCTCTTTGGGACCCCTTTTAATCAAAAATTCTTTTAATGTTTTCTTTTTTAAATTCCCTAAATATCCTGTGTAATGAAAATAATTTTTGTTCTCCAATTTTTTGCCGGTAAATTTCATCTTATCGATGTTTTTTACAATAACAGTGTCTCCCACGTCTTTATAGGGGACATAATCGGGTTTATTTTTGCCGCGAAGCAAAACAGCCACCTCAACAGCCAATCTGCCTAAGGCTTTATTTTCTGCATCAACCATAATAATTTTCCTTGGTGGATTATTTTGTATATTTTTTTTAGTTTGCATTTTATAATTTTGAAGGAGGGAGGAATGAAAATATTTTCATTCCGACCGATTGATAAATTATATAAATTACGAAGTAATTTCTATTTTACCAATTCAATTATTACCATATGAGCTCCGTCTGAATTGCGCGGTCCTAATTTTATAATTCTTGTATACCCTCCTTGCCTTTCTTTGTATCGAGGAGCTATGTCGTCGATTATTTTTTTTGTTAATTCCGGAGTCAATTCCCGTGCCAACAATCTGCGGTTAGCAAGATTGATATTTTTTGCCCTTGTAATCATTTTTTCGGCAACAGACCGTAACTCTTTAGCTTTAGCTTCCGTGGTCTGTATTTTTTCGTGCAACAAAAAGTTATTAGCCAATACTCTTAGCAGCATCTTTCTAGGACCGACCCTCATTGATAATTTTCTGCCTTTGTTCTTTTTTCTCATTGCTAAATTGCTATTTAATTCCTCAGAATTACAGCGACTGTAATAAGCGGTTCTAACTAATAAACTGCCAAACTAAAAGTTTTCGTCAGTTTAACAATATGACAATTATTATTCTGATTTAAGCTCTAATCCTAACTTCTTTAATTTTCTTTTTATTTCCGATACTGCTTTGTCCCCCATACCCTCTAATTCAACTAAACTTTTTTCTGATTTTTTCGCAATTCCACCCACGGTTTTAATGCCATTATTCAGTAGGGCGTTAAGCGTTCTGCCGGTTAATTTCAAGTCTTCAACAATTAATTTTGTAACATCTTTATCGTCTTTTAATACCTTTTCCGGTGTTGCTTCTTTTTTTTCTTCACCCGCCTTGCCCTCAAAAATAATATTAAAATGTTTTATTAAAATGTCGCATGCTTCAAAGAAGGCTTCTTCTGGGGCGATTGTGCCGTCAGTTTCAATTTCCAAACTTAATCTATCAAAATCCGTTCTGTCGCCCACGCGCATACTTTCAACCTGAAAGTTCACATTTCTTATCGGTGTAAATATGGCGTCAACTGCAATAACTCCAATTTCTGCTTTTCCTTTTTTAGATTGGTCTTTCGGCACATATCCAATCCCTTTTTCAACTAAAATTTCTATATCTAATTCTGTTTTCTTTTCTGTAATTGTGGCAATATGCAAATCAGAATTTATCAATTTTATCTGCGAGGGACATTTAAAATCAGACCCTTTTACTTCGTTATCCCCTTTTACTTTCAACTGAACTTTTTGCGATTCGCCCTCAAAAATCTTGAATCTTAAATTTTTAATATTCAAAAGTATCATTATAGTATCCTCTAAAACACCTTGCATTGTTGAAAATTCGTGCGGAGCTCCTTTTATCTTAACTTCTGTCACAGCGGCTCCCCCCAAAGATGACAACAAAACTCTCCTCAGGGCGTTTCCTATAGTAACGCCATATCCCGGGTACAGCCCTTCTACTTCAAAAACCGCTTGATTTTTTTTCTTTTGGATTACTTTCGGGGGCAATGGAAGAGGAATCATTTTCTAACTTCTAACTTCTAACTTCTAACTTCTAACAAATTTGTTAGCTGTTAGCTGTTAGCTGTTAGCTGTTATCGTGAATAAAACTCAAATATTAACGAAATTTCCGCCGGAGGTTTAACTTCTTCTAAGTTCGGCTCTCCTATAATTTTTGCTTCTAATTTTTCTTTATTAAGTGAAAGCCATGCCGGTATTTCTTTTCTCTTTAATTCATTCGCTAATTCTTTAAATACTCCCTTCGCTTTTTTATTCTCTTTTATTACAACCAAATCATCTTTTTCAACGTTGTAAGATGGTATATTAACCGGTTTGCTATTTATTAAAAAATAACCATGAGACACAAGTTGTCTTGCCTGCACTCTGGATTTTGCAAATCCTAATCTGAAAATAACATTGTCTAATCTTTTTTCTAATCTTCTGATAAGTTCGGCTGACACATCGTCAACCTTGCCCATTTTTGCCAAAGTTTCTTTCACATATCTCTTAAACTGTCTTTCAGAAAGTCCATACCATTTTTTTAAAGTCTGCTTTTCATCCAATGATTTTTTGTATTCTGACGGTGTGCCACCTTTTCTCTTTTTCTGGGGTCCGGGAGCAAACGCCCTTCTGACCATCGCGCACTTCGGCGAAAAACAACGCTCGCCCTTCAAAAAGAGCTTTTGTCCCAACCGTCTGCAAGTTTTACATTGATCGTATCTCATGATTTGCTTTAATCGTTATAGTCGTTTTATCGCTCGCTTCGCTCGCTCGTTTCAAACGTTTAGAACGAGATTGCGAAGCAATCGATAGAACTTTTTAAACTCTGCGAACTTTCTTCGGCCTGCATCCGTTGTGCGGAATTGGCGTTACATCTTTTATTGAAACAACATTCAATCCTTGTGTTATTAAAGTTCTTACGGCAGATTCGCGACCGGCTCCTATACCCTTAACTAAAACTTCTATCTTGTCTACAATTCCCGTTTTTTTACAAATGTTAGCTATGGTTTCTGCAACTCTTGACGCGGCAAAAGATGTTGATTTTTTCGTTCCCTTAAAACCCACCGATCCGGCGGACTTCCAAGCCAAAACCTGCCCCTTTGAATTAGTAAGAGTTAAAATTGTATTGTTATAAGAAGAAAAAATATAAATTTTACCGCCTCGGACACCGGCGACGGTTGCTTTTACAGGATGTTCCTTAGATACTACTTTATCGGCTGTTTTCTCAACCGTCTTATTAATTTTTTCCTGTTCTTTTATTTGCTCTTCTTGATTTGTTTCTATGACGTGTTTTTTTCCCATTATAATTTATGCGCGAAGCGTATATCGTAATTTTGAATTTTAAATTTTGAATTTTAAATTTATTTCTATGTTGGCGCTGCTGCCGGTTTCCTGCCAGAGCCCATTGTTTTTCTGGTATTTCCTCTAACTGTCCTATTATTAGTTTTTGTCCTTTGTCCCCTAACTGGCAATCCCTTGATATGCCTCAATCCGCGCCAAGCCCCCACATCTTTCAGCCTTTTAATATTTATCATAATTTGCCTCCGTAAATCACCCTCAATCTTATAATTCTTCTCGATATAATCTTTCAAATCATTGACTTCTTTAGGGGTCAAATCAGAGGCTTTTTTATTTATATCTATCTTTAATAAATCCAAAATTTTCTTACTCAAAGATTTGCCCACTCCATAGATATAGGTTAATGAAATTTCTATTCTTTTATTTTCGGGTATATTTACCCCAGCAATTCTTGGCATGATTAAGTTTAAAGTTTATAAAGTTTGTAAAGTTTATCAAGCCGACTTTATAACTTGCGACTTGATGAACTTTTTACTAACTACCCTTGTCTCTGTTTATGTTTTGGATTCTTCTTACAAATAACGTAAAGCCTCCCTTCCCTTCGGACGATTTTACAATCATTACATATCTTTTTAACAGATGGTTTAACTTTCATTTTTTATCCGTGGTAATCAACTATTAATCAGTGGTAATTTAAAATATTAATCTAATAAAATATCCGCCTCGATTACCACCGATAATGGCGGATTGCCGCTGATGTTATTATTTGAGTCTATAAACTATTCTGCCCTTCCCTTCGTCATATGGAGTCATTTCTACGGAAACCTTGTCTCCCGGCAAGATGGTAATTTTGTTCATTCTCATCTTTCCTGATAAAAATCCTAAAATTTCTTTCCCGTCACTTAATAATACCTTAAAAAAAGCATTTGGTAAAGCCTCTATAACCCTCCCGTCCTTTTTTATAATTTGATTGCCCCGACTTTGTCGTGGGTCCTCGACGGCTCCGCCGTCGGGATTTTTATTCTCGTTTGGGGTCATTTGAAATATAAAGGATATTAAATCCTTTGTTGTCTGCGTCGTTCGAAAATACAAATATACATATTTGTATTTTTCTCACTATCCTCGACAATAATAATATATTAGCAAATTAATCGTCTAAGGTCAAGTCTTCACCATACTAACTGTAATTTTATTAAAAAATATACAAATTTATAATGTCTTGCGGCCTGATTATAAAAATATCGGCTAAATGATGAAGGCTCAAGCCCTTATTGAAATTTCAATTCTACATTAACTGCACTCTGGTTGTTTGGAACCGTGGTTACCCAAAATGGCCAAAAGTTTATTTGAATCTTAGAAACTTGGTCTCCCAAGCTGTTATTTACTGTTTCTTTTACCTGATCATAATTCTCTCCCAGCAGTGATAATGCCATAGAAGTCTTATCAATATTTTGATAAACGCCCGACGAAAAATCTAAATTAAGGGTTGCTTTACCGCCCGAAACATCTACCGTACTAGCCGAATAATCTATTTTAAAACTGTTGTCTAACAAAGTTTCTCCTTCTGGCACCTGAGAAATAATATAGTTCTTTGCAAACTGATCTAAGTCAGATTTTTTAAAAGCCAAGCCGCTTGCTTGCACCGATACCTGATAATTAAAATTATCTGCGACTGTTCCAGACTTCGTTTGGGTCGAAGCATTAGTAACGTTTGATAAAATCGCGTTATCTAATAATATATAATCTGACGAAATTTGGCTTTTCAGAGCAGAAACAGCGTCAGACGTTGTTTTTTTAGTTAAAACATCTTTAGCTCCCTGAATATCATCATCTGTTATTTTTTTAACCTTCCCGGAATATCCGCCCGACATGGCGTTGGCAGAAGTGGCATAGACACTATAATAATAAGCGGTTCCTTGTAACCCGGGTATTGAAAAATTAGCCGGAGCTATATTATAATCGCTTCCGCCCTCAGCTGCTTGAACGTTTATTTGCACTGATCCTGGCGTAATTTTACTTCCAGATTTTTTTGCCGCCGGAATTACAATTTTTTTCAAAGCAACAAAAAGTTTTCCGGAATCAGACATAAAATGCGTGCCGGCTTTAAGGGTAAAAGGTGTCGGCGGATCATATTTATTATATATTGTTATGGTGCCTGATGCTATGCCAGTGTTATCTGCGTTTCCTGTGGCTGGAAAATCTTGCGAGTTCGTATCAACTGCCTGAAAATATTGAGCTGGAATAACAGCTTTTGTAATATCAACCGCGCTAGCCGATTTGTCCGCTGTTATCGTCTGATTAAAGCTCGATGTATCTACCTTCGGCCAAAGAATAATATCTGCTTTAGGCAGCTTAAAAAATAAATAAACACCGACCACAAGTATAAATATTAAAAAACAAATCAAAACCGGCATCCAAACAAAATGTCTATTTTTTTTACGGCGATTATGAGATACCCGGGCCACCCTACGATTTTTCTCTTTCATTTCTGTATTAATTAAAATCTCTTTCGACCCTTGATCCACTTTTTGAACCGCCACCCGTGGCTTAATGTCATAAATTTTCCTCGGCATATTTTTAAATTATTCTAATTATATTAATTATTCTAACTATTCTAAAATCGCCCTAATTCTTCTCACCCCAGAAGAGGAACTCTCTTCTTTTTGTATTTTAAAATTGCCCAAAACTCCCGTCCTTTCCACGTGAGGACCTCCGCAAATTTCCCTGCTAACTACATCATCGCCAGATCCGATAGTATAAACCTTCACCCTTTCTCCGTATTTTGATTCAAAAACGCCCATGGCATTCAATTCTCTGGCTTTATCCAGGGTCATTTCCTCAAAGCTAACCGGCAAATCTTTCTTTATTATACCATTTACAAAATTTTCCACCTCTTTTATTTGTTCACCGGTCATTTTATCTTTATTTGAAAAATCAAACCTTAATCTTTCGGCTGTAATATTGCTTCCTTTTTGAAAAACATGATCGCCCAAAACTTTTCTCAATCCGGCTAAAAGTAAATGATTTGCTGTATGATATTTTGTTGTAATTTCCGAATGATCCGCCAATCCCCCTTTAAACATCCCTGCCGAAGCAGTCCTTGAAAGCTCCTGATGTTTTTCTGACTCTTTTTTAAAACCTTCTTCATCAATTTCTAAATTATTATCCTTAGCGGTTTCTTTAATTATCTCAATAGGAAAACCAAAGGTTTGATATAAATTGAACGCTTCTTCTCCGGAAATTTTATTTCTTTTTTCTTTTTTAAGAACTAAAAACAATCCATGGAACTCTTTTATTCCATTTTGCAACGTCTCCAAAAATTTATTTCTCTCTTGATAAAATTCGTCCAATATAAAGCTCGTATTAAGGCCAGCGTAAATCTGAACTATTTTATGAAAAACATTATTAAGAAAGTTTTTAGAGAGACTTAAAAATTCGTAAGTAACCAACCTTCTTATTAGTCTTCTCAAAACATACCCATGCTCTTTATTAGATGGCTTAACTCCATCGTTTATTAAAAAAGCGATCGCTCTAGCATGGTCCGCAACGATTCTTCTCTTTTTCTCACCAAGCTCGGTGGGAATTAAATTCATAACCGGCTCAAATAAATCCGTCTCAAAAACGTTTTCTTTTCCATTTAAAACAGCTAATGTCCTTTCTAATCCCATCCCCGTGTCAACATTTTTTTGTTTAGCGGGGTTATAATTTCCATTCTCATCTTTGACATATTGCATAAAAACATCGTTCCAAATTTCAACCCAATTTTTATCTTTCGGGTCAAAAACCTTCGGCGCCGGTTTGTCATTCAATTTCCAGTAGAACATTTCTGTATCCGGGCCACACGGGCCGGTTTTTCCTGCCGGACCCCACCAATTATCTTCTTTCGGCAAGAAAGCAATCCTTTCTTTTTTTACGCCAAGAGACAACCAAATTTTTGCTGATTCATCATCCTTCGGCGCATCTTTGTCGCCGGCAAAACAGGTAAAGGCCAACCTCTCGGGTAGAATATTCAATTCTTTGGTTAAAAATTCCCAGCTCATCTTTATTGCTTCTTCCTTCCAATAATCACCTAAAGACCAATTTCCCAGCATTTCAAAAAATGTTAAATGAACATCGTCGCCCACATCATCAATATCTCCGGTTCTTATGCATTTTTGACAGCTTACCAATCTTTTACCTGCCGGATGTTTTTCGCCCAATAAAAAGGGAACTAATGGATGCATGCCCGCAGTTGTAAACAAAACAGTCGGATCGTTTTCCGGAATCAAAGAAGCGCTGGGAATTATTTTATGCCCATTTGATTTGAAGAAGTCTAAATATTTTTGTCGTAACTCCGATGAATTCATGTTAAAAAATTTATTACCACATCTCGCCAGGCCGTAGCTTTAGCGAAGGCTGGTGCCCGTTTTTTTTTGAAGAAGTCTAAAAATTTCTGACGCAATTGAGATGAGTCCATGATTTTCTAATTTTAACTCAAAAAATATTTTAACGCAATAATTGTTTATAAAAAAAGAGGCAACAAATGTTGCCTATGCAAATATTCAAAAGCGAGCCATTGCCAAAGACTTGGCGCCGATGTCGCGACGATATTGCTTGCCGTTAAAATTTATACGTTCAACGGCACAGTATGCAGTTTCAAGAGCATCGCGCAAAGTAACGCTTCTTGCGGTAACTCCCAAAACTCGTCCGCCGGATGTTTTCAAAGTGCCGTCGGCCATAGTTGTGCCGGCGTGAAAAACTACAACTCCGGGAATTTTTTCGGCTTCTTCAATGCCGGAAATTGGCGCGCCTAAAGATTTTTTATAATCGTTAGGATATCCTTCGGAAGCCATAACAATGCATGCGGCAGAATAATTATGCCATTCCACTTTGCATTTGCCGAGATTGCCGTCAATACACGCCTCCATAATATCAACCAAGTCGGTTTTTAAAAGGCGCATATAAGATTGTGTTTCTGGATCGCCGAATCTTGCATTAAATTCTAACACCTTCATTCCGGTCGGAGTCATTTTCAAGCCCGGATAAAGGCATCCGACAAAAGGTCTGCCCATTCTATCTAACTCTCGCAGTATCGGACCGACAATTTTTTCTCCGGCCTCTTTCATCATATCCATTGAAAAACATGGCACCGGCGCAATAGTGCCCATACCGCCGGTGTTGTCACCTTTATCGCCGTCAAGAGATAATTTGTGATCTTGTGATGGCGGAAATAAAATAAAATTTTTACCGTCGCACCAGGCATGAATGGAAACCTCCTGTCCTTCAAGAAAATCTTCAATTAAAACTTTTTTACCAGCATTTTTATGCACACGCCTAACCATAATGTCATAAATAGCCTTTTGGGCACTCTTAAAGGTTAGACAATCATATGCGCCTTTGCCTTTTGCCAAACCATCTGCCTTTACAAATTTCCGCCCACTGTGTTCCCATGCATAATCTACAGCATCGTTGTAATTATCAAAAATACGGCAGGATGCAGTAAGCGCGCCGGCGCGGGACATAACTTCTTTTCCAAATACTTTTGACCATTCAATCTCCGCGGCAGCTCGGGTCGGCGCAAATATACGCAAACCATAAGATTGAAATGCATCCGCAATGCCCAATGCAAGCGAATCATCCTGACTGGCAACCGTAAGATCTATTTTTTCCTTTTTTACAAACTGCAAAAGTTTTTCAACTTCAGTCGGCTCAATTGGAACATTCTCGGCGAATCTGTGCGTGCCTCCATTTCCCGGGGCAACATACAATTTTTTAATCCGCGAAGACTGCGCCAATTTCCATAACAATGCGCCTCCCCTGCCGCCTGAATCGATGACTAAAGCCTTCATAGTGTTTTCCTTTTGTAAAATGTTATTTTTAAGGTGCCAATGGCAAAAAAATATTTCCAGCCATTAAATCAGACTATAATAAAAAAACAAAAAACACAACTAATAGACCGTAAACTATGTTCCGTAGCTTGAACAACAAAAACCGCCTTCCGACGGTAAATTAAAAATTTAAAATTAAAAATTTAAAATTCCAATTTTGCAAAAGCAAAATTGGCTATGTATAGCGGTCGGCAACAACTGTTGCGGCAAATGAGTATGGTTTTATCTTGGGCTCAAAGCCAGTACCTTTAATCAAACCCATAACTTCTTTTACCATTTCTTTTGTCTTGCCTCGCTCGCCAACATCAGCGTGGATATATTCAAACTGGTATTTCAGACCCAATTTATTTTGCTTTTCCAGTTCTTCCCGCAATGACAACGCCAGCTCGCACGACAAATAAACCTCCTGCAAAATTCTGTTTTTCCAATTAATGTTGGCAAATCTTTTCAAAAAATTATCTTCGTAATGCATTTTTTTCAAAAAAAATCTTCCGCCAAAACCGGTCCTCAAAACCACAATGGCAATCGGGAAAAACGGCTTATCAGATGACGGCGAGTCGCACCCGACCACAATTTCATATTGGCTTTCCGGTAATTCCTGCATATAACCAAAAATATCTTTAATGACTTGGTCTAAAGTTAAATTTCCCTTACTAGGACTAAAAAAATGTCCATTGTTTAATATCTCGCTATCTGACATAATACTTCACCATACTAAAAAAGACTGACGAGGTCAATCTTTTAAAAAATCTAAAATTATAAAGCTATTCCGCCGATTTGACTATCTTAACAAACTCCTCAGCATTTAACGAGGCGCCTCCGACCAATAAACCGTTCGCTCCAGCATCTTTTATATAAGCCCCTGAGTTTTTACTATCCACACTACCGCCATAAAGCACACGCGCCTGACCGACAAAAGCTGTGGCATTTTGACGGGCGAGGCAATCTTTTATAAATGCAATGGTTTGCCTCGTTTCCTCAACCGAACAGTTGTTTACGGTCCCTATAGCCCAAACCGGCTCATACGCTATCGCTAAATTTTCAATTTTCAATTTCCAATTTTCAATACCGGCTAAGCCGATTTTTATCTGCCTTTCCAAAACTTCATTTTTCTTTCCGGCATCTCTTTCTTCTGCCGTCTCGCCAATGCAAAAAATAATTTTCAATCCTGCTCCAAGTGCTTCCTTTATTTTTATATTTACAATTTCATCTGTTTCTTTTAAATATCTTCTGCTTTCCGAATGACCGATTATTACATATTCAACTTTCAAATCCTTCAACATCATCGCCGATATTCCTCCTGTGAACGCTCCGCCTTCTCTAAAAAAAACGTTTTGCCCGCCTAGACTCGGCGAGGCTGGCGCGCCCAAAGTTAATCCCGAGAGCAAAGGCAAATAAACAAACGGCGGGCAAACAACTACTTCCGATGTTGCGCCCTTAATCCCCCTTTTAATTCCCTTAAAAATATCTTCCGCTTCTTTTTGGCTAGCTGGATTCATCTTCCAATTTGCGACAATTAAATTTTTCATACAATTTAATTATATCATAAAATTTATAAAATAAAAACTAAAAAAACCGCCCTGAAACGAACAAGTTCGTTTCAGGGTTTTGCGTTGCCAAGGGATCAGGAAACCGGGCTTTTCCGTAGCCGAGATTCCAAGGATCCTATGGCTTTTTTTGATACTTGCGGGAGCTGACGAGCCGGAAGCTGAAAAGGAAATTGTCGCCGAGCCAGCGGAAGTCCAGGTTCCAACGCTCGCCACTCCAGAAGAGATAAAACACGCCGCGGTAGCCACGAGGATCCTGCCAGACCTCGGGAAATATTAAAACGTATTTCCTTTGGTCAACAGGAATTTTTTCCTGCTCGCGAAGCATAGCTTCGGCGTGTCGCAGTCCTGTGCGAATGCCACGGTTTTTGGCGCGAGAAACCATTTCTTCGCCTCCAATATATGGCTCGCCTTCTTCGAGAAAATCCTCAATGACTACCTCAAATTCCCCTGGCGCAACTTTAACCGGCTCAACACATGTCCAGCCGGTCATATCGCGGGTAGGATCAGGCGCAAGAACAAAAATCATCCTCGACGCCTCCATTACGAAGGCTACGACTTTTTTGGCAAGCGGCTCACTTTTGGAAATCGGATCCCAAAAGTTTTCTCCAGTTGCGCCAGCATTCCGCAAGCGCAGTTCGGCTTCATGAGCCAATCCGAGAGACACATCACTATTCATAACTTATCTCCTATCATTGTTGCTTTTCCACTCATCCTCTTGTACTATAATTTCCAAGCTTAGGACACATGGTTTCAGCTTTTAAGACGTTATAATTAATATCCTAAAAGCCGAAACCATTTATTCGCAAATAATATGTAAATAAAAAGAGCTATATTTTTTATGCTCTAAATATATCAGATTTTTATAAATCTGTCAATACTTGAGGACCTTTTTTTGTGATGGCGATCGTATGTTCAAAGTGGGCGGATAAAGAATTATCCTTTGTGGCATATCCATAGCCATCGTCGGATTTTCTTAAAGTTGAATCGCCCATCGCTACTATCGGCTCAATACAAATTACCATCCCTTCAACTAATTTTTCGCCGGTTCCTCTTTTTCCGTAATTCAGAACTTTCGGATCTTCGTGAACCGTTTTGCCAATTCCATGACCGCATAAATCCCGCACTATTGAAAACCCTTGGTCCTCGATAAATCTTTGAATTGTATTTCCAATATCTCCAACAGTATTGCCAATTTTTGCTTTTTTGACTCCCAACCTTAAAGATTTTTTAGTGGCGCTTATTAATCTTTTTGCTTCCCAGCCCGAGGCTGGTCCGCCTTTGGCGGAAAAACTGCCGACCGCTACCGTTGTTGCAGAATCCGTATTAAAGCCCTTGTATAAGACCCCTAAATCCAGTTTTACCAAATCGCCGTTTTTCAAAGCATAATCTGAAGGAAATCCGTGGACAATATTTTCGTTTACTGAGGCGCATAAAGAATAAGGGAATCCTTCATAACCTTTGAAAGCCGGCTTTGCTCCGCGAGACAAAATAAAGGCCTCTGCGGCCTTGTCTAATTCCATTGTGGTAACACCCGGCTTTACCATTTTTTCTAATTCTTTTATGGCAGCCGCTAAAATTTTACCGCCCTCTTTCATTATTTGAATCTCATTTTCCGTTTTTATTGTAATCATTTAATCGCGATTAAAATATCTTTAAATACATCTGCGACTGATTGCTCGCCGTTGATTCTATGAATTTTAAAGATATTTTTTTCGAACCAATCAACCATAGGGAGCGTTCTTTCGTTATATTCCTTGATTCTTACTTTAATTGTTTTAGGATCGTCTAAACATTCCCTTCTCATTAGCTTTGAACCGTCTAGGGGACATATGGTCAATTTTTCAGTTTCCTGGCTGAATAAAATTGAATGGCGCATCAGTTCGCATATCTTCCTGTGAGAATTTCTAAAAATTGTTTCCTCCGGTTTTATTTCCAGCAAAACTATTTTTATATTCTTTTTGCCGTAAAGCTCGGCCAAAAAAGGCACTTCTTTTTGCGCTTCGTAAAGAGTCCTCGGAGAACCGGCAAAAATAATAGATTTTTCTTCTTTAAATAATTCGTTTATTTTTTCTTTGGCAAAATAAACAACAAATGGCGGATCCCATAATTTTCCTGTTTCCCACAATTTTTTCTCTTTTTCAAAATAGTATTTTTCGCCATCAGACTCAATAAAATCTCCCGCTTTCGCTTCTGCTATTTTTTTCTCTATAATTCCGCTGGTTTCAAAAATATATAGACCAAGATTATCTGAAAGAAGCTCAGATTGAGTTCCTTTACCGGCTCCAGGAGGCCCAAATAAGATTATGACCTGTTTTTCCATAATAAATTTCCCGCTGAGCGGGATTAGTGTTCGTTTCACTCCCTAAAAAGTTTCGTATTCACGCATTTGTAACTGCGCGTTGGTTTGTCTTACCGTGTCTAAAACAACGCTTACAACGATTAAAAGCGAAGTGCCTCCTACTAAAAACGCAAAGCCCGTTACACCCGTAAGACCCGCAACTATTGATGGCAATATTGCTATTAATCCTAAAAACATTGCGCCGGTAAACAAAACTCTGTTCAAAATATGTTTTATAAAAACAGCTGTCGATTGTCCCGGTCTTACACCTGGCACAAATCCGCCCATTTTCTGCAAGTTTTCAGAGATTGTTTTTGGATCAAAAGTTACCGCGGTATAAAAATATGTAAAAAGAATAACTAATAAAAAATACAAAACTCCATGTACCCAGACATTATTAAAAAACATGGCGGCGCTTGTAGCTGTGCTTCCAACCCACCCTGAATATGTTCCAAAATAGCTGGCTATCATTCCCGGAAATAAAAGTATGGACAGGGCAAAAATAATTGGTATAACTCCGGCCGGGTTAACGCTTAATGGCAGATAGGTTGAAGTTCCGCCATACATTTTCATTCCTCTTACTCTCTTTGCATAAGAAACCGGAATATTCCTGCGAGCCTCAGTAATTAAAACAACTCCGGCAATAATAACTATAGCCAGAACAAAAAATGCTATATAAGAAGGGATTTGCGAGGGGCTGTATGTTGAAAACGTCTGAAAAATATTGATTGGAATTCTTGCAACTATACCGGCAAAAATTAACAAAGAAATACCGTTACCCATCCCCTGCTCAGAAATGATTTCACCAATCCACATTAAAAACATCGCTCCGGCTGTTATTGTTAAAATAGCTGATATCATAATCGGCCATGAAAGTCCGGAAATAATTCCTTCTTTAGCAAAAATTATAAGCATTCCGTATCCTTCAAATGCGGCCAATGGAATTGTAAACAACCTGGAATATTGGTTAAATTTTTGCCTGCCAGCCTGGCCTTCTTCTTTATAAAGCTTTTCTAGAGCAGGAAAAATCATAGTTAAAAGCTGCAAAATAATGGTCGCCGTAATATAGGGGCCTAATCCTAATAAAACAACTGAAAAATTACTCAACGCGCCTCCTGTAAATAAATTTAAAAGACCAAAAACCTGATTTTGGTCAAAAAATTTCCTTAAATTTTCAGCGCCAATCCCCGGTATCGGAATATTCGCTGCCAATCTAAAAACAACAAAAAGAAAGATTACAAATAAAAATTTTTTCCTTAGTTCCTTGTTTTTAAAAAGAAATAATATTTTTTCGTACCACATAATGAGTATTCGTCATTGCGAGAAGCGTAGCGACGAAGCAATCTAAACGTGTATTAGAGATTGCTTCGCTGTGGCTCGCAATGACGGGACGATGTTATTTTATACTGCCTCCTGCCTTTTCTATTGCTTCCTTGGCCGTCTTAGACGTTTTACAATTTTCTACAACCAACTTTTTTGTAAGTTTACCTGCCTCGCCCGTAGAGCTGCGGCCGAGGGTACCTAAAATTTTAACTTTAGGAATTCTCCCTTTCATCTTACTAATAATGCCTTTTCTAATCAAATTCTCCGGATTAATAGTTTCACCGTCTTTTGATGTTTTTTCTAAAACTTCAAGATTGACCACAGCAAAATAATTGTCTATAGCAAAACTTCTGTATCCTTTTAGCTTAGGATACCTTTTTATTAATGACCTAATTATCGGCTCCATCTTTCTGCCCGCTCTTGATTTCTGACCTTTCATTCCATGACCAGAATAAGTTCCTTTTCTTCCTCCCCTGCCGACTCTTTTTTTAGACCTATTTTTATGTTTTGGCTGTAATTGATGTATCTGCATAATTTTTTTCAGAAGCTAGGGCTACGAATTTACAAATCTTTTACAAATATACTAATTCGTAAATCATATTCGTATATTAGTAGCAGATTAGTAAATTAGTAGCCTATGCCAACGTCCTATATCCGTGATTTTAGTTTCTTGAGGGCTTCCATCGTGGCTCTGGCATTATTTAATTTATTCTTTGAGCCGGAAAGAATTTTTGAAGAGATATTTTTTATCCCAGCTAAATCACAAATTGTCCTAACAGCTCCTCCGGCCACCAATCCTCTTCCTTTTTTCTGGGGTTTTAACAAAATTACCGCTGGACCTGATTTTGCTTCAACTTCATGGGGAATGGTTCCGTCTACAATAACAACGCTTACTAAATCCCTTTTAGCGCGCCTGGTGGCTTTTTCAATGGCCTGAGAGACGTCTTTACCCTTGTCTATGCCAATGCCAACTTTGCCTTTTTTATCTCCTGCGACAACAACTGCGCGAAAACTCATTCTTTTGCCGCCGCCCGTCACCCTTGTAACCCTAGCCAAATCTAAAAGTTTTGTTTGAAATTCATCTTTTTGCCTATCCCTTCCAACCCCAGCCCTACCAAAACCAGGCCTTCTTTGCTGTCCGAAGCCGCGACCTCTTTGCCCTTGCCCGCCGCCATCGTTTCTAGCCGGCTGTTCGCCGGTAGGAATTGGCACAAAGCCATCTCCTGTTTTTACAGGATTTTTTACCGGTTCTACTTTTTTTGTTTGTATTTCTTCCATAGTTTTTATTGACTTAATTCCGCAAAATTACAGCGACTATAACGAGCGGTTCTAAATTGTAAATTGAAAATTAGAACTTTAATCCTCCTTCTCTTGCCCCTTCGGCCAATGCTTTTATCCTGCCATGAAAAAGTGTACCTCCTCTATCAAAAACGACCTTTTCAATTTTATTTTCTATAGCTTCTTTGGCTATTAATTTACCGACCTGTTTTGCGATATCAGACTTAGTCTCTCCTTTAGATTTTTTTAAATCTTTGTCATGAACGCTAATTAATATCTTTGCCTTATCGTCATCAATCAACTGAGCATAAATATGCTGATTCGACCTAAAAACGAAAAGCCTTGGCCTATCCTTTGTGCCGTGCATATTTATCCTAATTTTTTTATGTCTCCTTATTCTTTTGTCTCTTTTTATACTCATAAATATAATCCTAATCTACGAAATTATCCCAATGCTACGAATACGTATTTGGGGCATTCGGATGATTCGGATGACATTCGGATTATGCTATTTGCTTGACGCTACTACCTTTTTACCCTCTTTTCTTCTAATTTTTTCTCCTTGATATTTAATTCCTTTGCCTTTATAAGGTTCTGCTTTCTTCTGTTTTCTAATTAATGCTGCTATGTGTCCCACCCTTTCTTTATCTGGACCAGAAACCGTAATAACGTTTTTTTCCACCAAAAAATTGACTCCTGGAATCTTTGCGATTTTAACTGGATTTGTAAATCCAAGATTTAAAACCAAATTATCACCCTCAACATTTGCTTTAAAACCAACTCCTTCAATCTCTAATTTTTTTTCAAAACCTTTGGAGACGCCCGTAACCATATTTGATATTAAGGCCCTATACAAACCCCACAATCCCCTGCCCCTCTTTGTCCCGCCAAGGCGGGATGGCGAAACAAAAAGCTTGTTGTCCTTCAACTCAACTTTAATTTCAGGGTGTATAGCCTGCTTTAATTCTCCCTTTGGTCCGGAAACTTTTATTTCCTTCTCGGTTATTTCCGTTTTCACTCCCTGAGGTATCTCTATTAATTTTTTACCTATACGTGACATAATCGTTAATTTCTAATTATAAATTTTTAAATTTTTTTGTTTTGGATTTGGAGCCTGAAATTTGCTGAAATCTTACCAGATTTGAGCTATTACTTCTCCGCCTATTTTTTGTTTCCTGGCTTCTCTATTCGTCATTAATCCTTTTGATGTTGAAATTACCGATATTCCATATCCACCGTGCACTTTCCTAATCTCAGAAAATCCTTCATAAATTCTTTGCCCCGGCTTTGAAATTCTTTTGAATCCAGCAATTGCTGGCACCTCATTGTCATATTTTAAAGAAATTTTTAAAGATTTTATTTTTCCTTTTACAGCTTTTTTTACTTCTCCGATAAATCCTTCTTTTGACAAAATTGCAGCAATCTCATTCTTGATTTTTGACAAAGGAACCAAAATCTCTGTCTTGCCGACAGCTTCTGCATTTTTTATTTGGTTTAACATATCTGTAATTGGGTCTGTCATTTTACTAGGGTTTAGGTGTTAGGGTTTAGGGTTTAGTTGACTAAACGCTATACCCTAAACGCTAAACGCTAAATTTTTACCACGAAGATTTCTTTATTCCCGGAATTTCTCCTTTATTTGCCAGTTCTCTAAAACATATTCTGCAAAGACCAAATGCCCGCATAAAACCATGCCTTCTGCCGCATTTAAAACATCTCCTTTGTTTCCTGCTTGGAAACTTCGGTTTCATTTTTGCTTTTGCTTCTTGTGATACTTTTGCCATAATTTTAGGGTTTAGGTGTTAGGGTTTAGGGTTTAGGGTTTAGTTGGCTAAACGCTATACCCTAAACGCTAAACGCTAATCTTTCATAGGAAATCCTAATAACTTATATAATTCCAATCCTTCTGCCTTGTTTTTTGCGTTAGTTACAATTGTTACTTCTAGCCCAAAAATAGTTTTTTCTTTCTCTGTAAAAATTTCCGGAAAAAATATATGCTCTTTAAATCCTACTGATAAATTTCCGTTTTTATCGATTGATTTAGAATCGATCCCCTTAAAATCCCTGGATCTCGGCAGAGAAAGATAAACAAATCTTTCCAAAAAATCCCACATTTTATTCTTCCTAAGAGTGACAAACGCCGCAATTTCCAGCCCCTCTCTTAATTTGAATCCGGCAATTGATATTTTTGATTTTACCAAATTTGTTTTTTGCCCGGCAATCAAAGACAAGTCTTGCATTATAAGATTGTGTATTTTTTCCCTTTCCGAAGCAGACTTTCCGACAACTTCTTTGCCAAAAGAGCTATTCAAAACCACCTTAGTTATAGAAGGAACAGCCATATCGTTCTTGTAACCAAACTCTTTCCGCATTTGCGGTATAACTTCCTTTTGATATTTTTCCTTTAATTTCTGCATTTTTTAAGCTTGAAACTTTAAGCTTAAAACATTTTTACGTCGTATTCAGGTTTTATGTTTTAAGTTTTAAATTTTATGATTATATGATTTGCTTACATTTTTTACAAATCCTATTCTTTTTTTCTTTCTCAATAATATACCCCACCCTCACCGCCTTGCCGCATTTAGGGCAAATAATTTTCACATTAGAAACATCCAAGGCTGCCGGTATCTCAACAATCTGACCTTTCTCTCCTTCTCTTTTGGGTCTGACGTGCTTCTTTTTCAAATTGATTCCCTCAACTAAAATTTTAAGCTCCTTCGGGAACGCTTTAGTTATTTTTCCTATCCTGCCTTTATCTTTGCCTGCTGTTATTAATACATTATCACCTTTCTTTAACTTCATGTTTTAATCGTTTTAATCGATTTATCGTTCGCTTCGCTCCCTCGTTTTAAACGTTTAGAACGAGGTTGCTGAGCAACCGATAGGACATTATAACAGTTCACTTGCCATCATGGCTATTGTGTTAAAACCTTTATCTTTTAATTCTTTAGCCGTCGGCCCTAAAATTCTGCTGCCTTTCGGTTCTTTACCGTCGCCTAAAATGACAGCTGCGTTATCATCGAATCTGATGTAAGAACCATCTGCCCGCTTAAATTCTTTTCTTTGCCTTATGATCACGGCTTTCACTTTTTCGTGTTTTTTAACAATTTTTCTCGGCTCTGCTTTTTTTACAGCGCAAACGACGATCTCTCCTAATTGGGCATATTTTTTTCTTGTTCCACCGGGCACATTAATAACCTGGATAATTTTAGCTCCGGTATTATCTGCGACTTTTAACATTGTTCTTGGCTGTATCATAATCGTTCGCCTCACGGCTCACTCAAATTTAAAATTTTAAATTGTTTTTAAATTTGGGTTTTTAAATTTTTTTGACGACTGTCCATGTTTTGTCTTTTGAAATCGGCTTTGTTTCTTCTATCACTACTTTATCCCCCACATGATATTCTTGATTTTGGTCATGGGCTTTATATTTTTTATGGACCTTAAATCTTCTCCTGTATTTTGGATGCTCTTTTATTCTTTCAACTTCAACCACAACGGTCTTTTGCATTTTGTCTGAAACTACGATTCCTTGTAATATTTTTTTAGGCATATCTTTACGAATTTCTAATTTATATTAAATTTATAAATAACTAATCTTTAATCATTGAAAATTTATTGATAATTGAAAATTATTTATCAGAACTTATTTCTGATAAAATTGTAAGTATTCTTGCTACTTCTCTTTTTGAACTATTAATTTCTTTAACGTTTTTTAGTTTTCCGGATGAAAATTTGAACCTAAGGTCGCTTAGTTTTTTTGATAATTTTTCAACCATTTTTTCTAATTCTTTCTTATCTTTTTTGCGAAGCTCTTGCGCTTTCATAATTTTTCAGGCGATGAATTTACTAATCTATCACAAATATACCGAAACCGATTTGCTAATCTGCTAATCTGCGGTTTCGAATACTAATCTCGTTATTAGTAACCGATTGCCCAAATTCGTAAATTAGTATATGGCAATCGGAGTATTCGTATATTAGTAGCAAATTAGTAAATTAGCAAGCCTATATATTGTCTTTCTTAACAAATTTTGTCTTAATTGGCAACTTATTTCCCGCTCCTTCTAAGGCCTCCCTGGCGATTTCTTCTTTCAATCCGTCTAATTCAAAAATAACTCTGCCCGGTCTTATTGGATAAACATAATGATCAACTCCGCCTTTTCCGCCACCCATCCCGACTTCAGCGCCTTTAAAAGTAACTGGTTTATCCGGGAAAACCCGTATCCAAAGCTTTCCCCCTTTTTTCAAATATCTTATTATGTGACGTCTGGCCGCTTCCAGCTGTCTTGCCGTTATCCATTGCGTATCTAAGGATTTTAATCCAAAACTGCCGAAATTAACTTCGGTTGCCCTGTTTTCTATCCCCTTAGAAACACCCTTGTGCCATTTCCTGTGTTTAACTTTTTTCGGCATCAGTATACTCATATTGTTTTGCTAAATTATTTTCATAGGCTAATAATTTACTAATCTTTTACTAATATACTAATTCGTAATTGGTATATTTGTAGCGGATTTGTAGATTCGTAGCCTGCTATTCAAACTTGTCTCCTTTATATATCCAAACTTTTATCCCTATCTTTCCGTAAGTGCATTGGGCCTCGTCCTGCGCGTAATCAATGTCGGCTCTGATTGTATTCCTTGGCAGCCTGCCTTGTCCCAGCCATTCGCGTCTGGCAATTTCAATTCCATTTAAACGACCCGACACTTCCATTCTTATACCCTTCACCTCTCTATTTGTCATGACTCTTTCAATTGATTTCTTTAAAACTCGCCTGAAAGGCATACGTTTTTCAATTTGCTGAGCTGCCATCTGAGCCACTAATACAGCAGAAATCCATGGATTTTTTACCTCTCTGATTTCTATTTTTATTTCTCTTTGAGGCGCTCCCTGAATTCTATTCTTTAATTTTTTTTGTATTTTATTTTCTATTTCTCTTTTTAAAGCATCTATTCCTCCGCCGCCCCTGCCGATAATCAAACCGGGCCTTGCTGTTTCAATAATCACATTAAGCTTATTTGCAGAATGTTCTATCTGTATATTGGCAACCGAAGCTTCTATTAATTTTTTTCTCAAAAAATCCTTGATTAAAAAATCCTCTTCTAAATAGTGGGGCATTTTTCTACCATAAAAACCGCGAACATTCCAATCTTCTGTTCCCTTTATCCTAAATGATTTTGGATGGACTTTGTGTGCCATAAGTTTACGTAGCGTAGCGATATAATTATTTTTTAACCTTAGGTTGTCTTTTCGCTCTAACTTCCCCGACCAAACTCGCCTTCGGGCGAGATTGTGACGGGCCCGTCAAAATAGGCTTCGCCTTTTTGTCGGGTTTCTTTGTCTCCGCTTTTTTGCCAATTGGCTTTGAATCGCTTAATACTATCGCAACATGCGAACTTCTTTTTATAATAGGGTATGCCCTTCCGCGAGACATCGGGTGCCATCTTTTCAATTTTGGTCCTTCATCAACGGTAATTTTAGAAATAAATAAATCTGACTCTTCTAAATGTAAATCGTGCTTAGCTGAAGCTATGGCTGAATTCAAAAGTTTCAGTAATGGTCTGGCCGATTTGTTCACGGTAAACAAAAGTATGGACTGCGCCTCCAACGCCCTCTTTCCCCTCACCAAGTCAATCACTTGCCTCACTTTTCTTGGCGCCGTCCTTAAATTTGATAATCTAACTTTAATTTCCATATGATGATTATGAGCGGAGCGAATTATCATCATCCCGCCCTCTAAGCTTTTGATTTTATTCATTTAGCATAGAGGGCGGGATAAGTCTCGCTGTTGCTCGCTTATTTTTTAGCCGTCGGCTTTGCCGCTGGCGCAGTTGCCGCCTCCACTTTTGCTGCTTCTTTTTGTTCGGCTCCCGCTTCTATGTCTCTTTGCATTCTGCCTCCATGTCTTGAAAATTTTGTTGTCGGTGAAAATTCTCCCAGCTTATGACCCACCATGTCCTCAGAAACATAAACTGCCACAAATTCTTTTCCGTTATGCACGCCAAACGTATGACCCACCATTTCCGGGGAAATTGTAGAATATCTTGCCCAGGTTTTAATGATTTTTTTCTCGTCTTTCCTTAAATTTAAAACCTTTTCGAGCAATCTTTTGTCAATATATGGACCCTTTTTTAAGCTTCTTGCCATAATTTTTTGCTAAAAATTTTAGGGCTACGAATTTACTAATCTATTACGAATATACTAATTACTAATTTGTCGTATTCGTATATTAGTAGCAGATTAGTAAATTAGTAGCCTTTGCTGATAAAATATTATTTCTTCCGCCTCTGTATAATAAGTTTACTTGACCATTTTTTCCTGTTTCTTGTTTTAACTCCTAAGGCATGCTTCCCCCACGGAGTCTTCGGATATTTTAAACCAATCGGTTGTCTGCCTTCACCTCCACCATGCGGATGGTCTACCGGATTCATAGCAGAACCCCTGACATGTGGTCTTCTGCCTTTCAGTCTGGATTTTCCGGCTTTGCCTATTCTATAAAATCTATTTTCCGGGTTTGAAACCATACCGATTGACGCAAAACACTCGCCCAAAAATCTTCTAATTTCAGTAGAGGGCATCTTTAAATTTGTGTAATCCCCGTCGTGAGCTAACACTTGAGCCGAAGCCCCGGCAGATCTTACAATTTTGCCACCTTTCCCCGGTTCCAATTCAATATTATAAACCGCAGTTCCAACCAGTATATTTTTCAACTTCATTCTGTTTCCCGGGATCAATGGAGCTGATTCTGAAAAAATAATTTCCTGACCGACTTTTAAATCTTGTGGCGCTACGATATATTGTTTTTCCGAAACCTGCCCTAAACTCGCCAAAGGGTATTCTATCAAAGCAATAAACGCTGTCCTGTTTGGATCATACTCTAAAGCAATCACTTTCGCCGGAGAACCCATTTTTGTCTGTGAAAATTCAATAATTCTATATAATTTTTTAACGCCGCCGCCTTTGTGTCTTGTAGTTATTCTTCCCGTAGAACTTGATCTGCCAACATTTCTTTTTACGTATTTCAAAAGACTTTTCTCCGGCCCCTTTTTAGTAAGCTGGGAGAAATCTATCCCTGTCATTCCCCTTCTTGCTGGCGTTGTTGGTTTATAAACTTTCATAGTTTAGCGTAGTGATATATATCTTCATTTTATAGTTAAAAGTTTGTAAAGTTTATCAAGTTTATAAAGTCGCGCTTTATGAACTTTATAACTTGAAACTTGATAGACTTATAAAATCTCTATCTTCTGCCCATTCTTTATCTTCACTACCGCCTTTTTGTAAGCTTTCCTGAACCCCTCTGTTTTTCCCAATCTCCTCTTTTTTGCCGGAATTTTTATCATATTCACCGACAAAACATCCACTCCATAAATTCCTTCTATCGCATTTTTTATCTCTCTTTTATTATAATTCGGCAAAATTTCAAAAATATATTGGTCTTTCTCCGCTAAATAACTGGCTTTTTCAGATATGTGGGGTTGCTTTATGGCTTCATATGAAAACCCGCCCAAACTCGCCCTTTGGCGAGATTGTTGCGGGCTCGTCTCAATAGGCTTTGCCTTTTGGGCGAGTTTTTCTTCAGCTGAAATCTTAGCCGTCTTTCTTTCCGGTTTCCTTGCCCCGTTAGAAGCCGAAGGCTTTCTAATGGGGTTTGCCTTTTCTGCGTCTTTTTTTCTTTTTAAAAAATCTAGTAATGCCATTTTAAATTTGAACTATGAATTTAGTATTTTGTATTTAGAATTGAATTTTGAATGCAGAATTCTTAATTCTATATTCTATTCCAAATTCTAAATTCCAGATACTGTATTCTTTAAAAAAGTGTCCTTAATTGTCTTTATGCTTTCCTTGGTCAATAATAAATATTTATGATTTAATAATTGCAATACGTTCAAATTTCTTGCGTCTTCAATAAATGTCTTTTTTATGTTTCGTGCAGCCATAAACACCTTTTTATCATAATTCGGCAATGCAATCAATGTAGCCTGTTCGTTGCAAGGCAATTTTAAAAGAGTGCTGGCCATTTCTTTCGTTTTTCCTTTTTCTAACTCAATTTTATCTAAAACCACCAATTGATTATCCTTAGCTTTCTGGCTCAGTACCATAAACAAAGCTTTTCTTCTCATTTTCTTAGGAATATCTTTCTCAAAAATCCTTTCAACCCTTGGACCGTGAGTTACTCCGCCGCCTTTCCATAGTGGCGAACGGATTGACCCGTGCCTTGATCTTCCTGTCCCTTTCTGCCTCCATGGCTTCTTGCCTCCTCCTCTTACTTCGCTCCTATCTTTTGTGTGAGCTGAAATTTGACGCTTGTTAGCAGACAAAGAGACTACAATTTGGTGCACCAAATCAGCGTTAAATTCAACTCCAAAAATTTCCTTAGGCAAGGTCATTGTATCTAGCTCTTTCCCTTCTTGATTGTAAACATTTATCTTCATTTTTAGGGTTTAGGGTTTAGGGTTTAGGGTTTAGTAATTTGACTATACCCTAGACGCTAACCCCTATACGCTATACGCTATCCTCTAATTTCTAATAATGTTCTTTCTGTCCCCGGAACCGCGCCTTTAATTACTAATAAATTATTGTCTTTATCAACTTTCATTATTTTTAAATTTTTGACGGTAACCCTTTCGTATCCCATGCGACCGGGCATTTTTCTTCCTTTTCTAACGTGCTGAGGAAACCGCATACCAATCGAACCGATTGCTCTAAGCTCGTGCTTTTGTCCGTGCGTGCTTATTCTAGTGGCAAAACCATGTCTTTTTACTCCGCCTTGAAATCCTTTTCCTTTTGAAATTCCAGAAACCTTTACAATCTGTCCTTCCTGAAAAACAGAAGCATTTATTTCGGCTCCAATATCCAGCTTATAATCCTCTGTTTGCTCTCCTTCAATTCTATACTCTCTTATAAATTTATACTCCTTTCCTTTCATGGACTTGCCTATTTTGATCTTCTTTTCTATTTTTTTAAAACCGACCTGCAGGGCCGAATATCCATCCTTTTCTTTATTCTTTTTTTGTAAAACATAGCAGGGTCCAACTGAAATCAAAGTGACCGGAGTCAATTTTCTATTTTTATCAAACATCTGAGACATTCCTAATTTGTGACCAAGTATGAATTTCATATTCAATCTTCCGCAGGCTACTAATTTACTAATCTTTTACTAATATACTAATCGGCGTGATTCGTAGCCTGATAACTAAAAATGGGCTACTGCCCATTTCACTGGCAATGTTGTTATTACAAATATCTTTTGTTACAAAGTATTCATAAAAGTTAACGATTGTCTAATATAAATAATACTACTAAATTATGTTCGCTATGTCAATGCCTTCGCTGAAAATCTAAATCTTTATAGTTATATCCACTCCAGATGGAAGGTTGAGATCCCTCAACGATTCTATAATTTCTGCGCTCGGATTTAAAATATCAATAATCCTTTTATGGACTCTCATCTCAAACTGTTCTCTGGCGTTTTTGTGCACAAAGCTTGAACGGTTTACGGTGTATTTTAAAATTTCTGTTGGCAGAGGCACCGGACCCAAAACTTCTGCTCCATATCTGCTGGCAATATCAATTATTTGTCGCGCAGAGTTATCAATTATTTTGTGGTCGTAAGCTTTTAACTTTATACGAAGTTTAAGCCCCGCTTCCGGAGCTTTCACTTCATCCTTCTTGGCAACTTTTCCGCCAAAGGCGGATCCGCCTTTGGCGGACTTTTTTGCAACTGGTTTTTTTGTAGTAACAGGCATTTTATTTTATAATTTTTGTTACTACTCCGGCGCCGACTGTTTTTCCGCCTTCTCTAATGGCAAATCTGCCTTTTTCCTCCAAAGCAACCGGCACAATCAATTTAACTGTTAAGTTTGCAGTGTCTCCGGGCATTACCATTTCTGTCCCGGCAGGCAGAGTTACGTCTCCTGTAATGTCAGATGTTCTGATATAAAGTTGAGGCTTGTATCCTGAAAAGAACGGGGTGTGCCTTCCACCTTCGTCTTTTGACAAAACATAGACTTCGCCGACAAATTCAGTATGAGGAGTAATGGAACCCGGCTTGCAGATAACCTGTCCCCTTTCAATATCTTCCTTTTTCAATCCTCTTAACAAAATTCCAACATTGTCGCCGGCCCTTCCTTCGTCCAAAGATTTCTGAAACATTTCAACCGAAACAACAACTGCTTTCTGAGTCGGTCTAATGCCAATAATTTCCACTTCGTCATTTGGATGCACAATTCCTCTTTCAATTCTTCCTGTTGCAACTGTCCCCCTGCCTTCAATCGAAAATACATCTTCAACAGCCATAGCAAATGGTTTATCCAACTCCCTTTTTGGTTCTGGAATATAATTGTCGACTGCGTCTAATAATTCGACAATTGGTTTTACTGCCGCATCTTCTGCTGAAGTCGCCTCTAACGCTTTTGTTGCTGAACCTCTAATTATTGGAGTTTCATCTCCCGGATAACCGTTTTTCTTTAATAATTCACGCACTTCAGACTCAACTAAATCCAAAATTTCCGGGTCATCAACCATGTCGCATTTATTCATAAACACAACCAATGATGGCAAACCAACTTGTCTTGCCAAAAGAATATGTTCTTTTGTCTGAGGCATTGGTCCGTCTGGAGCTGAAACTAAAAGTATACCTCCGTCCATTTGAGCCGCTCCCGTAATCATATTTTTAATGTAGTCAGCGTGTCCGGGGCAGTCAATTAAAGCATAGTGCCTTTTTGCTGTTTCAAATTCCAGGTGAGTGATTGAAATTGTCACGCCTCTTGCCTTCTCTTCCGGAGACGCGTCAATTTGATCCACATTTTTGTCTGAAGACCTAAAACCGCGCAATTTTGAAACTTTCATAATTGCGGCTGACAATGTTGTTTTGCCATGATCAACGTGACCAATGGTACCAACGTTTACGTGAGGTTTTGACCTCTCAAATTTTTCTGTTGCCATAATTTTGAGCGAGGGAGAAGTGAAAATTTATTTTCATTTCAACCGAGCGATAAATTATATAAATTGCCCGAAGGCAATTTCTATTTTTACTTTTTTCCGTCGCCATTTACCTGGCGGCAGATATTAATTTTTTAATTTAATTTTATACTCTTTTTATTGTATTCTATTATTTTTCAATAGTCAATGGTCTTTCGTAAATCATTGACAATGTCAATGATTAGATTATACTATATTATCTGTTATTTAACAATCTTTTATGAAAGGAAGAAGTTATGAAGAAACGGAAATACCTATCGAAGACAAAAAATCAGAAAGAAATAAAAAAATTGATAAAATTACAAGAATCCAACCTCCGAAAAGCTTTTAGTGGGGCGTTATAAAACATAACGCACGATATGCGCCAAATTCTGAAATTTTCAGGACGCTGCGCTTGCCCCGTAGTGAGCTTTGCTCTACTATTGGGGCTCTTTTTTTGAGTCGCGTAATATATTTTCAATTTATACAAAATGTCCGACCGGACATTTTGTATAATTATAAAACTATTCCCCCTTTCCGTCATTGCGAGCCGCAGCGAAGCAATCTATTTCGTCGTCATTCTCGCGAAAGCGGTAATCCAGATTGCTTCGTCCCGCTTAGCGGGACTTCGGCGTTGCTACTCCTCGCAATGACGAATAGAAACTATTTCCTTTTACCTTCAATAATCTCTTGGGCTATGTTTGAAGGCACGCTTTCATAACTGTTAAATTCCATTGTAAAACTGGCGCGGCCTTCTGTTAATGAGCGGATAGATGTGGCATATCCGAATGTTTCCGACAGCGGAACTTCTGCGTCAATAACTTTCATTCCAACTCTTTCTGAGGTTTCTTTAATCTGACCTCTTCTCGCGCTTAAATCAGAAATAACTTGCCCAAAAAAATCTTCCGGAGTTACAACTTCAATTTTCATCACAGGCTCCAAAATAACCGGTTTTGCTTTTTTAGCGGCAGATTGAAAAGCCATGGATCCGGCAATTTTAAAAGCAAATTCAGAAGAATCAACTTCGTGGAAGCTTCCGTCGTATAAAGTAACTTCAACGTCAACCATTGGGTAACCGGCAACAACTCCTTTGTCCATCGCCTCAACAACCCCCTTTTCAACCGGCTTAATAAATTCTTTCGGAATCGTTCCGCCTTTAATCTCATCAACAAATTCAAAACCAGCCCCTCTCTCTTTTGGTTTGACCCTCAATAACACATGCCCGTATTGCCCTTTTCCTCCGGACTGCCTGACATATTTTTCTTCTCCTTCAGCCTCACCGGTAATTGTCTCTTTATAAGCAACTTGCGGTCTGCCATAATTTGCTTCAACATGAAACTCTCTTTTCAACCTGTCGGCAATAATATCTAAGTGCAACTCTCCCATTCCGGAAATAATTGTTTCTCCGGTTTCAATATCTTCTTTAATTCTGAAAGTCGGGTCTTCTTCGGTAAGTTTCCTGATAGACATAATAAGTTTTTCCTGATCCTGTTTTGTTTTCGGCTCAACTCTGATTCCGATAACTGGTTCTGGAAATACAATTTTCTCTAAAATAATTGGGGCATCTTTGTCGCACAATGTATTTCCCGTGCTGGTTGCTTTCAATCCTACTGTCGCTCCAATTTCTCCGGCGTAAATAACATCAAGCTCCTGCCTTTCATCTGCATGCATTCTTAAAATTCTGGAAATTCTTTCCTGCTCTCCGTTATTTGCATTCAAAACGTAAGAGCCTTTATTCAAAAATCCTGAATAAACCCTGAAATAAGTCAAAGTTCCAACATATGGGTCTGTTGCAATTTTAAAAACTAATGCTGAAAATGGCTCGTCATCTGATGCCCTTTTTTCAATAGTTGCTCCCGTTTTGGGATCTATCCCTTTTTGTGGAGGTAAATCTATAGGAGATGGTAAATAGTCAACGACTGCGTCTAATATTGTCTGAACTCCTTTATTTTTTAATGCAGAACCGCAAAAAACAGGAATTATTTTATAATTTAAAACTGATTTTCTTAAAACATTTTTTAATTCTTGAAACGTTATTTCTTTTCCCTCCAAAAATTTCTCGGTCAAAGTATTATCCTCTCCTGCAATCTTTTCAACCATTTTTTTATGCCAAACTTCGGCTTCCGCTTTCCATTCGTCTGGAATATCCTTTTCTACAACCTGGTTACCTTTATCGCCTTCAAAATAAAGCGCTTTCATTTTTATTAAATCAATCACTCCGGATAATTTTTCCTCCAAACCTATCGGTATGCTAACCGCAACCGCATTTGGAGTTAGTTTATTTAAAATCGATTGGAAGCTTTTCTCAAAAGAAGCTCCCATCCTGTCCAATTTATTCACAAAACAAACTCTTGGCACATTATATTTATCTGCCTGACGCCACACTGTTTCTGATTGCGGTTCAACTCCGGCGACTCCGTCAAAAACAACAACCGCTCCATCCAAAACCCTCAAAGACCTTTGCACTTCAGCTGTAAAGTCAATGTGGCCCGGCGTATCAATAAGATTTATCTGATAATTTTTCCAATACATTGTTGTCGCCGCAGCGGTAATTGTAATTCCCCTTTCTCTTTCCTGCACCATCCAATCCATAACAGTATCTCCCTCGTGAACTTCTCCAATTTTGTGCGAAACTCCGGTGTAAAACAAAAGCCGCTCGGAAAAAGTCGTCTTTCCGGCGTCAATATGAGCTATAATTCCGATGTTTCTAAGTGTTTCTAACGGATGTTGTCGAGCCATAAAATATAATCCTAATATACGAATATTATCCGAATGCTCCGAATACTAAGATATATGCATTTTTGTATTTAAAATCCTTTTAGGATTCAAATAGATGTTACGAAAATTTACAATTAAACCCAACTCTTTACCTATAGCTTCCAATTACCTGCGCATTTGATAGTAATCTTCTTTTGTTACAAACGGCTCACTTTTTAGATCCACCAAAACAGTATCTTCAATATAAAAATCTACAAAATTAGACTTTCTGTCGGCTATAGGTATGGGATATTCTCGTGCAAATTTTATTTTTTCTTCTTCAAGAAGTTTTGCAAAAAGATCTCCATACTGCCTTTCTCTGCAATATCGTCCAAGATTTCTATGAACCTTAAATAATACTCCGACTATTTTATATGATAATTCTTTTGCGATTAATTTTACCATATTAGGAGCATTCGGATGAATTAGTAAATTAGGATTGCTATCTGGCAAAGTGGGCAAAAGCTTTGTTGGCCTCTGCCATCCTGTGCGTGTCTGCTTTCTTTTTTATTGCTAAACCTTGGTTGGTTGAAGCATCGATTAATTCTTGGGCCAATTTTTCAGCCATTGGTTTACCTTTTTTTCCCCTTGCTCCGTCCAAAATCCATTTTGTTGCCAAAGCCAGCTTCCTCTCCCCTCTTACCTCCATAGGAACCTGATAAGTTGCTCCGCCGATTCTTTTTGGCTTTACTTCCAAAAGCGGAGAAGCATTCTCAATGGCCAATTTAAAAACTTCCAAAGGTTCTTTTTTTGTTTTTTCCTTGATTATATCAAAAGCCCCATAAACAATTTTTTGCGCAATTGTTTTTTTGCCCTGCTTCATCACTTTGTTTATAAATTGGGATATAACCACATCGTTATAAACTCCGTCCGGCGCTATTTTATGTTTTTTGTAAGCTCTTCTCATCGCTTAGTTCTTAAAGTTTGTAAAGTTATAAAGTTATAAAGTTCGTCGACTTTATAAACTTTATGAACTTGATTAACTTGATAACTATTTTGCACGTTTAGTGCCATATTTGCTCCTTTCTTGTTTTCTATTTTCAACTCCGGCCGTATCTAAAACTCCTCTGACAATATGATACCTTACTCCCGGTAAATCTTTAACTCTTCCGCCTCTTATCAAAACAATCGAGTGCTCCTGCAAATTATGCCCTTCGCCCGGTATATAAGCTGTAACTTCCATTCCGTTTGATAATTTTACTCTGGCAACTTTTCTTAAGGCCGAGTTTGGTTTTTTCGGCGTCTGAGTGAAAACTTTTATACACACTCCCCTTTTAAATGGAGAATGATAATTTGACGGCCTATTTTTTAAAACATTAAAACCAAAATCCAACGCAACTGTTTTTCTGCGGGCTTTAATCGGTTTTCTGGGTTTTTTAATTAATTGATGAATAGTTGGACACATATTTTAATTGTTTCAATCGCCTTATCGCTTCGCCCCCGCTAAGCGGGGCTTCGCTCGCTTTAATTGTAACGTTTATTGCGTTTATGGCGAGGCTGCAAAGCAACCGAGAGAACGTTTATGACGATTTAAATAAATTAAACAAGCGCCTTGCGCTCATGTAATTAATAGTTTAGCAAATAGTTTTGTCTATGTCAACTCTTCGCCCAAATTTTAATTTAAAAAATAATATGATACGTATCTCAATTTAGAAATTTAGGTGAAAAGTCAACAATTTTCCTTATCCCAAAGAAAAAGGCATCCCTGTAATCAAATTATAAAACAGCCCTGCAAGAATGCTAAGCCCTGCTAGCCCGCCAAAAAAGATAAAAAAAATCAAAATAAATAATCCATACTGCTGAAAAAACATTTTTACCTTCTCCCAGCTTTGCGGTAAAAATCTAAAAAGAATCCAAGATCCATCCAAGGGAGGTATAGGAACTAAATTAAATATTCCCCATAAAAAATTATAAAAAACTACAATTCCCAACAACTGAATAAGTGGAGATAGTTGCAGATATGCCTGCGCGGGCAAAAAATTTAAAAATCTTATAAACAAACCGAATATTAATGCTATTCCAAAATTTGTTGCAGGCCCGGCAATTGAAACCTTCAGTGTCCCCCACTTTTGATCTTTAAAATTATAAGGATTTATCGGCACCGGTTTTGCCCAGCCAAATATAGGTCCCTGACCGCCGGTGGCCAACAGCAACAGTAATGGTAATATTACAGAGCCGAAAGGATCTAAATGTTTTAAAGGATTCAAGGTCAGCCTGCCGGCGTATTTTGCAGTCGGATCTCCCAAAGAATAAGCAACGTAGCCGTGAGCCAGTTCGTGTATTATCACCGAAAAAAGTAAAACAATCAAAGAGAAAATTGTGATGACCGCTGTTGTAAACATACCTGTTTTCTTATATCTCTATATATTATTACATTATATTAGCACATCTTGTAAAAAATAAAAGAAGATGGTAATATAATAGTATTAAATTTTTAATTTTAAATTTTTAATTTTTAATCAATTTTTAATGACTAAATTTTTAATTTGAAAGCACGATTTTGGTATTTATTTCAAATTAAGTAAATTCAAATTGATTTCAAATTTTAAATTTCTAATTTCAAATTCGTCAATTATGGCAGAAAAAGTTTGTACAGCCTTCTATATATTTTTCTAAGGAAGGGTGCGAGCAGTATAAAGAACAGTCTATTAAGTTTTTAAATAACTATAAAAATACACAACAATTATGGCAGAAAAAGTTTGTACAATTTGCGGGAAAAAATCATCAATGAATACGGTTCTTGTTAAGTTAAGAGGAAAATACAATCCAACCACCAAGAGAAGAAAATACCCAAATCTTCAATGGGTTCGTTTGCCCTCCGGCAAAAGAATTCTTGCCTGCGCCAAGTGTATCAAGAGAACTTCAAAAATCTAATCATCTAATCTAAAAAACATTGGAAGGTCAAACCTTCCAATGTTTTTTTATTTCATTATTCTCGGTACGAGTCTTGGGACGAGTCTTGGGACGTCTGACGTCCCAATAAATAGTAGTGGTTATCAATAACTATTCTAAAACGATATCGCCGAAATCTTTGAGTTCTTTTTTATACATTATCCAGTTATCTACTTCTGCTTTACATCCCTCTACACCACCCATTAATTCTAAAAGAAAGTCTCTTTGTGTTACAGACGGAAAATTCTTTTTACCAAGATAATCTGGATAACTATGGCGTTTATTATTTTCTAAAAAATCCTTCACTTTTTCAGAATTTTCAACCCCCTTCTCCTTCCAACCTGGTTCTATCAAAGATATTAGATTGGTATGAACATAGACAAAAACGTTTTTCAACTGATCGTCATCTCTGATATGGACTGCTTTGAATTTATTAAAAAGATGACCTTTTCTGTCGTATTTTTCGTTGAAGTATTTAGCGTATCCTCCATTAACTTTTCTCATAAACTCAGTTATTCCGTTGTCCTTTATTTGTCTTAATATCAGATGCAAGTGATTTGGCATAAACGAAAAAGCTAAAACTTCTACAATTCTATCCCTCTTATCCGAGTCTTGGGACGTCTGACGTCCTGATGATTCTAAAAGTTTTTCTACTTTACGTTGTTGGCGACGCAACCAAATCTCTACAGGATTATTATTATTAAATTCATAAATAGAAAAAATGCCGCGATAAAAATCTTTTTCATCTTCAAAGACGACCGTGTCTCCAACCGTTCTGCTTATAACGTGATAAAGTTCGCCATTAACTAATTGTGGCGGTTGATTATTCATTTTTTAGTTTAAATTTATTGGGACGTCTGACGTCCCAATAAATAGTAGTGGTTATCAATAAAAAAACTGCTACGGGCTTTAATTTTTGGCATTAATTTATTATACTATATTTATAGATATAACGGGATATAGTGTAATGGTAGCACGAGTCCATGGGGTGGATTTAGTCTGAGTTCAAATCTCAGTATCCCGAATTCAAATATAAAAAAGCATTACAAAATAAAGCCGTCCAAATTGGGACGTCAGACGTCCCAATTTATAACAAAAAACTTCGCCTTTGAGAGGACGAAGTTTTTGTTTACAGAATTTTTATTTACTGAATAAAGTAAACAGATTTTTTATTGGTTCAAAAAGTCCTGCCACAAACGATTTCATCTCTGATAATGACGGCAATGATCGGAGAGCATTTATTAAACCGGCGCCAGATTTTTGAACAACCGGTATTGATGACCCAACCCCAAAAATCCATCTCATAAATTCCTGCACTCCATACAACAAGTTTGATGGAGCATTTTGAATCAAATCGCCGGCAACGCTTACCGGACTTACCGGAGGCGGTGGCTGTGGAGCTACCGTCAGACTTACATTAGCATTTATATTATTTGTGTTGGTAATGTTTCCAGAAATCGCCAATGCGCCAGAGAAAACATAATTTCCCGCTGTATTTGAATCATACATTGGCGTTCCGTTGTCCCATGTTACCGACACCGTTTGATTTGTGCTATTTGACAATGTGACATTAACCGTTGTGGGCAAAGATGCAGAAGTAAGAGCCGTTCCATAAGCGACATTAATGCTTGAAACAGCGGCCACCGAAGTAATATTAATCGTTTGCGGCTGTTGCTGAGCTTGCGTTTGCTGGTTTTGCTGGACTGTCTGCTGAGCCACCTGCTGAGCAACTTGTTGAGCCACCTGCTGTACTTGCTGTTGAGTTTGGGCTTGCGTTTGCTGAGCTGTCTGCTGAGCCTGCTGGGCCGTCTGCTGGGCTTGCTGAGCCGTCTGCTGAGCCTGCTGTAATGCTTGCTGAGTTGCCGCCTGTTGTTGGGTCAATTGCTGAGACA